>Ga0193753_10003955_pt1 | contig 10770 bp, 8 predicted proteins | sample H1c2metaG_FD_144925 | JGI IMG/M metagenome (GOLD analysis project Ga0193753, IMG submission 144925) | Soil microbial communities from a riparian zone of the East river system, Colorado, United States - H1c2 | ecosystem: Environmental > Terrestrial > Soil > Riparian zone | place: USA: East River... | reverse complement strand
AGTGCAGCCGCCGATGAATGCGAACAACGTAACGAGCAACGCCGCGTACAACGCGGCACCGCTCGCGGGCGCGAGCGCACGCAAGCTCATACGATCCGCGCGTTGCGACGGTCCGGCCATCCCACGTCCACCGCTCGAAAGCGAGCAGTCTCAGGTATACATACAACACGCGTGCCAAGCCAGGGCTCGCGTTAGCCGCCGCTCTCAGCGACGGGCAGTTTCCCTGAGTTGGCTGATTTTGTGTGTGTTTGCCGTTCCGGTCTTCAGCTGACCCGGATCCGGCGGCTCGTCTCACTAGATCGGCAGGTCCGAAAGCCCCCGCCACGGCTGCCGTGGAGTTCTCCACACCGTTCCCATCGAGGGGCTTTCGGACCTCGTTGCCGGGCAATCGGGACGCTTTTTCATGCATGTTGAAACTGGAAGAGCGGCTCGAGTCGCTCGAATTGCGCTGTTGTTACTGTCAGCTGCGGGCTTCGCAGCGTGTTCGAGCTCGGCAAAAACACTGAATCCCGTCGCCGGGGATGCGGGCGCGCAGGCCGGAACTGCAGGGAGCGCGACAGCGGGGCTCGGTGTCCCCGAGTCGGGCCGTTCGGGCGGTCAATCGGGATCTGCAGCTGGGAGCGGCGCGGTCGCTCGGGCGGGAAGCAGTGCTGGTGGACGCGGTGGCACCGGTGCCGGTGCGGCGGGCGCTGCGGCTGGGGCTGATGCGCCCACTCCGGATGCCGGAATGCCGGTTCCCCAAACCGGTTGCGTACGTCCGAGCGACGAAGCGACCGCACCCGTTCTCGAAAAGCTTTCGCGCGGCGTCGTTGCAGTTGCGGTCGACGGCGGCGTATTCGTCTCGTTTCGGTTGCTCGGTACCGATGCAGCGGACGTCTCGTTTCACGTCTATCGCAACGGAATGCGTGCGACCACCGAAGCGATCACGGGCGCGACGCAGTTCGTGGACAAGCCCGGTGATCGCAACGCGAAGTACTCCGTCGCTGCGCTGACGGGTGGTCAGGAGGGTGAACGCTCGAGCGAAGTTGCGGTGCTCGCGCAGAACTACGTGAACGTGCCGCTACAGACGATGAGTGGCTACGTGCCGGGCGACGCGAGTGTCGCGGATCTCGATGGCGACGGCGAGTACGAGATCGTGCTCAAGCAAGAGCAGACGCCGCGAGACAACTCGCAAGCCGGAGAGACGGGCCAGACCTTGCTGGAAGCGTACGAGCTCGATGGGAAGCTGCTCTGGCGCATCAACCTCGGGCGCAACATTCGCGAAGGGGCGCACTACACCCAGTTCATGGTCTACGACTTGGACGGCGACGGGCGCGCGGAAGTCGCGTGCAAGACTGGCGATGGAACGGTCGACGGCGCCGGTAAGGTGATCGGCGACGCGAACGCGAATCATCGCAACGCGGACGGGTACGTGCTGAGTGGACCGGAGTTTCTCACGGTATTCGATGGGCGAACTGGCGCTGCGATCGACACGGTCGACTACGTGCCGGCGCGCGGCCAAGTCAGTGCTTGGGGCGACGACTATGGCAATCGCGTCGATCGGTTTTTGGCTGCGATCGCGTACCTCGACGGCAAGCGGCCGAGCTTGATCATGACGCGGGGGTACTACACGCGGACCGTGCTCGCGGCGTGGGATCTGCGCGACGGTAAGCTCGTGCAGCGTTGGGTGTTCGACTCGGACGCAAACGGGAACTCGAAGTTCGCCGGTCAAGGCAACCACAACTTGAGCGTCGCGGACATCGATGGCGACGGGAAGCAGGAGATCGTGTTCGGTGGTATGGCGGTCGACGACGACGGCAAGGGTATGTGGTCGACGGGTTATGGGCACGGCGACGCGTTGCACGTCTCGGACTTCGACCCGAGTCTCGAGGGACTCGAGGTGTTTCGCATTCAAGAGCGCGTCGATGCGCAGGGCGCACATCTGCTGTCTGCCGCGGATGGGAAGTTGTTGTTTGCGAAGGCCACGACTGGGGAAGAGGGACCCGGGCGAGGCGTCGCGGCGGACGTGCTCGCGAGCTCGCCAGGCGCGGAGATGTGGGCGAACGGTGGTGGCGTACCGGCGCAGCTCTGGAACGCGAAGGGTGAAAACGTCGGGCGGCAACCGAGCTCGTGCAACTTCGTGTTGTGGTGGGATGGCGATGCGCAGCGCGAGCTTCTCGACGGGAATCACATCGACAAGTACGGGACGGCGTCCGATATGCGGCTCTTGACTGCGGATGGGTGCGCATCGAACAACGGAACGAAGTCCACGCCTGCCCTGAGCGCGGACTTGTTTGGCGATTTTCGTGAAGAGGTGATGTTGCGGACCACCGACAACAAATCGCTCCGGATCTTCACGAGTACCCTTCCGACGGCACTGCGGGTCCCCACGCTGATGCACGATCCTCAGTATCGAGTTGCGATCGCGTGGCAAAACGTCGCCTACAACCAGCCCCCACATCCCAGTTTTTCGCTGGAAAAAGGGCCGCCGCCGATGCCGAAGATGAACGTTTCGTGCCTGCCGTGAAACCGTATCGGTCTCGCGGTGTTGGCTCGGCGGGCGCATCTTCGCTCGGCAGTGCCGGCCGGGTGCAGTAAGCTACTCGGATGAGGTTGGGTTCGAGCTTCCTAACAATCGCGGCACTGTGCGCAGTGTGTGCGTGTGGAGATGATTCCGAGCCTGCGGGCGCTGCAGCTGGAAGCGGCGGTGACGCCGCCGGCGGCGGAGCCGGCAGTGCAGCTGGTAGCGGCGGTTCTGGCGCGCCGGCTGGAGCTGGAGCCGGTTCGGGCTCGGGTTCGGGTGGTGCGGGAACGGGTGCTTCGGGTGCTGGCGCTGGTGGCGCGCCGTCGGCCGGCGCATCGGGAGCACCGCCCGCAGCTGGTAGCGGCGGCTCGGGTCAGCCTTCGAGCTCGAAGACTCTGAAGGCGCAGATCCTCGTGAAGAACGTTCCCCCGGACGGTCAACAGCACGTCTGTGTGGTCGTCGACCTCGGGAACGAAGCGCCGGTTTGGGTGAACAGGGTGTCGGCGTCGTTGAGCGGCGGCAGTCACCACTTGATCGTCGATCGGCAGCCTGCGAGTGCGATGCTGTATTCGGAGCCGAAGACGTGCGCGCCGACGATGGCGAGTGACACGTCGCGCTTGATCATTGCGCAGCAGAAAGAGACGGCGGTGGATTTACCGTCTGGCGTCGCGTTCAAGCTCGAGGCGCATCAGAAGCTGTTTTTGCAGCTGCACTACTTCAACGTCGACGCGACGGCGCACGATATCTCGGGAGTGGTCGACCTCGCGGTGATCGATGCTGCTGCGGCGCCGCCGATCGAGGCGAAGAACTTGTTTACGGGTTCGACGATGATCAATGTGCCCGCGCACGGGCAGAGTGAGACGAAGGCGTTCTATCAGCCGAAGGCGGCGAGTGGGACGCGACGGGTGTTTGCGTTGACCTCGCATACCCATCGGCTCGGCATTCAGGCGACGATCGAACGGGTCGGCAGTATGAGTGCGGCGGCGGTGAAGCCGTTGCATCAATCGGTGACGTGGTCGGAGCCGCCGTTGACCCAGATCGATCCGCCGTTGAGTTTTACGGGGGCGGATGGTTTGAGGTTGACCTGCCGGTACAACAACGACACCGATCAGCCGGTGAGCTTCGGGGTCGAGGCGGAGCAGGAGATGTGCTTCATGTGGCTGTACTACTACGACGAATGAAGTCGTAGCGCGCATCTGACCGTTGACGTTGGCGTCCCGACGCTCAGGCGACCCGACGCGATTGCGGGCGCGATGAAAACGGGGACGAGAACGGCGACGATTGCGATGACGCGCTCGTCGCTACGGGCGCCGGGCTCGGCGTCGACATACGGGCCGGCCGCGACGACACAGGCTGGCTCGGTGCCGCACACACCGCGCTCGGAGCACTCGAGTACACGGGCCCGGACGGCGGCGCGTTAGACGGCACCCGCTTGCTCGGCGGCACCGCGTAAATCGCGGCGGCCACTGGCGCCGCCGAAGCTGCGACGACCGGCGCCGCCACGACCTCGACCACTGCCGCCGCAGGCTGCACAGCGCTCGTGCTGGCGCTCGACTCGACCGCGGCCGCCTTGGCCTCCGCCTTACAGTGGCAACGGGCTTCCGGCGCGACGTCCTTCAGGACCTGGTCGATGTGCTTGCCGCAACCCGCAAAGGTCGGCTTCTGGCACTGCTCACACCGGATACGCCTGCACATGGTCCGAGTCCTCCAAGTTATTTCGAGCGCTCGGAGCCGCAGCCGTCAGCCGCGCACCGTTCACCCGGTCGCGTTCCATTGCACGACCGGTGCCAGGAGTTCGAGAAGCACAGATCTGCGAGATCACGCGATGTACGACCGTCTCGTTCCGCAGACAGACAAAAGCCGTCACGGTTTTCCCGTGACGGCTTCTGGGTGCCATTGTGGTGGTTTTGAGCCCAGCAAGGTCGCTGGGTTGAACGCGCTCAGGTGCCCGTCGGAACAATCCTCCGCGGCTCGGAGTCGCGCTTCGGACGACGCGCTTTCTCCTCCTCGCGCTCCTTCAGGTAGGCCTCCATCGTCTCCGGCCTCAAGTCGTCGACGCCGAACGGCACGCCCATCGTCCCCTGCTCCAACCAAACCTGTTCACCGGCCAGGACCGACGCGGCGAGCTCCGTCTTCTCCAGGTCGTCGTTGCTCCACATGTCGCGGAGCACGTCGTCGATGCGCCGCCGCGCCATCCGGGCGAACTGACCGGCAACCAGCAACGTTTGTTCGCGCTCCGGACCCTTCGTTCGAGCCGCGCGCGTGACCGCAGCCGATAGCGCAAACAACTCGAGCGCCACGTCGACGGCACGGAACAAGAACGCTTGCTTCCGCTCGAGCTTCGGACCGAAGCGCAACATCCCGTGGAAGATGCTCCGCGCAAGGCGCCGGCTGGCGCGCGCGGCAAAACGCATGTGACTCGCGAGCGGCCCGTACTCCGAATACCCGAAAAAGGCGAGCAGCGATCCGAACCACTGCGCCGGATACCACCAGGCGTAAAACAACGCGATGCTCGGAAGCTTCGCGAGCTTCTTCGTCCACGGGATCTTCGGATCGATCAGCGAACCCGAGACCTCGAGGTGTTTGTCCACCGCCTCGCGCGCGATGAACAAATGCATGACCTCACTCGAACCCTCGAAAATGCGGTTGATCCGGCAGTCGCGCAGCATTCGCTCGATCCCGATCGGCGGCTCACCCCGAGCGGCGAGCGACGTCTCAGTCTCGTAACCGCGTCCACCGCGAATCTGCAGCGCGAGATCGGTCAGCTGCCAACCACGCTCGGTGTTCCACTCTTTTGCCGCCGCAGCTTCGAGGCGAATGTCGCGATCAGTCCGATCCGCGAGCGCGCCCACCACGTCTGCAACCGCTTCCATCGCATACGCAGTCGCCGCCATGTCGGCCAACCCGTGCGCGATAGCCTCGTGTTTGCCGATGGGCAATCCCCACTGCTCCCGCGCGAGAGACCACTTGCGACAAATCTCGAGTGCGAGTTTCGCCGCGCCTGCCGTTGCAGCGGGTAGCGTCAAGCGGCCCGTGTTCAAAGTCGCGAGCGCGATCCGCAGACCGTCGCCCTCCTTACCGACCAAGTTCTCGCGCGGCACTTCGACCGAGTCGAAACCGATCACGCCATTTGCGAGCGCGCGCAGACCCATGAAGTGGCAACGGTGCTCGACCGTCACGCCGGGCGAATTCATCTCCACCACGAGGCAATGAATGCGCTTGGTCTCCGCGTCGCGCGCGAGCACCACGATCACTTCGGCGAGTGTTCCGTTCGTACACCACAGCTTGCGACCGTCGAGAATGAAGCTCTTTCCATCGGCACTTTTTCGCGCCGTCGTCGCGAGGCTCGCTGGGTCGGAACCGACTGCGGGCTCCGTCAACGCAAACGCCGAGATCGCGCCGCGCGCACAGCGGGGCAAATACTTCTGCTTCAGCTCCTCGCTGCCGAACATCTCGACTGGGTGCGGAACACCGATCGCTTGGTGCGCAGAGAGCAAAGCAGTGATGTTGCCGTCGTGGCTTCCGAGCAGCTTCATCACCTGCACGTATTCGTGGTGCTTCAGGCCAAGGCCGCCGTACTTCTTCGGAATCTTCATCCCGAAGGCGCCGAGCTTCGCCAAGCCTTCGAGCACGTGTTTCGGATACTCGCCGCGCGCGTCGATCTCCACTGGATCGACTGAGTCGCGCAAGAACGCTTCGAGCTCCGCGTAATACTGTTTGAACTCCGGACGCGTATCGGGATCGAACGCCACGTCCGGAATCAGCTCGGGTCGCAACCTACCGAGGAATGCTTCACGCAAAAAACTCGAACCGCGCCACGAAGTTTCGCGTGACTCCTCCGCGACTCGCCGAGATTGCTGTTCTTGCTGCGTTGCCATGCACCTACCTCGCTTTTCCAAGCGTGGGCTTGTGCAGCTTGCATGCCACGACCAGCTAGGGTTCAGACCCGCTTAGAACGCATTCTCAGGAATGCCGATGGCATTTGCGCCCCAGTTAAGGTCGCCGCTGACAGCTGCAGCGGTAGATCCGGGGCGAGTTGCCACGCGAGGCAAACCGCAGTGCGAGGGGCGGGCAGATGCACCCCGCAACACTCGGCTAGACCCGACTCGGGACGTCAGTGTTTGCCGTACTCCAACGTCTTACCCTTGCGCTGCGCGATGATATAGGCCTCGAGCGCACGCATTCGCGGGTCCTCGGAATCCAGCCCCTTGGCCCGCACCGGGTGCTGGATACACCAGTTGATCATGTCCCGCAGCAACGCGACACGCCCCAGCTGCGCCTGATACTTCGGATAGGTCTCTGGATGCGTGTTCGCCGCATGCGGGTGACACATGTCACAACTCACGGCAATCGTACTGCCCAACTGATCCGCACTGTGAAAGACCTCGGACCCCGCGGTTGCAACCCGCTCAGTCTCCGCCTTCCACAACGCGACGTCCTGCGACGTGACCTGGCCGTACGTCTGGCCCTGCACCTGACCGATCAAACCACTGTTGTCCGCCGCCGTCTGCAACGTGTGACGCTCGCGCTCCTCCGCCTCCCAGTTGGAGTTCGGATTCTTCCGCATCCACTCCGTCATCAGCGCACCGGCGATCGCCGTTCCAGGCGTACCGGACGGAACGTTCACCTTCGTCTGACCATCACACAAGATCACTTCGGTCGTGTCGCTCGAAGCGCCACCCGCGGCATTCGTCGCACCACCGCTCGAACCTTCGGCGGAACCCGAGCTCGCCGACGGTGTCGGATCGTGCCCACAGGCACACAACAAGATCCCGGCCCAGCACACTCTGCGAATCGTCGTAGTCAGATTGCCCATGGCTGCCTCAATAGCTACGCAACAGCGGCACTTCGGGTTTGTCCTTTTTGCCGTTGCTCGCGGTGTAAGTACGCAAGATCGTCACCGGGTTGCGATTCCAAAGGTTTTGCACGATGTCCGCCAAACCATCCGGATGCATCGTCACCGAGCCGTTGCCACAGCCGTCGTTCGGATTGAACGGATCAGGCCGCGCCATCTGCACCGTCAACTCGGGCAACCCCTGCGGCGCATACGGCCACGGCCACGCAGTCGACAAAAACCCGTGGAAGTGAATGTTGCCGATTCGATTCGTCAGCATCTGATGCGTGTGGCCGTGGAACACCACGACCGATCTGAATCGCCGCAGAATCGCCTGCACTTCTTCCGCGTCGTCAGTCCAGAAGTTCCAGTTGCGATAGAGCTTGTAGAGCGGCGAGTGCGAGAACACGACGACCGGAGTCGACGCAGGCTTGCCCTTCAAATCATTCTCGAGCCACGTCCGCTGCTCCGGCCCGACCGAAAACGGGCTCTGTACGCCGTTGTCCAAGCCCGCGACGGTCTTCATCCGATCCATCGGCGATAGCTTGCGCGCGGTCCAGAAGTCCTTCTCGACCACACTGTTCAGCACGACGAAGTGCACGCCTTTGTGATCGAATGAGTACGTCGGCTCGCCGAACAAGCTGCGCCACTTCTCGCCCAAGTCGTAATACCAGTCGTGCTCGCCGACCATCACGCGCAGCTGCGGCTTCAAGTTCTTCAGGATTTGCGCGCCGAGCTCGAGCTCTTCCGGTTGACCGAGCTGCGCGAGGTCACCGCCGTAAAACACGAAGTCCGGCTGCGGATCCATCGCATTTACGTCGTCGACCGCACGCATCAACGAGTTCACGAACCGATCGTTCAGCGTTCGCTTGTACAAATGCGAATCTGAAATGTACGCGAACGTGAACGGCTGCTGTTTCGCGCCCGCCGCACCAGCCGGACCCGCCGCGGGTGCTCCCGCTTGCTGCGCGAACACCTTCACCGGCTGAAACCCGTGTGGGGTGACTAAGCCGCTCGCAGCGACAGCGCCGAACGCCGCCGCCGACACCTTCATGAACGAGCGACGGTCGAGCGTTTTGAGCGCTTGGAAGAACTCCGCACGCTCTTCCATGTGCTTGGTTTCGATGCTCTTGATAGTCGGACGTTTGTCGCGGGGACTCATGGTTCACCTCTGAGCGGTGGCACGCTGCTCGAACTGCAAGACTTTGCGATTCGCCGCGTTGTCGTCGCGGAACGGACGGCGCTGCTTCGCGATGGCACGCTGGCGCTCCATCTCGGACTTGTTTTGATCGTCGAGACGCAGGTCGGTGAGCGTGAACAAGAACGCGACGACCTGCGCGAGCTCGGTCTCACTCAGCGCGAGCGGCTCGATCCCACCGTCCAAATACGGATTGACCTCACCACCCTTGTTGTAGTGATCCATGATGTCCCACAGCGTCGCCATCGATCCGTCGTGCATGTACGGCGCCGTGACGCCCACGTTGCGCAGCTGCGACGTCTTGAACGCGCCGATGTCGGAACGATTGCGGGTGACGACGAATCGCCCGAGCTCGGACAAGTTCGTCTGCAACGCGAGCTTGTCGATCGCTTCTTTCGAAGCATCCTGCTTCAACGCAGCCAAGCCCTTCTTCGCGAGCAGCTCGAAGTCCTGGTGCCGCGCCGACACACCGATGTTGTGAAAGCGACTGTCGGTCCCGACCGGATTACTGCTGCTGATCTGGTGGCAGCTGGTACAGCGCGCCTTGCCGTTGAACAGCGCCCAACCGGCCTGCGCATCGCGCGAGATCGCGTTTGCGTCTCCGCGAGCGAATCGATCGAACGGCGCATCCAAGAAGATCAACGTGCGTTCGAACGCCGCGAGCGCACGACCGATGTCTTCGTAGTTGATCGCGCGACCGTATGCGGCTTGAAACTCCTTCTGATACTCGGCATCGCTTGCGATCGAAGCCACGACTGCGGCTCCGTTGGGCTGCCCCATCTCGATCGGGTTCACGATCGGAAGCAACGCCTGATCCTCGAGCATGCCCGCGCGGCCATCCCAAAACTGGCTAGAAAAGAACGCTGCGTTCAACGTCGTCGGCGCGTTGCGCTGACCGATCTGATCGTTGATGCCTTCCGAAGTGTTTCGCCGATCGGTGAAGCCGCGCGTCACATCGTGGCAGGTTGCGCATGCAACCGTTCCGTCCTTGGACAACCGTGTCTCGAAATACAACTTGCGGCCAAGCGCGACCCGCGCTTCGTTCAACGGATTGTCGGCCGGCACGAGTGCCTTCCAATATTCGGCCGAGATCCCGGCTGGGGCGTTTTTGACCGTCTCAGGAACGAGCGTGGCGATTTGCTTGAGCTGCTGATCCATCGGCGTTGCACCGTGCGGCGCAGTACCACCGCCCGAGACAGGGTTTGCCGATTGAGGCTGCGGCGGATTGTTGCCGGCGGCTTGCGGAGCTGCGCTGCTCGGGACGACCTGCGACGGCGTGCTGCCCGGTGCGGCGCGCGGAGCCGCAGTTTCAGGTGCAGTTTGCGGCGGCGCATTACTCGGAGAAGTCTGCGGAGCCGCGCTCGTCGGCGCGGATTGCTGCGCATTCTTCAAAGGCGGCACTTGTTGTTGAACCGGCGAAGTTTGTGGTTGCGCCGGTGCAGTTTGTTGACCCGGTTTCGTAGGAGTCGGTGCGGGTGCAGGCGCCGGAGTTGGAGCAGGCCCTGCGTTCGGTGGACTGGCCTGCGCATGGCCATGCGCCGCGATCTGAAGCAACAGTGTCGACGTTGTCAGAAAGCGTGCGGCGTGAGTGAGCGCGCTCGTCATGGTAGCCTCGCCTCCTCTTTCGCAGCCACTCTCGGCTCGAACGTCCGCTGCTTGCAAGTCGATAGCGTGAATGGACCGATAAGATGAACCTATCCGCGCTCACCGTGCAGCAGCTTCGCTACGTGGTCGCGCTCGATCGGCATCGCAATTTCGGCGACGCAGCGATGGCATCTCACGTCAGCCAGCCTGCACTCAGCAGTCAGGTGAAAAAAGTCGAAGAGCTTCTCGGTGTCCGGATCTTCGACCGTTCGCGCCAACCGATTTTGCCGACAGAGCGCGGCGTACGCGTGATCCTTCAAGCGCGGCGTGCGCTCGAACAGATCGAACGCATCGGTTTAGTCGCGTCCGAACACGAAGACCTATGCGGGCCGTATCGCTTGGGCGTCATCCCAACTTTGGCGTCCACGCTCTTGCCCCTATTCTTGCCGTTGTTTGCTCGCCAGCATCCGGGCGTATCACTCGAGATCGTCGAGACTAAAACCGAAGTCATGCTGCGAGCATTGCGCGAAGGCACACTCGACTCGGGCATCGCGGCGACACCGCTCAATCTGCCCGGCATCGGTGAGCACGTGATCTGTCACGAAGCGTTCTACGCATATCTGCCGCCTGATCATCCGATGCCGGGCAGAT
>Ga0193753_10003954_pt1 | contig 10770 bp, 9 predicted proteins | sample H1c2metaG_FD_144925 | JGI IMG/M metagenome (GOLD analysis project Ga0193753, IMG submission 144925) | Soil microbial communities from a riparian zone of the East river system, Colorado, United States - H1c2 | ecosystem: Environmental > Terrestrial > Soil > Riparian zone | place: USA: East River... | reverse complement strand
GAGGAAACGCTTGAAGTTGTCGACGGTCTGGCGATGCCGGGTTCATCCGGGAGCGATGCCGCGGAGATAGTCTGCGCATGGGCGATACCGCAATAAAAATAAAGGGACAGACCTGCAGCGGTGAGGAAGATGGAGGAGGTCTTTTTCATATTAGTTAGGGTACTTAGTCGCAAAGTGATAGTTAGACGTAGCAATAGGATGTTTGGGGTCAGGTAATGGCTTCATAGGTCGGCCTGGACGGGGAGGGATACCGTGGTCGTTCGCCGGTAGGAGTGGGTGAATCGTTGGCTGTGAGCGGGTCTACGCTATGGTGGCATGGAAGCGCAGGCGGACGTAGTCGGCGACCCAGTTGCCGTCGGCGTCGCGGAGGATCGGCTCGAGAAGGGCGACGGTGCGGGCGAGGACGGTGGCGCGGTCGGTGGGGTTGAGCAGGTCGAGGACTCCGTTGCGGAAGGTGTTGAGCCAGGAGTTCATGCCGTTGGGAAGCGGAGTTGGGCGCGGGATGATCTCAATGGATTGAATGGTGAAGCCAGCTTCTTCGAGCAGGCGGCGATAGATCGCGGGGCTGGGGTAGAAGGAGGCCGCTGCGGCTTCAGCGTCGATGTGGAAGGGCGCGAGGGTGGCCTGGAGGGCGGTGCGGATGGCGGCGATGTTGCCCTGTCCGCCCATCTCCGCGACGAAGCGGCCGCGGGGGCGGAGGGCGCGGTGGACGCCAGCGAGAAGGGCCTGCTGACCGGAGACTCCGGGGATCCAGTGGAGGGCGGCGTTGGAGAAGACGGCGTCGAACTGCTGGTTGTAAGGGAGGCTGGTTGCGCTTTGCAGCTCGACGTTGAGATTGCGCAGGCTGGCAGCGGCGAGCATGGTGGGGGAGCTGTCCACGCCGAGGAGGATGGCTCCGGTGGCGGCGAGCTGCTCGGTGAGGGCGCCGTCGCCGCAGCCGAGATCGAGGATGGCTTCGCCGGGCTTTGGGGCGAGGAGATCGACTACCGGGGCGGCGAGGTTGGCTACGAAGCGGCCGTTGGCGGCGTAGGCGTCGGTGTTCCAGGTTTGGAGGATGGGAGAGGCCGGGGTCTGCGTGCTCATAGGTGCTATTGTTCGCTGCCTTGCGGCGTTTCGCGAGGAAGATAAGGATTTATTAGGCGGGGATAAGGGCGGCGGTAGTCATTCGTTGTGGACTTTCTATTCTTACGGGCTAGTAGCCGGAGAACTCTTCTGCGCGGATGTTGCCTGCCTTTATGCCTGCCTGGCTGAGGGTCTTCTGCATGGCGTTGACCATCTCTGGCGGCCCGGAGATGTAGTAGATGGGGGCGTTGAGGTCGTCGATGGACCGGGTGAGCATGGCTTTGTCGATGACGCCGGTTTCGCCGTGCCAGGGCTGGGAAGAGTCTTTCATCTTCGTCATGGTGGCGACGAGGGTGAAGTTGGGATTTTCTTTCTGCGCCTGCGTCAACTCGTCGAGGAAGGCTGCGTCTTGGGGCTGGTGGTTGGAGTAGAAGAGGAGGAGCTTGCGGGGGAGCTTGTCGTGGGTGGCCTGGAGGACGATGCTGCGAATCGGCGTGATGCCGATGCCTCCGGTGAGGAAGACGGCGGGGATGCCGGCGTCGTCGTGGAGGGTGAGTTCGCCCCAGGGAGCGTCGAGGGTGAGTTCGGTGCCGAGGGGAATGAGTTTGAGCGAGCGCTTGAAGGCAGTGTCGCGCATGCGGGTTGTGATGACGAGGTCCGGCTCGTAGGGAGCGCTGGCGAGGGAGAAGCTGCGCTTGTCTCCTTCGGCGTCGGTCTGGGGCGGATGAGTGAGGGTAAAGTCGCCTGCCTGGCCGGGGGTGAAGGTGAAGCCTGCAGGCTTTTCGAAGTGGAATGCCATGGTTCCGGCGGCTACTTCTTTTCTGCTTTTTAACTTGATTTGGAACGCCACTGATTTATCTCCCGCTTTTGGAGTGATGTCTAGGTGATGGATGTCAGGTGCCATAGCCACGATGCTTCATGGCGGCCAACTCGTCGGTGTTGGGCCATGAGATGGTGAGCAGGAAGGCGGAGTTGCCGACTGCCTCGACATCGTGCCGAATGGAGGCGGCCAGGGTGAAGAGGTTGCCGATGCTGAGATTGTGCGGTTGGCCTGCGACGTTGATGCGGAGGCTGCCCTGGAGGACCTGGACAGAGATGGTTCCGTCGGCGTGGTGCTCCTTCATGCGGGCGCGGTCTTCCATGGTGATGAGGACGATTCGGAGGTCGTGCTTCTTGAAGAGGGTTTTGGCATAGAGGCCGGATGGCCAGGGTTTCTTCTGCTCGGAGTCGGATATCTCGTGCGTGAGATCGAACTGTGCGTGATGGTCGATCATGGTGCCGTCTTGCTGGGAGGTGGTCATGTTGAACGCTCCGTGTCGGCAGGAAGTCTACGCCTTTTGAGGGGTTAGATGCGACCACGGATCGACACGGATAACGCGGATTTGGGTGAATCGGGTTGGAGCTGGGTGGCGAGGGTGGATGTTTCATATACTTGTGGTTCGCTTCGCGTGTTTGGCGGGGGCGGCTTAGGGGAGTGGATCAGTGACGACGAATGGTGTTGGGGCGGCGGTTGCGTTTGCGGAAGAGAATCGGGCGCGGTTTGTGGAGGAGTTGAAGGCGTTGCTGCGGATACCTTCGGTGTCCACGCTGCCGGAACATACAGGCGATGTGCGGCGGGCGGCGGAGTTCGTTGCGGCGGAGCTGCGGCGGATTGGAATGGAGCATGTGCGGCTGATTGAGACCACGACGCAGGAAGAGGTGATTGCGGATGCTTCGGGCCATGCGCGGATGGTGCCGCCGCGGATCGGGCATCCGCTGGTCTATGCCGACTGGCTTCATGCAGCGCCTGGGGCGGACGGGAAGCCCATGCCTACGGTGCTCTGCTATGGGCACTACGATGTGCAGCCGCCCGATCCGTTGGAGGAGTGGAAGACGCCGCCGTTTGAGCCTACGGAGCGGGACGGGAATATCTATGCCCGGGGAGCGGTAGATGACAAGGGGCAGATGTGGATGCATGTGAAGGCGCTGGAGTCGTTGCTGGCGGCTGGCGGCGGGAAGCTGCCGGTGAATGTGCGGGTGATTGTCGAGGGAGAGGAAGAGGTTGGCGGGGAGGGGATCGCCGCATTTGTGCGGGAGCATGGAGAGGAGCTGAAGGCGGATGTGGCGCTGGTGAGCGATACGGAGATGTTTGCGCCTGACCTGCCTACGCTATGCGTTGGGCTGCGGGGAATGATCTATACGGAGATTGAGGCAAGAGGGGCGCGGACGGATCTGCACTCGGGGATGTATGGAGGTGCGGCGCCGAATCCTTTTGTGGCGCTGGCGCAGGTGATTGCACGGTTGAAGGATGCGGAGGGGAAGATTCTGATTCCCGGGTTTTATGACAAGGTGGCTGCGCCCAGTGCGGATGAGTTGAAGGCGTGGAAGGCGCTGCCCTTCGACGAGGAGGAGTATCGGGAGGCGGAGGTGGGTTCGGTTTCGCTGACGGGCGAAGAGGGATACAGCGTGTTGGAGCGAACATGGGCGAGGCCGACGCTGGATGTGCATGGGATGCCGGGAGGATTTACCGGGGCTGGGGCGAAGACGGTGATTCCGGCGAAGGCGCTGGCGAAGGTGAGTATGCGGCTGGTACCAGATATGACGCCGGCGGAGAGCTTTGCGCAGTACAAGGCTTATGTGGAATCGATTGCGCCGAAGGGGATTGTGCTGAAGGTGCGGATGATTCATTCGGGCGATCCGATTGTGGTGAGTACGGACAATGCTTATGTGCGGGCAGCGACCGAGGCGATGCATGAAGTGTTTGGCAAGGAGACGGTATTCGTACGTGGCGGCGGGTCGATTCCGATTGTAGGGGACTTCGTGCGTGAGCTGAAGATTCCTACGGTGATGATGGGGTTCGGGTTGCCGGATGACAATTTGCATGCGCCGAATGAGAAGTTTCACCTGGCTAATTTTTACCGGGGGATTGAATCGATTGTGCGGTTTTTGAGCGGCGTGGGTGCGGCAGCGTGAGGGATCTGCCGCTGCCCGTAAGCGGGTATGTTCTTGCCGGCGGCAGGAGCTCGCGGATGGGAAGCGATAAGGCGCTGATGCGGTTTCAAGGGGTGGCGCTGGTGGAGCTGGCTTTGGCGAAGCTGCGATCGATCTGCAGCGAGGTTGCGATTCTGGGGGGCGGGCCGGAGCTTGCAAGGTTCGGCGAGGTGCTGCCTGACCGGTCGACGGGGAGAGGGCCGCTGGGTGGGATCGAGACGGCGCTTTACCATGCATCGAACGAGTGGGTGCTGCTGCTTGCGGTGGATGTTCCGCTGGTGCCGGTGGAGTTGCTGAGGACGTGGGCCGGGAGCGTCATCAAAGACGAAGGAGCGGCCCCGGCTGCGTGCTTTTTTCGGGTGGAGGGAAGGGCACAGCCGCTGGTGAGCCTGCTGCGCCGCGAACTGGCGCCACATGTGACGGAGGCTCTCGATGGCGGGGAGCGCAAGGTGATGCTGGTGCTCGAGGAGGTTGCAGCGAAGGCCGCCGCGGAAGGGACGAGACCGGGTGGGTTGCGGGTGGATGAGTTGGAAGATGCATTACTGCGGAGTCGATGGAGTCCGACAGGCCTGCAGGCAGCGATGGAGCCGTTGTGGTTTGCGAATGTGAATACGCCTGAGGAGTTTGAGAGGGTTGAGGCGCAGGTGGTTGAGGCGAAAAGGAATATGTTTCGTGGAAGAATGCATCTTAACGAACGAGGAGACAGCGAAGATGGCGGAGCCTGACAGCCAGACAGAAAAGCAGCGGATGAGTTCGAACGGTCAAGATGCGAACGAAGATACACCGCTGATGGACGATGTATCTCCGGAGGTGTCGGAGACGGTGGAAGAGTTCATGGAGCAGGCGGCGCAGCAGAATGAGGCGGCAGCGGAGTCTGTGCCGGATATCAAGAACAAGCCTGGGCCTTATATCTCGTTCGACCACGTTCATAAGTCGTTTGGCGACTTCGTCGTGTTGGAGGATGTGAGCTTTTTTGTCTTGCCGGGGGAGACTCTGTGCATCCTGGGTCGAAGCGGCGTGGGCAAGTCGGTTTCGCTGCAGATGCTGCTGGGCTTTCTGAAGCCGGACCGGGGCAGGATTATGGTGGCGGGTGAGGATATCTGCGGCTTTCGCGAACGCGAGCTGCAGGCGATTCGTCGAAAAGTGACGATGGTCTTCCAGAATGGAGCGCTGTTCGACTCGATTACAGTTGGCGAGAATGTGGCGTTTCCGATGCGGGAGCGCGGGGATATGGCGGAGGACCAGATCCTTCAGGTGGTGAAGGGGCTTCTGGAGATGGTGGGTGTGGCGGGGATGGAGAACCTGCTGCCGTCGGACCTTTCGACGGGGATGAAGCGGTCGGTGGCGATTGCGCGGGCGCTGGCGGCACAGCCGGAGGCGGTGTTGTATGACGAGCCGACGACGATGGTCGACCCTTTGATGGCGCAGCTTCTGGGGAATTTAATCAGCAGGCTGAAACAGCAGTTACACCTGACGAGCATTGTTGTGACGCACGATATGCGATTAGCGAAGAAGCTGGCAGACAGAGTTGTCTTCCTGAGTGCGGGAAAGGCGATTTTTTTTGGAACAATGGAAGAGATGGAGAAGAGCGAAGATCCTATTCTGCAGGAGTTTCTTGCGCTGGACGCTCTGGTTGTGCCGGTATAGCCCCGATTTAACGTTTCCTGCTATAATAAAAATCGCAGCCTTGGTTCACTAAGGCTATGCGGATGAGTCGGTTAGCGTTAAAATTGCAAAAAATTGCATACGTTGTTTGCCAGGTTGGGAAGGTGGCACGTATTCTGCAAATAGTTGTCCTAAAGCAGTCCGGATCGCGTTGAACTCTTCTTGTTTAAAAATTGAGATTCAGGCAACCAGATGGTTCAGGGCGTGTTCTTTACTGCAGACTTGTAATTTTTTATCGGTGAAAGGCGTCTAAGGAGTCTTTCTGGCATCTTAACCGACTGTGAAACCTAGGGAAAAATTGCATGGAGACGTGCTCGCTATGGCGACACCCGATTATTTAGAACAGATTATTGTTTCGGGCAGAAGACGTACCGGAGAAGATAGACGCGCGTCACCGGCCAGTGTTGGGTTGTTCCGACGGCCATCGGTGACCAGTATTGTGTGGGCCTCTCTGGATTTGTTCACAGTGATCGTTGCGGGGATACTGGCGCTGCGTTTCCGCGTGGTTCTACCTGCAGACGTGCATTCGTTGAACGTGTTGCCTCGTCTCATCAAATCTTCGCCGCATCTGCTTTTCTTTTATGTCGGCTTGTTTGCGGTATGCCTGATCTTTTTTACGCGGTCGTACGGACTGTATGGGCCGATTCAGAATCGTAGCGGCCTGCATGAACAGCGAATGACCGTGCAGGCTGCGCTTACATCGGGACTGCTGCTTTGCGGCACGCTTTACCTGTCGAACGGCGAGGCGATCTCAAGGATCGTCATTGGCCTGATGGTGCTGCTTACTGTGGTATTGCTGTGCGTGCGGCGCGCGGTGTGGCGCCGTATGGTGTACAGCCGGTATCGGGCTGGCATTGAAACGCGCAACGTGCTGATCGTGGGCGCAGGCCGGGTTGGGCACGCGCTGCGGAATCATCTGGATTCGTTGCAACATCTTGGATTTCGCTTTAAGGGTTTCGTCGCGCTGACGGAACGGGAGGCGGAGTCAGGCGATGCGGATGTGATTGGCGACGTGCGAAACTGCCTTTCGCTTGCGCGGTCGCTGTTCGTCGATGAGATTTTCTTCTCGGTGCCGGCGGACAAGAAACTTGTGATCGGCATGGTGGAAGAGGCGAGGACAGCCGGAATCGACGTGCGGGTGGTGCCGGATATGTACGACGGTCTGGCGTGGAATGCACCGGTGGAGTACATCGGCCAGTTCCCGACGATTCCACTGCACCGAAGAGATTTTCCGATTGGCGGGTTTCTCTTGAAGCGCATGCTGGACATCACGCTGTCGTCGATTGCGCTGCTCGTGGCCTCTCCGATCATGCTGGGGATTGCGATCTGGGTCAAGATGGACTCGGAAGGCGCCATCTTCTACAAGGCCCAGAGGATTGGGCGGAAGGGCCGCACGTTCTCCTGCTTCAAGTTTCGCACCATGGTGCAGAACGCCGATCGGCTGAAGGCCGATCTGGAGCATATGAATGAGCGGGACAGCGTCCTGTTCAAGATCGCCAACGATCCTCGGGTTACACGTGTGGGCGCCGTGCTGCGGAAGTATTCGCTGGATGAGCTGCCGCAGTTTTATAACGTCCTGCTGGGTGATATGAGCCTGGTCGGCCCCCGGCCTCCGATGGCGGCCGAGGTGGAGCAGTACGATCTTGCTCACTTGCGCCGACTGGACGTGCTACCGGGAATTACGGGATTGTGGCAGGTGGAGGCGCGGCAGGACCCGTCGTTCGACAGCTACATCTCGCTGGACACGGCGTATGTGGAGAACTGGAGTTTGATGATGGATCTGAAGATCCTGGCACGGACTGTAGGCGTGGTGTTGAGCGGGACGGGCTCCTAAGCGGTAGACTTAAGAGCGTGAAGATAGCTCTTGCCCAGATCAACCCGACGGTGGGAGATTTCGCCGGGAATGTGAAGAAGATTCTTGAGTATGCGACGCGTGCCGTGGAACAGGGTGCGGAGCTTGTGGTGTTTCCTGAGCTTGCGGTGTGTGGGTATCCGCCGGCGGACTTGCTTGAGAAGCGTGCGTTTATTGCGCGAACGGAACAGGCGACGGCGGAGATTGCCGCGTGGACGGGGGGAGAGGGCCGGCCGGCGATTCTGTGCGGGACGGTGATGCCCGCGGCTTCGTCCGGGGGCAAACAGGTGAGGAACGTCGCCGCCCTTTTAGATGGTGGCCGGGTTCGATTTGTGCAGCAAAAGATGCTGTTGCCTTTCTATGATGTGTTCGACGAGCAGCGCTATTTTGAGGCGGCGACACAGCAGACATTGACGAGCGTTCGTGGAGAGCCGCTGGCGATTACGATCTGTGAAGACGCCTGGAACGATAAAGGCTTCTGGCCGCGACCGATGTACAAGGTCGATCCGGTAGAAGCCCTGATGGCGCAGTGGGAGGATCAGCCGAAGGAACTGGCGGGGCGGCAGCGACTTATCGTGAATATTTCGGCTTCGCCGTACTGGCAGGGGAAGCCGCACGTCCGGCAGAAGATGCTGGCCGCGCTGGCGAAGCGGCACGGGGCCTATGTGGTGATGGTGAACCAGGTGGGAGGCAATGACAGCCTGGTGTTCGATGGGTCGTCGCTGGTGATTCGACCGAATGGCGATGCGGGGGTGCGGGCGGCTTCGTTTGCGGAGGATCTGGTCTTGTTTGACACGGAGGCTAAGGGGGACATTGAGGTGTCCTCGATGGATGGCGCGGGCGACGAGGTTGCCGCGATGTGGAAGGCGCTAGTTCTGGGGACTCGGGACTATGTGCGAAAGTGCGGGTTTACGAAGGCGTTGGTGGGGCTGAGCGGGGGAATCGATTCGGCGCTCGTGGCGGCGATTGCGGTGGAGGCGCTGGGAGCGGAGAACGTGGTTGGCGTGGGGATGCCGAGTGAGTATTCGTCGCTGGGGTCGATTGACGATGCGCGGAAGCTGGCGAAGAGTCTTGGGGTGAGGTTTGAGTTGCTGCCGATCCACGATGTGTTTGCCCAGTATCAGAAGGTGTTACAGCCACTGTTTGCCGGGACGCCGTTTGGGCTGGCGGAGGAGAACCTGCAGTCGCGCATACGGGGAACGCTGCTGATGGGGCTCTCGAATAAATTTGGGGCGTTGGTGCTGACGACGGGGAACAAGAGCGAGATGTCGACGGGCTATTGCACGCTGTATGGCGATATGGTGGGGGCGCTGGCTGTGATCGGCGACGTGATGAAGACACGGGTGTATGCGCTGAGCCGCTATGTGAACCGGGTGCGCGAGGTGATTCCGTGGGCGACGATCGAGAAGCCCCCTTCGGCGGAACTGCGGCCGGAGCAGAAAGACACGGATTCGCTTCCGCCGTATGAGGTTCTGGACCCTATTCTGGAGGCTTATGTCGAAGAGTACCTTTCGGCGGAGCAGATTGCGGCTGAGCAGGAGGTTGACGTTGCGCTGGTGCGGTCAGTTCTTCAGTTGGTGGAGCGGAGCGAGTATAAGCGGCAGCAGGCAGCGCCGGTCTTGAAGGTGACGAGAAAATCGTTTGGTATGGGCCGCCGGTTTCCCATAGCGGTCAAGGTTCAGGTGTAATAAGAAGGCTGCACGTAGAGTGGCGGCGGAGGAAGGTGTGTCTTTGAAGATTTCGTATTTGGTGTTGGCAGGATTGGCGAGCGTTCTTAGCGTTGCAACAACAGCGGTGGCTCAAACGGGAGCGAGTGCGCCAGCGAAGACCGCTCCACCGCTGCAGTTGCAGAATCTTGATCCGACGAGCAAGCCTGATCCATTTCCCCCGGTGAACCCGAAGTTTTTTACGGCGAATACGCCGACGGTGGATACGGTGAACAGCTTTTTGAAGGCGCTGTGGGGCTATGATCCGAACCGCATCTGGCGGGTGGAGGCGATCCAGACGACGCAGGCGCCGGGTGTGAGCAAGGTTGTTGTTTTTGTATCGGAGAAGACGCCGAATGCGAAGGTGCAGACGACGGCTTTCTTTGTGACGCCGGATGGAAAGCATGCGATTGCGGACTCGTCGGGGGTGGTTTCGTTTGGGGCTACACCGTTTGCCGAGGTGCGGAAGATGCTGCAGGACAGGGCGGATGGCGCGACGCGGGGGGCGACGAGCAAGGATCTGATGCTGGTAGAGTTTGCCGATCTGCAGTGCCCGCACTGTAAAGACGCGCAGGGCACGATGGATCAGTTGGTGAAGGACTTTCCGAATGCGCGGGTGGTGTTTCAGAGCTTTCCCCTTGTAGATATTCATCCGTTTGCGTTCAAGGCGGCGGCGTATGGGTATTGCATTGAAAAACAGAAGCCTGGCGCGTATTTTCCTTATGCGACGGCTGTGTTTGAGACGCAGGGCGCTCTGACGGCGGAGACGGGGGATGTGACGCTGAAGAACGCTGTGACCAAGGCTGGTCTGGACCCGGTGGCGGTGGATGCGTGCGCGGCTACGCCGGCCACGAAGGAGCAGGTGGAGGCTTCGGCCAAGCTGGCGACGGATGCCGGAGTGGACCAAACCCCAATGCTTTCAGTGAATGGGCACATGCTGCCTTTGGCGGGGATTCCGTATGAGACGCTGAAGACGATTATTGCCTACCAGGCGACGCTGGATGGGGTTGGCGCGGGGGGTGGTTCTGCGGCTGTTCCTGCCCGGACGGGCCCGCCTACTTTGGGTAAATAAGGGCTGTTTTTAAGTAGGGGAAAGAGGCGCATCCTGATTTTTGGGTGCGCTTTTTTTTGGCGTGGTGGCGGGTGATTTTTATGGGGTTTTTGGGGGATTTTCTGCGGTTGCGCGGTGTTTTGGTGGACGGTTTGTGGTGGTTCGCGTGGTAAATGTGGATGGCGGATGGTCGCTTTTCAGGGGTGGGGTTTGCGCCAACTTTTTTCAGGTATTTTTTGGGGGGGCGGGGGTGGTTTGGAGGGTTGGTGGAGGGGGAAGAGAGAACAGGCAACGGCAATATTGAGTCGTTACGCCCTTCGGGCTTCACTCCGGCCTTCGGCAGAGCGGTGACGCCTTCGGCGTGGCTTTTTTCGTGGGGCTGAAGCCCCACGCATAATCCCAACGGCAAGAACGGGCAACGGCAACAACAGACAACGGCAAGCCAAGTGCAAGGGCAACGCAAG
>Ga0193753_10003952_pt1 | contig 10774 bp, 5 predicted proteins | sample H1c2metaG_FD_144925 | JGI IMG/M metagenome (GOLD analysis project Ga0193753, IMG submission 144925) | Soil microbial communities from a riparian zone of the East river system, Colorado, United States - H1c2 | ecosystem: Environmental > Terrestrial > Soil > Riparian zone | place: USA: East River... | reverse complement strand
GCCGAGGTGCGCACGATCCGCCTGAGATGAAAGCTCTGGGAACGCGTCCATATCCTGGCCGTTGTTGACGGACGCCGCGCTGGTGCGGAAGGAGTCGCCGCATGGAAATCCGATCGAGGCGCGCCGTCGGGGCGCTCATCGCCCTCGCCGCCGCGATGCTTCTGCCGATTGCAGCCTTCGCTCAAGGCTTCAAAGTTGAAACCGTCGCCAGGACCCTGGAATACCCCTGGGCCCTGAGCTTTTCAACGCAAGGCGGGCTCTACTTCACCGGACGCGGCGGCAAGTTCTCGCGCTTCGATCCGAAGTCGGGCGCGGTCTCGGCGATCACCGGCCTGCCGGCACCGCGGGCAGAGGGCGAGGCGGGCACTTTGGGGATGGCGCTCGATCCCGGCTTTGCCGAGAACGGCCGCGTCTACATCTGCTACTCGACGGAAGATGCGAATGGCGGCGCGGCCAATCGCCTGTCGCGGTTCAAGCTGGTGAGCCAGCAGCTGACCGCCGAGATGGTGCTGTTCGACGATATGCCCGGTGCCCGCTACCACAACGGTTGCCGCGTCATCATCGCACCCGACGGCGAGCATCTCTTCTTCAGCATGGGCGATGCGGGCAAAGCCGGCGGCGCGCAGGATCTCAACTACCGTGGCGGCAAGATCTTCCGCCTCAATCTCGACGGCTCGGTGCCCGCAGACAATCCGTTCAAGGGCTCGGCCGTCTGGAGCCTCGGCCATCGCAATCCGCAAGGCCTGCGCTTTCGGCCAACGGAGATTCCAGGGGGCACGGATGAGCTCTGGTCCACCGAGCACGGGCCGGATACGCAGGACGAGCTCAACCTGATCGTGAAGGGCGGCAATTACGGTTGGCCCTCCTGCCGCGGCACGGACAAGTGCCCGGGCGTCGAGAACTATCAGGCGGCCAAGGCGGAGTTCGATCACAACGACACCGTCGCGACCTCCGATCTCATCTTCTATGACGGCAAGGCCTTCCCGCAATGGAAAGACAGCATCCTCTTCGTGACCTTGAAGACCGGGCGGCTCTATCGCATCACGCTGGACGGCGACACCGTCGCAAAGAGCGAGATCCTGATCGAGAATAAATACGGCCGGCTGCGCAGCATCGCCGAAGGTCCGGACGGCGCGATCTACATCTCGACCGACAACGGCGACGATGTGATACTGCGGCTGACGCCGCAATAGGACGCCAGCTCCTCGAGGCGCGGCACGGCGATCCGCTCCAGCTCCTTCGGCTCGAACTTGGTGAGGCCGCCGGCATAGGTGCGGCCCGCCGCCTGGGCCACGTTCTCGCGCAGGAATCCCGCCAATGCATCGAGCATGGCATCCTCCAACAGCGCGCGCGGATAGAGGCCATGGGCGATGTTGATATGCCGCGCACCGCAGAGATTGCGCACGAAAGCCGGCGGCCTGCGCGCCATATAGGTGCACAGGATCGGCGCCGGCGCCTTCAACTCCACCGACCACCAGGCCTTGCGATGCCGCGCGATGGAGCTGCGATCGGCACCCTGCTCCCGCGCGAAAGCCAGGAAGCGGTCGACCGCATCGCGCACCGCCAGTTGGTCGAGATCGCGCGGCAGATCGATCACGCGGCGCAGGCGGGTTGGATCGCGGAGCGCATCGCCCGCCAGCAATTCGCGCGCCTTGGTAATCGCCGGATGGAGAACCTGCGGCGGGAGATCGGCGCTGTGCGGACCTGCGATCCAAATCGCGTTGCCGCCGGTCACCTGACCGCGATGCACGCGGCAGATCTCGCCTAGCTCGATCCAGCCCGGCGGAACCGCCGCGGCGGGACGCGTGATCAAGGTCCAGCGCGGTGCGGCCGCCAGCGTCGCCCGCGCTACGTCTTCGCCGCTGCTGAGATCGGCGAGGGCTGCGACCGATGACACCCGATCGATCCGCACATGCGCCGCCCGCGCACCGATCTCGAAGCCGGTGATGACGCCGGTGGTGACGGCGTCGGCGAAAGGCAGCGCCTTCGGATCGAGCTGATGCAGTGCCGTCATGCCGAGGTTGGTCGCGAGCAGGCGGCGCAACGCCGCACCATAATTCACGTCCAGCCATTCCGCGGCGGTGACAAAGCAGCCGAGATCGCCCGGCTTGGCGAGTTCGAGAGTCCGCAGGAAGAAATGAAGATGCAGTCCGGCGAGCCGGCTGGCGGTGACCCCGAAGCGCCGCGCCGTCGCGGCATACCAGTCCTTCCATGCGCCGTCGATGGCATGATGGCGCAGATAGGGCGGATTGCCGATGAACAAGGTGCGGCCGGCGATCGGCGCCGGCGCCACCGCACGATAGTCGCCGACCAGCAGGCTTGCGCGATGCATCAACCCGCAGGCACGGAGATTGGCGCGCAGCGCCAAAGCCGCGACCGGATCGATCTCGATGCCGATCAGCGCCGCATCGGGAAAGCGCCGCGCGGCTGCCAGCAGAAAGCGCCCGGATCCGGCACCTGGATCGACGATGCGATCCGGCGCCGCGCCCGGCTGCTTTGCGCTCCAGGCCAGCATCGATTGCACGATTTCGCGCGGTGTATAGGTGGCGCCAAGCGCCCGCCGTGTCTTCGCCGCGCGGATTCGCGCGAAAGCGTCACCGAGCGGATCGCCGCCGGTTTCGATCCCGGCACGCAATGCCGCGACAATCTCGCTATCCGGTTCAGGCGCGATCCCCGCCGCAACCGCCCGTTCGGCCGGCGTCAGTTCGGCTTCCGGACCGATCAGGGCCAGGGAAGCGGCGATCAGTCCAGGCTCGGTCTCGCGCAAGACTCCCCCATCTCGACTGAGGCGCATCTCGACTCGGATGCAACTGATGGGTAAATTCCCAACCCAAGCTGTCGACCGCGCTCGGGGATGTCAAGCAAGCGGCACGGGCCGGAACCATCGGATTGCGCCGAACATTGGCGAAGCGGGTTCCAACACATGGGGAGTACGAGCATGCGTTTCGGCATCGGCACGATTTCTCGGGTTCTGGTCCTGGCGGCGGTCGCCGCCCTGGCCGCATCCTGCGGCGGCGGCAACGGAAACAAGATGAACACCGCCGGCGCCGGCGCCAATCCCGGCGACAACACGCGCATCTCGACGATTCCCGATGCGCGGGCGCCCGACACCGCCAGCCTGACGCCGTCCGACCAGGTCTTCACCATCAACAAGGGGATCTGGGACGACTATCAGCTCTATCTCAGCCGGGTCGGGCGGATCGGGAACGGCTATTACGCCATCACCGAGGATGGGATGGGTGGCGCAAGCTGGGCCTGCAGCGATGCGCTCTGCGGCGGGAGCTACAACGGCAAGGACCTGGCGATGAAGCAGTGCCAGGATTCGAACCCGGGCAAGACCTGCATCATCTTCGCCAAGGACAACCATCCCCAAGTGAAATACGAAATCGGACAATGAAGTCGATTGCACGCCTCGCCGCCGCCGCTTTGCTGCTGAGCAGCCCAGCCCTCCTTGACCCGGCCGTGGCCGAGGATGCCAAGATCCAGGTCACCAAGGCGGCCTGGCAGGGCTACCAGCAATACCTCAGCGGTGCGACCGACCAGCGGCATGGCTTCTTCGCCATGTCCAAAGACGGCCAGATCTGGGGCCAGTCCGGCTGCCCCAAGGGCTCCTGCCCGGCCGACGACCAGCTGAAGGCCAGCGCCATGAAGCGCTGCGAGCAGTTCAGCGCCGGAGCGCCTTGCCTGATCTTCGCCGAGGACCGCAACATCCTGGTCCCCTACGAGGTCAAGGAATACACCATGTATGGGCAATAAAGCCTTCCATTTCAGGCCTTAAGGCCGAGTTCCGCTTCCTGGACTTCCCAGCCGACGCTCTGTTATCGTCCATCGTATTGCAGCGCGAAAAAGCGGGAGACGGGCGCGGCGTATGGCGGACGATTCGAAGCGGACCCCGAACAATCCAACTGTGGCCGATTGGGAGAAGCTTGCTGCGGCGGAGCTGAAGGGCGCCGACGCGTCGAGCCTCGCCTGGCTGACGCCGGAAGGCCTCAAGGTAAAGCCGCTCTACACCGCCGCCGATCTCGACGGCCTCGAGACCCTCGATGGGCCCTTGGGGGGCACCCTGCCCGGCTTCCCGCCCTATACCCGCGGGCCGCGCGCGACCATGTATGCCAACCGGCCCTGGACCATCCGGCAATATGCCGGCTTCTCCACCGCCGAGGATTCCAACGCCTTTTATCGCGAGAACCTGAAGCGCGGGCAGATGGGCCTTTCGGTCGCCTTCGATCTCGCGACCCATCGCGGCTATGACAGCGACCATCCGCGCGTCGAGGGCGACGTCGGCAAGGCCGGGGTCGCGATCGATTCCGTCGAGGACATGAAGATCCTGTTCGACGGCATCCCGCTCGACAAGATGTCGGTCTCGATGACCATGAACGGCGCGGTGCTGCCGGTGCTGGCCGCGTTCATCGTTGCCGGCGAGGAACAGGGCGTGTCGGCCGCCAAGCTCTCCGGCACGATCCAGAACGACATCCTTAAAGAGTTCATGGTGCGGAACACCTACATCTATCCGCCTGCACCCTCGATGCGCATCGTCGCCGACATCATCGAATACACGGCGAAGAACATGCCGAAGTTCAATTCGATCTCGATCTCCGGCTATCACATGCAGGAAGCCGGTGCGACCGCGGTCCAGGAGCTCGCTTTTACCTTGGCCGACGGTCTCGAATACGTGCGCGCGGCCTTGTCGAAGGGTCTGAAGGTCGACGAATTTGCGCCGCGGCTTTCGTTCTTCTTCGCGATCGGCATGAATTTCTTCATGGAAGTGGCAAAGCTGCGCGCGGCGCGGTTCCTCTGGGCCAAGCTGATGCGACAGTTCGATCCGAAGGACCCGCAATCACTGGCCTTGCGCACCCATTGCCAGACCTCCGGCGTCAGCTTGACCGAGCAGGATCCCTACAACAACGTGGTGCGCACCACGATCGAAGCCCTGGCCGCCGTGCTCGGCGGCACCCAGTCGCTGCACACCAATTCCTTCGACGAGGCGATGGCCTTGCCGACGCCGGCCAGCGCTGCGATCGCCCGCGCGACCCAGCTGGTGATCCAGGAAGAAAGCGGCATCCCGCATGTGATCGATCCCTTGGGCGGCAGCTATTACGTCGAACATCTGACCGCGAGCCTGGTCAAGGCCGCGGAAGAACTGATCGCCGAGGTCGAAAAATTGGGCGGCATGACCGCCGCAGTCGAGAGCGGCATGCCGAAGCTGCGCATCGAAGAGGCGGCGGCGCGGCACCAGGCGCGGGTCGACCGCGGCGAGGACGTGATCGTCGGCGTCAACAAGTATCAGACCGACACAAATCATGCGATCGACATCCTCGACGTCGACAACACCAAGGTGCGCGACAGCCAGATCACGCGGCTGAATACGGTCAAGGCCACGCGCGATGCCGGTGCGGTCACTGCGACCCTCACCGCCCTCTCCACGGCGGCCGCGGACGGGAGCGGCAATCTGCTGGAGCTGACGGTCGCCGCGATGCGCGCCCGTGCGACCCTGGGCGAGGTTTCGAGCGCGCTCGAGCAGGTCTATTCCCGGCACAAGGCTGAGGTCCGTTCGATCGCCGGAGTCTATGGCGCGGCCTATCGCGACGATCCGGATTTCCAGATGATCCAGCGGAAGATCCAGGATTTCGCGCGGGACGAGGGGCGCCGACCGCGCCTGCTGGTGGTGAAGCTCGGCCAGGACGGCCATGACCGCGGCGCCAAGATCATCGCCACCGCTTTCGCCGATATCGGCTTCGACGTCGATATCGGGCCGCTGTTCCAGACGCCGCAGGAGGCCGCACGCGCGGCGATCGAGAACGACGTCCATGTGATCGGCGTCTCCTCCCAGGCCGCCGGCCATAAGACGCTGGTGCCGCAATTGATCGCGGCATTGAAAGCCAGCCAAGCCGAGGACATTCTGGTTGTGGCGGGCGGGGTCATTCCGGCCCAGGATTACGACATGCTCACCAAGGCCGGGGTCGCGGCGATCTTCGGCCCAGGCACCAATATTCCTAAGGCGGCGGCGGAAATCCTGCAGCTGATCCACCGCCGCGCCCAAGCTGCCGAATAGGGCCGGCGGAATAGGGACCTGAATAAGACGGGGCGGCGTTTCTAGCCTGCGCGTCAGAAACGTCGACAACGGAACCGCAACGCGCCAATAAGACTCCCCCAAAAGAGTCTTTGGGAGTTTCTTGGGAGGCACCGGGTCTAGTTCCATGAACACCAACATTCGCATGCATCGGATCGCCGCTATCGCCGGCGGCGTCGCCACCCTGGTCTGGGTGGTGTTCTACGGCCTCTACATCTCGAACGCGCTCGGGCTGGAGATGCTGATCGTCCTGCCGCCCGACGCCGTGGCGGGGATCATCTTCGCGCTGATCCTGCCGCCCGTGCTGATCTGGGTGCTGATCGCCTATTGGACCCGCGGGCGCGAGCTTGCGCAGCAGACCGATCGGATCAACGCCCAGCTCGAGCGCCTGACCATCTCGGACAACCACGCGACGCAGCGCGTGAACGATCTCGCCGGCGCCTTGAAGCAGCAGAGCGCCGAACTCGAGCGCGCCAGCGCCCAGGCCGCCGAGGTCGTCGACCGCATCCGCCAGCAGTTCAAGGATCAGACCGCGGAGCTCGAAGGCGCCGCCAGGGCGGCCGAGGCGGAAGCCGTGGCGATCGACGTGCGTCTCGCGCAGCAGCGCCTCAATCTGGGCGATCTCGGAAAGACCGTCACCCAGCAGAAGGACCTGCTGGTCGACGTCGCCGCCCATCAGGCCAAGGCCATCCAGAGCGCCGCGGAAGATGCCGCGCGCCATGTCACCGAAGCCTTCGCCGCCAAGCAGCCCGAAATGGAAGCGGTGGTCGATCGCATCCTGGAGCATGGCGGCGTGGTCAAGGCCGCGATCGAGCGGCAGATCGAAGGCCTGCGCAACGAGGCCCAGCAATCCGCCGCGGATTTCGAAAACGCGTCCGACGGCATCGTGAAGCGGATCGATGGCGCGGCCGAAGGCCAGCGCCGCCAGGCCCAGCAGATGATGGACGCGACCGAGCGGCTGAGCGGCCTGTTCGGCAGTGCCGCCGAGCAGGTCGGCGCCAAGATGGGCGAGGTGGCCGAAGGTCTCACCACCCGCTTCTCAGAACGGATCGAGGCGGCGCAGCGTGCCTCCGCCGAACACGAAGCCGCCCTGCAGCGCACCGCGCGCAACCGGCTGGAAGAGGCCAACACCCAGGCCGATACGTTGGTGAAGACCTTGGAGCAGCGCTTGGCCGCGATCAGCGCCAGCCGCGGCCAGATCGCCGCCGCAGAGGCGGAATTGCGCGAGCTGCTGGAGCGCCAATCCGGCTCGCTGGTCGGCAGCGCCCGCGACACGCTGAACAACCTGCACCAGCAGATCACCGGCGAGTTCGCCAAGATCAGCGAGGTCGTGCATTCGACCGAGGCGAAGCAGCGCGACTTCGACCAGATCCTGTCCCGCCATGTGGATTCGCTGGGCGACGCCATCACCAACAACGTGCGCGTCCTCGCAAACGCAACCGTGGCGGAGCGCGACCGGTTGGGCGAGGCGCTGCAGGCGGCCGAGGAGCGGCATAAGGCGCTCGCCAATGTGATGAGCCAGCAGCGCGACGCCATGGTCGCGGCGGCGGAAGAGGCCGCGCAGAAGTTCAGCGCCGCCTTGAAGCGCCACCAGGAGATGACCGCGGCCAATTCGACCGCGATCGTCGCCGACATGATGCGCAAGACCGGCGACGTGCAGCGCGCGATCCGCGATCAGGGCGACGGTGTCGTGACGGCGGTGCGCGGGCTCTCCAGCACCTTCATCGATTCCCTGAACCGCATCCTCGACCAGATCGGCAACGCGACCGAGCGCGCCCAGGCCGACAGCGCGGCGCTGGAGCAGGCGAGCCGGGTCCAGATCGACCGCATGAGCCACGCCGCCGAGATCGGCGCGCAGCACTTCCGCGGCCAGATGAACGAGATGATCATCGAGGTCGAGGCGCTGACCAAGTCGGTGGCCAACAAGGTCATCGCGCACAACAACGACATCAAGACCGTGATGCGCTCGGAATCCGAGGCTTTCGGCACCAGCGCCGAGCGCGCGGCCCAGCTGTTCGGCCGCCGCATCGCCGAGCTCGCCCGCGAGATCGAGAATGCCAGCGGCTCGGTCAAGGAGCGCACCGAGGGCCTCGAGCAGGTCGCGAGCGCCCAGGGCGAGCGCCTGGCGGCCGCGGCCGGCGATGCCGGCCAGCGGTTCCGCGTCGAGATCGATCTTCATGAGAAGCGGCTGCTGTCGATCAACGACGCGGCTTCGGCCCAGGCCCGCAGCCTCGCCGAGCAGGTCGATGGCCTGGCCGCACGCCTCGCCGCCGCCGCCGACGTGGTCGGCGAGCGCTTCGGCAAACGGTTGCAGATCGAGCAGGAGACCTTGCAGCGTCTGGCCGAAGCCTCCGACCAGCGCACCCAAACCTTCCAGCAGGAAGCGGCTTCCCAGGCCGAGCGTCTCGGTCAGGTGAGCGAGGACTTGCTGGCCCGCTTTGCGCAGCGCGTGGCCGAGCTGCGTGCCGAGATCGATCGCCATGCCGGCCGCCTTGGCGATCAGGCCAATGCCGCCGCCGACCGGCTGCGCGAGCGGATCGATCTGCAGATCCGCGCCATGGGCGAGGTCGCGGCCGCGGTCGGCCGCCGCACCGACGAGATCGACCAGCTGATCCGCACCGAGGCCGAGCGCATGGAGGTCGCGACCAGCAGCGCCGGCGACAAGTTCCGCGCCATCTTCCATGACGAGAGCGAGAAGCTCAGCGAGCGCGCCACGGCTTCGGCGCAACTGCTGAAGGAGCGGATCGACGCCGAGATCACGGCGCTCTCCGAACTCTCGCGCGATGTGGGCAACCGCGCCGACGAGACCGACCAGCTGCTGCGCGGTGAGAGTGAGCGCCTGACCGGAACCGCCAACACGCTTTCCGACGGCTTCCGCGCCACCTTCGCCGCCGAGACCGAGCGCCTCGACGCGCGCGCAACCGCCGCGGCGGAGCTCTTGAAGCAGCGGATCGACGCGCAGATCCGCAGCCTCGAGACGCTGTCGGAAACCGTGGGCCAGCGTTCCGACACGACCGAGCAGACGATCCGCGACGAAAGCGAGCGCCTGACCGCTGCGGCCGGCAGTGCCGGCGAGCTGTTCCAATCCGCCATCAACCGCCAAGCCGAAACGCTGCGCCAGCTCGCCGCCGATATCACCAGCACGACCGATGCGGTCGGCACGCGGACGGAAGCGATCGGCGCCGCCGCCCAGGCACAAGCGGAGAAGCTGATCGCCACCGTCTCCGAAAGCGCCCAGCGCTTCGGCGATCAGGCGCGCGAACACGCGGACGCACTCGCCGCCACCGGCGTCAACGCGGCGCAGACCTTCCTGGAGCGGATCCGCACCGAGACCAACGCCATTCAGACAACCCTGGGCGAGTTGCTGGAGCATGGCGAGCGCATGTCGGTCGCCCATCGCAACCAGACGGCCGATCTCGCCGGCGCGTCGCAAAATGCAGCCGAGCGTGCGGAGGAAATGCGCGCGGCGCTGGCCGATCAGGCGCACCAGGCCGTCACCGCCGGCGAAGAGGCGCAGCGCCGCGCCACCGCCGCCGGCGACGCGCTGGTCGAGCGCAGCGACGAGGCCACCAAGACCTTGATCGCGCATCTCGCCGATCTCACCCAGCGCGTGCCCTCGCTGATGCATGCCCAGGCCGAGGGCATCCGCCAGGCGAGCGACGCGGCCGCGCAGAGCGCCACTCTGCTCAACGAGACTTTGCAGCGGCAGAATCGCGACCTCGCCGATGCGCTGGAGCAAACCAACGACGCCACCCAAGTGGTGAAGGAGGCCCTGGCGGCGCAGATCGGCGAAATGACCGAGACGGCGCATAAGGTGACCGACGAAGCCCGTGCGATCGGCGCGGTCCTGCGCGGCGAGGTCGAGGGCCTGGCCCAGGTGACCGGCAACGCTTCCAGCGCCGCCGCCCAGTTGCAGGACGACATGCGCCGCCATGTGACCGAGCTCGATGCGGTCGCCCAGCGCGCCCTCAACGGCGCTGAGGCTTTGCGGCAGAATGTCGAGCGCCAGGCCGAGCTGCTGCGCGCGGCGGGACGCGAGACCGGCGAACGCTCAGCCCAGCTCGCCGAGCTCTATCACGTCCATGCCCAGCGGCTCGGCGAAGCCGCCGATGTCGCCAGCTCCAGCCTCAATGCGACCGGCAAAACCATGCAGCAGCAGGCGGAAACCCTGCACAGCATGGTGACCATCGCCGCCGAGAACCAGAAGGAGCTGACCGCGACGCTCGAGAACCGCATGGGCTTGGTGGACAAGGCCGGGAAGCATGGCGAACAGGAGATCGTGGCACTCGGCCAGGGCCTTTCCAGCATCGCCGATCTCCTGCGCCGCACCACGAGCGAGAGCGCCAACCAGGCGGAACAGGTGATCAAATCCTTCCGCGAAGGCGGCGAAGCGCTGGCCGAAGTCTCACGGCGCACCGCCTTGCAGATTTCCGGCGTCAAGCTCGCGGTTGACGAGCAGCTTCATGAGCTGACCGAGATCTCGACCCAGGTCGCGTCGCTGGCGCAGACCGTCCGGTCGCAGTTGCAGAGCCATTCCCAGGAGATCGCCAGCGTCGCCGCGAATGCACGCCAGAGCACATCGGCCGCCCGCGAGGACACGGCCGAGATGGGCAAGATTATGGAAGTGCAGCTGGCCTCGGTGCAGAACGCCACGCAGGAGCTCAACCGCCAGCTCACGCTGATCACCGCCGATGTGGATCGGCG
>Ga0193753_10003951_pt1 | contig 10774 bp, 5 predicted proteins | sample H1c2metaG_FD_144925 | JGI IMG/M metagenome (GOLD analysis project Ga0193753, IMG submission 144925) | Soil microbial communities from a riparian zone of the East river system, Colorado, United States - H1c2 | ecosystem: Environmental > Terrestrial > Soil > Riparian zone | place: USA: East River... | reverse complement strand
GTCGAGCGTCTCGCCCACGAATACGAACTTGGTGCCTACCTGGATCCTGAGTGGGCGTTGCGACCGCTCGAGCTCGTACGGGAACGCGGCCGAGCGATGCTGGTGGTCGATTACAGCGGAGGTGAGCCGCTAGCCAGTCTGATCGACGAGCCCATGGAGGTTGACCGATTTCTAAAGGCCGCAGTAGCCATGTCCTCCGCAGTTGGCAGGCTCCACAGACGTGGCCTCATCCACAAGGACATTAAGCCATCTAATGTGCTCGTCGATTCCACGACCGGAGAAGTCCGGCTCACGGGGTTCGGCATAGCTTCCCGCCTCCCGCGCGAGCGCCAGGCTCCAGAGCCTCCCGAGTTCATCGCTGGCACGCTCGCCTACATGGCCCCCGAACAAACTGGGCGCATAAATCGTTCCATTGACTCACGGAGCGACCTGTACTCACTGGGAGTGACGTTTTACGAAATGCTGACTGGGGCTCTCCCGTTCATGGCATCCGATCCGATGGGATGGGTGCACTGTCACATTGCGAAACAGCCGCCGATGCCCACCGAGCGACTTCAAAGGGTGCCAGCGGCGGTCTCTGCCATCGTTATGAAGTTGTTATCCAAGTCCGCCGAGGATCGATATCAGACAGCGGCAGGTGTTGAGTTCGATCTTCGACAATGCCTCTCCGAATGGGAAACCTCCGGCCGCATACAGACGTTTGCTCCGGGCGAACGCGACGCGCCCGATCGTTTGATGGTTCCTGAGAAGCTATACGGACGCGACCGTGAGATCGATACCCTACTCCGCGCTTTTGAGCGCGTGGTTGCCGGCGGTAGGCCAGAGTTAGTGCTGGTCTCCGGATACTCCGGAATCGGAAAGTCTGCGGTCGTAAATGAGCTCCATAAGCCTCTCGTCCCTCCGCGCGGCCTGTTTGCATCAGGAAAGTTCGATCAATACAAGCGCGACATTCCCTATGCAACGTTGGCGCAGGCGCTTCAGAGCCTAATTCGACCACTCCTTAGTAAGAAGGAAGAGGACCTGCGCAAATGGCGCGATGCGCTTCGAGAGGCTCTGGATCCGAACGGGCTCCTTATTGTCGAACTCGTACCTGAACTCAAGCACGTCATTGGAGAGCAACCACCCGTGCCTGAGCTTCCTCCGCAGGAAGCCCAAAGGCGATTTCATCTGGTTCTTGAACGGCTCATCGGCGTGTTCGCACGACCAGAGCATCCGCTCGCACTCTTTCTCGACGACCTTCAATGGCTGGATGCAGCCACGCTCGATCTACTCGAAGAGCTGCTGACTCGTAGTGAGTTAAAAAACCTACTCCTGATTGGCGCCTATCGAGATAACGAAGTTAACGCCGATCATCCACTTACCCGCAAGCTTGACGTAATCCGGCAGGCTGGGGCTCTACTACAGGTCATCATTCTCGCCCCGCTCGGATGTGACGATCTCTGCCAAATGCTGACTGATTCGCTGCGTTGCCCATCTGCGCGAGTTATGCCTTTGGCGGAGTTGATTCACGAGAAGACGACGGGAAACCCTTTCTTCGCAATTCAGCTGATTTCTACGCTCGCTGAAGAAGGTTTGATCACATTCACTTACGATGCGGGTCAATGGGATTGGGACCTGAACAGCATTCACGCCAAAGGATTCACGGACAACATCGTAGATCTGATGGTCGGCAAGTTGAATCGCTTACCGGCCGAAACCCTGGAGACACTTCAGAAATTTGCCTGCATGGGCAATAGTGTCGAGTTCGGAATGCTGCGAATAGCGTGTCAGTGGTCAGTCGCTGAAATGCACGACAAGCTCTGGGCCGCGGTGCAATCTGGATTGATCTTCCGTGCAGACGATTCATATCGGTTCCTCCACGACCGAGTGCAGGAAGCCGCGTACTCATTGATCTCGGAGGAGCTGCACGCCGAATCACACTTACGCATCGGTATGCTTCTCGCCACGCAAATACCTGCCGCGGAACGCGGAGAAGCGATCTTCGAAATAGTCAATCAACTAAATCGTGGATCGCACCTCATTTCTTCCGTCGAAGAGCGTGACTGGGTCGCGGACTTGAATCTGACTGCTGGTAGGCGTGCGAAGAACTCTACCGCCTATGACTCAGCACTCAAGTACCTCAGGGCCGCGGGCGCTCTGCTTGTGGAAGGGGCCTGGTCACGCGACTACGAGCTCATATTCTCGATCGAGTATCTGATGGCGGAGTGCGAACTTTTGACTGCGGACATGATGGCCGCGGAGAACAGACTCTCGCGTCTGGTGCAACTAACGCAGAACCGTCACGACTTCTGTATTGCGACGCGCCTGCGACTCACCCTGTACACCGCGTCGGACCAAAGCGACCGAGGAGTAGACGTATTCCTGGACTGGCTTCGCCAACAGGGAACGGTTTGGTCCAATCATCCAACGCGCGATGACGTGATACCTGAGTACGAACGCATCTGGTTCCTGCTCGGAGCGCGGCAAATTGAAGATCTCGCGGACCTACCCCTGGCAACAGACGTGGACTTCCTCGACACCATTGATGTGTTGAGCGAAATCGTAACTCCAACCCTGTTCTATGACGAACATCTGATGTCGCTCGTCGTATGTCGCATGGTGAGCCTGAGTATTGAGAATGGCAATTGCGATGGCTCGTGTTTCGGCTATGCCTGGTTCTCGATGTTGGCCGGTCCACAATTTGATAACTACAGAGATGGCTATCGGTTTGGTCAACTTGGTTTTGATTTGGTGGAGAAACGCGGACTGACACGCTACCAAGCGCGAACCTACATCACATTCGCTAACGGCGTGGTTCCGTGGGCGAAACACGTCGCAACCGAACGCGACTTGATTCGTCGTGCATTCGATCTCGCATATCGGGCCGGTGACCTTACATTTGCTGCGTACAGGGGCGAACAACTGGTCTCGAACTATCTGGTTGCGGGAGACCACCTCGCCGAGGCCCAACCGGAAGCTGAAAATGGCCTCGCTTTCGGCGCGCGAGTGGGCTTTGGCTATGTAGTTCACGTCTGCGGATCGGAGCTCGGCTTGATCCGCTCTCTTCGGGGACTGAACGAGGTCTTTGGTTGCTTGGACTACGACAGCTATAACGAGCTTGACACCGAGCGCAGTTTGGCAAGCAATCCCATGTTGTCGCTTGCCGAATTCTGCTATTGGACACGGAAAATGCAGGCTAGATTTTTCGCGGAAGACTATGAGGCGGCAGTAGAGGCTTCGGTGAAGGCACAGCGGCTATTGTGGACCGCGCCATCACAAATCGTGACGGCGGATTTCCGTCTGTATGCAGCGCTTACACACGCCGCAGCCTGGCATTGCGCTTCTCCAGAAGCACAGGCGTTGAACTTGGCGGCGTTGACGGATCACCGCAAACAACTCGACATTTGGGCCGAGCATTGTCCCGCAAATTTTGCGGATCGCGCCAAACTTGTGCACGCAGAAAGCGCGCGCATAGAAGGCAAGCTCTTGGACGCCGAGAATCTCTACGAAGCGGCTATCCAATTGGCCCGCACGAATGGCTCTGTGCATAACGAGGCGGTTTGCAACGAGCTAGCAGGGCGCTTCTACGCGGCACGAGGCTTCAAAAGAATTGCGACAACCTACTTGAGCGATGCGCGCCACTGCTACCTGCGCTGGGGAGCTGATGGGAAGGTACGACAACTTGAGCAGCAATATGCGCACCTCAGGTCGGATGGACAGAACTCGGATCCGACCACCACTCTGCTCGAGCGTGTCGAACATCTCGATCTCGCCACTGTGATCAAGGTGTCACAGGCGGTTTCTGGTGAAATCGTGTTGGAAAGGCTCATTGACACGCTATTGCGTACTGCAGTCGAGTACGCAGGCGCCGAACGGGGCCTGTTGATTCTCCCGCGAGGGGATGAGCATGGGATAGAAGCCGAGGTCCGAACTCGCGGCGATGAGGTTGTTGTTGAACTGCGAGAGGCGAACGTAACCACCACGGATTTGCCAGAGTCGATTCATCGTTACGTCCTCCGAACCAATGAGACTGTTCTTCTGTCTGACGCCTCTTGCGAAAATCAATTTTCAGCAGATGCCTACCTGCTGGAAAACCACTGCCGTTCTGTCCTATGTTTGCCGATTCTCAAGCAGACCCGGTTGCTTGGCGTGCTTTACTTGGAGAACAACCTGACGCCTCACGCATTCACGCCAGCGCGTATGGCTATTCTTAAGCTGCTCGCCTCAGAAGCAGCAAGTTCAATGGAAAATGCGCGCCTATACAAGGAACTCGCTGAGCGCGAATACAGAATCCGACGAATGGTAGACGCAAATATCATTGGAATTGCTATTTGGGATTTCGATGGTCGAATAGTTGATGCGAATGACGCGTACCTGCAGATGATTGGATATGCGCGTGAAGACCTTGACTCGGGTTGCTTGCGATGGAAGGACCTGACGCCACCGGAATGGCTCGAGCCTGAGGAACGCCAGTTGATTCCCCAGCTTAAGGCGACTGGCAACCTCGCGCCTTACGAAAAGGAGTATTTCCGCAAGGACGGTAGCCGCGTGCCCGTATTGCTCGGCTTGGCAACGTTCGAAGAAGACGGGAATCAAGGAGTTGCATTTGCGCTCGACCTGACTGAGAGAAAGCGATCTGCGGATGCCCTGCGCGAGTTGCAGATGGAATTAGCGCACGCAAATCGCTTGGCAACGATGGGTCAGCTGGTTGCCACCATTGCGCACGAAGTCAACCAGCCGATTGGTGCGACACGCAACAACGCGCACGCAGCGTTGCGCTTTCTTGATGGAGTGCCACCGAATTTGGTGGAAGTCAGGGACGCACTTCAGTCTGTAGTGAACGAAACCTATCGAGCAGGAAACATCGTTGATCGGATCCGTGATCAGGTAAAGAAAGCGCCTCGCTGCAGAGAGGACGTCTACTTAAACGATGCCGTCGAAGAAGTTGTCGCCCTCGTTCGTGTGGAGCTGTCGCGAAACCGCGTAACGGCCAGGACAGAGTTTGCGGAGGATCTTCCACCTGTCCATGCAGATCGCGTCCAACTGCAGCAGGTCATGCTGAATCTGATTCTCAACGCAATCGAAGCTATGGCCAGCGTGGATGATGAGGTACGGGAACTCGTGATAAGCACCCAACTTAGTCAATCGGAAGGGATAATCATGGCGGTAGGCGACTCAGGGCCCGGAATAGCCCAAGAGGATCGGGAGCGGATCTTCGAGTCTTTCTTTACCACCAAGGACCAAGGATTGGGAATTGGACTTTCGATATGCCGCTACATCGTTGAAGCCCACGGAGGGCGATTGTGGGCGGACGCGCAACAACCGCGTGGCGCTATTTTTAGCTTCGTGCTGCCGGCACAGAACTAAACCAAGGCTTACTACACCCAACAATGGGTGGCCCTACCGGTCGAACGATCGAATTCGACTACGTTCGCGTGCTTCGGGTTGCGGTGGGCTTTGCTAACGGCTAGACCAATAAGCCATTGCGCAATCGACGGAAGCTTGCGCGTGCACTGTAATTCTAGCCGGGTCACGAGCCTTTCGCAGGCCACCCCAGCCACGCTAACAGTGCCTAAGGAGTTGGTCATGAAAAAGATGCCCGGTCTCGATCGCCGTCGCTTTTGCGGCGCTGCAGTGGCAACGGTTGCCGCGGGCGCGCTCGGGCTTCCCAGTCTTCTCTTCTCAGATAGGAGTATAGCCATGAGTGCCGTTGCACAATCCAATAGCAGTGAAAAGTTCGCTATTCGTCCGTTTAACGCGAGTTTTCCGGAGACGGAGCTTGCCGAACTACGGAGGCGGATAAGCGCAACAAGATTCCCCGACCGGGAAACGGTCATGGACAACTCGCAAGGTGTCCCGCTGGAGACAACTCAGAAGCTTGCCAAGTATTGGGTAACGGAATACGACTGGCGCGACTGTGAGGCGCGAATTAACGCGCACCCGAACTTCATTACGGAAATTGACGGCCTCGACATTCATTTCATTCATGCTCGTTCAAAGCACGAGAACGCGTTGCCGATCATCATTACGCACGGCTGGCCGGGCTCTATCGTCGAGCAACTTAAGCTGATCGAGCCTCTCACCAATCCGACCGCCCACGGCGGGAAGGAATCCGACGCATTTCACGTGGTGATTCCGTCTATTCCGGGTTACGGCTTTTCGGGTAAGCCTACCGCAACCGGGTGGAATCCACCTCGCATTGCGCGCGCCTGGGGGACGCTCATGGAGCGCCTTGGGTACACCAAATATGTGGCGCAAGGCGGCGATTGGGGTGGGCTGATCGTTGAAGAGATGGCGGCGCTAGCGCCGAAGGGATTGGTTGGTATTCACACCAACTTCCCGCGCGTTGTGCCGCCTGACGTCGACAAAGCTGCTCAGTCCGGCGCGCCAGCGCCCGCCGATCTCTCGGCAGAGGAAAAGGTGGCGTACGAGCGGGTGAAAGACGTCTACGCAAAGGGTATCGCATACGGCTTTCAGCTGGGCTTGCGCCCGCAGTCGGTTAGCGCGCTTGCCGACTCACCCGTAGGTCTCGCGGCCTATCTGCTGGACCATGACGCACTCAGCTTGGCATTGATTGTGCGCGCCTTTGACGGGGAGCCGACCGGCCTCACAAGAGACGATGTCCTCGACAACCTCACGCTCTTCTGGTTGACGAACACGGGGATCTCCTCGGCGCGCCTCTACTGGGAGAATAAGTTGCCCTACTTCCAAGCCTCGAACTTCTCCCTTCCAGTGGCTGTTAGCGCCTTCCCAGACGAGCTTTATCCGGCGCCGCGGAGTTGGGTGGAGAAGGCATATCGCAATGTCATTTTCTACAACAAGCAAGAGATCGGCGGGCACTTTGCGGCCTGGGAGCAGCCGATGCTCCTGACGCAAGACATCCGCGCAGGTCTGAGTTCGCTGCGCTCGTAGCGAGCCATAGGAAGCTCCTGACATGACGCACTGTCTACAGGAGCTTCCGACGTCTCGAAGATCGCTGGAGAACACGAGGTGTGACCGATTTGCGGCTGCCGTTTAAGAGGACAAGGAAATGCGGACCTACGGGAAGAATCAGGACGCGATCGCCAAGCTTTCTCATGAGCAGCATCGCGTGACGCAGCAGGGAGCGACTGAGCTCCGGGGGACTGGCGAGTACTTGCACAACCGAGAACCGGGCATCTACATCGATGTAGTCTCCGGCGAGCCACTGTTCGCTTCATCCGACAAGTACGATTCCGGAAGCGGCTGGCCTAGCTTCTCCAACCCAATTGCTGCCGCCAATGTGAGTCAGCGCCCTGACCCCAGAGAGGGTGGTACCGAGGTGCGCTCGACACATGGCGATAGCCATCTGGGACATGTATTTCCTGACGGCCCTAAAGATCGCGGTGGTCTGCGCTACTGCATCAACTCTGCAGCGCTGAGGTTTATTCATCGCGATGATATGGAGGCCGAGGGCTATGCGGCGTACCTCCACCTGGTGAGTGACTAAAGGGAGGTTGCTCATCGAAGCGCTCTACTCTTAGGCGCAGCGTCCAATTACTTGACGGAAAGTGGCTTTTTGCCTCCGCCCAAGACATCTTGTAGGAGAGGACGTCATGGAACCGTTTCGCGTTGATGTACCGGATGGAGTGCTAACCGATTTACAAGCTCGCCTCAAGCTAACGCGATGGGCCGACGATTTTGCCAATGAGGGCTGGCAGTACGGTACTAACACTGCCTACCTCAAGGAATTAGTAGCTTACTGGATCAACGGCTACGACTGGCGCAAGCAGGAACGCGCAATAAATGCATATCCGCAGTTCCGCACCGAAATCGAAGGGATGCCGATTCACTTCATTCACGTGCTCGGTAAGGGTTCTAACCCTAAACCATTGCTTCTCTCGCACGGCTGGCCTTGGACATTCTGGGAGTATCGGAAAGTCATCGATCTACTCAGCGACCCCGGCGCGCACGGTGGCGATCCCGCCGACGCCTTTGATGTAGTGGTGCCGTCCTTGCCAGGGCACGGATTCTCCACGCCGCTGCGAAAGCCCGGCGTCAATTTCTGGAAAACCTCCGGAATTTGGGTGCAGCTGATGGAACGGCTGGGCTACCCGCGTTTCGGCGCGCACGGTGCCGATTGGGGCGCGCTCGTTACAGCAGATCTGGGACATCGCTATCCCGAACGCATGATCGGCGTGCATTTCCCGATGATGCTACCCCTGGACCTATTCAGCGGTGGCACGCCAGCGTCCGAGGACTACGATCCTGACGAAGCGCCAATGGCCACACGGCTGCAGAATTTCTTCGCCACCGAGTCGGCCTACTCGGCTCTGCAAAGTACTAAACCACAGACCATCGCGCCAGCGCTCAATGATTCTCCTGCCGGGCTGGCGTCGTGGATACTCGAAAAGCTTCGCAGCTGGAGCGACTGCCACGGCAATGTCGAATCCCGTTTCAGCAAAGACGACTTGCTGACCACGGTCATGATCTACTGGGTCACGCAGTGCTACGGCACTTCCGCACGCTATTACTACGAGGCCGCACACCATCTCTGGACACCGGTGCACGACCGCATGCCAGTGGTCGGAGCGCCAGTCGGCATCTCCGTGTTGCCGGAGGAAGTTTGCAGCGCTCCGCGTCGCTGGGCTCAGCGCTACTACAACCTCAAGCAAATGCGGCACCACGCTAGCGGCGGACACTTCGGCGCGTGGGAAGAACCGCAGGCTATCGTCACCGACCTCCGCGACTTCTTCCGTGAGTTGAGCTGACTTGCTGACACCGGCGCGGACACCACTGCGCCGTACCCAAGCTAACAATGTCGCCATGGAGTCGTCACGGAGACATTTTCGAGGAAACCACCGTGCCAAAAATTGAAAAAATCCTATTCACCGGCAAAACGCACACCGCTTCCACTCCTCTCAACGGCACATCTCGCGCGGTTCTCGGCCGTCTCGATGTAAGAACATCGGCCTCCGGCTCCGGCACGAATCAGGAACAGACGTTTGCAGCCGTCCTACCCCACCCCACGGCGGAGCAACTGTTTTCAGGCGCATGGTCGGCTTGTTACCACAGCGCGATCGGCGTGGCTGCCCAGGAAATGAAGTTGAAACTCCCGCCCGACCTGGCCGTGGAAGTCGAGGTGGATGTGGGCAAGACGGGAGATGCTTATTTCATCCAAGCCCGCTTCAACGTCATCATGCTTGGCGTAACACGCGAGGTGGCAGAGGCGCTGGCCCACAAAGCTCACGTAATCTGCCCCTATTCGAAGGCTACTGACGGAAACATCGATGTGGCCGTCAAGGTAACTGTCTAAGCGAACTTCGGGGCGGCTCACAACAAGTAGTTGTGTCTGCGCCCAAACACTTGCGAAGCGGGTATCCACCATCAGAGACCGTCTTGGACTGAGGATTCACCTAATGGACCTCGCGAAGCCATATTGGCAGGGCCGACTACTGAATCAACTTCAAGGGCCTTCGTCTTTAGGTATGGCGTTGAGCGGCAGCGCCGTGGGTTTCAGCACATCTATTCTAAATCCTGAGGTCTATGCGGGATTCTGGACCTCTATAGCATTTCAAATGCACGCCGGATCGCAGTTCTTGTCGGTGGCTTTTGGTGTCATATTCGTAGGTTGCCGACTAATAAGTAACGATGTGGCTAACCGAATTGAGAAAGCTCAACCGGAGGATGCGACGGGGCACCTTGAACGTGATCAAAATCGGTCTCGCCGTCTTGCCACGCTAGCTAAGTCTGCAATTTACGCTCAGCTTGGCCTTCTTTTTCTGGGGGTTGCGTCGTTCATTTGGCTGATGCTCTTGCACTTTCACAATGCACTATATCCATAGACATTTGTCATGCGTAAACCTCAATAATGGACGTCAGAGCACGATGCGCGAGATGGATAACGCCGCTCCTCTTCACGGGAAGTTTGCTAAGTCACCGAACGCGGAGCTTTGCCGAGATCGTTGAAGAGAGTTGCATTGCGTAGATCCGCGGATTCCCCGCAACGTTATCGAACGTCAAACCGTTCTGAAGATCAGTCCCATCCGGCCGCTGCATGTACGCATGAAGTGGATCGTGACGGAGATGGTCCCCCAACAACTGCGGGCCCTACGCGCACATCCTTGGGATGGATGTGTACCAAGTCTTCCATAGTCACTTTGCGACATGGTGCGCAAGTCAACGACTTCCAGAACAATGAACCTCGTTCCGCTTCAACGAATCTGTCATTGATCCAATGGCTGCTTCCGGCCAAAAGCGGACCCTACCGAAAGTTCACTTTTTGGTACACCTCAAAGGCAGGGAATGGGCCTAGCTTTGGCACGGGTTTCGGGGTCCCCGCGGCGGCCTTTGGGGGTACACGAGCGGCCGTGCTGGCTTAGAGCTTTACCTGATCCGCTGGCCTATGGGTCCACAATCGCCGGCGCCTATGGCACCTAGAGCCCGGTTCAATCAACGAAGGGGACACACAATCCAGTAACTCGCCAGCATTGGCGCGGGTTGCAGCGCGCGCTGTGTCAGGACGTGCCGAGGAGGCTGCCATTCCCTCGCGCGCGCTGCTCAAAACGCACTCTCGGTAATGCCCGATTCGGGCGCACTTTCCAGCGGCGCAAAATAATGAGCCCGGTTTCAGGCGAATAGAGGGGCGCCGTAACGTCAGGAAAAATGCCATCCCTGGCCCAGCCCTATGGGGGAGAATCGGCGCCGCCGCCCCATCGAGGGAGCCTTGGATTTCTATGCAATTTTAGGCCTCGTTCTTGGCCTACCCGATGGCTTCGGCGTCCGCTTTGCGCAATTCCACCTGCTTGGGAAGCGTGAACGCATATCTGAGAAATAA
>Ga0193753_10003950_pt1 | contig 10775 bp, 10 predicted proteins | sample H1c2metaG_FD_144925 | JGI IMG/M metagenome (GOLD analysis project Ga0193753, IMG submission 144925) | Soil microbial communities from a riparian zone of the East river system, Colorado, United States - H1c2 | ecosystem: Environmental > Terrestrial > Soil > Riparian zone | place: USA: East... | reverse complement strand
CAACGCCCTCCTCCTCGGAATCTTCTGAGGTCACGGAGAACGGAGGAGGCCAGGCGCGCTGCTTCGATGCGAAGGGCCGCTCGTCGCACGTATGGCCTTCGGTTCTTCGTCGACCCCAAGCGATCGATACCGGCGCCAACCTTCGCGAGCGAGCCAGGTTCGCGCAGGCCTGACGGGTGATGCCCGTCCAACGAGTTCGCGTAGGTCGCGCAGCGCATACTCGAAAAGGGCGTCCTTCCGCCATCCGTCGAACCAGGCGGCCGAGGAGCGAGAGTCCAGCCAGGAGGGGGACGCCTGGTGCTTTTTGTGATTCATGAGCAGATACAGGAGACTATTTCGAACCTCACGCGGGCGGGTGAGCGCGCGCGCGTGATATCGCTCTTTCCACACACGCCACGGCGCAGAAGAGCGCGATTGATGGCCCGTGCTAGCCGAATTGCGAGTCCGCGCATCCCGCGCGAGAGACTCGTTTTGTCGTGTGCCTCCACGATGAGGTGGACGTGATCGCGCTGAACGGAGAAATGCACGATTCGAAACTCCGCGCTGGACGCATTGCCGATGCTCTCCATAAGACACGCAAACACGGGAGCGGTTCGGAGGAGGCGTACGTCTTCTGTCGCTCGCATCGTAACGTGAATGAGGTGTGCAGCCTTGTGTGGGGGCCGTACGCGATGGGGCACACCGGACCTCGGATTGCGTTTCCGCCCCGCGCCATTTCTCCGCCCTCCCCACGTGGGGGGCCGGAGATCGAGCGGTAACTGCTTCGCGTTCTCCTTCATCTTGATTCAGGCACCGCCCCAGAAGGTACCCGCCACCGGTCACGCTTGACCATGTGCCCGAGCGCGCCGAGGATCGTCCGACCCCAAGCGGGGGGGGCGTGATGCGCGAGAAGAAGGGGGAAGGGATGAATCGATGGGGCTTTGCCATTGCCGTCACACTGGTCGCCTGCGGCGGCGGGCCCGCCGTGAGTTCGTGGCGGGTTCGCGGTCCCGACGGCAAGAACAATTGGGTCGCGATTACATGTAGGGGCTTGCAGATGCGATGCATTCAGCGCGCAGGAGAGGCATGCCCGGGCGGATACCATGTCGACGACGAACGAGGCCATGAGGAGCAGGAGTCGAGCGGGTTCGCAAGCTTCAATGGCGGTTATGCCGTGTCGCGGTCCGCCCGTACCTACCACGGCGAATTGCTTGTACAATGCAAGGGAGCGCCCGCGGCGGCGGCCGATGACGCCTCGGACCATCGCGAATGCCTCGGCGACGCGAGCTGCGATACCGGCGACTACTGCGCGTTCGCGCCCCATTCAGGCCCTTTCGACAAGGGGCACTGTCAGCCGCGCGGCAACTAGCCGCGATCTGGCTCCTCTTGCTCGCTGCGGAAGGGGGCCCGACGGATTCCTTTACCGCCTGCCGTTTCCGCACGACGTCTCGAGGCGGCGTCTGGGCGCTACCGTCCGTGAAGGCGGTGTTCGCGGTAGATGCGTCGCACGAATGCTCCTACCGGGCGCGCCTGCATCTCGCGCACGAGATTCGCGGCGGCCTCGGGCAGCTCGTCGGGGGAGGGGTAGGCAATCGAGTGCTCGGGCGCCATCACGCCTACCCCGGAGAGCGCCGCGAAGGTGAGGTCGGCGGCGGTGAACCGGTCGCCCGCGAGGTAGGGCCGACCATCGGCAAGCCGGCGCTCCACATCGTCGAAGACGCACAGCATGGTGTCACGCGACTCGGCGGCCGTTTGCGCGTCGATTTGCATGAATCGCCGCATCGCTCGACGCACGAGTGGGAAGAGCGCCCGCACCGTCGCGAGCTCCCAACGCGGCGTCCTTTGGGCCATGAGCCTCAATGTCATGCTCGGGTGCGGCAACAAATAGAAGTACATCACACGCCGGATGTGCGGTCCGAGTCGCTCGTCATAATCGTCTTCGAGCGCCTGCACTTCGGCCCGGCCCGCGGCGTCGGCCGGGTAGAGCTTTCGGTCCTGCTCCGCGAAGGCGTCCGCGTGTTCGAGGATGTCCGTCGAATCGGCGAGCGTGCTTTCACGCGTCACGAGCACCGGCACTGACGTCCGCGGGCTGGTCGCGCGCTTGACCGCGATGCGGTGTAGCCCGGGCACATGCCCTTCCTCGACGTAGTCGTAGCGCGTGTAATCGAGGGCCCAGCGGGCCTTTTCGCAATAATGGCTGAAGGGAACCGTGACGAGGATCGCCATGCGCTCCAGTATACCCGTGATCGACGTTCGGCGCGGGACAGACCCGCAAATGGAACCGTCACTCGAGATCGACGACCGTGCGAAACGAAATGGTTTCGCTCCGATCGAGCCCGTCGCTCAGCAAGATGTACTTTGCATGGTGATCGTTTGGGCGGGCGCCGCGGGCGATGAGCCACTCACTTTCGCCCGATGGTAAGAAGACGCCGCCGCGGAGCATGACGAATCGCGTGTGGCTGTCGGTCCGCTCACTTTCGGTGAGTTCCCACGCGTTGCCTGACAGGCCCATGACCCCGTGGGCGGTGGCGCTCGAGGGGGCGAGGGCCGGTTGGAGACGGTTCGGAAAGCTTCGAGACTCGTTGCCCCATGGGTAGGTGTTGCCGCGGCCAGCACCCTCGGCGGCCCACTGCCACTCGGCCTCGGTGGGAAGTCGCTGCCCGCACCACGAGGCGTAGGCCCTTGCGTCCGAAAGGCTCACGAAGGTCACGGGGTGGGCGGCTTGTTCGCCGGCGAGCGTCTCGGGAAGGGAGGCATCTCGCGCACGTCGCGCAATGTGCTTCAAGAAATTTTCGTCATCGTCGGGCCGCAAAGCGCTTCACCGATACCGCTACCGCGTGTTCGATGGTGTCTTGGTGAAACCACCCGCCCATCGCGTCGGCCGCGTCCGTCGTTCCCGCGGGATAGCAGCCGCACTCGCGCCGCGCGTGGCGGATCTTCATCTGGAAGTCGCCCGCGGGCATCTCGATCATGTTCGCCGTGGCCACTCCACGCGGGCGGGCGGATGGCGGCGTCGGGCGCTCGTGCGGGTGCGGGCGACGCTCGTCGTAGCCTTTTAGCGGGGCGTCCGTGCGCTGCGAAAGGTCCTCGAAATGCCTGAGGGCGCGCTGCGCGCGATCGGGATCGTCGCGCACCACGGCCTGCACGCTGCCGGGTTCGACCATGACCGTGTCTCCGCCGCGGAGCTCCTGTCGCTCGCCCCAGAACGCCGCGTACGAGAGGCCGGCAGGTACGTCGCCCGGAACACGGTAGCCGAGGCGCTCATCGGTGCGATTTCGCAAGGTGACGAGCGTGCGTGCGCCAAGTTGCCATTGGTTGGCGTCGAGTCCGGAGACGCCGGTCGGAATCAGCGGAAGCCAATCTCCGTGAATCAAGAGCTCTTGATAATGGTCGAGGATGGCCCCCGTTTCGGCGATGAGGCGCCGGTCCGCACGGGAATACGGATTCCAAGTGCCAAATACGTTGTCCCAGAGCAAGAGCCCGGAGCCGTTGAAGAAGCTGTAGACGATATCCTGTTTGCGCGACTCATCCCATCGCCGGATAATGAACTGCCGATGTCGTGGCAAAAGCCACCGATGGCGAAAGATCGAAGGCGTTTGCGGACCACCGATATCGCTCCATTGTGCCCATGCTTGGCGAAGGCGGCCAAGGTCGGCGACGGACGGCCGTAGCTCGGGGGCGAAGACGACGCCGCTCCGGCGTCGGTGCACCGCGCGCTCGAGCGTTTCCGGCGCAGAGGGGAGGGTATCGAGCATGACGCCGTCGGCATCCAGGTCGGAGACGATCTCGGCGAGGTCTTCGTAGCTCGCGTCGCTCTCGGCGGCCCATGGGTTGTAGTCGATGAAGATGCGTAGGCCGTGCGCGTGGAAGACGTCTACGACGTCTGTCCGGAGTTTTGCGAGGCCCCCTGGCATGTCGCGGTAGAAATCGAACTGATTGCGTGAGTCGAAGCCCAACCTCGGGTAGGCGTGCCATAAGAGCACCGAATCCACCCGCCCGAACATCGCCCGCCATGTGGCGATGAGTTCCCGCGTCCGATAGCGGCCCGCCTCCCGGTCGTAGAAGGAGGCGTCGTACATGAAGAGAAACATCTGCCGGAACGTCGTGTCGCTCCAGGCCGTCGTTGGGTCCCGATAGGCGCAAAGAGGATCGAGCCCCGCGCGAGCCAGCTCGGTATCGCGCTCCGTTCGCATGGCGCGATACCAAGCCGTCCATTCCTCCGCGGAAGGATTCTCGAGCCCGATGTACACATCGGGCGTCGACCGCACCAGGCTCGCGTCCGCGGCGCCCGACTTGCCGGATTTGCTGGACTTGCTGGAGGAGCTCATTCGAGCCCGCATGCCGCGATGACTTCGGGAAAGCGATCGCGCACCGTGGCAGCGGCGGCAAGCGCCGATCCGTTGCCCCAGGTGAAAATGGTAAATGGGCCGATCGGATCCGCGCCGGAGTGGCCTTGGTTTTCCATCATGAACCCATAGGTCTCGGGCCCGAAGAAGGGAAAGCGTTGCTCGTACGCGCGCGCCAGTTCGGCGTTCTCCGGGCAGTAGAGCATGCTGAAGGAAGCACGCAGGGCGCTTATCCCGCGCTCGGTGAGCTCGGGGTCGCCGGTTTCGCGTCCGAGCTCGAGAAAGAGCGGTGCGAAGAGGCTCTGGCGTGCGTCGTTCCACTCGCTGTCTGCGTTCATGACGCCGAAGCCTCCGTGGGCGGGAGCCGGCAAGAACGGAGGATCCCACACGGCCTGATAGAGCGACAACTCGTCGATGCAGCGGCGGGCCAGGACGAGATAGCGATCGTGATGCGTGGCCCGAAACCCCTCCAAGAAGGCCCGGGCACACCAGGCTATCGAGAGCGTATTCTGCTTGTACACGCCGTTGCGCGCCACACGCTTCCCAATCACGTTGGGTGTCCGGTCTGCGCCCCACCGCGCGCACGAATAGTACGTCTCGAAGTCTTCCCAACGACCCTTGCGCGTCACGTCCTCGAGAAATGGCAGCGCGGCCAAGGCAGCCTCTCGCCACACGCCGCCGGCTCGTTCCGCGGAACGCGCCAACTCGAACAACAACGCCGCCGCCACCGCGGACTCCGGCCCGTCGGCGAGGCCCGAAGATTCGCCGCTTGCGCCGTCCGGCTCGACCCATCCAGGAAACGCGCCGCTCGGACGTTGGAGCGTCACGAGGCGATCGGCAAAGCGAATCACGTATGCCCGTGCGCGCTCGTCGCCGGTGAGCGCGTGCCACTCGAGGAGCATGCGGCAGGTGAATGCCGCGTCGACGATGTGGCAGGCGTCTTCCGACACGGACGGTGGCCGCCTGTCGGAATTGGACCATCGCCAGTCGTCGGCCCGCGCGCCAGCCTCCGCTCGGGAGACGAGCCTCGCGGGAAAGAGACCGCCCTCTTGCGGCGCCGCAAGCGCGATCTCCGTCATCCTGCGGGCTCGGTCTTCGAGATCGGCGGACCCGATCTGGCGCGCGTAGCGCAAGAGACCGTTGGCGCAGCGTTGCGTGGAGAACCACACCTGGTTCCAGATGCTGCGGGGCTCCCGCCATTGGCGCTGCTCCGGCGGCACCGAAGGATGACGGGTGACGTCGACGATGAACACCGGTGCCCCCGCGCCCTCCGGCGTGAGCTCGACGGGCTGCCACACGCTCTCTCCCCAGCCGTCGTGGGAGAACGCCCAGCGGACGATGTGATCCATGAGCGGCGCCAGGCGCGGCGTCTTCGCGCGCTCGAAGCCGCGGCGACCCCATCGACTCCAGATCCAGCGCGCGGCCATGCCGTACGGATTTTCCAGATCGCGCGGATCGCGGCTGGCGATGACGTGCAGGCGGAGCCTGACGGCCTGACCCCGGGTGCGCGGCCGTTCGCGCACATAAAAGACGTGACCTTCTTCGCGGTACGCACCCGCGGCCACCGTCAGCGCCCTCTGCGGGTGATCGTAGTCGAGCCAGACGCGGAAGCCGACGGCGCCCGCGACGTCGTCGAGGTTGGGGATGAACGCGAGCGCCATCTCGCCGCCTGCGAGCACGATGGCCGGCGATCGGAAGACGGCGTCTCCCATGACGTTGCCGTCCTCGGGCGTGAGATGGGGAACCCAAACGTGCTCGGGGTTCACCAGCGGGTGCCGGACCGTGAGCTCGAAGGTTGCGTCGTTCTGTTCGTCGTGTTCGTCGCGTGTCTCGCTGGGGAACGTGCCGCGAAGCTCCAGCGCATCATCCACGTCCGACCAGGCGACGGTCCCTCCGCCGGCGCGAACGCAGACGTCGAGCGCGCTACCGTTCGGGAGCTCGAGCCTGCCCGCATCACGCCCGAGGCCGTTGTTGGAGAATTTCATAGACGCCTCCACGCAAGCCACACTACGGCCCCCACAACGAGCGCGCCCGCCCCGTAGGCCGACTCGACGGGCGCTTGGATCAGGCACCCAATCGCGACTCCCAATTCGATGACGAGAAACGCCCACGTCGCTCCCGCGGGCGCGTAGCGTGCCGCTTTAGGTGCCGGCGGAACGCGCAAACGGATGATGGCGATCGCCGCCTGAAACGTAGCATCGGCGAATGCGATCCCCGTCAAGAGCACGTCGATGCGCGACGAGCCAACGACAACCGCCATGCACCCGAGCGCACCCTGCAAGCCCACCGCAAGTGTGGGGCGTCCCGTGCGCGGATGGAGCTGGCCCGCGCGGGAAAAGAACACGCCGTCTTTGGCCATGGCATACACGACGAACGGAAATCCAAGGCAGACCGTGTTCAGAATGCCCGCCGCCGAGACCACGATCATCAGCGCCAGCACCTTTCCCGCGACAGGGCCGAGCGCAATGGCCACGGCGTCTGCCGCAGGGCTCGTGCTCGCGGCCAGCCCGTCGTGGCCGAGGAGCGCCAGGTATGCGACGTTCACGCCGAGATAGGCGACGAGCACCAGGGAAATCCCGGCGATGATCCCGCGCGGGAGCGATCGCTCGGGATCGCGAACCGAGCCGGCGATGAACGTACCGTGATACGCGCCGCCGAATGTGAACAGCACCGGGATCATGCCGAACAGCACCCACGAAGACAGCGTTCCAATCGGCGCCGCCGTTTTCGCATCGGCGAACACCCGGCCCGCGCTACCCCATCGCGCGCCGACCACCACCAGTGCGGCCAATGCACCCAGCTTGAGCGCGGCCATCCCGATCTGAATGCGTCCGCCCACCCGCAGCCCGAGTAGATTCGCGCCCGTGAAGATGGCAATCGCCATGCAAGCGCCCGCGCTCCGCGCTGCAAAACCCATCGGGCCGAGCGCGAACGCCAGGTGATCCATCAGCACGAGGGCGATGACGGCCATCGCGCCGGGCTGCACGACCAAGAGCTGCAGCCAGCCGTAGAGAAACGAAAGGGCAGAGCCGGTCTCTTTGCCGAAGCCTTCGCGCAAAAAGACGTACAGGCCACCGGCCCGAGGCCATCGCGCTCCGAGATCCGCGAAGACGAGCGCCCCCGCGATCGAGGCAATGCCGCCGAGCACCCAAATCCCCAGCACCCACGTCGAACTCGGCACCGCGCGTGCGAGGGTGGCCGGTGTGAAGAAGATCCCCACGCCAACCATCGCGCCAATGACCACCGCGGCTACGTGCCACGGGCCGAGGGGCCGCTCATCTCCAGGCTCTTGGCGGCGCACCCGAAGACGATAACCGCATTTGGGCCTTTCTCGAGGACAACGTTGGATACGCAATTGCATCGCGAGTGCATTGGGATTGCAGCCTTTCGCGAAAGCGTTGCGCCTCGTTTTGCCGCGGTGCGTTGATGTGGGTTGGTCGCCGGCCGCCGAGCAACGAGCTCGAGGAACAAATCGGTGTGGGCGGCGCTTGTCGTAATTTTTCGCGGTCCCTAACACCGCGGTAACCGGTCAGTTATCAGGAGGCGTGCATGGCAACTGATTCGATAACCAGATTCGGATACGAACAGGGGTCGCCGTCCCGTATTTTCGATGTTTTTCGCGGTGTGAAGGGTGTTGCCCAATTGCAGTCTGTCGCAGTCTTTGCCGCGAAGTCTGGCGCAGTCTTTGGCGCAATCTTCGGGGTGATCTCGCGCCGGAGTGCAATGCCCGTCGGGGTTCACTTGGCCGTGTTGCGGTGAGGCATCACGAAGATGCAGTCCGGCGGTCGTAGACTGGGTGTTCGTCTCCTCGTCGCGCTCTTTGTCGCGAGCGTCGCGACGTTCCTCGTTTACGTCCACGCCGTCGACCCTTCGCGCCTCGTTAGCGCTTTTCACGGAATCGGTGCACTTGCCATCGCGACGGGCGTCGTGGGGGCAATCGGCGTAGCGGCGCTTCAATCGCTTCGGTGGTGGGTCGTCACCAGGCCGATACTCGGCATCCGGTACCGCGATGCGTTTGCCGCGGTGCTCGTGGGAGGCTTCTTCAACGCCGTTCTCCCCGTACGCGCGGGGGACGCGTTTCGCATCGACGACCTCAGTCGCCGTTCGCACGCCAGCCGCGCGACGCTCCTCGGGACGGAGCTCATCGACTTCGTCATGGACAAGGCAGGCTGGCTCCCTGCGTTTGCGATTCTCATCTTCACCGGGCGGCCACCGATTTGGATGGATCGCGCCTTCGCCGCGATGGCGTGCATCGTCCTCGCCGCCGCGTTGATCGGGGCGACCTCGCGAGGCTTCTTTCGCCGCGTCGCACGCGAACGACGCGGATGGATGGGGCACCTTGCCGAGGGGCTCATGGCAAGTTCGCCGAGGCGGCTCGCATTGGCCGCGGTGACCATCGCGGCCTGTCCCTGGCTTTGGGAGGCGCTCGTGGTCTGGGGATTTGCGCGCATGGGCGGCCTCGAGCTCGGCGCGCTGCAGGCGTTTACGGTTCTCACCGCCTTCAATGTGGCCGCAGTCGTCCCGGCGCCGGGCAACTTCGGCGTTCACGAGGCCGCCAGCAGCGCAACGCTCGTCTCGTTCGGTGTGCCGCTCGACCGCGCGCTCGCTCTGGCCGTCGCCTACCACGTCACCCAGCTCATTCCCTGCGTGCTCGGGGGAAGCCTCGTCTTTCTTTCGCGACGCTTCATCGCGTCTCGACTCCCCAGTCCCGCGCGCCCGCCCCGGGCGCACGAGTGAGGTGGTTTCCATGGCCGCAGCTGCGTCGATTCCGTCACGCCATTTCCTCTCCACCGTTCCGAGCGAGCTTCGTTCGCGCTCTCCCGTTGTCGAGGAGCTCCCGCGTCAAGCGGAGCATGTCTGGGACGCGTACGTCCAAAGCCACCCGCGGGCGACCCTCTACGATCTCTACGCGTGGAGGTATGTCGCGCAGCGTGCATACGGAATCGACTCGTCGTTCCTCGTCGCCCGCGACGACGCGTCGGGGCCGGTCCGAGGTGTCCTCCCTCTCTTTCGCATTCCGCGACCGCGTTCGCCGTATCTGACCAACGGCCTCTTCGGCGCCTACGGCGACGTCCTCGCCGACGACCGCGTGTACGCGAACGCGCTACTGGATGCGGCGGTCGCGCGCGTCGAGCGGGGCGACGCGGACTATCTGCACCTGAAGCTCCTCGGCGACGCCCCGGCGTCCGCGTTCCAGCTCCAACACGTGTGGGTCGTCGCACGCCTCGCGCTTGGAGCGGGCGAGGCGGGCACCTGGGCATCGCTGCCGTCCGCGATGCGAACGAAGATTCGGCGCGCCCAGAAGGCGGGCTTCACGGCGGAAACGTCTCGGACGATCGACGGCTTCTACGACGTCCTGTCCGAAAACATGCTCCGCAAAGGATCCCCCATCTACGGTCGAGAGTTCTTCGACGCTCTCCTCGACGAGCTGGGGCCCCGCGCCAGTGTGCTCACGCTGTCGCACGAGGGCCGCGTCGTTTCTGGCGCCTTCGTTGCGTGGTTCAACGGGGTTATGTATGCCCCGTTCGCTTCGTCGCGCCCTTCCGTGTTCACGCTGAAGGCGAACCAGCTTCTCTGGTGGGAGATCGCTCGATACGCGCACGCGCTCGGCCTGCACACGTTGGACTTTGGTAGCTCCATGCGGGATTCGAGTGGGCTCGAATTCAAGAAACACTGGGGAACGAAAACCGAATCGATTGGCTCCTATCTCCACGCTCGCCCCGGTGTGGTGCCGATCATTACCCCCGGCGAGAGCATGCTGGCGCGCCTCACGGTGAATGCCTGGTCGCATTTGCCCGCGTCTTGGGCAGAGAATCTCGGTCCAAAGGTCGTCCGATGGATCGCGTGAAGCGAGACCGCCTCGTACGCTATGGGGTCCGCGCAGGCGCGGTTGCCGCGCTGGCTGCCGTCTTCGTCGCGGCGCTGCGGGGGGTCTCGCCGAGCGGAGCGCTTCGAGCCTTTGCATCGGCGAATCTTCCAATGCTGGCCGTGCTCGCGCTGCCGACTCTCGCCGCCAGCTTCGCGCTCCGGGCCGTGCGCTTCGGCGTCCTGTTGGGCAGCCACCACGGCTCGGGGGTTCGGTTTCGCGATGTGCTCGGGAGCGTCCTCGTGAGCCAAGCCGCCAACAACGTCCTTCCTCTGCGCGCCGGGGAGCTCGTTCGGACGCGCGACTTCGTCGTCCGTGGCTACCCACTCGCCAAGGTTGCCGCCGCGCAGGTGACGGAGAAATTCGTCGAGCTCGCGACGCTCCTCGCGTGGACGGCGCCCGTGATTGGTCTCGGTATTTTTCTCGAGCGACCCGTCGCTGCAGCGAGCGTCTTGGCGGCTCTGTTGGTCGCGATTGGCATCTGGGGTTGGAACCGTATCCGCTCCAACCACGACGCCGAGGCCTTTGGTAAGCGTGTGCCGCGTGGACTCGGCGCCCTCGCGATGGCCACGTTCGTGTCGCTT
>Ga0193753_10003949_pt1 | contig 10775 bp, 11 predicted proteins | sample H1c2metaG_FD_144925 | JGI IMG/M metagenome (GOLD analysis project Ga0193753, IMG submission 144925) | Soil microbial communities from a riparian zone of the East river system, Colorado, United States - H1c2 | ecosystem: Environmental > Terrestrial > Soil > Riparian zone | place: USA: East... | reverse complement strand
TTTGGCTATTATCAAAGATCTAATGACAGGCGGTTAGCACCAGTTGCTCTTCCGCCGGTGAATTACCACTAATGTGTTTTGTCCTTTTATCTGCTATGATGCTATTTTGTTTCAAGGACAATATTTTTTGCCCTGACTGATAATATCAAAAATTTCTTTTGGTGTAAGCGATGCATTAATAAAAGGGATATTCCTGTTTTTGGCTTCCTCTTCAAGCCAGTCTCCCCAGGTAACAATACCAGTTTTGCTGATGTCCATAAGAGGTGTTGGTCTTTGGGAGTTTACTATTCTCTCTCTTTGAATTTGCGGTTCAACTTTTAAGAAAAATACTTTGTCGAAAAGGTCCAGCATGCTAAATATATTGCCGGAACCACCAAAAACATATACATCTGTAAATTTATTTAAGAACTTTTCAAGAACCCTCCTGCTCCATAGAAATGAATAATGATTACCAAGTGCTTCATCGGCAGTCCCGGGAGCCGCTATCTTGTTTCCCTGTTTGTCGTACCAGGCTGACAAACCCCTGATATCACTATCATCATACGCGTTAATACCTGATTTTTGGAGCGCCTGGGATACATATGTTTTACCGGAACCCGATGGTCCAAAAACTAAAACTTTCATGTTGCAAATTAAAGCAAGTTTTAAAACGGCAGAAAAAAATGACGCACAACACGCTAATCATACAATATCCTGCAAAAAAATATTCATATATACGGAAAACGTTTTTTTCAAAATAACAACACTTCATTCCCGGAAATAAAATCAAACCCTGTCATTTATACTCCTACCCTCGTGCAGTCAGCAGTGGAGCTTTGGTATACTGGCTTTTCCACTGAATTAAATAAACTTAGCAGTTCTTCAGCCTGCCGGGTATTTTCCCAGATTTCCAGTATTATTTTTCGCTGTGCAATGGTTTCTTCCAGCTCCTGCCAGATGGTTTTGGCAATAAACGGCGGGCCTGATAAACAGGCCAGCCGTATTTGTGTAGTGATATATTTATTACGCATGAATTAAATTGTTTATTTTTTTAGATCTGTGACTTCTGCTCTTTGTTTTTCTTTTCCCGGTTTTGATAAAAAGATGATCAAAAATTTCATCATTTTCCACGGGCCGGGGCATTTCTATTCTTTTTTTGGATAAGATGTTACTGATGGACATGGTTGCCGCAGCAAAGTTCTTTTTCATATATACTGCTTTTCAAAATTTAAAACAAGCCAAATTTGACGCTAAGGCTGGCGGTGGGCGCACTCATATCCGAATTGCTGATACCCTGCTGGTTTACGCCAGCTATATAACGGTAGCCAACACCTGCTCCAACCCGGATCCACCTGGCAGCAATCACTTCTATATTGACTTCGGGCTGCACTGCGTAGAACCCCGAAGCATCTATATCTTTCAGTTCGTCGGAACCATTTTCCGGGATCGTTCCACGGCCTTTGCCGTTCTTAATGATTCCCCCACCCAGCAAAGTGCCGGCCGTGAAATGAATGTTCTTATTACCCATGACAGTGTATTCCAGCACCAGGCCACCATATCCCATCTGCCAGTAATTTTGTTTGTGGGTAGCTGCGTTTAAACCGAATCCTTTGTGCCGGCTGGTTAAACCATAGCCACCCACGCCAATCATTAATTTATGATTGATCATCACACCGCCGTACAATCCAGAGAAAGATGCGTTCTGTCCATTGAATTTTGAATACTGTCCGGACAATGCCGCATAGGCAGTAATTTTTGTTTTGGCCGGATAAAAATCCTTGCCGGAACTTTGCTGTGCAAATGACTGTGTGCCGGCTAATATGAATGCGGCGAAGATTAACTTTTTCATTTTTTTTGATTTTGATTGTTAGTATTGATTATAAAAAGTGATTACTATTAATTCCAGTTGATTAAATATCCAACCGATACCGATGCAGACCTGGTCTTGATGTTAGCGGAAGACGAATTAATATCGTTTAAACCAGCCTGGTAACTGACATTTGCGAAAATTCCATTGTTAAACTCAATACCCATCAGCGCATTGGCGCTGAAACTGGCCCGCCGCCATTGTTTCATGTCACCGCTGTACAATTTTTTTGTTTGTCCTTCCTCTTCCATTTTACCGCTCAGACCATAACTGATTGCAGGGCCTCCGCCTGCCACCAGTTTACCAAAAGGAAGCTTTGCTTTGAACAAAACATTCAGCGGCATTTCCAGGTTGCGGGCAGTAAACGTTCCGGAAGTTTCTGTGCCTTTGTATTTTGCACCGGTTTGTGTATATAACAGTTGCGGCTGCAGGTACAGGTGTCCAATAACTTTTACATCTGCGATAAGACCTGCATGATAACCCCTGAAAGCATCAGGAGAAACTAATTTTGTACTATTGCCTGTATGGCTGTGCTGGTTTGATACATTCGCACCTGCTGCAATACCCAGTTGTAGTTGCGCCTGCGAAAACAGCGCAAGGCCTGATACAAAAACGGCTGATAAGAAGACTTTTTTCATTTTATTGTTGTTTTAATTGGTTACTTGTTATTGTTTTTTGCTGGTTTAACCCGCTTCCTCCAGAAAGAAAACGTTGCGTCTCCGCTGTAGTTAACAGCTGCTTAAGCGCTCTGCCTTCCCGGACAATACATACAAACGAAGCGGCACTGCATTCAAAAGCAATATGTCCATTCTTATTAAAAGAAACGGATGAAGCAGTAATGATCTCCGTGGCAATTAAATATCCCAGGCATTGCAGGAATACAGCGGTGCATTTTGCTTTTGTCATAACTTTTAGTTTTGAATGAATACATATGTTATTTACAATGCAAACATACATGCGCAAATGCGCCGTGAATAATGCTGTTGAGCAGCTGTATGTATTTTTGAGTGGTTGGCACAAAGGGCTGTGTGCGAAATAAAAAAACCTTTCAATGACTGAAAGATTTTATCGTAAGAAATAATGGAGAAATATGGGCGGTGCTAAAATTTTTCAAACATTTCCATAAAAGCCTGGCGCCGGCTGCGGGAGATGCTGATGCTGGCGCCGTCTTCCATCACCACATAGCCGCCGTCTCCGCGCACAAATTTTGAAATATGATTCAGGTTAATAAGAAAAGAATTGTGCACCCGGAAAAAATCAGGGCCGGAAAGTGCTTCATCAATATCTTTCAGCACTTTTGATACCATTATTTTTTTTCCCCCCGCCAGTACAACATTTGTATAATTGCTTTCTGCTTCGCAGTATAAAATAGTTTGTGTAGGCACAAATATCATCCCGTCTCCGGTAGTAAGTGCAATGCGTTGTGCAGTTGGTTTGGCTGTTTGCTTTATGTTTTGAAAGAGTAAATCGATTTGCTCTTTTGAAGGCGTTGATCTTTTTTCCTCTATCCTGCGGATGGTTTCTACCAGGTCTGCGGGGTCAACCGGCTTTAATAAATAATTTAAAGCACTGTACTTAAATGCACGGATGGCAAACTGATCATACGCCGTACAAAACACCACATCAAAAAATAATTTATCAAATTGTTCCAGCATATCAAAGCCATTCATATGCGGCATTTCAATATCCAGGAATACCATATCAGGCCTGAATTTGTGTATAGCCGCTATGCCTTCTGCTGCAGCATTACACATCGCTTCAATTTTTACCTGCGGGCAATAAGTCTTTAACAACCATTCCATCATTTCAAGGCTGTTACTTTCATCGTCAATCAAAACACATCGTACCATGGTAGCTTGTTTAATTTATATGGGGATAGTGAGGATTACTTTTGTGCCGCTTGCATTGCCATGATCGTCCAGCAGGTCAATGATGTCTGTACTGGCATGCAGTTCGGCATGTTTGTTAAGCAGGTTCAGCCTGTTTTCTGTCAGTTCCATGCCCAGCGATTTCCTGGTAACGGCTGTTTTACTTTTAAGTTCTTTTGCTTTTTTTCTGCCGATGCCATTGTCTTCAATGATACACTTTAAAAGAGAATCATCAACGATGTGCAGGCGTATGCTCAGGTGGCCGCTGCTTTCTTTATGCAACAATCCATGCCAGATAGCATTTTCCACATAGGGCTGTATAATCAGGGGTGGCACTTCAATGCAGTCTGTTGCAAGTTTGTTATCAATATTTATTTCATAGGTGAATTTTTTGTCGAAGCGGAGCGCTTCCATTTCAATATATAACTTTAAGGCATCCAGTTCATTGGTGAGCAATACATTTTTGCTGTTCGAATTATCAAGGATAAGCCGGATAAGTTTGGCAAATTTGGTGAGGTAAAGAGAAGCCGTTGTCTGGTCACTCTTTACTATATAGCGGTTAATAGAATTAAGACAATTAAAAATAAAGTGAGGGTTCATCTGTGCCCTTAATGCATGCATTTCTACTTCCGTCATTTTTCTTTGCGTGTCGGTCAGTATGGCTTCGGCCTCTTTCTTTTCTTTTTCCGCTCTTGCCCTTACAATTTTACTGGCACACAAAGAAGCAATTTTGTTAAGAATGGACAGGTGCTTCTGCGTGAAAAAATCCCGTTTCGAATGTTCGCAATCAATGACGCCCAATACCTTTTCATTATAGATCACCGGCACGGATATCTCAGAAAGTTTTTGCGCATGGTCATTGATATGCCTTGCATCCTTTGTTGTGTCACCAATGATCACTGCTTTTGCTGTTCTTGCCACACTGCCCACAATGCCGTTGCCGCTTACAATTTCAAGTGCAGGTGAAGGTTCTTTTGTATGCATCCTTTTGGGGCCATGGGCAGCTTTTTGAACCAGCACATTCCTGTTTTCATCCTTCATATAAATTACACAATCTTCAAAATGCAATCGGTCAATACAATTTTTGGCCACATCCCATAATATATCTTCCTCTGTTTGCTGTTCAGACATGCTCGACATAAAATAAGCAATGGCCTGTTCCGTTTCCAGTTCTTCCTTTTGCCTTTTTATTTTTTGCTGCCGGTTGCGGATGATCAGTGCAACAACGGCACTCAATAAAATAATGGCCATCAGCCTGAACCACCATCGCTGCCAAACCGGTGGAATAATATTAATATGCACATTGTTCGCGCCAGCCGTCCAGTTAATACCATCTGCACTTGCCATTACTTTGAATTCATATTTGCCCGCCGGTAACAAAGAATACCTTGATTCCCTGATATCAACGCCTTCCTGCCATGTTTTATCATATTCTTCCAGCATGAACCGGTATTGAATATTGGCGGAACCCTGCAAGTCAATAGCTGTAAAACGAAAAATGATATTGTTGTTTGCGTAAGGAAGTACGATGGGGGCTTCGTTTGTGATGTGTATGCTGCTATCGTCAAGGTCTGCCTGGTAAATACTTACTTTTAATTTTGATGCATAATCCGCGAGTTGTTCCGGAAAAAAATAATTGATGCCTTTACGGCTTCCCCAGATTAATTCGCCCTCCTTTGTTTTCAGTAAACTGCCCACCCGGAAGCCTTCCGGGCTGATACCTGAATTCTGCCCAAAAATCTGCATTGTTTTTTTTAGGGGATCAAACAAGAGCAGGCATTTAACATTGGAGATCCAGATATGCCCCTGGTTATCTTCCAGTATGCCATCGCACCGATCATACCTTACACCATTGCTTTGGTCGAAAGTGGTGATCAGTCCCTCCTGGGAAATAATGGAGAAACCGAGTGAACAACCGGCATAAACATTTTGCCGCTGGTCTTCACAAAGGCCAAATACCTGGTCAGCAGCCAACCCATCCTTCTTTGTAAAATGCCGCAACTGCCCTTTTGTTTTGTCATAACAGTATATGCCATCGCTGTTGGTGGCCATCCACAATCTTCCTCTTTTATCTTCTAAAAACACATTGACCCTGGTACCCGCTATCGCCCGCAAGACCGGGTCTTGTGTAAAAACATGGGTAGCTAAATTAACCGGGTTAATAGTGTATATGCCCGCAACAGCAGACACCCAGATGGTTCCATCAGCAGCCGTAAACAGCGTAACAATGGTTTTACTTTTTAGTGCGTTATTAGCCGTGGTATCAACCGGCAGGTGTTTAAATTCACCGTTGCGTTCATTTAAAATTGATATCCCATTACCGAGACTGCCCGCCCAAACCCTTCCTGATTTATCTACGCAAAGGGTACGTATTTCATAACTTCCGCCGGCTGGCTTTGGATAATAGGGATAAAATTTTATATGGTTATTTTTTTTGTCCCAGCGAATGATTTGTTCATAGCCACCCAACCATAAGGCGCCATCAGGTGTTTGGACCACTTTAGAAATAAAATTATCGTAAAAATGTCCCTGTCCATCATTAAAAATGCTGGTATAACCGGCGGCCCTGTTATAAATATTATAACTACTGATGCCCGCAATTCTTGACCCGATAATAATATCTCCATCCTGGCTGCTCAGTACCCTGGAAATATTATTGCTGCCCAGCGAACCTCTGATAATGGGATCATGCCGGTATTGCAGTATTTCACCGGATGTTGTTATAACGGCAAAGCCATCGTCGATGGTTGATACAAGAAGTGATCCATTGACTGCCAGCCTTATTTCATTAATGGAAACGTTGATGCTTGTTTTGTCTGCCAGTCTTGTTAACTGGTATGACCGTGTGATTTTTCCAGTTTGAATATCGGTTACCCGGATCAGCCCGCTTTGAAAAGCAATTGCCAGTGAATGGTCATTGTAGCGGCATACACTCACGGCATTGGAACAGGGCGCTTCATACAAAATTTTTCCCGTTGCATAATCAACCAGTGTTACCAGGCTGTCGGTTGCATAGATAATTTTATCGCTGTCAAATTTTTCTGCATCTATAAACTTACTGAATGCTATCTGTGCAGGGATCCAATCAATTTTTTTCCATTTTTTTATTTGCTGATCAAAATAAAATTGCCCGAGGCTGGTGTACAGGACCGGGCCATATTTTTTTGTGTCCTGTATGGTCCTGCTGGCAAATTTTATAACGGAATCCATTAATGTTACCCGGTGAAATTTTCTTTTGTCATCCAGCCAGCTGATCCCATCCGGCGTCCCTATCCATATATTGTTTGCGGTATCACAGGCCAGGTGCATGATATTATTGGAAGCAAGCCCGGGTTGTTTTTCTCTTAAGTAGCTGGTAATGCGGTAACCATCAAACATGCTCAACCCTTCAATAGTGCCCATCCATAGAAACCCTTTTTTATCAATCACCAGGCTTCTTATATTATTATCTGCCAGCCCGTCGGCGGTAGTCAGGTGAAAAAAAGAAGGCGTCTGGCAGTCAGCTGTCATAAACAGGCAAATTCCGGCCATCAGCATAAAAATTGTTCTTACAGGTAATATGTTCAAGGCGGGTGGTTTAATTACAGCGAAAATAAACCATTCTGACCCCGGGTAAAAAACAATGAGCCATTTACACAATAGCGGCTGTGGTTGGCATAAAAACTTAGCAGTTGACGGTTCTAACCTGGCCGCCTGATGCTGCAGGCCTACCATTGGTAGTTTTTCCTTACTCCATCCCGTATACACAACCCCCTGAGCCAACAGGATACCTGCTATGGAGAAATTCGAATCCTTTCCGGGTAACAACAAAGGAAAAGAATAAAAAGTCCTTTCCTTTTTTTTTCAGCAAATTTCCTCTTTGTGTATCGACTTCTCCTCTTGTATAAAGTGGATTGTCTCTTTTATTTTGACTATCTTCTCTGATGCAAAATACTTTTAGTCTTTGTAAATGTTGATTACATCTTGTGGTCAGTCAATATCATCTTTTGCATCTCCCTTCTCACCCGATGAAAAACACTTTCACCCTTTGTAAATCACGATTTCATCTGCTGAAAAGTGCATTTCATTGTTTACATAGACCATCGTCTCTTACGAAAAGAACTTTTACACTTTGCAAATTGCCCGCTGCTGCTACCGAAGCGATTTTACAAATCCTTATCAATCAATTTTTTTGCACAAAAAACGCAGAAGTTTAAAAAAATTTGATTATACTTTTGTAGTGATAATTACAGGTCAATTGTAATGGCGTTCCTTCCGTACGCAGCTGATTCGGGTTTTCTTTATAAACATTGACCACCGGTTCAAACCGGCTTTGCACATGGATTTACAAAAAATTACAACCTTTGCCAAACAATAAAAATACACATCGCAAACAGGATTACGTTTGTAAGAACATTTTGGGGTTCCTTCCTCCGGTAATGTATCCGTGCGGCCAGTACCATGATAATGGCAAAACCGGTGGCGCTGAATGCTGTGATAATGGGAAATATCCCCAGCAGCCCCGGCAGGATCAATCCAATAGCACCCATGATTTCTATGATGCCAATAAACCTGATTAGGCCGGCAGGCAGGCCGGCAACACCGGTTTGCCCTGCTGCAACCAGTCGCTGCTCAGAATAAATACTTTTATTGATGCCGGAATAAAGAAACGTCACGGCTGCCAATGATTGAATGATCCAAAGTATCGTGTTCATACCTGTTTGATTTATAAGGCAAAGGTCAAAAACTGTTATTTATTTTCCTTTGATATTTATCAAAAAATCAAATCTGCGAACGGATCCGGCTCAGCGTTTCCTGTGTAATGCCAAGATAAGAAGCTATCATTCCCAGGGGAACACGCAATATAAAACTCGGGTTTGTTTGCATTAAGGTATGATACCGTTCTGAGGCTGTTGCAAAATGCAGGTCATCAAATTTCTGCTGCACCTGCAGCAAACCTGAACTGATGAGTAGCCTGCCCAGCCGCTCAATGTCATGGTATTTTTGATACAGCTTTTCCAGGTCCTTGTGGTGCATACCATATACAACAGATGGCTCCAGTGCTTCAATCATCCGCCTGTCCGGTTTGCGGGTAAGAAAGCTGATGATAGAACAGGCAAATGAATTTTCGGCGCTTATCCAGTCAGTAACATCTTTACCGTCTTTCAGGTAATAAGTCCTGGTTAAACCGCTTTCAATAAAATAAAGATAGTTGCAGACGGTCTCCTGTTTTATCAACACATCTCCCTTGCGAAAGACCCTTCTTTTAAGTATGTCTCCCAGCGATTGCATGCTTTCAGCAGAAAGGGAAACAAACTGGTTTACTGTTTTAAAAAAACTATCCATCGGTGATTTGTATAAAAAATAATCAAAACAGGGGCCAGTTGCCCATGACGGGAAATGCATGCCAAAAACTTCATCATTAGATCAGGGCGGGTGTTTTTCTTAGCAGCTTGCCGGAGCGTGACTTATGGAATTAATCGCTGTTCATCCAGTTTACTGTGTATTTCATTATGAAAAGATATCCGGCATCAGACAACCCGCAAATTACCGGTCCTGCCAGGCAAGTCGAACTGCGCTTTTACTTTTTCCCATTCGGTCTTCATGTAGGTATCTTTCAGTATTTCATAATATCTGGGTTCACGTGTTTCTTTAAAACATTGCTCTGCTATTTTACGGGTGCCCAGCACATCACTGCGCTGTTGCATTAGTTGTAGTAAGGCATCGCGGTGGATGCTGTAGTTGCCTGTATCGTTTTTTTGAAGGGCCTCTTCCATTGCGTCCAGCAATGTTTGTTTAGCAAGGCTATAATCCGGGTGCTTATCAACCGGTTTGGCCTTTTCCGTTTTTACCGCGCCAATAATCTCCCGGTAAGACCTGTTGATGGTTTCCAGCCTTTCCAGGTCTTCCTGGTTGTTTTTATTGACCGCAGTTACCAGCATTGCATCCAGCAACGATAATACCTGTTTATCATTTTCAGATTCAACATTCTGCCACAAAAGATCCACCCAGTGAGGATCGTAATCACTGATCGGATAAACAGGGTCCTGCACCAGGCGTGCCGCATGAGCATAGACCCGCATCGAGTTGTAATCATCAAATTCACTGGCGTCATATAAATCGTACAACTGGTAGAAAGCCTCCTGCACCAGGCTTATTATTTTCTTATTCTTTTCACCGGTATTTTCGGGTGCAGCCGGCAACACTGTCAGCACTGCAAGACACCTGCTTACCACCGCGCTGTAATCTTTTATTTTGCCCGCTTCTTTAGCCGCTTGGAGCTGCTGCTTTGCGGCAATCAATATCCCGGCGGGATCACCAGTTATGGCTTTGGTGAATTGTTCAACCGGTAGCGTATGCAGTTTTTCATACCCGAGCGCCTGGAAAGCGTTGCGCATCTTTTTGTTGTCTTCCAGCTGTTCAGCAAGAAAAGAACGCAGGGTATCCACCGGCAACAGTTGAAGCAAGGCTTCTATTTGCTCAGCGGGTATCGCTGCGGGTGGTTGCAAACCCATTTTTTCCCGGATTGCGTAAAATACGGCGATAACATGTTTGCAGTTATCTTCTTCCGTAAACACGGGACAGCTGCAACTGGTCAGTTCAATTTCCTCCTGGTCAAGCGTGACAATAACTTCATACATATCCCGTCCCCTCACGCTGGCTTCCCAATCCTCATCGTTTACTTTCTTTAAATCCATCACCCGTTCCTGCCGGAAATAGCGGTTGCCCTTTTCAATGTTTTTATCCAGTTCATAGTCTTCGAAATCCCTGACTGTCATATTGGTAGAAGTTTAGATGCGGGTCAAAATAATCAGTTCTTGCCAGATTTTATAATCAGGGCAGCAGAAGCCTGTCTTTTTTCGACAAAATGATTTGATCCTTCGACTATAAGAGGGAGGGGGCGAAGATGAACTGGCAGTTCAGAGCATTTTATGTTTAATAGCAAACAATGTCAAACCGGTACTTGTTTTTAATTGCAATTTTTCCATTATCCGGTTGCGGTAAATCCTGGTCTTTGTAAGGCCAAGCGAAAGTTTTTCAGACACCTTCGTTAATGACATCCCGGATGCCAGCATACCTGC
>Ga0193753_10003948_pt1 | contig 10776 bp, 5 predicted proteins | sample H1c2metaG_FD_144925 | JGI IMG/M metagenome (GOLD analysis project Ga0193753, IMG submission 144925) | Soil microbial communities from a riparian zone of the East river system, Colorado, United States - H1c2 | ecosystem: Environmental > Terrestrial > Soil > Riparian zone | place: USA: East River... | reverse complement strand
GATTGACGACGTGATGATCTATGCACAGAAGGGCAGCGGCAGGCGAAGTAATCTTTATACAGACTATACCTTTGCAGTCAGGGATGGAGAAAAGCTCGTAGCTTTTACAAAGGCATATTCAGGTCTTACCGACAAGGAATTTGCCCAGGTAGATAACTTTGTTAAAAAAAACTCCCTGGAAAAATTTGGTCCTGTACGAACGGTAAAACCAGAACTGGTTTTTGAAATTGCATTCGAAGGTATTGCGGCGTCAAACAGGCATAAGTCAGGCGTGGCGCTCAGGTTTCCCAGGATGTTAAGATGGAGAAAAGATAAAACAGTGGACGAGATCAATACGATAGAGGACCTCAAAAAGATGCTTGAGATTTATGGAAAATAAATCTGCAGACCTCACCCAGCTCTATGCTTCAGAAGGCTACAGGGTAATGAAGAATTGGCTGGCGACCAGGCATTTCCAACCTTTTATTTTCCAGGAAGAGGCCTGGTCACACATTATTCATCGCAGATCCGGTCTTGTTAATGCGCCCACGGGCTGTGGAAAAACCTATTCCGTATTTCTGGGTGCGATAATTGATTTCATCAATAGTAACGGTGTTGATTATGCGAAAAAGCAGCGCAATGGCCTGCAACTCATCTGGGTCACTCCCTTACGCGCCCTTGCCAAGGACATAGGCAGGGCCATGGAAGAAGTGATCGAAGGCCTCGGCATGCAATGGAAGGTAGGTTTGAGGAATGGGGATACGCCGGTCAGCGAGAGACAGAAACAAAAGCGACAGATGCCGGAGGTACTGATCATCACTCCCGAAAGCATGCACCTTTTGCTTGCCCAAAGAGGGTACAAAGAATTCTTCAGCAAGCTCAGAATAATTGCGGTGGACGAGTGGCACGAATTACTCGGTTCGAAAAGAGGTGTTCAGGTAGAATTGGCGATATCAAGGATCCTTGGTGTCAGTGGGGGGACCACTGCTCCGTCCATTTGGGGGATCAGCGCCACTATCGGCAACCTCGACCAGGCCAGGGAAGTGTTGCTCGCTCCGCTGATCAATAGCAATAAAATATTGAGGGGGGAACTGGTTAGGGCAGAAGTTTACAAACCAATCGACATACAATCGGTTTTTCCCGATGAGATTGAAAAATATCCATGGGCCGGCCATCTCGGCATCAGACTGATCGACAAGGTTATTCCGATCATCAACGGAAGTCGAACCACACTGATCTTCATAAACACGAGGGGCATGAGCGAGCGCTGGTACCAAATGCTGCTGGATGCGGCTCCCGACCTCGCGGGCGCAATTGCACTTCATCACGGGTCTATCGACATGGAAATGCGTACCTGGGTGGAGGAATCCTTACACAGCGGCATACTGAAGGTTGTAGTTTGCACCTCCAGCCTCGACCTGGGTGTTGATTTCAGACCGGTTGAAACCGTCATCCAGGTAGGATCGCCAAAGGGTGTGGCGAGATTTCTGCAGCGCGCCGGCCGCAGCGGGCACCAGCCCGGCGAAGTGAGCAAAATTTATTTCCTGCCTACTCATTCACTTGAACTCGTTGAAGCCGCTGCCCTGAAAGCAGCTAAGGATATCAATTTCATCGAAAGCAGGGAGCCCAGGGTATTGTGTTTTGACGTACTGATCCAGTATCTCTGCACACTCGCAGTCTCTGAAGGATTCAGGCCGGACGAAATATTGCCGGAAGTTCGATCTACATATTGTTATAACGACATCACTGACAGTGAATGGCAACAGATGTTGTATTTCATTACATCAGGCGGTTCCGCATTGCAACAATACGATGAGTTCAAAAAAGTGGAGATCATCGACGATGTGTACAGGATCAACAACCGCAGGATCGCCATGCGCCACAGGATGCATATCGGCACTATCGTAAGCGATCCCATGCTCAAAGTAAAGTTTTTCACAGGTGGCTATATAGGAATGATCGAAGAGTATTTCATCTCCCGACTCAGCCAGGGTGATGTTTTTACGCTCGCGGGAAGAACGCTGGAATTCATCATGATCAAGGAAATGACGGTATTGGTGAAAAAATCCCATTCAAAGAAATCCATCGTGCCCAGCTGGAACGGTGGTCGTATGCCGTTGTCCGCCAACCTGGGTATCATGCTCAGGAAAAAATTCAATGAGGCCTACGCCATTATTGAGCACAGTAATCCTCCGGAGACCGACATCGAGTTAAAAGTTCTGGAACCTTTGTTTGCTTTGCAACAACGGCTTTCACATATTCCGCGCGAAAATGAACTACTGATCGAACAGATCGAAACCAAGGACGGCTACCATCTCTTTGTTTATCCATTTGAAGGCCGTTTGGTACATGAAGCCCTGGGAGCCATACTCTCCTATCGGATCAGCAGGATCACACCCATCACCTTCTCCTTCGCAATGAACGATTACGGATTTGAATTACTGAGTGATCAACCCATTCCCGTTGATGACACTAACGCCCACGAATTGTTTTCGACCGACAACCTCCTGGCTGACATCCAGCGAAGCGTAAATTCTACAGAAATGGCGAAAAGGAAATTCAGAGACATAGCAGTGATCGGCGGGCTGATCTTTCAGGGCTACCCAGGTGAGTACAAAAAAGCGCGGCACCTGCAGTCTTCCGCCTCGCTCCTTTTCCAGGTGTTCAACGACTACGACAAAGGAAATCTGCTGCTCAGGCAGGCTTACAATGAAGTATTGGAGCAACAGATGGAAGAAGCCAGGCTCCGGGCTACAATGGAAAGAATAGGTAATTCGGATATCGTCATTACTTTTCCGGAAAGGCTTACCCCCTTTTGTTTTCCGCTCAAGGTCGACAGCATGCGTGAGAATGTTTCGTCGGAAAAACTGGAAGACCGCGTGAAAAGAATGCAGGAACAACTTAACCGCTGACATTGAGGTTGCTCCTTTGTATATTTGTTTTGCCGAATATGCATTCCTTTCAACATTTTTTAATCAGGGATCAGTCCCTTTGCCTCACTGCCGACAGAAGTATCTATTGGGAAGATCAGCAGGCGCTGATCGTTTCCGACCTGCACTTTGGTAAGACCGGGCATTTCCGAAAGGCAGGGATCGCGGTACCTCAGTCCCTGTACAAAGACGACATCCAGCGGTTGATGGCACAAATCCAGTATTTCAAACCAAAAACTCTGATCGTAGTAGGTGACATGTTCCACAGCCATGCCAATAAAGAACTGGAATTATTTGCCAGGTGGCGGGCCGACTTCCCTGAGCTTTTGATACAACTTGTTCTTGGAAATCATGACATTCTCAGCAGGAAATGGTACTCGGCAACTTCAATCGATGTTTCTGAAGGAAGCCTTAAGGTGGGAGGTTTTTGTTTTCAACACGACCGAGGCGATTGCAGCATTGATGAGCATACCGGCACTGAATACATTTTCTCCGGGCACATTCATCCCGGGATAACCGTGTACGGACTTGGCAAACAAAGTCTGCGCTTTCCCTGTTTTTATTTTACGGATACCTATTGCGTTCTTCCCGCCTTCAGCCATTTTACGGGTACGGTCGGCATTCGTCCTGCCAGGCATGAACATGCCTTCGCCATTGTCAACAACACACTGATGCGAATCACCGGTTGATATTACCTTCTGTTTACGAGCTGCTGATAGTCCAGAAAATAGATAAACCGGATGGTGAATTCGTTGCCGTGCGGTGTTCCAAACATTCGTGAAGCATTATTGAGGTAACGCGTATATAATGATCCGTTGATGTAATCTTCATAATCCGGGCCGAGCGCATTCTTCCATGCGAAAACTATCCTGCTTCCCAGTCTGAAATCCCAGGTATAAAAAACATCCAGGTTGAAGGCATTGTAATTAACATTCTGCTGCGGAGCATTTGAATTTAAACGCTCATCCCACCTTCCATCGGGGCGCACATCGTAGAAATTGGTATTGAGGATTCTGTTCCAGAAATGACGGGCGCGAAATGTAAGATTCATCCTGGGAGTGAAATTGTAAATGCCACTCAGGATGGTAGTCACATCCGTATACTGTCTTCTTGCCAGAATCGGTTCGTCGGTCAGTGGATCACGCAGGAAGGAATAACCGAACTGACCTTTGTCGTACTGGCGGCTATAGCTTGCTGTTAGTGTCAATCGGTCGCTGAACCTGTACCTGGTTTCAATCATGGCTTTGTAAAACGGATCATCACGCAGCGGGCCTTCAGCGAAGCCTGCGGACCAGTTTACAAAAAAGCGCTTGCGGGAATCCGTGGTTCCGGACGGAAAGAAATAGAAATATGGAGAACGTTTCAACTTTTTTCGTGGTGTTTCAAAATTACTTTTGGGTGTTTGTAGTTCGAAGAAGTCGTTAAACCAGAAAGGCGAGGAACCAGCCTCTATCTGTACGTTCCAGAGGTTCCTGAATACCCAGTTCGAGGTGCCGATAAATTCAGTTTTCTGGTATTCAAAGGGTTTGTAGAGATAAGATTGAACGGTGCTGAAACTATATTGCTGGTTAAGGAACCATCCATTGGGCTGGTAAATATTATAACTCACCAGCAATTTGTTTTCTATACCGTTGGGCGAGAGTTGAAATCCGAGGTCATTTGGATCGTATTGATCTGTTTTAAGGTCGTTGCTGATAAAAAACTGGAATTTTCCACTCACCTTTCCGAACTCCAAATAGTTTTTGAAACCGTCATAGGAATTTACATTTGAAAATACCCTGCTGTACCTTGGTTTTAGCAGGAGTCCATAACGGTTGCGTTTGTCGTACAAAGCCAGGTCAAGCCCGGTTACATTGGCGTCCCGTTCGTGACCGTTTCGCAATACATTGGTATTGGTGAAAGTAATATAGGACCTGTTCTTCAGTGCCTGGTCGATCACAACTACATTGTAATTCGAAAGGGCTTCCGTATTCACGATGGAGTCTTCGCCGGATATCCTGTTTCGGAGTACCGCTCTTTCGGGGCGACCTATTGAATTGAATATGCCTATCCCAAGGTTGTCTTTTGTTCTGCCGGAAAACTTGATGGCATTGTACAGCCGGGTGAGACCGGGATTTCTTAACACATCGTAATTAACAAACCGGCCTTTACCAATGGAATCCTGTACTCTCCTGTATCCCCCGGGCTCCCGGCCAATCCTTCGCGAGTAGAAGATCTCCGCTTTGTTGAATAATTCTGTGCCTTCCGTAAAGAACTGCCTGTTCTCCCTGAACTCGATTTCAAAGGGCGAAATATTATTAATGACATTGTCGGAGATAACCTGGCCGAAATCAGGGATCAGTGAGGCATCGAGGGTAAATCCTTCGGAGACTCCATACTTCACATCCATGCCGCCGCTCTTCAGTGTTTCATTGTTACTGGGTGCACCAGGAGAAGGAGTTTGCCTGTAACCGCCGCTAATATATGGAGAGAAACTCAACCTCAACGTAGTCCTGAGGTCGGCAACCCCGTCGAGGGTGCCAAACTGATTTACGAATCCACTTGTATTTGGGTTAACTGGATTCCAGAATGACGTTTCATTGTGTGCTCCGCTGAAACGAAGAAACTGAATGCCCCAGAATTGTTTTGGCTGATTTGAAAACCGGATGGAGAACAGGGGAATCCGAATCTCCACAGACCAACCATCGGGCTGCATCATCACCTTGCTTTCCCAAACGGCGTCCCAACTGATATCCCCATAAATACCATCGGCGGGAATGATGTTGGCGGATACACGTGAATCCGTCTGCACGTTCCTTGAAGTGACCAGGAACTGATAAGCATTTTGTTGATCGTTATAAGAATCGATGAAGACGGCAAAATGATCGGAGTTGGACTGGCGTTCCTGATCGCGAGGTGTGAACTGCCTGCGAATCTCGGAAGGATTTGCGTAGAGATAGGCGCTGATATAAATATCTGAATTGTTGTAGAGCACTTTGACGACGGTGCTGTCAGAGGCTTTGTTCCCATAACTGGGCGTATTGGTGATGAAACCGGTTGCTGGGGGAGCGTTCTTCCATACTTCATCATCAAGGGAACCGTCCATCTTTACCGTGGACTCAATTTTGGAAGCAATAGTTTTTTTTGGCTGCCCAAAACACACAAGACAACTGCACAGGGCGGCAGATATTAGAGATATTGCTTTCAGCATGTTAATGTCGGCAGACAAATGTAACCGAAATTAACTTCGGTAGTGCGTTGCCTTCAATAAAATCATACGGGGTAAATATTTTCCCAATATTATAAAATATCAGATTTGAGAGGACTAATTGATGCGATTTTTGAGACTGGCTACCTGGTCCTGCAGATTGCTTACTACATTGGCCAGTTGATTTACATCCCATCTTGGCTGCGTATTTGCCTTTGCAATGATGAGACTGGCTTTCCAAATCTCGAGTATGTCTGCAGCATTTACTGAATAAGGCTGATAGGCGGTGTTGTCACTTACCAATGTGATCTTCCCTTTGGATTTAGGATTTTTCATCACCCTTTTATAAACTATTCCTTCATTGCGTGAAACCAGGATATAGGTCTGGTTACTTTTCACGTCTTCAAGCGAGTTGGTTACTTCGCCAATGATCACAGAACCGCTGGGTGTGGGCAACATGGAATCACCCACGATTTCAAAGGCTCTGTATGTTCCGGCAGCGAGCATGGGTAAAGTGAAAGTGTTGAGTTCATCGATGTATTCGGGATCGGAAAAACCTGCGAGGTAGCCGGCCGCGGCCTTGACCGGAACAAAACTGATCTCGCTGGATCCGGTGGCCAGTTTCTGCGCTCTGCGTTTGGCCAGGTAATTGGTCTTTGTATCGCCCAGTTCGGTCAGCAGCAACTCATCCAAGGTGAGCCTGAAGATCTCCCCCACTGTTTCCAGTACCTCGATTCGGGGCTCAGCCCTCTCTTCCTCATAGGCACCAAGCAAGGATCTTTTTATTTGTAGTTTCTGGGAAAATTCTTCCTGGGTCCACCCCCTGAGTTTTCTCAGATACTTGAGATTTTTACCGGCAACTGACATGGGCTAATAAATTTAGTTGTAAAAATACTAATATTTTTATCATTTTAAAAAATCTGCCTGAATTTTACCGGCTTTTTGTGCTTTTGATCAACGGTTTTCCATGATGGCATTCCTTACCTTTGCCTCCCTGTCATAATGACCCGCTTCGCCGGTTAGCATCATATTTGACCGGAATTACGTTCGGGCGGGGACTGTTGTCCCTTTCTTAAAAATCAATATCAGAATATGTTAGGTTTTATATCAAAAATGTTCGGTGGAAGCAAGTCTGAGAAAGACATCAAATCGATCGAACCGCAGGTTGCTGCCGTCAATGGGCATTTTGCTAATCTGGAATCACTGTCCAACGATGAGCTTCGTGGAAAAACCCTGGAATTCCGTAACAAGATCAGTGAGCACTTAAATGAAATCGATCAGCAGATCAGTGAACTTGCCAAAAAGGCTGAAGATTTACCTCCCGCGGAAATTCTTGACAAGGACGGACTGTACCAGGAAGTGGACAAGCTGAAAAAAGACCGCGACGAGAAGATAGAAGAGATCCTGAATGAATTGTTACCCGAAGCCTTCGCTGTGGTTAAGGAAACTGCCCGCAGGTTCATGGAGAACACCAGTCTCACCTCTACCGCAACAGAACTCGACCGTGAGCTCAGCCTCCAAAAATCATATATCACCATCAATGGCGACCAATCGGTTTTTCAGAATTCCTGGACGGCAGGTGGTAACATGGTCACCTGGAATATGCTTCATTATGATGTGCAGCTGATGGGTGGTTCGGTACTCCACCAGGGCAAGATAGCAGAGATGGCTACTGGTGAAGGAAAGACACTGGTATCAACGCTGGCTGCCTACCTCAATGCCCTGGCGGGTGAAGGCGTACATATTGTTACGGTCAACGATTACCTGGCCCGCCGTGACTCGGAATGGAACGGTACCATCTACGAATGGCTTGGCCTTACCGTCGACTGCATTGACAAACACCAGCCCAACAGCAATGAAAGAAGGAAGGCGTATGCAGCCGACATCACCTATGGCACCAATAATGAATTTGGTTTTGATTATCTCCGCGACAACATGGTTCACAGCCCCGAAGAAATGGTGCAAAGAAAACACCATTATGCAATGGTGGATGAAGTGGACAGTGTGCTTATCGATGATGCCCGAACCCCACTGATCATATCGGGACCCGTACCAAAGGGGGATGAACAACAATATCACCTGCTGAAGCCACGCGTTGAAAAACTGGTTGACGTGCAGAAACAGGTGACCAACAAATACCTCAACGAGGCAAAGAAAAAATTCGCGGAAGGCGATGACGAACCAAAAAGCGGCGGCCTTGCGCTGATGAGGGCTTTCCGCGGTCTGCCCAAAAACAGCGCGCTGATCAAATTCCTGAGCGAGTCAGGTGTTCGCGTGAAACTGCAGAAAGCTGAAAATTACTTCCTCGCCGACCAGCAAAAAGAAATGCCCAAGGTAGACGAGGAACTCTATTTCCATATCGATGAGAAAAACAACTCCGTTGAATTAACCGACAGGGGTCTTCAAACGATCACCAAATCAGGAGAGGACCCTGAATTCTTTGTCCTGCCCGACATTGGCGTGCAGTTGGCAGAGATCGACAAGGTGGATGTACCGGCGGAAGAAAAACTTCAGCAAAAGGAATTGTTGCTGAATGATTATTCTATCAAGGCCGACCGCATCCATACGGTTCAGCAATTGCTGAAAGCCTACACGCTATTCGACAAAGACATTGAATATGTGGTGATGGAAGGCGCAGTAAAAATCGTTGACGAACAAACGGGCCGTATCCTTGATGGCAGAAGGTACAGCGACGGGTTGCACCAGGCGATTGAAGCAAAAGAAAATGTGAAGATCGAAGCGGCAACGCAAACTTATGCCACCATTACACTCCAGAATTATTTTCGGATGTACCATAAACTATGCGGAATGACAGGTACCGCCGAAACTGAAGCGGGTGAACTCTGGGACATCTACAAGCTGGATGTGGTGAAAGTGCCAACAAATGTGCCAGCGATAAGAATCGATCACCAGGACCTGGTGTACAAAACCAAGAGAGAAAAATATAAGGCTTCAATCGAGGAAATTGAAAAACTACGCAACGAAGGAAGGCCGGTACTGGTTGGTACTACTTCGGTAGAGGTGAGTGAGTTACTGAGCAAGATGCTGCAGGGGAAGAAGATTCCGCACAACGTACTGAACGCAAAGCAACACTCAAAGGAGGCCCAGGTGGTGGCTGAAGCAGGTTTCGCAGGAGCCGTTACCATCGCCACCAATATGGCGGGACGTGGAACAGACATCAAGCTTGGTCCGGGTGTAAAAGAAGCGGGCGGTTTGGCGATCATCGGTACTGAAAGACACGAGAGCAGGCGCGTTGACAGACAGCTGCGCGGACGCGCAGGACGTCAGGGGGATCCCGGAACCACACAGTTCTATGTGTCTCTTGAAGACGACCTGATGCGCCTGTTCGGCAGTGAGCGTATTGCTTCCATCATGGACAGGTTTGGTTACAAGGAAGGAGAAGTGATACAGCACAGCATGGTCACCAAGAGTATCGAAAGAGCTCAGAAAAAAGTTGAAGAAAACAATTTTGGTATACGCAAGCGACTACTCGAGTATGACGATGTGATGAATAAGCAACGCAACGTCGTGTATAAAAAAAGAAACCACGCCCTTTTCGGTGAGCGCCTGGCGCTTGACCTCGACAATTCATTTTACGGCGTTGCTGAAGGTCTTGTTACTTCCTTCCAGGAGCAGCAGGATTATGAGGGTTTCAAACTCGCAGCCATTGTGAATTTCGGCATCGACAGTTCCATCACCGAATCCGAATTCCTGAAAGGTAATATCAATGAGCTGGCGGGTAAACTATATGAAGAATCCATAACCCGCTACCAACATAAGAAAATCGAAGTACAAAAACAGGCAGTTCCTGTTTTCTCTAACATCAGGCAGCAGCAGGGCGCCCATATCGAGAATGTTGTTGTTCCCTTCAGCGATGGTAAAAAAGGCATCCAGGTCCTTACCAATCTCGACAGGACCATCCAAAGCAACGGCGAAGAACTGGGCAATGCGCTTGAAAGACAGATCACTCTTTCAATAATTGATGACACCTGGAAAGAACACCTGCGCGCTATGGACGATCTGAAGCAGAGCGTGCAGACTGCCTACCTCGAACAGAAGGATCCCCTTGTTATTTACAAGATCACGGCCTTCGACCTGTTCAAAAGAATGGATGGTGAAGTGAACAGGGAGATCGTCAGTTTCCTCTGTCACAGCACCATACCCGGCGAGCAGCGAAGTACCGCAATCAGGGAAGGCAGGGAAAAGAAAACAGACATGAGCCGCATGCATGCAAACAAGGAGGAAATTGACACCAGGGGCGATGACTATGCAGCAAATGAAAATGACTACGACGATCCTTCAGGTACAAGGGTGAAACAGCAGCCGGTGAAAGTAGGACCCAAGGTTGGTCGTAATGACCCATGCCCATGCGGAAGCGGAAAGAAATACAAGAACTGTCATGGTAAAGGCGCGGAAGAATAGCCAGTTGATGCAGATTGCCAGCTATATTGATCACACCATTCTAAAGCCGGTGACCACACCTGCCGATGTAAAAAAAATATGTGTGGAGGCCGACAGTTATCAATTCGCTGCCGTTTGTATTCCTCCTCCCTACGTACGAAGTGCAAAAGCCCTACTGGCAAATTCCCCGGTGAAAGTCGCTACTGTGATTGGCTTTCCCTTTGGTTATTCAAACGCCCGCGCGAAACTGGCGGAAGTGCAACAGGCCGTCAGGGATGG
>Ga0193753_10003947_pt1 | contig 10776 bp, 13 predicted proteins | sample H1c2metaG_FD_144925 | JGI IMG/M metagenome (GOLD analysis project Ga0193753, IMG submission 144925) | Soil microbial communities from a riparian zone of the East river system, Colorado, United States - H1c2 | ecosystem: Environmental > Terrestrial > Soil > Riparian zone | place: USA: East... | reverse complement strand
TTGCAACCATACCGGGGGAGTACCCATCCAGCCTAACCTCAGGCCCACCCGGCGGCCCGCCGCCAACCCGCTTCGTATAATGCAACAGCACCATTTCACCCGGAGGATCATGAACACTCTCGCAGGTCGTATCGCACTTGTAACTGGAGCATCGCAGGGCATTGGACGCGCCTGCGCCCTCGAACTCGCCCGCGCCGGAGCCACAGTCGCGCTCGCCGCCCGCAATCTGGACAAGCTCGCCGAAGTCGCAGCCGAGATCGCCGCCGCCGGTGGCACCGCCCACCCCTTCGCTCTCGACGTCGCCAGCGAAGACTCCATCAAGGAGTGCGCCAAGGCCGTCCTCGCCCACTTCGGCAGCGTTCACATCCTCGTCAACAACGCCGGCATCACCCGCGACATCCTCGCCATGCGCATGAAGCGCAAGGACTGGGACGACGTCCTCTCCACCAACCTCACCGGAGCCTTCCTCCTCACCCAGGCCCTCATGTCCACCATGGTCAGGAACCGCTGGGGCCGCATCATCAACGTCACCTCCATCGTCGGCCAGACCGGGCAGGCAGGCCAGGCCAACTACGCCGCCTCCAAAGCCGGCCTCATCGGCCTCACCAAGTCACTCGCCCGCGAGCTCGCCAGCCGCACCATCACGGTCAATGCCGTCGCCCCCGGCTACATCGAGACCGCCATGACCGCCGTCCTCACCGACGAGCAGCGCGCCGCCATGACCCAGCACATCCCCCTGGGCCGCCCCGGCACCGACCTCGACGTCGCCCACGCCGTAGCCTTCCTCGCCTCCGAAGAGGCCAACTACATCACCGGCCACACCCTCGACATCAACGGCGGCCTGCACATGGCCTAACCCGTTACATCCCCGTTAGTAACCGATTCATCAATATTTGCTTTGGTGCACAGACCGCCCGAGGTTAAAGTAAGAGTTCAAGGTTCGAAGCCTAACTCCCTATGGATGAACCTGGGCTGGTACGAGAATCGCCCCCGCCCACAAGATAGGGATTGACCATCTCCCTGCGTGTGTTTACTTTGTGGCTAATGGCTGACATGCAAACTATCTCCGACGCGTTGGGAAGCGCCCCCGCGGAACCTCTTTCGATCTCGATGAATATCGGCACCACCATCCGCGGCTACCGTCTGCAAAAGGGAATGTCCCAGGGCGATATCGAGAAGCGGACAGGGCTGCTTCGCTGTTACCTGTCGCGCGTGGAAAACGGCCACACGGTGCCGTCGCTCGAAACGCTGCAGAAGATTGCGCGCGCCCTCGACCTCCAGCTCTCCGAGTTCTTCGCCGAAGAGATCATCGGCAAGGAGATGTCGTCTCTGAATCTGGGCGAAGATGAGATTCGCTTCCTTACCCAGGTGCAGCGCTACTCGGCCAACCTCTCCGAGAGCGACCGCAGGCTTCTCCTCGCCATGGTCCGCAAATTCGCCCAGACCACGCTGAGCTAAGCCTTATCGCAGGCTCGCGATCCAGTAGCCGAAGAGCGCCAGGAACAAGACGGCTCCCGCAAAGGTCAGCTTCTGGCGGTTGAGGTAGCGCGTTCGCCCCGCCGTCATCCGCGGCACCAGCGGAACCCCGAGAGCCAGCCCGCTGAGGAAGCCGCCCAGATGGGCGAAGTTGTCGATCCGGATCACCGGCAGGAAGATCGTCGCGCCGCCAATCAACAGGTTCAGCCCGGCGAACTGGATCACCGACCGGCGCAGCCGCTTCAGCTCCACCACCGGGATCGGAAGCTTATGGTTCGAGAGCAGTACGATCAGGATGCCCGCAATCCCAAAGACCGCCCCTGAGGCTCCCGCTCCCACCGATTCGTCCCGGAAGATGACGCTATAGCCCATGCTCAGCAGGTTGCCCGCGATGCCCGTCAGAATGTAGGTGGCGACCAGCCCCAGCGGCCCCAGCAGCGGCTCGCCAAGCAGCCCCAGGTTCCACAGGCACCACATATTGGTCGCCAGATGGATCAGCCCCACATGGACGAAGGTGGCCGTCAACAGCCGGTACCACTGCCCATGCAGCACATACACCGCATCGTTCGCACCGAAGTGCAGCAGCTGAGACTCCGTCGGGTTCCGCGGCGAGACCCCGTGGGTCACCATCCACAGAAAGACAGCGATGTTGATCGCCAGCAGAAAGTAGGTCCCTGGAGTCGAAAGGATGTTCCAGCCATGCTGGCGCGAATTGGGCCGCGAAACCTCGCGCTCGTAGTTCGGAATCGGTGGCGGAGCCTCGCCATAGTGCGGCGGCAGAACTTCGCCTTCAGATTGAGGGGAGCGACTCATGTGCTGTTCTCTACGCTATCGTGGCCGGAAGCGAATGACAAATTGGACGAAGGGGATACAGGGATACGAGAGAAAAAGCTGCGAGAGACCCATGTATCAGACTGCGGAAGGAGACCGCCACCCAAACTCAGGCGGCATTTTTGGTAAAGCGATCACGAAGGTCGGCAGGGATGCGCTCCTGGACCGCATTCGCCAGAAAGCCCGGAAGCGGTGTAGCAATGGCAACCAGCACCCAGAGCAGCGTCGAGAACACCAGGCCGACAACCGCGACAGCTTCCAGCGAAATGGCCACGGCATGGGTCTCGGACAGGCGAACGTGCATGGTGAAGACATGCGTAATGAGCTCTACCCGGTGAATAACGACAGCAGCCAGCAGGAACGCAACAATCGAAAGGGTGCTGACGCTGATGAGGAGAACGTCGATGGTGCGGGCGATGCCCTGACGGCGGCGGCAGTGGCTGCAGTCAGAAAGATGCTGGTCGTAGTCCGTCCGCATGGCGGGAGAGAGGCCTGAGATGTCATAGCGCCAGCCCGATAGAATGTCTCCGACAACCTGATCGATGCAGGGTGTCGCTTGAATCCGGCGGCGGGGAGGAAATGCTAAGGCGGGTTTAGTCATTATTTTCTGTACTCATTCTACCTCTTTGATACCCCGTAAGAGGCAAAAGATTCATCAAAGAGTAACGGGGAGTAACTAGGCAAAAGGGCCCTCTAATGCCCTAAATGCTTATGGGGACAAGGGGAACGGCCTGATCGGCAAGAAGAATGCGATTACCGATCAGGCTGGGATGGTTACCCAGAGCCTGCTCGGCCGCGATTCGCGCCAGCTCCGGAGCATTGTTGGACTCCGATAGGTGGCCGAGGATGATGTATTCCGCCCCTCCGTCGTAGTCCTTCTCCAGAAACTCCGCCGTCGCATTGTTCGAAAGATGGCCCACCCGCGAGAGCACCCGTTGCTTCACCGACCAGGGGTACGGGCCGTCCCGCAGCATCTCCAGGTCATGGTTGGACTCCAGCAGCAGCACGTCGATCCGCTTCAGGGCAGCCTTCACATTCGGCGGCATGTAGCCGAGATCGGTGGCCAATGCCATGCGCACGCCCTCCGATTCGAAGACAAACCCACAGGGGTCGGCAGCGTCGTGCGGAATCGTAAATGGCGTAATGTCGATGTCGCCGATGCAGAAGTTGGTGCCGGCATGGAAGTACTCCACGGCGGGTAGCTGCGTTGGATCGGCCTTCGTCGCCGCTGCCTTGGCCTGCCCGTTCGCCGGCTCGCAGGACTCTTCCTCGTCCGGATCCGACAGGTCGGCACCGGCATAAATGTTGCGGGTACGGCTCAGGCTGGAGTCAAGAGCCTCCGCCTCCGCCGAGATATGCGCGATCGAGGCGCGCTCCGCCATTACGTCATAAGCCGGGGCATCGCTTGCAGAGGCGGCAGCGGCCGCACGAGCCTCTTTCTCCCTCTGGATATGATCCAGCCACTTCGCATACGTCATCGTCGTGCGCGGAGTCAGCATACGGACCCAGGCCCGATGCGTCGGCTCCGTAAAGAACACGGGGATGCACAGCCTGCGAGCCAGTACGGCCAACCCGGAGACATGGTCCTGATGCTCATGCGTAATTAGAATCGCGTCCAGTTTTGCCGGGTCTTCCCCCGCGATGGCCATTCGCTTCAGCAACTCCCGGCACGAGAGTCCCGCATCCACCAGCACCCGCGTCCTGGAAGAGGCGATGACGGTGCTATTACCCTTCGAACCCGAAGCCAGCACTGTCATTCGCATCATGTTTCCAAGAATACGCCCGTTGCTTGTGGGTTTGTTGGCCGGAGTGACCGTCTTGGTTCCGAATCGTCCTACTCCACCGGCGGCCGAACCCCGGCAACATCCGACAGCAGCAGCGAATACCCGGCGCTTCCCTGCTGGACGTACGCCCCATCCGGCCCCGGCTCGACCCGCAGATAGAACATATCCGGCGTGTCGCCCTCATCAAAGACGAAGAGAACCTGAGCCAGGAGGCGCTCCCCCTCCGTCGTCTCGAGAGCGACGACCTGGTCGATCTGTGACTTCAAAAAAACCAGCTCCGCATCGGTCATCCCCGCTCCTTCGACTAGGAAGTACTGGCCTGACGGCCGGTCCCACTGCGCGTGGAACGGTCACTTCGTGACTTGTATATACCCCTTCGGGGTGGGGCTCCCGTTGATCGCTGGAAAATTCTTCCAGCCGACCATCGGGAGGCAGTAGGCGAAGCCGGTACACCCCCCACGAAGTGGGCGCCGCCCGCGCAGGGCGCCTGTCCCATCTTTACCAGAAGAAGAACAATCCGATACGCCCTAAACAGCAGCCTTGACCGGAGCCAGAAAATTCACCGTCGAGCGCATCACCAGCTCATTCCGCTGGTTGTAGGTCAGCGTGCGCACCCGCACCAGCCCGAAGTCCTTCCGCGAGTTCGAGTGCCGGACCCCCATCACCTCGGTCTCAGTCCGAATCACATCGCCCGGACGCACCGGCTGGGTCCAGCGAATCTCCTCGACCCCCGCGCCGATCATTCCCCCGGCGACCGTGATGCTCTGCACCCGCAGCCGCATCACAATAGCGGCCGTCAGCCACCCCGAAGCAGCCAGCCCCTTGAAAAACGAGTTCTCCCCCGCCGCTTCATCCAGGTGGAAGGGTTGCGGATCGTACTTCGTCCCAAACTCTTTAATCTCTTCGGCAGTCACCTTCGCCCCGCCCAGCGATTGGAACTTCTGGCCAACGTAAAAATCTTCAAAGTGGAGCTCCTGCGGCATAGTCTCTCCCATTTCTCTTTCAAGCTTTCCTGCAACGCTAACACCTGCAACTCAACATTGGATGCTTAGTAAGTGTAAAAGCCTCGACCCGATTTCCGCCCCAGCCACCCCGCATCCACCATGCGGACCAACAGAGGACAAGGGTTGTACCTCGGGCTGCCCAATCCCTCCGCAAGCACCCGCATAATGTCCACGCACACATCCAGCCCGATAAAGTCTGCCAGCGTAAGCGGCCCCATCGGATGCGCCATGCCCAGCACGAACACCTGATCCACAGCCTCCGCCGTCGCCACCCCCTCCATCACCGCGTAGACAGCCTCGTTGATCAGCGGCATCAGCACGCGGTTCGAGATAAAGCCGGCCGCGTCGTTCACCTCGACCGGAGTCTTGCCCAGCCTTTGCGCCAGCGCATGGACGCCGTCGAACGTCGCCTGCGACGTCTGCAGCCCGCGAATCACCTCCACCAGCTGCATCACCGGCACAGGGTTGAAAAAATGCATCCCAATCACCTGCTCCGGCCGCTTCGTCTGCGCCGCCAGCTTCGTAATCGAGATCGAGCTTGTATTCGAAGCCAGGATCGCCTCCCCCGGCATAATCCTGTCCAGCTCCTGAAAGATCTCCGCTTTGACGGCAAATCTCTCCGTCGCCGCCTCAATCGCCAGCCCGCACCTCGCCAGCGCATCCAGGCCAAGCGTCGGCGTAATCCGCTCCATCGCCGCCTGCGCCTGCTCCTGCGTCAGCTTGTTCTTTGCAACCTCGCGCCCCAGGTTCTTCTCGATCGTCGCCACCCCGCGGTCGAGAAACGTCTGCTGCACGTCGTAGAGCAGCACAGAAAATCCCGCCCGGGCGCACACATGCGCGATGCCATTGCCCATGGTGCCCGCGCCGAGAACCGCAATCGTTTTATGTTCAGCCCTTGTATGTTCAGCCATAGACGTTATTCAAACACGGCACAGCAGCCTCACCCAGCCGAAACCGCCGTCAGCAGCACGGTGATGTTGTCGTTGCCGCCATTGCGATTCGCCGCCGTAATCAGCGCCTCGCAAGCCTGCGTCAGCGCCTCCTGCGTATACGGCGCGGGGACCTTCGCCAGAATCTTCGAGATCTCCTCGTCGCTCACCTCGTGCGTCAACCCATCCGACGCCAGCAGGTACATATCGTTCGGCTGCGGCCGATGGCTCTGGATATCCGCCTCCACCGTCGCCTGCGACCCAACCGCCCGCGTAATCAAATTCCGCATCGGCGACTCCGCCGCCTGCTCCGCCGTAATCTGCCCCGCCCGCAGCTGCTCCTCCACCAGCGAGTGGTCATCGGTCAGCTGCTCCAGCCTTCCCTTCCGTCGCCGATAGCACCTGCTGTCTCCCACATTCGCCAGCCACAGCGTCGGAGGGTCCGTAGCCCGCGAATTCATATGGTTCGCCGACGACTTCCTCGCCCCCGCATGGCTCCCATTCGACATCGGCACATGCAGCAGCGCCACCAGCGTCGTCCCCATCCCCGAGTACTGCGGCGAGTGCCGCGACTGGTGGTACACCGCGTGGTTCGCCGCCTGAATTGCATTGTTCAGCCGTGTCGGTGGCTTGGCGGCCTGGCTCTCGCCCCCAACCGGCGGCGCTAGATGCGCAATAAACGTATCGGCAGCCAGATGGCTCGCGACCTCGCCCGCAGCCGCCCCGCCCATGCCATCGCACACAACGTAGGCGCCCGACTCCGGCAGCGCCGCGCAGGCATCTTCATTGCCCTGCCGAACCCGGCCCCGGTGCGACAGCATAGCGTAGATAAGGTGGTTCGCAGACATTCGTCAAGCCCCAGTACAACCCAGAAAACGATACACGGTTGCGCGTCTCACACCAAGGGTACGTTAGTGTTAGGGGAGAGGGCACCACCCGCATGAACCGCATCCTCCAAGGCGACAATCTCGACATTCTGCGCACCCTGCCGCCGCAATCCATTGAACTCATCTACGTCGATCCCCCCTTCAACACCGGCAAGCGCCAGTCCCGTACCCAGATGAAGACCGTCCGCGACGAGACCGGCGACCGCATCGGCTTCGGCGGCCGCCGCTACCGCACCGAGGTCCTCGCCCACCAGCCAGCCCACGCAGGCTACGGCGACCGTTTCGACGACTTCCTCGGCTTCCTCCGCCCCCGCATGGTCGAGGCACACCGACTCCTCTCCCCCACCGGCTCCCTCTTCTTCCACATCGACTATCGCGAGGTCCACTACTGCAAGGTCATGCTCGACGAGATCTTCGGCCGCGACTGCTTCCAGAACGAGATCATCTGGGCCTACGACTACGGCGCTCGCGCCACCAAACGCTGGCCCGCCAAGCACGACAACATCCTCTGGTACACCCGCGACCCCGCCACCTACACCTTCAACCTGCACGAGAGCGACCGCATCCCTTACATGGCACCCGGCCTCGTAGGCCCCGAGAAGGCCGCACGCGGCAAGACCCCCACCGACGTCTGGTGGCACACCATCGTCTCGCCCACCGGCAAGGAGAAGACCGGCTACGCCACCCAGAAGCCCCTCGGCATCCTCGAGCGCATCGTCCGCGTCCACTCCAACCCCGGCGACACCGTCCTCGACTTCTTCGCCGGCAGCGGAACCACAGGGGAGGCCGCCGCAAAGCACACCCGCAAATTCATCATGGTGGATGAGAGTCCAGCCGCGATAGAGGTCATGCGTCGTCGGCTAGAGCGATACAGCCCCGAAGTCGTAGAAGATGCCAGGCCCACTACGCGTGGGGCGGTCACTTCGTGACGTATATACCCCCTTCGGGTCGAAGCTCCCGTTGGTCGCAGCAAAAAAATCTTCCGCCGACCATCGGGAGGCCCTAGGCGAAGCCGGTACACCCCCCCCACGAAGTGGGCGCCGCCCGCGCAGGGCGCCTTTCGCCTGAACAATATGCCGATAGCCTTTAGCTGCGTGCCTGCTTCTCGGCAAAGTCGCCGATCACCGGCAGCTTGTACCACTCCCCCTTGCCCGCCTTCAAAATCGCGACAAGCCACGCGATAAAGAGCACCAGAACAAGCAGCAGATGAAGGATCGAAAACAACATCCAGCTCAGCGGGATTGCGTGCAAAGAGATCTGGCCCATCGACAGGATGATCTGGAGCGCAAAGGCCACGACACCAAGCGCAATCGACTGGAACGAATGAAACCGGACCAGCGGAATCTTGTTGTACGGCTCGAGGATCAGAAAGATGATCGCCGGAATAATCGTGATGTAGGCAAGGGCCGCCGCAACGTTGTCCGACAGCCCTGACGTGGTTGGAGCAGGAGGGATGTAAGCGGGTGGCGGCGGTGGCTGTGGCGGAACCGAGTCCTGTATTGGATCAGACATGGAATATCTCCTGCTTGCGATTTTTATAATTCAAACGAAAGCAAAGGTTGCGCCGCCCTCGCGAATGCCACCCCAGCATAACCCACCACCGTACTGCCAACTCATTTTTTTATCGACATTACGCGTCGAACCCAAGACAGCCGTTGCCTGCCTTCCCAACCCACCCAGATGCCGTCATCTCGACCGAAGCAACGGACAGTCTCACCGTCCGTTGCGCAGTGGAGAGACCCCGCATTTCATCGATGCCCCTGCCCGTTCTTCAATCCGCGCCACCCGTGAAGACCCGCGGTCGAACGTTCTACGTATTCTTCGGATTCACCGCCTTGAACCCATACGTCTCATACCGCGTCGTCATCGTCCCGTTCGCCACCGTCACCACGCTAAAGCCCTCCGGCGTCCCCAGGTGCGTCCCCTGCCACCAGTTCCCGCAGATCGCTCCGCTCGTCGTGTACGGCACACCCTTCCACACCACCGTCTCGTTCACATGGGTATGGCCCTGCAGCACGCCGATCACGTTGTGCCCAACAAACAGGTCCAGCACCTCGTTTGCATTCGCCACCGTAAGCGAGTGGTGCAGGGACGGCGTAGCAGGCAGCGGCAGATACGACGGGTAGGCCGAGACCAGAGGAATATGCACCGAAACAATAATCGGCACACCCGCAGGAACAGCGGCCAGATCCGTCGCCAGCCACTGCAGCTGCGCGGCGTCGATGCGCCCCTCATACGCCCGGTCCGGCAGTATCCCGATCGAGTCGAGCACGATAAAGTGATGCCCCTTGTGATCGAAGCTGTAGTACGCCTTCCCAAACCTCTCCTCGAACAACTTTTTGCCATACAGAGGATCGTCCGGCGGAGCGCCGCTGGCCGGATAGACCCCGAAGACATCATGGTTGCCCATCGTGTGATGGACCTTCATCCCCAGGTCCTGCTCGGTCTTGCCGTAGAGATCGAACAGCGTCACCGCCCGCTCCTTCGGTACGCCCAGCGCATCGAAGACGTGGTCGCCCCCATTGATCGCGAAGTCGGCCTTGATCCCGCGCGCCTTCTTGAAGGCCATCTCCGTCCCAATCACGCCGTTCAGCTCCGGCTGAAGATGCGCATCGGTGACAAAGAGAAATGTGAAGGACTCAGCAGTTGTGGCGGGCGCTGCAAAGGCGGCACCGGGTATCGCTGCCGAAACACCAGTGGCTCCAAGAAGGGCGAGGAATTGTCTGCGGCTGGTAGTATTCACGACCACATCATAGCCGCTCGAACTTGTAAAAAAGATCAACGTAGAATCGAAACATGAAATATCTGGTGGCGTTGCTGGCTGTGGCAGGTGTCATCGTCTCGACGATGGCGTTACGCATTCACTACATGGACCCCGCGACCGCTCCCCCCTGCGCGGTGACCGAAAAGTTCGACTGCGGCACAGTCAATCACAGCCGCTTCGCCGTCTTCCCCGCCCATACCTTCGACGAAGACCCCAAGGGCATCCATATCCCCGTCGCCGCCTTCGGCATCGCAGGCTACGCCATCATCGGCGTCCTCGCGCTCATGGGCCGGTGGTGGCTGGTCTTCGAGTTCGCCCAGATCGGCTTCCTCTTCGCCGCCTTTCTCTCCTACCTCGAGGCCTACGTCCTGCAGAAATGGTGCATCTACTGTCTATGGTCCCAGGGTCTGATCAGCGCAATCCTGCTGGTGACGATCACGGCGCTGCTCGTCCGCCGGCGCGGCCCCGCACTCTCGAAAGCCGAAAGGTAAAGTCCCTCATGTGGCCCAAGGTCATCGCCCAGTTGTTCGAGCTGCTTCCCCACGTAAGCCGCCTCATCCCCCTGGCAGACCGGTTCCTCTCCTCCAAGGCCGCCTCCGAGAAGGCCAACGAGACCGCCCTCGCCGCCATGGCCGAAGGCGTCCGGGGCGACCTCGGCCAGGTCACCAAAGCCCACGCCGGCCTCTACCGCCAGCTCCAGGATCAAAGCGCCCAGATCACCGAGGTAGGCCAGGAGGTCAAGCTGGTCGCGGCCGCAGTCGCGAAGCGCGACCAGCACCTCGAAACCCTCGAGCTCCAGCTCAAGACGCTCGCCACATGGGTCAAAGCCGGCGTCTCGCTCCTCGTCGTGCTCCTCATTCTGGTCATCTGGCTGCTCGTCCAGTTCGCACACGCCCACTAGAAGGAAGGCGCCCTGCGCGGGCGGCGCCCACTTCGTGGGGGGTATACCGGCTTCGCCTGGAGCCTCCCGATGGTCGGCACGAAGATTCTTTGCGACCAACGGGAGCACAACCCGAAGGGGTATACAAGTCACGAAGTGACCGCCCCACGCGCAGTGGGACCAGCCGTCAGGCCATAGCTCTTCTAAGAAAGGAAAATCCC
>Ga0193753_10003946_pt1 | contig 10778 bp, 8 predicted proteins | sample H1c2metaG_FD_144925 | JGI IMG/M metagenome (GOLD analysis project Ga0193753, IMG submission 144925) | Soil microbial communities from a riparian zone of the East river system, Colorado, United States - H1c2 | ecosystem: Environmental > Terrestrial > Soil > Riparian zone | place: USA: East River... | reverse complement strand
ATGGGCGAGGTCTGGCGAGCGAAGCATCGTCTCTTGGCGCGCCCGGCGGCCATCAAGCTGATTCGCCCCTCGCTCGCCGACGGACACGCTGGCGCGTCCGACGATCTGCAACGCCGGTTCGAGCGTGAGGCGCAGGCGATCGCCCGCCTCCGTTCGCCGCATACCGTGGAGCTCTTCGATTTCGGGATCGCCGATGACGGCGCGTTCTACTACGTGATGGAGCTGCTGGACGGCCTCGACGCCGACGCGCTCGTGCGGCGGACCGGGCCTCTTCCGGCCGAACGAGTCATCCACGTGATCCGTCAGGTGTGCCACTCGCTTTCGGAGGCGGAGTCGTGCGGCCTGGTGCACCGCGACATCAAGCCGGCAAACATCTTCCTGTGCCGATATGGCGAAGAGCACGACTTCGTGAAGGTCCTGGATTTCGGACTCGTGAAGGCCACCCGCACGACCGCGGAGGCAGGGCCGGCGCTCACCCAGGAGCTGACGGTCCAGGGGACCCCGGCGTTCATCGCGCCCGAGCAGGCCCTCGGCAACTCCGTTCTGGACGGGCGAGCGGACATCTACGCCACCGGCTGCGTGGCCTACTGGTTGCTCACGGGGCATCTCGTCTTCACGGGCGAGACGCCGTTGGCGCTGGTCATGCACCATGCCCACACGCCTCCGAGCGCCCCGTCAACCCACACCGAACTGCCGATTCCTGCCGCCCTCGACGATCTGATCCTTTCGTGCCTGTCAAAGGATCCGGCGAACCGGCCGCAGTCGGCCAGGGAACTCTCATCACGGCTGGCGGCGATCGCGGGCGCTGGTGAATGGACCGAGGAACACGCCCGGAAGTGGTGGGCAACCCACCAGCCGGTGTCGCCAAACAGCAGCTAGGGCGCCCTGCGTTTCACGGGGTCATACTGCGGGTCGCCTGGCTGGCCGGCCGAAGCGAGGCGAGGCGACGACCTTTCCGTGCTTCGCGTACGCCTCATGGTTCCGTTCGACGTCTGCCCGCCTGTAGACGTAGTTCACCATCAAGCCGAGCGAGCGACGGAGGCCTGCCTTCGATGGATCGCCCATCCAGTTGAGTCGCTCGAGTCGCGCGCCGTTGGCCAGGTGAAATCGCGCAACGGAGTCGACGGGGGCGCCGTCGGCGCGGGCACGAAGCAGGTACTCGACGCAGTGCGCGGTGATCTCGGTGCGCAGCGACGGCGAGAGGGTGTCGACATTGGGGACCGACCCCGTCTGCACGCCGGTCAGCAGATCATCGAGCTCGGGCGAGCGGCCCCGATCGTGTCCTTTCCGGTCCAGCCACTGGCAGAAGCCCGGGATCGGAGACAGCGTCGCGAAGGTCTTGAGCCGCGGGAGGTCCCGGCCGAGGTCGTCGACGACCTGCTTGATCAGAAAATTTCCGAACGAGACCCCCCGCAGCCCTTCCTGGCAATTGGTGATCGAATAGAAGATCGCGCAGCTGGCCTTGGTGGCGTCGCCAATCGGTGAATCGGGGTCGAGCAGCCGCTGTACCGTGGCGGTCATGGCGCGCGTCAGCGCCACCTCGATGAACACGAGCGGTTCGTCGGGGAGCGCGGGGTGGAAGAACGCGTAGCAGCGGCGATCCCCTTCGAGCCGACGGCGCAGGTCGCGCCACCCCTGAATCTCGTGGACGGCTTCGTAGTGAATCAACCGCTCGAGAATCACCGCGGGCGTGCGCCAGTCGATCCGCTGGAGAACCAGGAAGCCCCGGTTGAACCATGACCTGAACAGGTGGATCAGGTCTGCGTCAATACCGGCTCGCTCCGGGTGTGCGCCGAGGGTCTTGAGCAGCTCCCGCCGCATGTCCAGGAGAACGGCGGTGCCGCCGGGGGCCATGTTGGCACGCCGGAAAAGCTCCTGGCGGGGCGGCTCGACGGCCGCCTGCAGTCGAATGAGGTTGGCCGTTGATGGGTCGAGCCGGTAGCGGGCTGCGGCGCCGTCCACAGCGGAGGCATCGGGGGCGAAGTCAGTTGCCAGACGGTCGAAAAAGAGCTCGCGGGCACTCGGTTCGAGCGACTGATAGGCCGACAGCGCGTACGCGGCGAGGCGCGCTCCTGATACCTCACCCTGTTCCGACAGAAGGGCGTCACAGAGGGCCACCACGCGAGCGGCGCTCTGTTCGGCTCGGGAGCGGCGGGCGGGTATGCGTGAGGACTCCTGGCGTCGGCGGCTCGTGTCGGGCACTGTCAGGTCCTGAGGTCCATCCATATTGTGGCATCCGCCGGCGTGGTCACGACCTACCTCTATTGGTTGGTTTTACCGCCTGACGCTGCGTGCTACATTTCGGCGAGCTTTCTGGCGCGAGCCTCTCCGATCTCGCCCCATTCGAAGTGGAAGAAGTGACAAGGCGGTGCACATGCGAGGCTCTCGATTGTCGAATCTCGTGGCGGTGACGGCGGTGATGGTGGTGTTGTCGGCGGGTGCGGCCTTTGGGCAGCAAGGGGCGCCAACAATGCGCGGCGACGGCCCGCCGCCGGCCGCGAAGCCATTCAGCATCACGCGCCTGGATCCCGCGCTCGATGCGGTGGTGGCCCCCGACGCGAAGGCCGAGTTGATCGCCAGCGGCTTCGGGCTCAACGAGGGGCCCGTGTGGGTTCGCGACGGCACGTCCGGGTACCTGGTCGTGAGCGGGTTGCTCGACAACGTGCTCTACAAGATCGCGGCCGACAAGAAGGTGTCGGTGCTGCTCGAGAAGGCCGGGTACACCGGAACGGACGTCGATCACGTCGGAACGCAAACCCGGAGCGGCCGCTCACACGTGCTCCTGATCGGGCCGAGCTGCGCGAGCCTCGACTCCCAGGGCCGGCTGATTTGGTGCGCGGACAACGACCGTACGGTGATGCGCCTCGAGAAAGACGGGTCGCGCACGGTGCTGTCGCCGGGCCTGGACGGCAAACGCTTCAGCGGTCCCAACGACATCGCGGTGAGGTCCGACGATGGCGTCTATCTCACGGACAACGACTTCGGCCTGCGCGACGGCGGGAAGAATCCCGACAAGCAGATGCCAAACGGCATCTGGCTGATCAGGAATGGGCAGTCGAAGATGGTGTTGGACGCCACGGTGCTCGGCGGCATTCCGAACGGCATCGTGCTGTCACCTGATGAGCGGCACCTGTATCTCTCGACCTCCATGCAGAGGATCGTGCGCTACGACGTGATGCCTGACGGTTCGCTCGGCGCCGTAGCGCCGTTCACGCAGGGGCCGGGGATCGGCGACGGCATGAAGGTCGATCGGCTGGGCAACGTCTACTCCACGAGCGGCGCGGGCCCGGGCATCATCCGGGTCACGGAGATCTCGGGTGCTGAGCCCAAGCGGCAGATCTGTGCGACGAACGTCGCCTTCGGGGACGCCGATGGCAAGAGCCTCTACGTCACCGCGTGCGACGCGGTGTACCGGATACGCATGAAGGCCGTAGGAGTGATGCCGGGGGGGCCGAGGGAATGATTCGCAGAACCATCATCGCCGGCGCCACGTGTGTGGCGCTCGGCGCCGTCGTCATCGCTGCGCAGACTCGAGTGGTTCCCCGTCCCCCGGCCCAGGCGCCGGGGCAGCAACCGCCCGGCGAAAGCGCTGGGCCGGACGGCTATGCACCCGTTCCGCTGTGGCTCGGCCAGACGCGTGCGTCGGTGCCGGCGAAGACCGAGGCATTCGCCGTCGACACGGTGGCCAGCGGCCTCAACGGCTTGTCCTTCCGCTTCCTTCCCGACGGGCGGATGATCGTGGGCGAGCGCGACGGTCACATCAGGCTGGTCGGCAAGGACGGCGGGCTATCGGCGCCCCTTGGCGGGATGCCGTCGAACTTGTACGTGAGCGGCCAGAGCCTCTACGACGTACAGCCCGACAAAGGCTTTGCCACCAACCGCACGATCTATTTCACCTATGCCGTGTTGCCGGCTGGCGCGAATCCGGCCACGCAGCGCTCGCCCGGGCACGTCCACGTGGCCAGCGCGAGACTCTCGGCCGACGATACGCGGCTTGAGGGCGTCACAGACCTGCTCGATGCCGAGGGCACGAGCGGGCGAGTAATTCAAGACCGCGACGGGACCCTGCTCGTGACCTCTACGGTGCCGGCCGGCCTTGGCGTCAAGTCGGAAGAGTGGATGCAGCCGCAGCAGCTCGACAGCCTGATGGGGAAGGTGTTGAGGATCAACACCGACGGCTCGATCCCGAAGGACAATCCGTTCGCCGGGAAGGCCGGCGCGCGGCCGGAAATCTACGCGCTCGGCTTTCGTGACGACCAAGGTATGGCCCTCCATCCGAAGACCGGGAAGCTCTGGACGAGCGAGCACGGTCCGCGCGGTGGCGATGAGATCAACGAGATCGAGAAGGGAAAGAACTACGGCTTCCCGGTCATCGGGTTCGGCCGCGATTACACCGGCAAACCGATCAACGGCGACAAGACCGCGCAGACGGGGATGGAGCAGCCCGTCTATTTCTGGACGCCCGACATCGCACCGGCGGGCATCGGCTTCTACACCGGTAAGATGTTTCCCGCCTGGGACGGCAGCCTCTTCGTGGCCACCCTGGCGGGAAAGAACCTCGTGCGCCTCGCACTGAACGGTAACCGCGTCGTGGCGGAAGAGCGGCTGCTTGCCGATCAGAACGCGCGCATTCGCGCTGTCAACGAGGGTCCCGACGGCGCACTCTATGTGCTGACGGACGGCATGGGCGGAAAGATTCTGCGGTTGAAGAAATAGATCTTGGGCGGCTCGACAGCGTGGCCGGGAGGCTACGCGGCCTTTTCGGACTGCGTGCGGCCGGCTGATGCCGATCGCCTGTTGGTTTCGATTGTGCCAGTAATCGTGGCGCCCTCTTGCACGATGAGGCGGCCGCAGGTGAGTGCGCCCTCGACCGACGCGGTCTTGCGGATGTCGGCCTTCTCAGCGGCGATGACGCTCCCGATGACGGAGCCAAAGATTGTCACGATCTTCGCGTTGATGTCCGCCACGACCGTGGCGTTCGGGCCGATCGTCAGTGAGTGCTCGGGCAGGTCGATCCGGCCGTCGACCTGACCGTCGACCGTCAGATCTTCAGATCCGCTGATTTCGCCCCTGATTGAGACAGAGATACCGACGGTCGCCACCCGTACGTCTTGCTGTTCGCTGTTCCACATTGCAGTTGTCCCCCCAGTCTCTTTCTCGGTTCGGGCGCCCTCAAGTGATAGAGGTCACTTGAGGGCCTTGCGCTCGGGCTGCCGGAGGTCGATACTGCCACGGCGGGGACTGCCGGGCTGTGCCCGGGCCCCTTGCGCACACCAGCGCCTGGTCAACGGCTTCGACTCTCCGGGAGGTCTCCCCGTGGTTCATCGCATTCTCTGTCTCTTCGTGCTTGGCGTCGCGGGCGTGCTGCTGCCTGCGGCGGCACAGGCGCAGGCATCGATCGCCGGCGCTGTTACCGACGCATCGGGCGCGGTGCTTCCCGGCGTCAGCGTCGAAGCGTCGAGTCCCGTCCTCATCGAAGGCACACGCACGGTGGTGACCGATGGCAGCGGCCGCTACCGCGTCGAGGCGCTGCGCCCAGGGCCCTACGTCGTCACGTTCACGCTGGCCGGCTTCGCTACCGTGAGGCGGGAGGGAATCGATGTCGTCGGTTCGGCCACGGCGACGGTGAATGCGGAGCTCCGGGTGGGCGCGCTCAACGAAACGGTGACGGTCAGCGGAGCGGCGCCGACGGTCGATACCAGGAGCATCAGGCAGGAGCGCGTGATCGATCGCGAGCTCCTCGATGCCCTGCCGTTTGGACGCACGCCGCAAACGGCGGCGCTGTTGACGCCCGGAGCGTCGGCCGTGAGCACCTTCGGCGCGATCGAGATCGGCGGCACCAACATCATCATGACCGGCGGCGGGTTGACCAGCGTGCACGGCAGCCGGGGCGGCGATTCGCGGGTGACGATCGACGGCCTGTCCACATCCGGCGCGGAGGGCGAAGGCGCCTTCGCCAACTTACTCGCCAACATCGGCCTGGCTCAGGAAGTGACGGTCAGCTACGCCGCCGGCACGGCCGAGCAGGGCCTGGGCGGTGTGCAGACGAACATCATTCCGCGGGATGGCGGCAACGCCTTCAACGTGTCGTTCTTCGGCAGCGGCACCACGTCCTCACTGCAGGGCAACAACTATACGCAGGATCTGAGGGATCGCGGGCTCCGCACGCCGAACGGCATCAAGAAGAGCTACGACGTGAATCCCGCCGGCGGCGGGCCCATCGTGCGCACCAAGCTGTGGTTCTTTACGAGCGGCCGCTGGGTGACGAACGCGAACTACGTGGGCGGCATGTTCTACAACCGCAATGCCGGCAACAAGGCGGCGTGGACCTACGATGCGGCCACCGACCAGCGCGCGTTTGCGGATGCGTCGCAACCCAGTCGCAGCGTGCGCCTGACATGGCAGGCGACGCCGAAAAACAAGATCAGCGGGTTCTACGACAGTCAGAATCGCTGCCAGTGCCCGAACCCGGCGGCGACGATTGCGCCAGAAGCGACCTCGCCGGGTGTTGCCGGGAACCTTCTCTACAGTCCGCTCGACATGCTGTCGTTCGGCTGGACGGCTCCGGTCACGAACCGTTTCCTCATTGAGGCGCGTTCGGGCACGCGGCGTGAGAGCTATACCTTCGATCCCGCGGAGCATCCCTTCGTCAATCTGATCAACGTGACCGAGCAGCTAGGAGACATTCCCGGACTGAGCTATCGCGGCGGCGGGATCGGCGCCGCCAATCAGCCGTACTTGGACACCGACGGTCTCACCTGGAACGCCGTCGGCTCGATGTCGTACGTGACCGGCAGTCACTCGGTGAAGGTGGGTTTCAGTAACCTCTGGAATCGGCGCTTCAACCACTGGGAGGCCCGCCGGGGCCCGAATGTGGAGCCCGTCTCCGACTACCTGGCGTACCGGTTCAGCAACGGCGTTCCCAATCAAATCACCCAGCGCGCGACGCCGTACGAACGTCTGGTCAAGCAACCATGGGATCTCGGCATCTACGTCCAGGACGCCTGGACGCATCGCCGGCTGACGGTGAACGCCGGCCTCAGGTTCGATCACTACAGCAGCTACGCGCCCGAAACGCACCTCGGCCCTGCGACGCTGGTGCCAACCCGCGACATCACGTTTCCCAAGACCCAGATGCTGTCATTCAAGGACATCGCGCCCAGGCTCGGCGCCACGATCGATCTGTTCGGCACGCAGAGGACCGCTCTCAAGATCGGCTTGAACAAGTACATGCAGGCGCTCGGCACGCAGGTGGGGTTCATGAATGGCGCGCTGGATCCGGTGTCCAGTCTCGCCCTGTTCGTCACCCGGTCATGGAATGACAGCTTCTTCCCGGCCGGCGATCCGCGCCGCGGGAATTTCGTGCCTGACTGCAATCTCGTCAATGTGCTGGGCAACGACGAGTGCGGGACCGTCTCGGACACAAGTTTCGGTCAGCCGACACGCAGCACGGCCTCCGACCCCAAGACGACGAGCGGCTGGGGCCATCGGCCGTATCAGTGGGAGTTCTCGGCATCCATCGACCAGGAGCTATTCCCGCGAGTCTCGACGTCCTTCGGCTACTTCCGCCGGACATTCGGCAACTTCACGGTCATCGACAACCTCGCGCTCGGAGCCTCGGACTTCGGCACGTTCTCGGTGACGGCGCCGTCGGATCCGCGGCTGCCGGAGGGTGGCGGCTACGCGGTCAGCGGCTTCAAGGATCGCAATCCAGACACTGTCACGCGCCCCGCCGACAACATCGTGCGACTGGCGAGCGACTACGGCGACCAGTCGCAGGTGTGGAGCGGCGTTGACTGGTCGGTCAACGCCAGAATGGCCTCGGGAGTGACCATGAGCGGCGGGCTGAGCACTGGGCGTACCATCACCGACAACTGCGAGATCCTCGACCAGGTGCCGGAAGCCGGCCTGCTCGGTGCGCCCTATTGCCACCAGGTCACCAGCTTCCTCACCGACGTCAAGCTGCAAAGTGCCTACACCGTGCCGCGCGTCGACGTGTTGCTCGGCGTCAGCTATCGGAACAGTCCCGGGCCGCAGATCGCGGCGAACTTCGTGGCGACCAGTGCCGCGGTGCAGCCGTCATTGGGCCGGCCGCTGGCCGGTGGCGCAGCCAACGTGACCGTCAACCTCGTGGCGCCGGGCGAGCTGTTTGGCGATCGCCTCAATCAGCTCGACCTGCGGATTGGCAAGGTGCTGCGTGCCGGCCGTGTCAGGACGGTGGTCAGCTTCGATCTGTACAATGCTCTCAACGGCAACCCGGTGCTGACCGAGAACGCCGCATATCGCGACGCCACGGTCAGCGGCTGGCGAATCCCGACCTCGATTCTGCCGGCGCGATTCGCCAAGTTTGGCGTGCAGGTGGACTTCTAATGACGACGATGCGCATTCGACACTGGCGGCTCCGCCTCGCGATGATGGCGTGCGCGGCAGTGGCCGCGGCACCGACTGCGGTCATCGCGCAGGGACAGGGCGCGCAGGGACAGGCCCAGCAAGCGCCGCCACCCCGGCTCGCGCCACCACCCGTGCAACTATCGGCCCTCTCGAAGGAGAACCTGGCGAAGCCGCGGCCCAAGCCGGGGTTCGATCTCACCGGCATGTGGCAGCACGACGGCCGCGCCAACAGGTGGCAGTTCGTGCCAGAGACGTTCAAATTGACCCCAGCGGCACAGGTGCATTACGAGGCCGGCCTCAAAGCCTTGAAAGAGGGCGGCGTCTACCGCGACGACATCGGGCAGTGCTGGCCGGCGGGCATGCCGCTCATCATGACCAGGGTGTGGCCCATCGCGATGGTGCAGCTGCCGACGGTGATCTACATGATCAGCCACTTCGAGAACAGCGTCCGGATCATCTACCTCGACGGACGGCCGCATACGGACCGCGATGTCGTCGTGCGCACCTTCAACGGCGAATCGATCGGGCGCTGGGAGGGCGACACGCTGGTCGTGGACACGATCTACTTCCCCGGTCACCACCACTGGATGGATCAGGGCGGCGCATCGGTGCCGGTCAGTGAGGACATGCACATCATCGAACGATTCACGATGAGGCCCGACGGACGGATGGACATCGAATACCAGATGACCGATCCGCAGAACTGGGAAGGCGAGTGGAAGATGACCAAGACGTTCAGTCGCCGCGAGACCGTCGACATCAATGAGGTGCAGTGCCTGCCGGACCTCAACGACTCGCTCCCGGCGACCAAGTCGAAGAACCTGGTGAAGTAACCGACGCATCTCAAGGGGAGACGATCATGTCACGCTCAGTCCTCGCATCCATCGTGCTCGTCGTCGCGCTCGCGGGGTCCGTCGGCGCGCACCACTCGCCGGTGATGTTCGACCGCACCATTGCCAAGACCATCGTCGGCACCGTCGTCAAGTTCACGTGGACCAATCCTCATTCCGCCATTCAGCTGGATGTGCCGAATGAGAGCGGCGGCGTCGATCGCTGGGGGGTCGAAATGGGCAGCCCGCAGTCGATGGCCCGAGCCGGCTGGCGCTCGAACATCCTCAAAGCCGGGGACACGGTGACGGTCGTCGTCAATCCGCTGAAGAGCGGAGAGTTCGGCGGTATTTTCGTGTCGCTCACGTTACCCGACGGCCGCAAGCTGGGTGGTCGCGCGGTCGAGTAACCGGAAGCAGACACGGCCTCCGGCGTCAGGAGGTTCGTGAGGCGGCTAATGGCGTAGCTGGTGGCTCTTGAAGAACTGCCACATCACGGCCGTCGTGTCGATCTCGTCCCGCGTCCAGCGATGGCCCAGTCCATCGATGCGGATCAACCGGACCTCGCTTCCGTCAGCGCACCCGTCGTAGCGCATCGTGGAGAGCGGGCCAGGCGGGTCCTCGAGAATGACGCTTCCTTTGCACCCGTCACGGCCGGCCCATCCTGCCAAGGCCTCAGGGACGCTCTCCTCCCACTCCCCACCGCGGCCAGCCGCGTGCCCGTCGTAGGGGTTCTGCGGGTCGGCGAGGCCGTGAAACGTCAGGACGGGCAGGGGGCGGCCATCGCACGGGGCAGGAAAGCGAAGGGCTGAGACCGGCGCGATCGCCGCGATGCGCGAGCTCAGCGCGCATCCAAGCAGCGACGACATCCGTCCTCCGCCGGAGAACCCGGTGGCGTATACGCGCGTCTCGTCCATGCACAGCTGCGCGGCGACGTGATCGATCACGTCGCTGGCGTAGGCGACGTCGTTGGCGCGGCCCTCCTGCACCGGGACGTTCCAACGGCCGCCCTCGCCTTCCAGCGTGGCGACGAGGAATGGATCGCCGGCACTCAGCGCCTCGAGGCCGCTGTTTCGGGCCTGACCGGCCGCGTTGCCACCACTGCCGTGCAGATCGAGCACTAGCGGCAGGCGCTGGTGCCCGTCGTAGCCGGGTGGGACGAACAGCCTGTAGGCGCGCTGGCGTTGCCCCGATGTGAGCTGTTGCGACGAGACGCCGGCGGCGTGAGGCAGGTCGCAGGATGCCGCGCCGGGCGTGAGCTGGCGTTGGGCCTGGGCCGGCGCTGCGACGAGCAACGCGACGGGCAGCGCCGCGAGCGCCATGCCACTGGACAGTAGACGCATTCTCTTTTTCATTGTCTCCATGGTCGGGCTCCCGAACCTCGCTTGGGTGGGCGACACGTGAAGTTCGCGGCCTCGTCGATGCTGCCGGTGTCGTTGTAGCGTGCGACTTGCGGATAGGCGCAGAGCGGGCGCGTGCGATCGATCTTTCCACCGGTGGCATGTGCCGCGTCGATGCGATTCGGGGTTTGGCCTTGCTCGACCCAGCGATCGAGCGTGC
>Ga0193753_10003945_pt1 | contig 10778 bp, 12 predicted proteins | sample H1c2metaG_FD_144925 | JGI IMG/M metagenome (GOLD analysis project Ga0193753, IMG submission 144925) | Soil microbial communities from a riparian zone of the East river system, Colorado, United States - H1c2 | ecosystem: Environmental > Terrestrial > Soil > Riparian zone | place: USA: East... | reverse complement strand
CTGGCTCGCGCAGTCGAACACGTTTCGGAATTCCCTCCAACCTTCCGCCGTTCGCACGTCGACCACGGCACGTATTCCCGCCTGTCCGAACAACAGCGAGGCCGCGACTGCTTCGGCGGTCTGCACTTCGCCAATCATCCCGACGATGATCTGGCTAGGGAATCCGTGAACCATCGCCGAGAGTTTCGGCAACGTCTCTCGTCCCACCTTCACGGCGGACACGAGCGCGCCGTCAACGGCGCCGGTTGATAGGTCGCTGGCGACATCCGTTAGCGTTTCTCTGTGCATCGTGCGCACGCATTCGACGGCTCCCGCGTCGACCTGTTGACGTTCGCGCGCGCTCGCCAATGTGGCCAGCCGAAAGCGTGGCGCGCGGTCACAAGTTCCGCGCAAACATTCAGCGTACGCGGTTCGCCGTTGTGCTTCCCTTACTTGCTTCTCGGCCAGTCTCCGCCGTTCCTGCCGCGCGTCCCCTTCGTCGGCGAAGTACCGCCCGCCAACGTGATGGGCTCCCTCAGCCTCGATGATGTCGCGCTCGGCGTTCGCGACGTCGGACGTGGTTACGTTCGGCTGCGGTAGGTAGATCGGTGCGTACATCCTTCCCTCCGGAGTTGTCCGAAAGGTCGGAAATCGCTAGCTTGCGACTACGGCCCTTCGGGGTTGTGGAGGCAGTCGGCCAACTTCTCAAGGGTTACCGGCTGCCTCTTTTTGGTAGTTGTATTATAGCCAATTGGCTCTATTTTGTCAAGCCGATTGGCTCTAGTCCATTGGCTCTATTGTGTAACAGTTGATTGTCACAGCAACCCGAGCGCTAGCCACGTGGCGACACATTTTCGCCTTCGCGAGTTTCTCGATTCAAAGGACCTCAGCCAGTCCGATGCACAGCGACTGACCGGTCTCGCGTATTCGACCATTAACGAGATGTGTAATAACCGAACGCGTCGAATCGATTTCGATACGATCGACGTTCTGTGTTCGGCGCTCGGCTGCTCCGTTGCGGAGCTCATCGAATACGTTCCCGACCCGCGCAGAAACCCGTCGTCGCCGCGCAAACGCTGACGCTCTTCCTTGCTATGCCGGCGCGAAGCGCCCCGCGCACCAGCGCGACGCGGCTAGCGACCGCGCCAACGGCGCGGCTTTGGCCCGCAAGCGCAACGATCTTTCGGACGGCGCGCTTGTGGTAGTCCGCGAATGACGCGCCGTGTTCTGTTTCTTGGCGCCGGCGCTTCGGTAGGCGCTGGCTATCCATTAGGCCGCGACTTGATTCACGCGGTCGAGGACTACTTTGCCAATACAGAGCTCGACGTCGGCAGAAAGGCCTATTGGGGGCACTTCCTCGCTCGACGCGAGACGGCGCACGACAGGGAGAAGCTGCTCCTCACAAGCGGCAATCCCGAGGTAGTTCTCTCTTATCTCGACCTTTGTGCTGAGGCCCTCACGGCAGATGACGGGGCAATCCGCGCAGTGGAGCGCGACGCGGTCCGCGAGTTCAAGAATATTCCGAACGGCGATGAGGCCACGGCCTTCGCGGCCGCGCGAGGCGAGTATATCGAAACTCTATACGATGACCTGAAGCGCCAACCGTTCAAGTCAGCGATTCGTGCGCAGCTCGGCTTCGTCTCTGGACTCGACGCGTATCTGCAACACATGCATTGGCGCGACGATCAGCAAGAAGCGAGTGATTCGCGCGAATACCTTCATCGCGAAATTGCTTCTCTCACCGACGGCGACGTCATCATCACGACCAACTACGACACGCTGGCAGAACGAGTCCTTTTCGAGAGGGGCATGTGGTCAGCGGCGGACGGATACGGATTCGCAGTTCCGCTGACCAGCATTCCGCGCGATATACCTCGCCCTCGGCGAGCGCCGCCAGCTTGGGCAACACCACCGTCGAGGGTGAAGGTCCTCAAGCTTCATAGCTCATTTGGGTGGCGACATATCGAAGACGTATCTGAATCAAGATCCGACCATATCATCTTAGGCAGCGAGTTCTTGTCAGCGATGCTTCCAACACGCAGAGGCAAACTTTGCTTGCTTTACGATCGACGTGAGCAAAAGGCGCCGTTCCCCATGACGGTCCCTGCGCTGGCGTATCCATCGTTCTTGAAACAGGTAGTTGGATCGACGTTCCTGGAAATCTGGGAAGCGGCACGTCTCGCTCTGGCCGGCGCCGACGAAATTCGGATCCTTGGCGCGAGCCTCCCTCTGGCGGACGCTGCTGTCCGGACGCTGTTGGGCCGGCGCGATTTCGCCTCGCACGGGGCGAAGTCTCGATCCAGGTCGACGATAAAAGCGAAGAGTCATTCGGTCGCTGGGCCAGCCATTTGGGTCAGGAGGTGCGTTGGGTTCGGCGATTTGCCGGCGAATGAACGAGCAAGACCATCCTTAACGCCATACTTGACACCATACTAAACACCACCTATACTTCGCCCAGGCCATACAAAGGTAGGGTTATGAAGGGCCAAGCAGTTACGAAGGGCAGTGATTTGCCATCGCGCAGGCGCCGCGCGGCGACCGCTGAGCCGTTAGAGAAAATGAGCTTCCAACTTCGGGCGTCGGTGGCTGAGGCCATTCGGGCCGTCGTGAAGGCCGGAGAAGCGCCGAGTGCCAACGTATTCGTGGAGGAGGCCGTGAAAGAGCGGCTGCGCGAGCGCCGCCGTGAACGGGTGTACGCGGCGTACGCCGAGGCTGCGCTAGACCCCGTCTTCATGGCTGAGATGGCCGAGACGACGCGGGTGTTCGATGTGACGATCGGGGACGGCGCACTCTGAAGCGTCGTTACTGATCGGAAGGACCCTGGTGCGGGGTGTCGCACCATCGACAGGTAGGGCGGTATGCGAGAACTATTAGATGGCTTACACTGGTGCAGTACACCGCTGGGACATGTACTGGGCAGATCTGGAGCCCGGTGTTGGTAGTGAGCAGAAGGGCGAACGACGACCGGTGATCGTCGTATCGAACGACGGGTACAACGCGGCTTTTTCGGTCGTCACGATCGTCTCGGCCACGAAAGCGGAAGGAAAGAAGCGAAGGATCTATCCGTTTGAGGTCTTGCTCCCCGTGGGAATGATCACCGCCGCTAATGAGAGCATCGTGATGCCGCATCAAGTGCGCACGATTTCCAAGACGCGGCTGCTCGAACGGATCGGAACTCTTGAGGATGAATCTTTCCGCGAGCAAATCGAGAACCGACTTCTCGAGCATCTAGGAATCGCGTTCGAGGAAGAGTCACTCGACGGCGTTGAGTGATGGGAGAAGGGACCGCGCGAACTCTGCGCGGTCCTTTCCTTTTCCACAGGACACTGGCCGACCTCGACAACCGCGCTTGACTGCGCGCCCTCGTCGGGGACGGCTAGAACGCTCCGGCCAATGGTGAAGTACAGCCACGTGTAGCGACGCGACACCGCTCGTCTGAGCCACATCGGCCGAAAGACTTGCCGTGTTCGCGCCAGTCCACGGAGCGAGCGATGGCGCAACTCGAACTCATATCGCGCACCAATGCGCACGATGCGACATCGTCGCCGAGCGCTGGTGCCTCCGACCGGCTCGAGGAGATGCTCGGCCGCTACCTCGGGCCCGCGATCATCGGTGCCATCTCCAATCCAGATGTCACTGAGGTCTACGTCAACCCTCAGGATTGTGCCATCCGCCTGGAGACACGGTCTCGCGGCAAGATCCACAGTGGTGAGACGATCGACGCCCATCGCGTCGAAATGTTCCTCAACGCGGTCGCGAGCCGCTTAGGTGTAACGCTTACGAGCGCGAGCCCGCGCCTCGAAGCCGAGCTGCCAGCTCGACTGTTCGCCGGCGCGCGCCTTCAAGGGTTCGTTCCACCAGTGACTTCTGGACCCGCTTTCAACATTAGGAAACCCGCAAGCGCGGTCTACTCGCTCGACGACTACGTAGCGTCCCGCGTACTCTCGCGCGACCAATGCGTCATTCTTCGATCGACCGTCGCCGAGCGGAAGAACATTCTCGTTGTCGGCGGTACAAATACGGGCAAGACAACGCTCGCGAATGCGTTGCTTCACGAGGTCGCCGTTCAATTTCCGGCTGACCGGATCGTTATCCTCGAGGACACTGTCGAACTACAGTGCGCGGCGAACGATCAACTCGCGTTGCGCACAACTGTGGGTGTCTCACTAGCCGACCTGTTGCGAAGCGCGCTTCGCACGAGCCCAAGTCGGATCATCGTCGGTGAGGTCCGCGGTGTAGAAGCGCTCGACTTGCTCGACGCGTGGGCGACCGGTCACCCCGGGGGCGTCGCAACGGTACACGCATCATCGGCCGAGGGCGCCCTGAACCGCCTCGATCGACTCGCTCAGCGCGCCAATGTTCCACCTCAGTCGGAGTTGGTCGCTGAGGCCGTGCACCTCGTCGTCCTCATCGAAGGAGGCCACGCGAAGCGACGCGTCACGGAGATCGCGCGCATCCGCGGTCTCAATGGGGCCGGGCAGTTCGTACTACAACGCCTTCACACATCGGAGCGGCGCAATGAGAATTGATCCGCACATCCGTCGTGTTTTTCCGCTCGCACTGTTGCTGCTGGTCGTCGTTCCAAGCATTGCGATCGCGGCGCCCGCCGGCGCGGGCGCTGATATGCCGTGGACAGGACCACTCCAGAGCCTTCTCGACAATCTGAGTGGAACCACCGCACGCATTCTCGGCGCACTCGCATTCGTCGTTGGAGGCGCGATCTGGGCCTTCACTCGCCACGAAGAGGGCGCTAAGCGCTTCGGTCAAGCCATCGTCGGGATAGCTGTAATGATTGGCGCCGCAAACATTGTGGGCGCACTGGCGTTCGTCGGAGCAGTCGTCTGATGAGGCCGGACAAAGGCGGACTAGGCAACGGTTCCGCCGTGGAAACGCGCGTCGATCACCGAAGCGCTCACGCAATTCACACTTCGCTAATACGACCGGTGCTGCTCGCCGGCGCCGAGCCGGCGGTTGTTATCGTCGAGACCTGCGTCGTATTCGCCCTTCTTTTCGTAGTCGGCATTCACCTCGTCACGATCGCGATTGCACTGTTTTGGCTGACAGTCGTGCACAGCGTGATGGTGTGGGTAGCCAAGCAAGAACCGCAAATGACGGCGCTCTACGTTCGTAGCCTTTCGGCGCGCGACTTCTACGCGCCACATGCACGCGCGCATGTGCCGACACCAACATCGCGGCCGGCAATCCCGGCTTTGCGATAGAGCTGACGGAGAATCGCCGTGCTCGATTTGGTTGCGTTGTCAGTCGGAGCAGGCGCTGGAGCGGTCGCAACGCAGGCACTGCGTCATCTGCGCGAGCATCGCAGCGACCCAGCCGGCGTCGCTGATCTTTTGAATTGGGGCTTTCTCGTCGACGACGGTCCCCCGGCGGTTGTTCTGCAGAAGGACGGCAGCCTGCTCGCTGGCTGGCGCTATCGCGGTCCCGACTTCTCTGCTGCCACCACGGAAGAAATCGACGCCCTGTCAGCGCATGTGAACGATGCCCTGCTTCCGTTCACGGACAATTGGATGTTTCACGTTGACGCTATTCGTCGCCCAGCCGCGACATATCGAGCCGATCGTTTTCCCGATCCGATTTGCCAACTCATCGACGATGAGCGACGTGAGACGCACCAGGCGCATCGGCGACGTGTCGGCGGACAGTTTGAGACGAGCTACTACTTCGTCGCCACATACCTGCCGCCGAGCGACGCCATCGCCCGCGTAGCAGCGTTCTTCGTTCAGACTGAGAACCGGCGTGCAAGGAGCGATCGCGACTCGTCGCGCGCATGGGAGAACTTGCTCGCCAAATACCGCGGCGCGCTCAGTGGCTTAGAGAGTCGGCTTTCGCCACGCCTCACCTTCCAGCCGCTGCGCGCTGACGATCTCATCACCCACCTTCACGAATGTCTAACTGGACTTTCGCACCACCTGCGCACGCCACCACACGGCGCCTACCTCGACTCTGTCCTGTCTGATCAGGAGTTGGTCGGTGGATTCGAGCCAACGATTGGCCGCAACGCGATTCGCATTGTTGCGATTCAGGGTTACCCCGATTTCTCGCGAGCCGGCGACGTCGACGCCTTGAACTCGCTCGGATTCGGGTATCGCTGGTCGACGCGGATAGTACCCGTTGGCACGCGCGAGGCCGCAGGCCTCATTCGCCGACATCAGCTTCAGTGGTTCAAGAAGCGAAAGGGCGCAGCATCGTGGGCGCAGGAGCTCGTATCAAACGGCCGTGCGCGTCCCGCCAATTCAGACGATGCATTGTGGCAAGACCAGGATGCGCGCGCGATGGCAGAAGACGCCGCAACGGCTGCCGCATCGAACGCACACGGGGACCTTCGCTTCTGCTACACGACGCAGACCGCCGTCATCATGAACGATGACGCGGACGCGGCCGCGCAATCCGCAGTAGAACTTTTGAAAACACTCGCGGATGCTGGCTTCACTGGACGAGTCGAGACGGTCAACGCGCTCGAGGCATATCTCGGAAGCCTTCCGGGTCACGGCTATCCAAACTTGCGGCGGCCGCTCATGTCGACGCGAAACGTTGCCGACTTGCTTCCACTAACCAGCGTGTGGCCGGGCTTGAGTCACAATCCAAGTCCCTTCTTCCCCACGAACAGCCCGCCGCTTCTCTGGGCTAGAACTGCGGGCGCGACTCCGTTTCGACTGAACATTCACGATTCCGACGTGGGCCACACGCTCATCTTTGGTCCTACGGGCGCAGGCAAGTCGGTTCTCCTTGGCCTTCTCGCTGCACAGTTTCGTCGATACCCCGGCGCACAGGTCTTCGCGTTTGACGTCGGCTACTCGATGTGGACGCTCGCAACAGCAGCGGGAGCTCTGCACCATGATCTGGCCGCCGGCCGGCCGGATGCCCTCAGGCTTCAACCACTCGCCATGATTGACGAAGCCGCCGAGCGCGCATGGGCGGCCGAGTGGATCGAAACGCTCGTTGGACTCCAGGGCCTGACGATTACGCCGCAACTTCGCGCGCGCATCGATCGCGGCCTCGAACTCCTTGCGCGCGACGAGCGGGCCCACCGAACGCTGACGGAATTGTCCGTCCAGGTGCAGCATGAGGCGTTGGCCGCTGCGCTGCGTCCGTACACCGTAGCGGGCCACTACGGCGAGTTGCTCGACGCGAGCTCCGATGATCTACAACCCGCGGACTTCGAGGTCTTTGAGTTGAAGCATCTGCTCGCTTTCGATGATCGCGTCGCCGTTCCGGTGCTTCTCTATCTCTTCCGCTGCGTTGAGCGACGGCTCGGCACCCGACCGACGCTGATCGAGATCGACGAAGCGTGGATCGCGCTCATGCACTCGCTGTTTGGCCCGCGCATCCATCAATGGCTCCTCACGCTTCGGAAGCAGAACGCGGCAGTTGTTCTCGCGACCCAAAGCCCAGCGCAATTCGAGCAGCTTCCTTTTCGGCACACAGTATTGGACTCGTGTCCAACGAAGATCTATCTGCCGAACCCAGACGCGGCGACGCCGGCGCAGATCGGCTTATATCGCGAACTCGGCCTGAATGCGCGCGAGATCGAAAGCATTGCGCGCGCCGTGCCGAAGCGTCACTACTACTTCAAATCGCCGCGTGGTAGCCGGCTGTTCGAGCTCGGACTCGGACCTGTCGCTCTGGCGTTCTTGGCCGGCCAGTCGGGCGCCACGATGGACGAAACTCGTCGCGCGGTTCGGTCGCTCCTCGATCGCGAAGAACTCTGGCCGGCGACTTGGCTCGAATCGCTTGGCCTCGATCAATGGGCAACTCGACTTCGATCGGCCACGGGGCCCGTACTCGATCCCGCAACCGAGGTTCTACGCTCACACATGCCGGCCAGCGCGTCGGCCCAACACATCAATCATGGAGGTGCTTATGAACGCACGACTGTTTCTGATTCGTCGCTCGCCGCGCAGTAGCTGCGCGCTCGCATTGTTCGTCGCAGGCCTCGTTGGCGCGCGCGGAGTGGGAGCGCAGGTGATCGGCGGTGGGATCGTGTTCGACCCCACGAACTTCGCTCGCAACGTCTTGCACTACGCGAGACGCATCGAGCAGATGGATCTACAGAAGCAACAGCTAGAGCAGCAACTCACCGCGATGAAGAAGCTGCCAAGTCCGCCGTGGCGCGATATCAATGCGACCGTCGCGCAACTGACTTCTCTAATGGCCGACGGTCGAGCCCTCGCGTATCAACTCGACGGCCTCGACGCCCAATTCCGTGCGACGTTTCCGGTCGACCGCTCGTTTCACGACTGGCCAACCGAACGACGGGCTCAAGCCCAACGCACCGTCGCTACCATGGCCACGGTGCTGTCCGGTGCACGAACTCAAGCGCAGGTCTTCAGCGACGGACTCGGCCGCATAGCTCAGATCAAGGCGCAAGTGGGAACAGTCCAAGGCCATGAGGCGGCGCTCGAATTGCAGAATACTGCGACCGTATTCACCGCCGAGGAACTGATGCTCCTTCGGCAGGCGCTTATGGCTCAGACGTCGATGCAAGCCGTCTATTACGCCGATCGCGTCAACACTGACGCGCAGCAGGCGGCGACGGTCGAAGAACGCCTGAATGGTCTGACCGCGCCCGCGCGACGCAGCGCCACCGTCTCGCTCCGTGTCGATAGGCCCTGACTATGCGCCGCTCTCTCGTCCTCGCCACAATCCTCATCGTCGTCGTTGCCGTCGTCGCCGTGTATCACACTCACCGCGCCAACACGGCAACTCGACAGGCTGCAACTGTCGACAGCGAACTGACGCGTCTCAGCGCGCCAGCGCCCCGACGCACACCAACGTCTCTTCGCCCGGACAAGTAACGCCAATGTCATTGCCGAGGCTCTCTGGACGGTTCGCAGCGATCGCGATGCTGGCCGTCGTGCTAACTGGCACGCTGGCCGCCTTCGCAGTCGCCCAAGCGCCGACATCACCGCCGGCAGACGCGCCGGTGTTGGATGCCATCCGACGGACGTACCAGACCGCTGCGCGCGGTTGGTTGCCGCGACTCATCCCCATCGCGCAACGACTATTCGTACTACTCGCCGGTATTGAGCCTGGACGAAGTCGCGGCGAAGTTCCTGCTGAAATTCACGCTGATCGCGTTCCTGCTCGCGCTCATTACCGGGTTCTCATACTGGATTCCGCCGCTGGTGAATGGCTTCGCCGCGGCCGGCGAGGCCGCCATCGGCGCCTCGACGACGGTGAGTCCATCGGATGTCATCGACATTGGACGGGAGAACGCAATGCTCATCATGAAGAGCCTTCATGCGAGTGCGATTCTATCGGATCCTGCGATGGCGATCTACGCCGCATTGAGCGCATTCGTGCTCGCGCTCTCATTCATGGCGGTCGCCGCGCAACTCACGCTCGTCATGATCGAGAGCTACATCGTGCTCGGCGCGGGCGTGTTGTTTCTCGGGTTTGCCGCATTCCGCGGGACGGCATCGTTCGCTGAGAACTTGATTGCGTACGCGCTGCACGTCGGCGTGAAGATCTTCTTCCTCTATCTCATCGTTGGAATTGGGACGGAGCTCGCCCGGAGTTGGCCAGCGTTGATCGCGTCCAGTGATTTCTTTGGTCCTGTCAGTCCATTGTTTCAGGTTGTCGGCGGGGCGCTGATCTTCGCTGTGCTTGCGATCGCCGTACCGACCTCCGTCGCCGCTCGCCTCGCTGTTCGACCGAGCATCGGGATCGCGCACGCGCTTCGCGCGCTTAGCTAGCTGTAATTGATAGAGAGGTTGTTCACTGAGTCGTAACGCGGCAAGCTGGGGGTGCTTGGATTCCACACCAACCGGCACACGCCAGAGGGCTCAGTGAACATGCATCAAAATGCGCGGTTAACTCCTGCGGGGCGAGCGTTGCTCGTTCGCCGGGTGCGAGAGGAGGGGCACTCGGTCGCTCACGTCGCCCAGGCGGTCGGGGTTTCCGGGCGGACCGTGCGGAAGTGGCTCGCGCGCTTTGCGGACGAGGGGCCGGCGGGATTGAACGATCGCTCGAGTCGGCCGCATCACTCGCCGCGCGCAATGCGGCGAACGGTGCGCCGCCAGCTTGAGCGCCTCCGTCGGCAACGTCGCAGCTCGCTATATATCGCGCAGCACCTCGCGCTCCCGCTGGCGACTGTCGTCGTCGCGCAGCGGCGACTTGGACTGAATCGGTTAAGTCGTTTGCAACCAGCGATCCCGATCGTCCGCTACGAGCGCGCGCGACCGGGGGAACTCCTGCATTTAGACATCAAGAAACTGGGCCGTATCGGGCGGAACGGCGTGCGCGGTCGAGTCATGGCCAGTCAACGCCGCGGCGGGTATCGCCAAGCGGGGCTCGGCTGGGAATATCTACACGTCGCGATCGATGACCACTCGCGGCTGAGCTACGCGGAGCTGCTGCCCGACGAACAGCAAGGTTCGGCCGTCGCCTTTCTCGAACGCGCCGCCGCGTGGTTTCGCTCGCATGGCATTCGGCGCATTGCACGCGTGATGACTGACAACGGGAGCGCCTATGTCAGTCGTCGCTTCGCGTCGGCCGTCGCCGCCCTCCAGGCGCGTCACCTACGGACTCGTCCCTATACGCCCCGCACCAACGGCAAAGCCGAGCGCTTCATTCAAACCCTGCTACGCGAGTGGGCATACGTGCGACCGTATCGCTCTTCAATCACCCGAAGCCTAGCGCTCCAACCGTACCTTGGGCCTCCCCCGGCTTCGTAGACACGGGGTTTACGCTGCAGTTGCGAGTTCTCTGATACGTGTCTGCTGCAGCTCAAACGCGGCGGGTGTCAGATAACCCAGACTCGAGTGCCGCCGCTGCTGATT
>Ga0193753_10003944_pt1 | contig 10779 bp, 6 predicted proteins | sample H1c2metaG_FD_144925 | JGI IMG/M metagenome (GOLD analysis project Ga0193753, IMG submission 144925) | Soil microbial communities from a riparian zone of the East river system, Colorado, United States - H1c2 | ecosystem: Environmental > Terrestrial > Soil > Riparian zone | place: USA: East River... | reverse complement strand
ATGCACGCGATCAATAGAATAAAAGGGCGACCGCTCCGAAAATATATACATACTGAATATTCCCGCTGGGGCTGAGTTCAAAAGAGCGGTCGGAGTGCAAATGGATTTTTGTCAGGGGAATCAGTGTGTAATCCAGCTGGTTGCCGGCTTTCCTGAATTCAGCCATGCTACTGATCTTGATGAATTGCCTGACGGATGGCAGTACATATTTATCAATATACTGATCGAAATTTTTCTCCAGCTGTTTGTAGTCCGCTCCTTTTTTCAATAAAAGATATGTATGAAAATTATGGCTGGTGAGCTGTCCCCATTCATAACCCGCATTCTTCATGGAGAACATGAAGTCGAAATGAAAATGCGAATTGGAGGGAATATCTTTTATGACCGCGGTAATTTTATATACAGGATTCTTGTAATCATTTGTTTCGATGCTTTTACCAATCACATCGGTACTGCCGAAATATTTTTTTGCGGTGGACTCCGTGATCACAACGGTATTTGGCTCATTTAATGCTGTATGTGTGTTGCCGGCAATGGCGGGCAGGGTGAAGACGTCGAAGAAAGTGGAATCCACATGGGCCACATGATCTTCAATAATAAAGACCTTGTCTTTTTTGATCATCTTGCTTCCGTTTGAACTGTATATCCGGGTATACTGTTCAATGGAAGGATTATCTTTTATGAGCAGTTGCCCCATCATATCTGAAGTGACCGGCATATGAAGTTCGCCTCCGCCGAGTTTAATATCGGAATTGATGCGATAGATCCGGTCTGCATTTATATTGTAGCGGTCATAGCTTACTTCGTCCATCATGTACAGGGAAATCAGAAGAAAGCTGGCCAGTCCGACCGCCAGTCCCGTAATATTCAGGAAGGAATAAATCTTATTCTTTAAAAGATTTCTCCAGGCCACCATCAGGTAGTTCTTTATCATAATATTCTTTTTTTAGGTTGAAGGCCTAAGGCTTGTTATTAAGGTTTTAGTTATTTAGTCTGGTGAGGAAGTACTTAACTACTCTAATACTTCTCTTCCATACTTCCATACTTGTTTTAGCTATTCCGTTTTCAGGCTTTTAACGGGATTCGCCGTTGCAGCTTTGATCGCCTGGTAGCTCACGGTAAGCAACGTGATCAACAGGGCGCCGGCACAGGCTGCGCCAAAGATCCACCAGGATAAATCGGAATGGTAAGAATATTTTCCAAGCCAGTTACCCATGAAATAAACTGAAAGCGGCACGGCAAAGACCAATGATATGATGACCAGTCCGAGGAAATCTTTTGAGAGTAATCTCCAAAGATTAAAAACAGAAGCACCCAGCACCTTACGCACACCAATCTCTTTAATTCTTTGTTCAGCCATAAAGGACGCCATGCCAAAGAGTCCGAGACAGCTAATGAAGATGGCCAGCGCCGCGAAGAATCCGGCTAGTTTGCCAATCCGTTCTTCGTCGCCGAATTTCTTTGCATATTCTTCGTCTACGAATTGAAAATTGAATGGCTCGGCGGGACTATAGGACGCAAAAGTCTTTTTGATTTTTTCCAGGGACTCCGAAGCGCTTGTCCTGGGATTCATTTTGACAATCACATAGGATGAAGGATTTGGTTCAATATGAAACAGCTGTGGTCTGATTTCCTGGTAAGGATTTTCGATGATCATGTCTTTGATCACACCGATTACTTTAAAGGGATGATCATCCCAGGTGATGGTTTCACCCACGATGTTTTTTAAGCCGATATATTTGGCAGCGGTTTCATTCAGAATAAAAGCCGCCGTATCGGTTGCAAAGGATTTGGAGAAATCGCGCCCGTCGACAAACTTAAAGCCGACCGTCTTACCGTAACCATAGGTAACGCCGTTATTTGGAAAATCGACACCGAGATTCGGATCCTTACCCTTCCACATGAATCCGCCGTTGGTGGACCATACCGCGGTGGTCGGGGCGCCTGATTCCGTCATTTCTACAATGGCACCTGCATTGATGAGATCATTGCGCACTGCATCAAAATGATTATGTATTTCAGGTGTCAGCAAAGGCGCCATGATCAGGCCGTTCCGGTCATATCCGATGGGCCTGTTTTTTGCGAACTGAACCTGCCGGAAAACAACGATGGTTCCGATGATCAGGATTACTGAAACAGTAAACTGTAATACCACCAACACTTTGCGGGGAATGGCAGCAAATCGTCCGGCCTGGAAAGTTCCCTTTAATACTTTGACGGGTTGGAACGAAGAAAGATATAGTGCGGGATAACTGCCGGCAATCAATCCGGTGAATGCAGTGAAAGCCAAACAAAGAATCCAGAACAATGGGTTACTCCAGAGGATTTTCATTTCCTTATCCGCCACGCCGTTGAACAAAGGCAACATCAATTGAACCAGCAGTAAGGCAAGAAGGAATGCGATGAATGATACCAGTATGGATTCCATGTAGAATTGGCCGATCAGCTGCTGGCGTAAAGAGCCCACCGCTTTCCTGATACCTACTTCGCGCGCCCTCTTTTGTGATCGCGCCGTACTCAGGTTCATGAAATTAATACAGGCCAGGATCAGGACGAAGCCACCGATGATGCCGAACATCCATACATACTGTATTCTCCCGCCAATATGTATTCCATTCTTAAATTCCGCATGCAGGTGCCAGTTTTTCATCGGCTGAAGAAAAAGCTGTGGATTATATCTCCGATCGTCCTTTGCAACATTACGAAGTTTCGCGTCTTTTATTTTATTTGAAACGGTTTCCATGTTGGAATGATCGGCAACCTGCACAAATACCTGGAATGAATTGTTGCCCCAGGGGTTGCCCATTTTTGTAATCCAGTCGTCTTTGTACAATTTTAAATTCCATGGTGAGATAAAAGACATACTTGAAAAGCGGGAACTGCGGGACATGTCTGCGTAGACACCAGTTACCTTTGCATTCAGTTTATCATCCATCCGGATGAGTTTACCCATTGGATCTGCATCTCCGAAAAGAGCCTTTGCCATAGAGGCTGAGATGATCATGGAAAATGTTTCATTCAAACCTTGCCTGGTTCCCTTCAGCATTTTGAGATTGAGCATGTCCGGGGCCTGTGGCTCAAAGAAATTTCCGTCTTTGGTTATTTTTTTGTCACCTACGGATAGAAAATGGGTTTCTGTCCAGGAAGACATGAGGACATATTTAAAATCGCTGCCATAACTTTTCCTTAATTCCTCACCCAGCGGACGGGGCATTGACTCCCAGGTTCCGACTTCTCCGTTGATGGTATTATTTTGCATCACCTGGGCGATCTTTTCATAATTCGGATTGTCTTTATCATAGGATAATTCATCCCATATCCACAATCCGATGATCATAGCTACTGCCATACCGACGGAAAGTCCCACGATGTTGATGGAGGAATGCGCCTTGTTTTTGATCAGATTTCTCCAGGCGATTTTTAAGTAGTTTTTTATCATTTTTTAAACTTAAAGCGTAAAGATTTTTTTCTTCTGTCAACCGGTTTACCCGCCGAAGCTTTAGCGAAGGTGGGCCAACCGCCAACCGCCAACCGTCTACCGCCAACCTATTCCGACCGCAAGCTCTTAACCGGATTCGCATTCGCGCTTTTGAGCGACTGGAAACAAACGGTAGCCATCGCGATCATCATCGCCAGTAAACCGGATACTGCAAACACCCACCATGGAATGGGCGCGCGATAGGCGAAGTTGTTGAGCCAGTTATCCATCGCCCACCATCCCAGGGGAGCGGCAATGGCGAATGCAAGGCCCACCAGCATCAAAAATTCTTTTGATAATAAATTAAATAGAGAACCGACACTGGCTCCCAATACTTTTCGAACACCAATTTCTTTTACCCGCTGTGATGCCGTAAATATGGACAACCCCAGCAATCCCAGGCAGGATATAAAGATGGCGAGCCCGGCAAATATCACCGACAGATTGCTGATCACCAGGTCGCTTTTATAAAGTTTCGCGTATTCATCATCTGAAAATTTATAACTGAAAGGAAATGCCGGGTTCAGTTTATTGCATAGTTTTTTCAGTCCGTCCAGCGCCGTTTTCGTTTTACCAGCCTCTGTTCGGATCAAAATCGTTGCATAACGGTTATCCTTACCGGAACGTCCCATACCCAGTATGAGTGGCATAATGGGATCGTGCAGGGAATGGAAATGAAAATCCTTTACAACGCCGACGATCTGGCATCGATAGTTACCACGAAAAACCGGCTGACCAATAGGATCCTTATATCCCATCAGTTTCACAGCGGTTTCATTTAGGATGCAACCCACCGAGTCGTAGGTTCCATCAGATGGGAATTCCCTTCCCGCAACCAGTTTCAGATTCATGGTGCGCATGAAATGCGGACCGATTTCATCCTGTATAAAACGAACGGTCTGATGAGGATCTTTTCCGGACCATCCGACGGAAAGAGTCCCATTATTCATTTCAGTTGGAGCTTCCGTCAGTTCACTCACGTTTTTTATCCCGGGCAGGTTGGATGCTTCTGTATTAAACACATCGATCTTGGCGCCCAGGGAGCCTTCAACCGGAATGTACAGCAGGTTTTCCCTGTTATATCCGATATCCGCATGTTGCACATAGTATATCTGTCGCGAGATCAGTATGGTGGAAATAATGAGGATGATAGAAAGTACGAATTGAAAAACGACCAGTCCTTTACGGAACCAGACTGCGCCGGTTCCAGATTTCAGGGTACCCTTCAATACCTGGATCGGATTAAAGGCAGACAGATAAAAAGCAGGATAACTGCCGGAAAAAATTCCGGTGATCAGGCAGAGACCCAGTATACTGATCCAGAAACTGAATTGTGTATAGGGAATACCGATTTGTTTTCCCGTCAGCTGATTGAAAGCCGGCAAAGTCAGACTGGCCAGGATCAGGGCACCGGTCATGGCGATGGTGGCCATCAGAACCGCTTCCCCGATGAACTGTGGAATCAGTACGGACCGCAGTGCACCCATTACCTTCCGCACACCAATTTCCCTGGCCCGTTTCATTGAGCGTGCGGTTGTCAGGTTCATAAAATTGATGCAGGCGATCAATAAAATAAAAATAGCGACTATACTGAACAGCTGAACATATATGATCCGGCCGCCGACAGGATAACCGTTTTTGAATTCCGAATGCAGGTAGTACTGATCGAATTTCTGAAGTCCCAGTTCGACACGGTTATCCTTACCCAGTTCTGTGTTGAACTTATCCAGGATAAATTTTATTTTTTTCTCTACCATCGCAGCATTCGCACCCGCTCTTAATTGAACAACCGTTCGCGGATCAACACTTCCATAGTCTTTTGCCCATCCATTGTCTTCCAGATAAGCGGTCCAGCTGATGATATAATCAAAGGGCGTGGACACCTGAGATGGCAGATCCTCAAAGACAGCCTTCACGGTAAAATCTTTTTTGTTATCGTAACGGATGGTTTTTCCAATCGCGTCAGAAGGGTTCCCAAAGAAATCGGCAGCCATCTTTCTTGAAATGGAAATACTGTTGGGTGAATTCAGCGCATCTGCCGCGCGGCCCTCCAGCAAAGGATAGCTGAACATGGTAAAGAAATCATTGGCTGCGCTATACCCGTTTTGTTTTAATATTTTATCGCCAACAGAAAACGTGCTGAATGATGGCCATGAAAAAGGAGTGGCCGCTTTTATTTCCGGAATTTCTTTTTTCAGTTCTTCTGCCAGCGGTCCCTGTGTCCAGTACCATGTCTCTAGTTTTCCCCCGAGATGGTTTCGTTCATAGACATAATACAGATTATTTCCATTCTGATGAAAGGCATCTACACTCTTTTCGTCCCCGACCCATAATAAAATCAGCAGGCTACAGGCCATCCCCAGTGAAAGACCCAGGATGTTGATGGCAGAAAATCCTTTCTGTTTCCAGAGATTTCTAAAAGCGACTCTTAAATAGTTTTTTAACATATTATATGATTGAAGCCGGAAGCGTGAGGCTTGAGGCTGGGCTCCTGACGATGTCGCTACATTTTCATCCCGCACGTGCGGGATCATTTCCTTTTTTAATTTTGAATTCCTTTATACTTACATTTCCGAATTCACCACTCTATTCCGATCGCAGACTGTTCGCGGGATTCATCAAAGCTGCCTTTACTGACTGAAAACTGATCGTAACTAAGGCGATCGTAACAGAAAGTAAAAATGTAATGGCAAATATCCACCAGCTCACTGATATGCGGTATTGATAAGACCGGAGCCATCCGTTCATTGCCCACCAGGCAAATGGTGCCGCAATGAGAAAAGACAGCAAAATCAGTTTTATAAAATCTCTGGACAATAATTGCGTGATGCTGAATACAGAGGCACCCAACACTTTCCGGATACCAATCTCTTTTATCCTGTTTTCTGCCGTAAAGCTGGACAAACCGAATAATCCGAGACAGGAAATAAAAATGGTCAGCCCCGCAAAGAGTGCAGCCAGTCGACCGGTCTGTTTTTCGTTTGCAAACTTGTTTGCATAGTCTTCGTCAAGAAAATAATATTCGAAGGGATAGGAAGGATTATATTTTTTAAATACGGATTCGGCTTTTTTCAGGTTGTCGGACACTGTATTGGCTGGATTTAATTTCATATTCAGCACGTAAAATGAAAGACTGGACGGACCCACCATGATCATGGGTGCGATGGGTGAATAGGGAGATTCCAGAATAAAATCTTTGATCACACCTACGACATGCCATCGTGAGTCACCCATTCTAACTTCCGTACCGACCGGATTTTTCAGACGCATTACTTTCACGGCGGCTTCGTTCAGTAACATGGCATTGGAATCCGTCGGGAAACTAATGGTATTGATATCCCGTCCAACGATCAGTTTCAATCCCATGGTCTCCACAAATTTGTTATCGGAAGCAAAAAAGATAAAGTCTGTTTTTTGATCTTCTGCATTGGAACCCGTCCATTGAAATCCCCAGCTGTCTGACCAGTGGCGGGTCATTGGTTGACTGGTTCGGGTGATTTCGGTAGCCACTCCGCTATTGATCAGTTCATTCCGGATCATCGTATAATTTTTCACAACATCTCCCTGCATATAATTATACACGATGTTATCTGTTTGATATCCGGCATCCCTGTTCTGTGCAAACCGGATCTGCTGTAAAACGACAATGGTTGAAATGATCAGGACGATGGCGAAACTAAATTGAAGAACCACCAGGAATTGCCGTGGTGCGATTGCATCACGGCCGGCCTTCAAAGCCCCCTTTAATACTTTGATGGGTCTGAATGAAGAGAGATAAAAAGCAGGATAACTCCCGGCAAGCAAGCCTGTGAGCAGAACAAACCCAAGGGCTACTGTCCAGAAATGTATGTCACCGAAATCAATGAAAAGTTTTTTATTCACGAGCAGATTAAAAGAAGGCAAACTCAGTTCCACAACCAGTACCGCCAGCACGCCGGCGATCAGACTGAACATCAGCGACTCTGCCAGGAATTGCCAGATCAGAAGGGATTTTGCGGCGCCAACCACTTTTCGTATTCCAACTTCCCTGGCTCTTTTTTCACTTCGGGCTGTGCTCAGATTCATGAAATTGATACAGGCGATCAATAGTATAAAAGAAGCGATCAGACTGAACAGGCGTACGACTGAAATTTTCCCGCCGGCCACCCGGCCATTTTCGAATTTGGAATAGAGATGCCATTTGGCAGCCGGATGTCCAAATAATCTGTCGTTGGAGGGAGTCTGTTCATGCTTTGTATGATCGACGATGAGGTTTTTTATTTTTGCATCAAAGGAATTGGCTGAAACACCCTGTTTTAATGTATAAAACGTACGCACCGAATTATTTTCCCAGAAACCATTATCCCATCCTATTTTTTGCAGATAGGACCAGGGTAGAAGATATTCGAACCGGAATTGCGTATTATCCGGTAGATCTTTCAATACAACTTTTACAATAAAGAGATCCACGCTGTCCAGCCTGATCTGTTTGCCTACAGCAGATTCTTTTCCGAATAACTTAGTGGCCAGTGATTCTGTAATCACCATACCAGTCGGGTCGTTCAGCCTGTAATTCTGATCGCCTTCCAATACCGGAAAACTGAACATAGTCAGGAATCCGGAATCTGTAAAATTACCCGGCACATTAAAATGACGGTCGTCGACGGAGAGTAGGAAATTCGTATTCTGCCATCGCACAACCTCTTCAATTTCCGGAAATTCAGTTTTTAATGTGTGGGCCAGAATCTTGGGCGAATTTTCCATAACGACAGAATGGCCATTGCTTATTTCTTCGCGGTAAGCCTGGAACAACCTGTCTTCTTTTGCATGAAACCGGTCAAAACTCATCTCGTCGTTTATCCATAAGAAAATCAGCATAGCGCTGGCCATCCCGGTCGCGAGACCAAGTATATTGATCACCGAAAAAATCCGGTTTTGTTTTAGATTACGATATGCTATTATGAAGAAATTTTTTATCATACTCACTAAGCGTAAGGCTTTTTAACTGTTAGGACTGAATGCCCGGGACCATCAGTATTTGTTTCAGACTCTTCAGTATTGTTATAAAGCTTTAGGCCTTTCGCTTTATGCTTTATGCTTAAATGGTGCCATAATAGTTTAAATTGATTATCAGACAGATACCCGGTGGTGGTTTAGCCGGACTGCACGGATTCGAACGGTTTCTGTCCGTTTCCAAATCCGGCAGGTTCCATGCAAAAACATACAAATCCTCCTACCTTCGAAAGATCAATGAGAAAAGAACTGAACCTTCGCGTCAATTATAACGGTAAACTGATCGATCCACAAACGCCTATAGCTACTGCGGCCAACCGCAGCCTCCGGTTCGGAGATGGTGTTTTTGAAACCATGTATTGGGACGGACAAGAAATTGAAAACCTGGATTTTCACTTCGACCGGCTTTTTAAGGGCCTGATGATTCTGCAATTCGATTTGTCTAATGGATTTACGAAGGAATTTCTTTCAGAAGAAATAAAAAAACTTTGTGAAAGTAACTCGGCATCCGTCAGGGCGCGCGTGAGACTGAATATTTTCAGGGAGGATGGCCCGGTGCTACTGCCTGTCAGCAACAAGCCTGTTTTTATTATTGAATCTGCTGTTTATCCTGAGGAAAACCTGACGCCCCTCCGGTTAACCATTTATAAGGGAGAGATGAAATCAACGGGTGTGCTCGGCAATCTGAAAACCAATAATTATCTTTTGAATACACTCGCGATTCAATTTGCAAAGGACAATGGGTTTGATGATGCCATCATCCTGAACAGCAGGGGCAATATTTGTGAAGCCAGTTCAAGCAACCTGTTTATGGTGCAAAAAGGTGTGCTGTTCACACCTGCCTTGTCGCAGGGTTGTGTGGCGGGTACTAAACGCAGGGAATTGCTGGAAAAATTACCCTCGCTGGGGTTTCAGGTAGAAGAGACGATCATTACAAAAGACATGATCTTTGAAATGGAAGAAATATTTCTCACTAATGCGATCCGTCCCATCCGGCCGGTGATTTGCATCGACAATACCTATTATTCCCGTGAACTAACGGGGATGCTTGTGCGATTATTCAAAGGTACTAAAGACTGAATCGCTGGCGGTACTCTTCCATCCCGCATTATGCGGACCACGCTGTGAGAATCATGTATGCATCCTTTTGTAAACCTCCATCAATACGTCAACAGCATGCCGTCCCTCTTCTCCCAGTGAAAGGCTGAATTGATTTACATACAGGTCAATATGTTGCCGCATCACGGATTCCTGCATTTCCTGCGAGTGACCCGTCACATAATCCGACAGGTCGGGATAATAGGCCTCTGCAAAAGCGACACTATCGCGGATCAGGCGGTCCACTTCCGCGCGCTCTTCGAGGGTAAATCTATTCCGCATCACGATGCCACCCAGTGGAATCGGCGATCTCGTTTTTTGTTCCCAGTATTCTCCGAGATCCATTTGTTTTACCAGCCCCTTTTGCATGTATGTAAAACGATTTTCATGAATGATCACACCGCAATCCACTTTTCCATCCAGGACGGCGGATTCAATCTGGCTGAAGATCATGAATTTTTTTCTTTTTGCTTCCGGGAAGGCCATCGTGAATAAAAGATGCGCCGTCGTCTGTTCGCCGGGTATGGCGATGGTCAGCTGATTGATATCTTTCAGCAGAATATTATTTTTTGAAATGAGCAGCGGTCCAACACCTCTTCCCAATGCGCCTCCGGAATCCAGCAGTGAATAATTTTTTTGAAGCAGGGGCCAGACGCCATAACTGATCTTGCTGATGTCCAGCTTTTCTTCCATCGCCCACCGGTTCAGGGTTTGCACGTCTTCCAGCACCACATCAAATTCAAAAAGACCGGTATCGATTTTCCTGTTTACGAGTGCATCAAAAATGAAGGTATCATTTGGGCAGGGGCTAAATCCTAAAGAGAGTTTCATCGGTTTTTACCAGTTTTTGAATCATGACTACCAGTTCCCCGTGCAGGTTTTTCAGGGCCTCTTTTAATTTCCAGCGACTCTTATCACGGTCGCCGGTCATATTTGAGATGGCCCGTATCTGAAGGAAAGGAACTTTTTCCATCAGGCATACATAATGCAGTGCGGCTCCTTCCATACTTTCAACAACCCGGAGTGGATTTCGTTGAAATCCGGCAAGATCAGAAGACCTGATTCCATTAACGGTTACGCCATCCAATACCGGCAACCCGGTCCATTCAAGCAGGAGCTTATAAGGATTATCCAGTTTCCCGTCACGGAATGGAAACCGGTCACGGTTTTCCAGACCCATTTCGAAAATATCCGTGAAACCGGTTTTTTCC
>Ga0193753_10003943_pt1 | contig 10781 bp, 7 predicted proteins | sample H1c2metaG_FD_144925 | JGI IMG/M metagenome (GOLD analysis project Ga0193753, IMG submission 144925) | Soil microbial communities from a riparian zone of the East river system, Colorado, United States - H1c2 | ecosystem: Environmental > Terrestrial > Soil > Riparian zone | place: USA: East River... | reverse complement strand
TCTTCGTATCCTTACCCGATATATCGTTCAGGATGAGATGACGCTTCGATGGGTTGGGCTGACCTGCCAGGGAAGATATGTTGACGTTGGCCTTTTCCCAATGAATGCCATTGATCGAGAGGTTCTGTAATTTCTCATCTACGACCATGGCATTGATGGCAACATGGGAGGCTTCGATCGACATGTCCTGCTTATCCTTGATGTGCAAGCTGCCGGCCTTAAGCTGGTTGGTGGTGCCGTTAAACTGCACATCATCCATTCCCACTTCCACATCATTCATCTTGAAGAAACCCTTCTTGAAATTAAGGAGATCGAACGACTGACGCAGCCGCGCCAGCTTCCGCGAGGCCACCAGTTGCTGACCCTTCACGAAGATCGTTGCATTCTCGAGTTGCAACTGGCCCTTGTTTCGGAAGTAGAGATTGATCTTCCCATCTACGATATTCAGGTTGTTCAATTGCATGAAGTTGCTCAGATCGGACAGCGTGCCGAAGATGTCCTGCGACTCGTGTGTCTTCGCCTGGGAGAGATTGTAATTGATGAGCGGCTTATAGAGTGTGACCCGCTCCGCCGCCAATTGCTGATCGAAGATCAGGTTGTCCCAGCTCAGCCCATACAGTTCGAACTGGGGCATGATGAATTGGTTTACCACCTTATCATTCTTCAGTTCCTTATAGGAAAAATTGCTGAGGCTTATCCGCTTGTTGTTGATGAGGATGCTGTCGAACTGGATGGCATAGGCGCTGTCGCGAAGGAAATTCTCATAGTTTCTGATCGCCATGGCGAACCGCTCGACGACGAGCGGCTTGGGCGCATTCTTCTGGATACGCAGGCCCTGCAGCTCGAAATTGTTATGATCTGATCGGAAGGAACTCGGCCTTCCTTCGCGCAGTGTATTGATGTCGAAGGAACCATTCTCCACCACCACGAAGGCGAGTTCCATATCCCCGGTCAGCTGCTGGATGAGATCATTCAACGGGGGAGGCTTTGCGAGACCTGTCCTTTTTCCAAGAGAGACATCGAGTTGGAACTTCGGGTTGATGCAATACACCGAATCGGCCTTGATCACTTCATTGTGATAGAGTGTGTCGAAGTCGATATTCGTCATTAATAATTTGTCGAAAAAAATACGAAAGGAACTATGCGAGCTGTCACCCTTATTGGCCACGATGGTGCAGCTGTCGAATTCCACGAGGCGTTTCAATATATTGATATGAAAATTGCTGAAGCTCAGCCGGTGTCGTCCATCCGGGAAGAGGATGTCCTGGTGTGTCGTCTGAAGAAAGACATTATCGCTGAAAAGTATTCTTTGCTGTGCATCCGTCTTATTACTATCCACGCGGAGGTTGTCGAGCTGGAAGGCGAGTCGCGTGATGGTAACGGGCTTCTCCTCCGGGGCACTCTTGTTGATCATTGAAAACGTTCCATTCTCCACCCGGAAGCGATCCACTTTAAGCACCTTCAATGCGTCCTGTATGGAATTGTAGATGCGGCCCATTTCCTGCGGAATGGAAAGATTCGTATCGTTTTTATTGAGGGTGTCGTCGGCGGGGCGCAGGCGTGTGACGCTGATATCGGGATTGATCAGCCGGATGGAATCGATGTATATCCTCTTCTCGAAGATGATAGGAAGCAGGGCATTCACCTGTATTTTGATGCGATCCACTTTGAACCGGTAGGCATTGGGCGTGGAAACCGTGTCGGTGGAATAGAATACGGCATTCTGTAACTCCATCTTATGACTAAACCAGTTGAACTTGAATTTCTTCACCTTCAGCATCAGCTTGCCCTTCGATGTGGAAGAGACCATATTCTCGATCAACTCTTCCGCATGATTGACGAACCAAAAGTGAAAGGCGACCAGTAGTACAAGTATGCCGCCGCCTATGAAGGCCAAGATTCTCAGTATTTTCCTGGTAATGCGGTTTTGAGCCAAGGGGCGGGACAATTTTAACTTGAATTTACTCAAAATTGCGCGAGCAGTTTGCATAAGTACTGTTATAAAAGAAAAGAACCCTTGCGAGGAGTTCTTTTATGTAAAATTCATGACAGTCTCCCAGGTATATCTTAACCGGCATTGGGACAAACGTGAAGAAGAGGTCGGGGCGGCAGTCGTTGTGATTGATGAGCACCGGTTTCTCGTTTTCCCGGCGGCGGAGGAAATAAAGGCGACGAATAAAAGGCCGCACGCGGTTATGTTCGAACTGCAGGTCCAGGTTCCAGGCCTTCGTTCATTCTCGGCGCAACCCCTGGCGGGGCCCTCCCTCCCCCTCCTCCACCGCCTTTTTGATGTCACATCATGCCCCGTCCGAAGCGTCGATTCGACACTTTGACCAGAAGCAAACCTGCACATTGACATCCACATGGGCCTTTCAGCCGTTTGAAACTATATCCGTCTACGTAAACGGATACTTAAGTAAGCGATTTACAGTAAGACAAATATCGATTGCCAGCCAGCGAAGCCAAGGGGAGAAACACCAGAATAAAAATGTGAAAAAGCGAGAAGATTGCTTCAACGAACCCTTTTTTATAATAGGTTGTCTGCTTATATGAAGTTCCTCATCGCTTCGTGAACTCGTCCGTCATGAAATCATCGAGCTTATCCGCCCAGGTGCCCAGGTCGTTTATCAGTATCACCATCTCCTCGAAATCCATCCCTTCAATATTTCTTTCCGAGATGATGCAGACAAGCCCGCGTGCCTCGTCCGCGCTTATCTTATACCCGAGATAGGTCGCGTTGATGGCGAGTGCAGTCTTATAGAGACTGAATTGTTTGGTGATGTCTTTCGGTATCTCGCAGAGCGCCGCCATGCAACGAATAAAGGTCTGCGGCTGGTGTTGCAGGTTCTTTTGGGTGGTGAGAAAGACCTCGATGGTGGAGGAGCCCTGTGCAAAATACCAGGCGCCCGTTTTCTTATTGAAAATAGTCTGGGGGTCGATATTCATCTCGACACATAAACGTAGAATATATCCGGTGACAGTGTCTACTGTTGTCATAAAAGAGGGTTGATAACGTGAATCGTGAGTCGTGAATCGTGAATACCACACCCTATAATGAGAATATTCGAATCGAGTAAGGTCCTGTTCTAATCGATTCGAATATTCTTATAGCGGAGTGCTGTATTCGCGATTCACGACTCACGATTCACGTTGAGGATTGACGTTGACGATTCTGCTCACATCATTGCCTGTTTCCCTTGAAGGTGAACTTGCTTGGACCGTAGCCACTGGTTTCGTTCTTGTAATCCAGCAATGAGCCTTGCAGTTTTCCCTGTACGATGATAGTGTAGGCGCCCCGCGCGCCCGTCACCTGGCCAAATTCCGTCGCCGAATTTATCTTGCACTCCGTCACTATGCTGGTGCTTGGATCGGCCGGATCGGGAACAATGACAAGCCGGATGGTCTTCCTGTTAATTTCAGAGATCGTGAGTCGGCAGTCCGGGTAAGTGATGACGGTGGAATAATCCGGCATTTGCTGTGCCGTTGCTACGCCTGAATATTTACCGGTGAACTTGACGGCGAGATCCTCCTTCTTGCACCCGGAGAGACATGCAACCAGGATAAGTGTGATCAGGTATTTTTTCATTGCACGGATTTTAACGAACTGCTCAATAGGAAAATGTCAACTGACGGTTGAGCCATCGCCCGTTTTTTCCTCCGGGTTGATGAATTTTAATTTTCCATCGGAATCCTCGGCCATCAGGATCATGCCATTGCTTTCAATACCCTTCATCTTACGCGGCGCCAGGTTGGCGACAATGACCACCTGCTTCCCCACGATGGCCTCCGGTGCAAAGTGCTGGGCAATTCCAGACACGATGATCCTTTTCTCCGATCCAAGATCGACCTCGAGTTTTAAGAGCTTATCAGCCTTCGCTACTTTTTCCGCGCTAAGCACGGTTCCTACCTTCAGGTCCAGTTTTGCAAAGTCCTCGTATTGGATGATCGCTTTTGGTGCTTGCTCCACTTTGGCTTCCACTGGGTTTGTTTTTTGATTTTCTTCCGCGGCCTTTATTAGCCCCGCATTCAGTTTCTCTACCTGCAACTTTATCTCATCGTCCTCGATCTTGCGGAACAATAGCTGTGGTTCGCGCAGGCTATAGCCGACACTCAGCAACTTTACCTTTCCGGCATTCTCCCAGTCGAGGATCTTTTCCACCACCTTCATCATGTGCAACATCTTTGCCGCTGTGTTGGGAAGGAATGGATTGATCAGCACGGCGAGATTGGCGGTCAGTTGAAGACAGAGATGAAGGCAATTGTCGATCTTCTGCTGTGCCTCCTGTGTCGGCTGGCCGCCTGCATCTACCTGCCTGGCCAGGATCCAGGGCTGGTTTTCCTGCAGGTATTTATTACCCTTGCGGGAAAGATCGATCACTTCATACAGCGCCTCCCTGAACCTGTATTCGTCGAGTAGCATCCCGATCTTATTCTTTGCATTTGCAATATCGGCGATGAGTTGTTTATCTGCATCGTTGATGATCTCATTGTGAAATGCCGGCACCTTCCCCTTCGTGAGTTTGTGCATCAGCACGAAAGTCCTGTTCACGAAATTACCGAAGACCGATACGAGTTCACTATTCACCGCATCCTGGAATCCCTTCCAGGTGAATTCGCTGTCCTTTGTTTCCGGCGCTATCTGTGTGAGGTAATACCTGAGCATGTCCACACATTGACCTCCGCCATTCTCCTTTTTTACAAAATCATTGATGTAATCTCTCATCTCGAGCTTCCAGTTGCGGCTGGTGCTCATCTTGTCGCCCTCCAGGTTAAGGAATTCATTGGCGGGTACATTCGCCGGCAGGATATTGCCATGTAGTTTCAGCATCACAGGAAAGATGATGCAATGGAAGACGATATTATCCTTTCCTACGAAATGCACGAGCTGTGTATCCTCATCATACCAATAGGGTTTCCAGTCCTTATTATTATCGAGGGCCCATTGTTTGGTAGCGCTGATATAGCCGATAGGCGCATCGAACCATACATACAATACTTTTCCTTTCGCCTCGGGCAGTGGGACCGGTATGCCCCAGTCGAGGTCGCGCGTAACCGCTCTCGATTGCAGGCCGCTATCTATCCAGCCTTTGCATTGGCCCACTACGGTATGACGCCAGTCGCTCTTATGTTTTTCCAATATCCATTCCCGCAGGAAGGCTTCGTGCCGTCCGAGAGGAAGATACCAATGGGTCGTCTTTTTCTTCACCGGCACTTCCCCGCTCAGCGTACTGACGGGATTGATGAGTTCGTCGGGACTCAATGCAGTTCCGCAATTCTCGCACTGGTCGCCGAAGGCACGGGGATTACCGCAGTTGGGGCATGTGCCCGTGATATACCGGTCGGCGAGGAAGGTTTTCGCAGCCTCGTCATAATATTGTTCTGTCTCTTTCGTCTCCAGTTCGCCGCGCTCATGCAGGTAGGTGAAAAATTCCTGCGCCGTTTCATGATGCAATGGGTCGCTCGTCCTATGATAAATGTCGAAGGAGATATCGAGGTCGGCGAAGTCCTGCTTCATGGCCTCGTGGTATTTATCGATGATCGCCCTCGGCGTCGTGTTTTCCTTCATCGCCTGGATGGGGATAGCTGTTCCATGTTCATCGCTGCCGCATACAAACACTACATCTTTCTTACGGGCGCGCAGGTACCTGGTATAGATATCCGCGGGTATGTAGGCGCCGGCCAGGTGGCCGACATGCTTCAATCCATTGGCATAGGGAAGGGCAGATGTGATCAGGTATCGTTTTGGATCGGTCATTTAAAAAGCCTGGGTTTAATAGCCTGCAAAAATACCGTAATAGATGCCATTGCCCAAACCCGTTAAAATTTGATCATTCGCCGGCTTCGGCATGGCGTCGAGCCTATAGGAAAAATATAAACGCCGGAGGCTATTCACGATTGACGTTTCACGATTCACGTCGTGATTGACGTTTCGCGATTCTCGTTCACGATTCGAAACGGGTCCGGCTCCTAAAATTGTTTCTATACTCGTGTGCCGCGCGGTAGTACATTTGTTCCTCATTCAATGATCAGCATGAACCGTAAACATTTCCTGGCCTCTTCCGCATCTTTCATGGCATTATCTGCTTTCCTTCCCGCCAGGGGCTCGTCCCAGGTGGAAGATACAGTGCCGTCCATTCCTCCTTATCTCAAGGCAGGAGACACTATCGGGATCACTAGTCCCGCCGGGTATATCACGCTGGATGAAATAAGACCATCCATCGCATTGATGGAAAGTTGGGGATACCAGGTCAGGGTCGGCAGCACTATCGGCAAACGTGATTTCACCTTCGGCGGCACGGATGAGGAGCGCGCCGATGATCTTCAGCACATGCTGGATGACCGTTCCGTGAAAGCCATCATGTGCGCAAGAGGAGGATATGGTTCAGTCCGCATCGTGGACCGGTTGAAATGGAATATGTTCAGCAAACAGCCGAAATGGGTCATCGGATTCAGCGATATAACCGTCCTTCATTCCCATATCAATCATAACCTGGGTATAGCCACCATTCATTCGAAGATGTGTAATAGTTTTCCCGATGACTGGGCGAAGGCCGACGACCCGCAGAAGGCGACGATCGATTCGATCAGGAAGGCGCTATCGGGCGAGAAGATGCGCTATGAATTTGCATCGAACCCGTTCAACCGGGCGGGCAGCACCATGGGTGCCCTGGTGGGTGGCAATCTCAAGACGCTGGAATCGTTGGCGGGATCGTCTTCGAATATCGTTACGAAAGGAAAGATCCTCTTCGTGGAGGATACCGGCGAATACCTGTACAGCATCGACCGGATGTTCTGGAATCTGCTGCGTACCGGTAAGCTGGCGCAACTGGCGGGACTGATCATTGGCGGATTCAAGGTGAAGCCGTCGGAGGACCCGGCCGAAGAATTCGGAAAGAACCTGCAGGAGATCGTACTCGAGAAATTGAAGGAGACGGACTACCCGGTTTGTTTCGATTTTCCCGTGGGACACCAACGCAACAATTTTGCACTCAAGTGCGGCGCCCGCCATAAATTAGCGGTGAAAGCCGATGAATGTAGCTTAATGGAAATAATATGATCAAGACACCTCCTTACCTGAAGCCCGGCGATACGATCGGGATCGTCTGTCCCTCGGGATACATGAGCCCCTCGAAGATGGCGGAGTGTATCCGAGTATTGCACGAAGAATGGGGCTATAAGGTAAAACTGGGCCGGACGGCCGGCAGCGAATCGACTACGTACTTCTCAGGCACGGATAGTGAGCGCCTGTCCGATCTGCAGGACATGCTTGACGACGATGAAGTGCATGCCGTGCTCTGTGCGCGGGGAGGCTATGGAATGACGCGTATCATCGATGGCCTTAGTTTCAAGAAATTTCGCAAGCAACCGAAATGGATCATCGGTTTCAGCGATGTCACCATTCTCCATTCGCATTTATATTCCAATTATTATATCGCGTCGTTGCATGCGCCCATGGCTGCCGCGTTTAACGATGCGGGTTATGTGAACCGGTTCGTTCAATCGCTCCGCTCCGCGATCGAAGGGAAGTGGGCGAGGTACACGTGTGAACCCCATGCATTGAACAGGACGGGCGAGGCGATCGGGGAATTGATTGGCGGAAATCTCTCCCTGTTGGCGAATGCGGTCGGGACCGATTCGGACATCAAGACACGCGGAAGGATTCTCTTCCTCGAGGATGTGGGCGAATATCTTTATAATATCGACCGGATGCTGTATCAGCTGAAGAGGAACGGCAAGCTCTCCAAACTGGCGGGACTCATCATCGGCGGATTCACCGAACTGAAGGATACCGAAAGGCCTTTCGGAAAGGAGGTGTACGAGATCATTAGTGATATTGTAAAAGAATACGACTATCCCGTTTGCTACGGCTTCCCCGTTAGCCACGAAAAGGAAAACTATGCCCTTAAGATAGGCGTGGGGTATAAGCTGAAGGTGGGGAAGGGGAGAGTGGTGTTGGAGGAATGAGAGAACAATGTGCCAATTAGCCAATGTGCAAATGTGCCAATGATCCTAATTCGATCAGTGATTACGAATCGGAGCACGCACAATTGGCACATTGGCTAATTGGCATATTTACTAATTAGTTACTTCCTCCGCTTTTTGCGTCGAGTGTTTCTTCGGCATCGCCGCTTCCACATCTATCCCTAATCCCTTCGCAATTGCCATTCCGAGGCCGATATCGGCACGGAAGAAATGACATAACTGGCGGTTGATGATCTCTCCTTTCTTCGCTCCATCGATGCCACTCATGGCGCCGACGATATTACTGACCAGGTTCTTCCGGTCCTGCTCGTTCAGCACCTCTCTCCAGAAAATGCCGGGTTGTGTGTAATGATCGTTCTCGCCTTCCGCATTCCTGTCGTAGAAGTCTGCTACATCTGTGTCCAGCATCCAGGCGGGTTGTCTATAATTCTCGTCTTGTTTAATATCATCGAAACTGTTGGGGAAATAATTAGGCTGACTGCCTCGGTTTCCATCGAGCCTCATTTGGCCATCGCGTTGATAATTATTCACTGCAAAGGGACACCGGTTCACGGGCAGTTGTTCATAGTTGGCGCCAAGCCGGTAGCGGTGTGCATCGGGATAAGAGAGAATGCGGCCCTGGAGCATCTTATCGGGTGAATAGCTGATGCCATCGACCACATGTGCCGGTGCAAATGCGGCTTGCTCCACGTGAGCGAAGAAATTATCGGGGTTCTCATTCAGTTCGAGCACGCCGACGTCTATCAATGGGAAATCTTTCTGACTCCAGGTCTTGGTGAGGTCGAAGGGATTCCATTTATAGGTCTTTGCCTCGGCCTCCGTCATCACCTGGATCTTCATATCCCACCGGGGGAATTCGCCCCTGTCGATGGCGGCAACGAGGTCGCGTTGTGCACTGTCAGGATCCTCGCCCTTCATCTTGGTGGCCTCGGCATTGGTGAAATTCTTTATACCCTGTTGAGTCTTGAAATGGAATTTCACCCAATGGCGCTCATTGGAGGCGTTGATGAAACTGAATGTATGGCTGCCGAAACCATGCATGTGGCGGTAGCTGTAAGGTGTGCCGCGGTCGCTCATGAGAAACATCACCTGGTGCAGGCTCTCGGGGTTGAGGCTCCAGAAGTCCCACATCATTGCAGGACTCTTGCAATTGGTATAAGGATCTCTTTTCTGTGTATGAATGAAATCGCCAAACTTCTTGGGATCCTTTATGAAGAAGACGGGAGTGTTGTTACCGACGAGGTCCCAGTTCCCATCTTCCGTATAAAATTTCATGGCAAAACCGCGGGGGTCCCTTTCTGCATCGGCGGAACCTTTTTCTCCGCCAACGGTGGAGAAACGAAGGAAGGCACGCGTCTTCTTGCCGATGGCGGAGAAGACCTTGGCCCGGGAGTATTTGCTGATATCGTGTGTTATGGTCAATGTGCCATAGGCTCCGCTTCCTTTCGCGTGAACTACTCTTTCAGGAATGCGTTCCCGGTTGAAGTGGGCCATCTTCTCATGGAGAATGAAGTCCTGTAATAATAGCGGCCCGCGTGCGCCTACACTCAGGCTATCCTCGTTATTGATATAGGGAATGCCGGAGGCGGATGTTAATTTTTTATTCTCGCTCATGTTATGGGTTTTGAGATGTAGATGAGCGACAAATTTGTATCAAAATGAATTATAAATCTAATTGATTAATTTTATAAACTCATAACTGAAATCTATGACCTTCATTCAACTCGAATATATCATTGCGGTCGATACCTGGCGGCACTTCGCAAGGGCGGCGGACCAGTGTTTTGTTACGCAGCCCACGTTGAGTATGCAGATCCAGAAACTGGAAGAGGAGCTTGGGATAAAGATATTCGACCGGAGTAAACAACCGGTTGTGCCTACGGAGACCGGCACCGAGATCATCGGGCAGGCCCGTGCGATCCTGGCGTCGAAGGGGAGGCTTTTGGAAACGGTTCACCACCGCAAGGGTGTAGTTACGGGCGAACTGCGGATCGGCATCATACCCACGCTGGCGCCCTACCTGCTGCCACTCTTCATTCAACCATTCGCCAAGAAGTACCCGGCGGTGAAACTGGTGGTGCATGAAATGATGACGGAGCTGATCATCGATCGTCTTCGCAATGGAAAGATAGATGCCGGCATTCTCGTGACGCCATTGCAGGAGGCGGGCATCAGTGAATTCGTCTTGTTTTATGAAGAACTCATGGCGTATGTCTCCCGCAAGAATGCCATGTATGGCAAGACGTATGTGTTGCCGCAGGATATCGATCCCAATAAACTGTGGTTGTTGGAGGAAGGGCATTGCTTTCGTTCACAGATCGTAAACCTATGCGAGCTAAAGAAGAGAAGTCGCGAAGGGAGTCATTTCGACTATGAGGCCGGCAGCATCGAGACCCTGCGTAGAATGGTGGAGATGAACGATGGGGTTACGATCATGCCCGAGCTTGCCACGCTCGATATGCCTGCAAGCCAGGCGCAGTTGATCAGGCACTTCAGGAAGCCGGCGCCGATGCGGGAGGTTAGCCTTGTGGTGCACCGAAATTTTATAAAGAAGCGCCTGATCGATATGCTTAGGGAGGAGATATTGCAAACATTGCCGGAGAAGATAAGGAAGAATAAGAGTGGGAATGTGTTGCGGATAGAGGAGAAGGGATAAGTTGCAAGGAATTAGGGATAGGGAATCACTATCGTTCCGTTTAAACTAAAAGATTTTCAATTGATTATATAAAAGCTCTTTGACATCTTGATTGTTGTTCTTTTGAAGTAGTTGATTTATAAGTGTTTTATCCAGGAGTGAG
>Ga0193753_10003942_pt1 | contig 10784 bp, 10 predicted proteins | sample H1c2metaG_FD_144925 | JGI IMG/M metagenome (GOLD analysis project Ga0193753, IMG submission 144925) | Soil microbial communities from a riparian zone of the East river system, Colorado, United States - H1c2 | ecosystem: Environmental > Terrestrial > Soil > Riparian zone | place: USA: East... | reverse complement strand
AAAGCTATCTGTTTGTTTAGCATATTCTTCGGCATGGGCTACCATATCGAAATGAGGCACAAACGCTTCTTCAATGCTGCCTTTAAATGCATTCGGGATATGTCCAACAACCTTCATTCCCTGTTTGTTAGCCTCGTCAATAATGGCTTTGTACGTTTCAATATTGAGCCGGGAATACAACTTAATGAATTCATAACCCTGTGCTTTTGCGATACGTACCGTTTGACGACCATCAGCAGGCGTGTTGGCAACATTGCCTGATGCATCTCCTCCTTCTATCAAAATGGCCAATGCGATGCGGGGGCCAATGACTTTGCCTTTTGTGATTTCGTTTCTTTGTCCAAAATGCTCTACCCTGGCACTTAATTCAAATGCGGTGGTTACCCCATTTGCTACGTAGAGTAACATGAAATCTTGTGTGTCGGTGAAAAGTGTAGCTCCTTTTGTGGTATAATTTGGACTGAAACTAATATCAGCCAGGTTATGGACGTGCATATCTATAAGACCGGGCATGAGCCATTTGCCGCTTCCGTCGATGATCTTTGCGTCAGGAGGAATTGACTGATTGATTGATACAATTTTCCTGTCTTTAATAACCACCGTAGCATTTTCAATGATATTGTTTTCCGTTGTCATTGGAATGATATTCACATTTTTGAGGGCGAATATTTCCGCTGGCAGCATTTCCTGTTTCTGTGAACTATTATCAGCTGATTGTTTTGAGGTTGCACATCTGCTGAAAATTATCAAAGTAAAAAATAATATAAACAGGTGGTAAAAACGTCTGTATTTCATTGTGTTGGTTTAAATTCTGCCTGGGCTATGTATTGTAACCATAGCTAAGTTACGGAACCAGTGTTCACCTTTTACTGCGATGATCAATCAGCAATTTTTTTACGCCGCATCCTGGTAGTAGCTGGTTGAGATATGATATTGCTTATAACGGTCCTGGTAACAGGTACTGATTATAGTTGCCGGTTATCAGTTATTGATTGATTTTAATTTATTATAGAGGATGGGCGCTTATGAGGAACCGTTTGTTTTTAATTACTCGCCTCCAATGCTGTAAACCTTTGCAGTTTGCTGAACTCTGACAGCAACAGATCATATTTACCGGCAAAAAAGAATTTGAAATAATGTTTCACGGCCTGCATATCCCGGGTCAGGTAGATCTCCAGCCACCTGACCTTTTTTGGCTTTCCAAAACCCAGCAGTCTTTTTTTGGTAGTAGAATAAATATAGCCGACCAGGTAGCCGTGCGTATAGCCGTCGCCCGACATGGAAACCCACAGATCCTTATTGTCCGCTGTATTTTTTACCGATAAAGTGGGTGAACTGTTCCATGGTTTTGCGTTTGCTTTTGCAATTTCGGCCAACCATGGAAAATTATCAAACACTCCCATGAAGTGATTGAAATCTGTTGGCCCCCTGCATTCATATTGCTCATACGGGGCACCCCCGTACTGGACATAGTAGGTAAACATAGTGTTCCTCCTCTCATAACAGCACTAAAAAAAAGCTGTGCAGACTTCCCGGCTCCACTTCTATTTTATCCAGGTAATCCATGGTCAGGTTCACCTTTCCGTTCTCCAGCTTCCAGACGTATTGCCTGTCTATATTCAGTAAATCCGCGAATTGCTGCTGTGTTATGATTTCTTTAAGCCGCTTATGATTTATCATCGCTCCGATGATTTCTCCTGACGTCATCGTCAGAAACATTTTATAAAACAAAACAATAAGATAAAAAGAGCAGTAACCCTGACAGGGCTACAAAGCCAAAATTGTACGATAAAAAAATACTGTTCCGGTGAAGATGTTTGATCGGCCAGGCCGTTGTGGCCACGGGAGATGCTACTTGTGCAACTGAAGGAATGGAAAATAACTTAATTAAAGGTAGTTCTTATTTGATAGTGGGTATATTAATACTAATCTGTCCCGGGCGTAAAAACAGGGTTTAAACGAAAATAACCACCGTCATCAAAGCTGATAATATAGTCTGACGTAAAATGTGTGCTTTTCCTGTAATAATCCGTTGTAATAATCTGTGCGCCTGAGTTTTCAGCAGCTATAAAGCTGCGTTTATCGTTATCCCTGGCCTCTTTTGTATTACTGTCTGACCGGGTACGAATGATATATCCCTTTTTCACCAGCGATTTAATAACCTGCTGATCTTTTTTGGCGTCATTCATAATATGTATAGCGGCTTCGGGCGTGCCTGGTTCGGCATCCGCAAACAACAATCTTCCTTTGAGCGATGGATGACCTGCTATATAAGCATCTCTTTTTGGGCCCTTCTCATCCAGGATAAATATAAATTTACCCCTGGCTGTTTGTACCGTAGGCCAGTTACCAGCCAATACGGACTGCTCCAGGCTTGCATATTCACCCCTTACCATATCAGGTGTTATCAAATAACCAGTACCAAGAAATTCAGCGATGGCTGCATCAAGCTGATCAAATACAGCAGCTGTAAATTTTTCAGGAACGGTTAATCCCGGCTTTTCTATATCATCCTTGGCATTCATGGTAATGAAAACCGGGTTGTGACTGGGGTGATCATCCGACCATTTTTTAAGCTCCAACAGGCATTGTCTGAATGTTGGGCAATTACTCCGGAAATCAATATCGGGTATATGGAAAACTTTGAACCCGGGTTGCTTCATCACTCCTTCAGCATCATAGCCGGCCTGGCCGGGCGCCCAGTCCAGTCCCTTAGGATGGGCATATTTTCCACCGGCTGAATCAGCATATACATCGATTTCCAGGTCCAGCAAACCCATATTCAATTGTTCCGTCAATGTGATATGGCTATAATCAATCGTACTCATGCCGACAGCGTCCTCCTTCTGCAGCAATTTGAATAAACTGGTATCTATGGCCTCTTTATAACTGTTGTGTGATCCAATTACCTGTATACGGTTAATCCGTACATTGTCCTTATTATTACAACCTGCAGCCAATAAAAGAATATAAAAAAGTAATCTCATGGTATTTATTTATTAAGACCAGGGGGAGGATTGCCGCGGGGTTTTTCGCCGTGTGAAGTAACGCAATTCCTGTTAACAAAATATGAACGGTATGTTACGGTAATAAGTATTATCAGTATGCCGCAAATTAATTCTTCCATTTTATTGTGGAGGGCTTTATCGTTTCTAATAAGCCTCCCGTTGGGCTTTGTGTGTATTGTATTGCGGGAAGGAAATGTACATACAGGCAAGTGAACATTTACGGTAAGTATGGGTATGGAAGGATTTTGCGCAAAGCAAGTTTTGCGTTTGATGAAATATATGCGTGTAACCATTGACTATGGACAACTTGTCGTCACCTGCGTCATAATAGAACGCAAGTTGGTTTCAGGGCCGGTCCCGCGGGCGCCTATTTTTTTGCATGATTCACCATCCACTTGATCCCGAATTTATCGGTAAACATGCCGAAGTAATCGCCCCAGGGTGCTTTGCTCATGGGTACGGTCACCGTGCCGCCTGCGGACAGCTTGTTGAATAATTCATCCGCCAACGCATCGCTGTCCGGGTGCAGGGATAAGGAAAAGTTGTTACCGGTTGTAAATGGTTCACCCGTAAAATCAAAATAGTCGCTGGCCATTAACCGGATGCCCTGCGGCCCTTCCAGTGCGATATGCATGATTTTTTTCTTGTCCGCATCGGACATTTGCGCGCCCTGCGGAGAATCGCCATTGCGTTGCACATTGGTAATTTCAGCGCCCAGTGCAGATTTGTAAAAGTTGAAAGCTTCTTCGGCATTGCCGTTGAATAGTAAGTAGGCTACCAGCATGGTTTTATTTTTTATGCAATAAAATGATTTTTTAGGTAAAAACCATCAGAAATCTGATAGGGAACAGAAAAATAATATCGCGGTTTTTTAACGTATTATCTATCGCTGGAATTACGGGTAAAAATAGTTTGAATAACTACCGGCGCCGGCGATAAAGATCATTTTATCAAGTCCTGGTTATATTCTTTCGACCAGGGCCTTCAGCCCTTTCAACACTTTATCCCAGCCTTTTTCGGACCGCTGGTATCTTTGGACGGCTCCTTCGCCCTGTCCCACATTATCAGATATTGACAGAATAGTCTCGCCGTTCTCAAAGCGCAACCGGTCAGTCACCATAGAAAAGCTTCCCTCATTGTCACCTGCATTGGTCAATGTGTATTGCAACAATTTTTCTGGTTCTGCCTGCAGGATAGTTCCCCGCATCGCGATTTTTTTAATAAGGAAGATCCGGCCAATGAAACGAATGGAACTGCCTTTTTTCCAGTCACTGAACACCTTGCAATGGAAAAAATATTTTTTTGTTTTTTCGGGGTTGGTCAGTGCGTCCCATACCTCAGCCGGAGTGGCATGAATACTTACCGATTTTTCTACTATATATTGCATGAGCGATAAAGATTTGATATACTGAACTGATTCCAACAACTATACCACCCTTGCAATGGGGAAAAGGATGGACAAATAAAATAATATGTGTTATGCGTTTTTCTCCTGAGGTTTATTGACGCAGGTTTGTTCTGAAAACACAATCCATGAGCAATAAAATACGCAAATGAATCAAAAATGGCAGGCGGATCCATTAAATATTTTTCAATTCTCAAATAAAAAACGATGCTGTTTACCCAACGTGGGATTAAGATTTGATTAAACATATGACCACAGCCGTTAGTACTTTGTCAGTGCAATGTCATTTTCCTTATCGCGTAAAATATTTTCCTGATAGCCAGGCAAACACGCCAATTGTAATGTCTACCCAGCACCTGCCTGATTTGTGCAGTCCTCGTTTTTATTTCCGCAATATTTATAACCCGTTAAAGCGGTATATTTATGCACCAGGTCAAACTTACACCTCAATGATTAGCATATGAAATCTTTGTATTGTATCGCATTGGTATTGTCCGTTTTTGTTTCCCGGGCACAGGACTGGCCCAACCTCAAACGGTACGCGGCGGCCAATGAAAAACTGTTAACAGAGCCGGTACCGAAAGGCAGGGTGGTTTTTATGGGTAACTCAATTACCGATGGCTGGATCCGCAGCTCGCCAGATTTTTTTGAAAACAATCATTTCGTTGACCGCGGCATCAGCGGGCAGACTTCCCCACAGATGCTGTTGCGTTTCCGGGCAGACGTGATTGCCCTGCATCCTGAAGCAGTTGTGATTGAATGCGGCACCAATGATATCGCGGGCAATACAGGCCCGTCCACGCTTGCGATGGTGGAAGACAATATCATGTCCATGGCAGAACTCGCAAAAGCGAATAAGATCAAAGTCATTATCGGATCCGTACTACCCGCCAATAAGTTTGGCTGGAAGCCTGAACTGCAACCTGCTGACAGTATCATTGCGCTCAATGTGTGGTTAAAGGACTATGCTGGCCGCAACCACTTCGGGTATATTGATTATTATGCTGCGCTGGTGGACGATCAGAAAGGCATGAAAAAAGAATATTCATCCGATGGTGTGCACCCGAATAAAGAAGGGTATGCCGTCATGGAAAACCTGGCATTACCGGTGATAAAAAAAGTTTTATAGCGATTGCAATGAAATCTTTTTATTTATGCCATGATGCCGTAATGAAGAAGTCCTGCAACTCATAGAAAGATGCAGGCAAAATGGAGCCGTCAAAAAAATTGAATGGAATGACTGACTGCCATCGTTACTTCTTTTATGCGGCGAAACACTTTGGAAAATTATCTTCTATTGTTTTTACCATGATAACAGAACCTTATCAGACCACCGCGTTCCCCATCAGTGGATCGGTAAAACCTTGCTTGCCTGTTTCTACGCGGCCGGCATAACGTCTTTCAAAATTATCAGATCCGGGTATCCGCACCGTAAAATCGTACCATCCAAAATTTTTGGTAAGGTTGAGCAAGATAGTTGCGTCGCCATTTGCCGGAATTAATCTTTGTATGGTTTTATTTTTATACGCATTGTCCTTTATTTCTATGGTGCGGGAATGAGCAGTATCCGGGTTTTTTATTTTTATTTCAATATTACCCGTCAGCTTTTTTGCAGCGCCCCGGGCACGTTCATATTCGCAATTGATTGTAGTTCCGGGATCGCCCGCTTTACCTTGGTATTCACGGAAAAAACCGTTAGGGCCATATATCTTCAGATGGTATAAACCATTTTCAAATGATGTAAGCGGAAAAGAATCTGTTAAACTTCCACCCGCTACTACGGCATAAGAACGGCTTCCAGCATTTTCAAAACCGCCGTTCTTGTCTGCATATTTTCCAGGGAAATATACATTGAACGGAGCGCCTGCTGCTTTTGCCCCAAAAATTTCATTGCCGGCAGAAAAACGCAGTTCAAAAGTTTTCTTATCATCACTTAGTCTTCCATCCGCGTACAATTGGTAGGGCAATGCACAGGATGGCCGCAGACCTTTTTCCTGCTGTGGCTTCATAGCCGATGAAGACAAGGGGTTATGGTTTATTTCGTCTATGTCTTCTTTAGACAATGGCTTAAAACCGGTGATATCTTTTTTGAATCTGGCATTGTATATTTTTTCAATAAACGGATCTTTCTGAAGAAAGGGAAGTTTATCCGGTTGCTCTCCATTATATGATTTAAAAGCGGCCGTTAAGTCACCGGTTATCGCCCTGCGCCAGTTACTGATATTCGTTTCTTTGATGTCTTTATTAAATTTCTTTGAAAGAAATCCTTCCAGGAACTGCAGGGTAGAAGTATGATCAAAAACCTGTGAACATACCGTTCCACCGCGGGTCCAGGGAGAAGCAATCAGCATGGGTACCCGAAATCCAAGTCCTATGGGGCCACCTCTGGCTTCCCGTTTGGGGAGCCCTTCTTTCAATTCATCTTCAAGCCTCCTGTATTCAATTTCAGTATCAATGCCGGGTGAACATTTTCCGGTTGACTGATCAAGCGGATCGGGCGCTACAAAAGGAGGTATATGATCAAAGTAGCCATCGTTCTCGTCAAACGTAACGATGAAAATCGTTTTCTTCCATACTTCCGGATCTTTGGTGAGAATATTCATTATCTCAGACGCGTATAAGGCGCCATACCAGGGAGCGCTTGGATGATCGGAAAGATTCTGCGCACCTGCCAGCCAGGAGACGGTTGGTAACTGCCCTGATTCAACATCTTTGCGAAATTGGTGCAGTGTATCACCGTTAGGAACCGGCAGTTGCCGCTTTTCGCCGTTTTCTTCATAACTCAAATTAGTAAGCTCGTGGTAATGCGGATCTCCTTCATTGGTAGTAAACGCCCGCTGGTACAAACTTTTTTCTTTTGCTGATAGTTTATCATAATTCTCTTTTGTCCATTCAGCCAGTTCTTTTGTTGCATTGTTGAATACTTCCTTCTTTGCGGCTATTGCATTTTGCGTCTTTGAAAATGCATCATCAGTAGCAGGCAGTGATTGTAATTTTGTCTCTAATGACTTTATCTCTTCCGGAAGCGATGCAACCTGCTTTTGCAGGCCCTGGATATAACGGGAAGCAAATTTTACGTTGTAACTGGCAAACCATTCCAAAGGATTACATCCAAAATTAGCCAGCCATGCCCGTTCATCTCCCGTGAAACCACCCCCTGTGTCGATATCATTCTGATAGAACTTCCACGATATACCGTTTTCTTCGAGGCGCTCGGGGAATGTTTTATATTTTAAATTGGCAATCCGCCAGTTTGCAAGGTTCCTGATAAATGTTCTTTTTTGTCCGTTTTGCTGTTCGGTAGCGGTGCCGGTCCAGAAGAACAAGCGGTTGGGATTGGTGCTGGTCATAGCAGAGCAGAAGTTCTGATCACAAACCGTAAAAGCGTCTGCCAGCGCATAATAGAAAGGAATGTCTTCCCGGCTATAATGACCCAGGGTCATCGGTGCATCAGCATACTTCTTATCGGCGACCCGTTTGGCCTGCAGCCACCGATCGTATTTACCAAGGTTGTTGGCATCTACCTGGCTAGAGCGTGAATGTGGGGTAGAGCCCAGCCAGGTGGCTTTTGTGTTGCGGATATCAAAACGAAACGGTGTATAGGTTTCGCCGGCTTCATTGGTTTGCAGCCACACCAGGTTTTTATCCGGCAGGGTAATGGCACGCGGATCATTGAAACCGCGAACACCCTGCAGGGTTCCGAAACAATGATCGAAAGAACGATTTTCCTGCATAAGAATGACCACGTGTTCAGCATCGAGATAAGTGCTTCCTTTCACCGGATCGATGGCAAATGCACGCTGCACAGATTCCGGTAAAGCGCCCGCCATACCGGCAGAACCTGAAAGCATGATCGCTTTTTTAAGAAAATCCCTTCTGGTATCCATAAGGCAATATTGAGGTTGAAAAAAATATAAACCTATTTATTATTTTAATTCTTTTCAAAAGTCTTTTTTGGCCCGTTGAGGTATAAAATATTAATATAAATTTAATCAGAACTGGATTGCAAACAACCAGATTATTAAGTAAGCCAGATGAACATGAATAATGCAGCGCCAGTTTTTTTTCAATTACTGCTTCACCATTTGTATAGTATGTTTTGTTGCAATAAATCTCTATGTCATACAATTTTAAAAACAGGGGCAGCAGGGGAGAGTTGAAGATGGATGAATGTTTTACTGGCCGCACACAGGCGACCGGATGACTTGCAATTGTTAATGATAATTTCTATCTTGTCTACCCTAAAATCCCTGACCATGAAATCCATCGCCATTCTGCTATTATTGTGCGCACTGATAACAAATCAAACCAACGGCCAGTCCCAAACCGATGTTTCTGCATGGCTGACCGAATCAACCATCAATGGTACGGGTTTACAAATACTTCGCGCACCGGAAACTGCATTGAATGGGAATACCAGGCTGGATATTATGTCCATCCAGCGTTACCTCGACAAATGCACGAAGTTGTACCGTGAGAAAAAACCCGCGATGCTCAGCAGTATGGAAGGTGAATTGCAGTTTATAGAAGTGCAGAACCCTGCCTGGCCGGTTGACTATTATAAAAAAGAAATGGCGGCCTTTGTTACTTACAATAAAGATCTTGAAGATAAAAGACAGGAAGCTTTTGCACTTGCACGCAAACGTTATGCTGACAGTGTACAGCTGGCTGCGCTCACAGCGGGATATGCTTTTGTCAAACAACCCTTTGTCTGGCTGAAAGAAAAACCGGCGATGGCCGGCAACAAGCTCGGCAAAGTCTACCGCAACAGCTATGTCCATGTCGATGATTTTATTGACAACACGCCCTATATCGAAGTGACCGTGGGAGCTAAGCATACCGGGTACCTGCTGCGCAGCGAAGTGGTGGAAACGCTGGATTCTTTAGCCACTACCGCCGATACCCTTGCAGACCTCAAAGCCCACCGCTCGCATGGCTTCACCGCAACCCCTACCTACCAGGCCCGGTTGAACAGGGAAGCGCAGGCAGAAGCAGCAGAACTGCGCGCGATGAACAATCCACCGAAACGTAAACTGATCCGTGGACCGCAGGGTGGCTGTTATTTCATCAATGCTTCCGGCAATAAGGAATATGTGGATCGCGGGCTTTGTAAATAAGGTGTACAACACTATTTTATATGTATACAAGGCATTCTAAAATATGCAACTATTCCTTCCCGTTATACAATAAAAAAGGGCGCAGTATTTATTTAAAATTCCTCCCTTTATGAAAAATTTCTTTTCCTGGCACCGGTTTCACCTGCAGATGGGCCGGTATGGATTTTGCAGGGTTCCCCTGCTACCATAAGTAACCTTGATTGCAGGATTTCTTTGCGGTATTCATCAAACAGTTTTTGAAAACCGGCCAGGTTGGCGGCACCGGTTTCATCTCCGCCATACCCCACGACCAGCAACTCCATGCGGAAGGGTATGATCCTTTTTATATCCTGCCCAAAAATTTCCTCAAGTCACGGTTAATTGGTTTACCCTAAGCGAAGAAAATACCGGCACGGATTTGCAGGTATAAAGCCAAAACTTTCAAGTTGTGGCTAATACAAAAACTTTCCTTGGTTTGATAGCCGGTGCTGCCATCGGCGCCATAGCTTATATACTTGTAACTCCCGGGATCGGGACCGCTGCCCGGCGAAAAATCGCAGACAAGCCAGGCGATTGGAAAGCTACTACAACAGACAGTTTCACCGGTTGGCTGGAAAGGCTGCAGCAAGCCATCGACAAGGAAGTAAAAAAATAATACAATATGAAAACAAAACACATTATTGCCACTACAAGTGCCGCCATCATCGCCGGAAGCGTATTTTACTATCTCGCGCGCAGAAAAAACAACGTAGCGCAGGCCATAAAACCATCAAGTTCTGCAAAGCCCGGGGAGGAAAGGATCCAGGAAATGAGTGCTGCACCAAACAAAGGAAAACCAATTGCAGATGCCTAAGGCCACGCCTGAATGATAGTACCAACCTGTAGGAAAATTGATCGAAATTGTCAAATCAAGGCTTTAAAAACCATGTAAACAAGTGATTAACATGTTACAGGGGTTGTCTGAGTGCCCATATCGGGACTCATCCATGTATCTCTTTACCAGATTATCAATAATGAATGTCTGGCCGTTATCTTCTACCGGCTTTTATTATATGCTGAATTTCTCCTACCTGCCTGTTATTCAGCTGTTTTTTACAGTAAACAACCCCACAATCAATTAACGCTTCCTTATTCCTTCAATTCTTTACTAATTGTTTGTCAGTATCAATTGCGTTTTATATGTTAATTAAATCAATATGGCACACCAAAAAATATTTTAATCCGTTTTTAAACCTGTTCACTCATTCTCTGTCTTAAAAGCCTTATTAACTAAAA
>Ga0193753_10003941_pt1 | contig 10786 bp, 8 predicted proteins | sample H1c2metaG_FD_144925 | JGI IMG/M metagenome (GOLD analysis project Ga0193753, IMG submission 144925) | Soil microbial communities from a riparian zone of the East river system, Colorado, United States - H1c2 | ecosystem: Environmental > Terrestrial > Soil > Riparian zone | place: USA: East River... | reverse complement strand
CGGTGACTTTGTCGCGCGGGACGGCCGCCAGCTCAGCGAGTTCCGCCTGCACAACAGCGGCAATTTGTGTCGGCGACCATGCTTCGATACGGCCGTCTCCCTGAACGTACACGGTGGTGTTCATGGGCTCCATCGTGGCGTGCGCCTGGAAGGGGAGTTCGTAGGCGGCTTCGACTTTCTTGCTGGCATCTCGAATGGCCCTAAGGGCGTCGCCACGATCTACAGCGACGATGCTGGGCGGGCCGGCGGCTTTTTCGCGAAAGAGTTCTTGCAAGCTCGCGGTGCTCTCCTCAACGCCAGGACCCTTGTCCCAGGTGAGCTTAAGAGCTTTTCGGCCCTGCATGGCGGCCCAGGTCGAGTTCGCCACGACGGCAACTCCGCCGGCAACATTGATGTTGCGGCCAATCCCCGGCAGGAAGCCGATCGGCGGGATAGCAAAAACGGCTTTCACTCCCGGAGCCGCCTTCGCGGCAGAGTCGTCGCAGCTCGCGAGCTTGCCGCCGAAATGAGGACAGCGCGCGATCACGGCGAAAAGCATACCGGGAAGGCGCACATCCATGCCGAATATCGCGCTGCCATCGATCTTGCCGGGCGTGTCCACGCGCGCGACCGGCTTGCCGATGAAGCGAAACGTTTTGGGATCCTTCAACGCAACTTGGCCCAGATCAGGCGCGGAAAGGCGGGAGGCGGTCTCGACCAACTCGCCATATTGGAATCGGCGTCCGGTGGGCGCGTGGACGACAGCGCTATTTTGCGCATGGCATTCGTTTTTCGGCACGCGCCATTGTTCAGCTGCGGCAACGATCAGCATTTCTCGAGCCTGCGCGCCGGCTCTGCGCATGGGCATCCAGGTAGCGGACGTTCCACCGCTGCCACCAGTGCCAAGGTGTTTATAGATCTCCGGAATAGTGGGCGCTTGTTCCACTTGAATGGCGGACCAATCCGCTTCGAGCTCATCGGCCAGCATCATGGCGTTCGCGGTTCGGGTTCCCTGCCCCATCTCGGGCACTTCGGTGAGCAGCGTGATCCGGTTGTCCGGCGTGATTCGGACCCAGGCGTTCAGAGACGGCGCATCCCGGGCGGCCCCACGCGCGGGTAGACAGAAGCCGACGAGGAGAGCGACCCCACCCTTCAGAATTTCGCGGCGATCGACTTCGGAGACCATGGCATTCACCGACAGGATGCAGCCGAATGAACGGCCCGTGCGACAGGATTGGGATGAATCGTCGTCCGCAGGGGACGGATCGTAGCCGGGCGAGGCATTTTTGCCAATGGGCGCAATTCGGTTTAGATTTGAACTGTGCCGAGCAAACGAGCCGCAATCGCCGGCGGTTGGGCGCTGGTGGTCGTTCTCTTCGCCAGCCAGTGGTACATATACGATGCTATTCACAAAGACGCGGAGCGCTTTGCGTACTACCTGGCGACGTCGGCGTACCTCTGGGGAGTGCTTACGCCGCTGGTTTTATGGCTGGCTCGCCGGAGGCCGATCGATTCGCGGACATGGAAGCGCGCGCTCGTGTTGCACGCCGCGGCCAGCCTGGCGCTCACCGCTATGGGCGTGTTCGTCGAGGCGTTTATCGGCTGGCTGCCGTACGCCAGCCATTGGCAGTTTTCAGCGGCCCTGCGGCACTACTTCACGCAACATACGCAGATCAGCCTGGTAACTTATTGGGCGCTGCTCGGCGGGGTACACGTCTATCGGACATACGACAAAGCGCGCAGCCGCGAGATCCGCGCGGCCCAACTCGAAGCCCAACTCGCGGAGGCGCAACTGACAGCCTTGCGCACGCAGCTCCAGCCACACTTTCTGTTCAATACGCTGCAGGCCGCGACGATGTTGATTTATGACGACCCACAAGGCGCCGAAGAAATTCTGCTCTCACTCAGCGAATTGCTGCGCATTTCTTTTCAGGCGCTCGATCGGCAAGAGGTACCGTTGGGTCAGGAAATCGAGTTTCTGAAGCACTACGCGGCAATTCAACAGCGGCGCTTTGGAGATCGTCTCCGATTCCACTTTCAGATCGATGCAGCTTTGGCTGATTGCGCTGTGCCGAGCCTGGTGCTGCAACCACTGGTGGAAAACGCCATCCGGCATGGCATTGGAAAGCACAAAGAGCCGGATGTGGTTTCTGTCCGGGCGTTTTCGAGCGAGGACCGGCTGCGGCTCGAAGTGCGCAATCTGACAAGCGCGCTCGACGATGCGCCAGAGCGGCTATATGCACGCGGTGTGGGCTTGGCCAATACGCTCGCCCGGCTTGCGCAACTATACGGCTCGCGGCAATCCTTTCAGATTCACAACGTGGTCCCGCGCGGCGTGGTGGTTTTGCTATCGATTCCGCTTCGTCCGCTCGCAGCCAGAGAAAATGAACTGGTAGGGGAAGCGGCGCGGTGAGCATTCGAGCGCTGGTGATCGATGACGAACCGCTGGCGCGGCAGAGCGTTCGCCGATTTCTCAGACCCCACGGCGATATTCAAGTCGTTGCCGAATGCGGAGATGGGCAATCGGCCGTCGCTGCAATTCTGAATAGTAAGCCCGACCTTGTCTTCCTCGACGTGCAGATGCCCGAAATGGACGGCTTCGCGGTGGTGAACCGGATTGGAGTGGAGCACATGCCAGCCACCATCTTTGTGACCGCTTACGATCAGTACGCATTGCAGGCATTTGACGCCAACGCGCTGGACTATTTGTTGAAGCCTTTTGGAAAGACTCGTTTTGAGCGGGCGCTGGCGCGGGCCCGGGAACGTATCGCGGGAAGCCTGGATCGCGAAGCTACCCAGCGAATCCTCCGGACGATCGAAAGCGTGGCCGGACTCAACGGCTACGTCGACCGGCTTCCGGTTTCAGAGAATGGCCGCATCGTGTTTGTGAAGCTGCGGGACATTCGCTGGATCGAAGCCGCCGGAAACTACGCGCGGCTGCACGTGGCGGCACGCAGCCATGACGTGCGTGAAACGCTGACGAGCCTCGAAAACAAACTCAATCCGAAAGAATTTCTACGGATTCATCGTTCGGCCATCGTCAATGTCCAATTCGTGAAAGAGGTCCACCCCTGGTTTCACGGCTACCATCTTGTTCTGCTCGAAAACGGCCAGAAACTTCGGATGAGCCGGTATCAGCGCGAAGTGGCGGAGCGGCTTGGTCTGGGCGGACGTTCGTAAGCGTTCAGGCCGACATTCCGATACTCTTCGGCTCTGGCTTCTCGAAGCAGGTTTTCGATTCCATGCTGGCCTGCAAGATGTGGAAGAACGAAGACATCAGCGAGGGTGAATCCTTCTTGATCATGCGAGTCAGGGTCATGCGGCCTTTTCTGCCGAGCGACTTGCTGAATTGCCAGGCGGATTCAGCGGCGAACGAGTCGAAGATTTCCTGGTAAATTTCGCCTTCGAAAACCAGATAGGCGGATGCGAAATGCAGATCCAGACAAGCGCCGCGAATTGCGGTCCAGCATTCGGAAGGGGTCGTCGCGCGCGAAAGAGAATCTTCGAAATTGCGGAGATAAATCTCCTGGCGAACCAGCCTCAGCACGCCACCAGTCCGCAGAACTTTTCCAGCGGTGATGAATTCGATGTAGCCAAGGCGCTTGATGGCGAAGAACGCCAACGCGCAGAACAACAGAATGATTATGCCGCCGAGGTGATTCGAAAGCGAACTTTGTAGCAGCGATAGAGTCGCCGCGACGCCGCACGCCGCGTAAAGGATGATGGCGACCAAGCGCGGATGCAGGCCGAAGCCGAGTAGCCTATGGTGAATGTGCCCGAGATCGGCTTGGAAAATCGGTTGGTTGCGGAGAAAGCGGCGGCCGATCGAAAGACCGGCGTCGAACAGCGGAAGCGAGAGCGCCATCGCGGGCGCCAGCATTCCAATAAACGTGGCGGATTTCTGGCTCCAGATAATGCCGAAGCAGCCCAAGAGAAAGCCGATGGTCAAGCTGCCGCTATCGCCCAAAAAGATCGACGCCGGATTGAAATTGTACCGAAGAAATCCGAACAGGCAACCCGCCAACGGCACGGTGGCCATGGCCAACCCCCAATTGCCTTGCAGAAGAGCGGCAAGCAGAGTAGTGAGTGTAGCGAAAATTCCGACTCCGGATGCCAGGCCGTCCAATCCATCGATCAGATTGAACGCATTTGTGCAGGCGATAAGCCAACAGATGCTGAACGGAATAGCGAACAAGGCCGAATGAGGCTGGCCGTCGAGAAACGTTATGCGTGCGCCGGCGAGAACCGCCCAGGTTGCGCCGATGAACTGGCAGAACAATTTCTGCCACGGCTTGAGACCGATCAAGTCGTCGATGAGTCCCGTTAGGAAAACGATGCCGGCCGCGGGCAAAAGAGCGTACAGGAGCTTCTCGTGCTGAATGACAATACGAGCGTGGCTGGGCGCAAACGCGAGCATGATGCCAAGCGCTCCGACGTAGGCGAGCGCAATGGGGACGCCGCCGATGCGGGGAATTTCGCGAGTGTGGATGCGCCGCACGTTATCCGGAACATCGACGAGACGGAACTTCAGACATAAGTCACGGCACAACGGGGTGAGGACCAGGCACAAGACTAACGACAGCGCGAAAAGCGCGATCAGAGCATACATAGACTTCTCTCCGAAAAACCTGTGATTCTCATTGCGTTCATGCGGCGGCCGCTCCTTGCATTTCTGCTTCGGACGCTCCTAACAGGCGGCAAATACGCGCGACGCCAACCGGCCGGTCATAGTGCTCGAGGAAAGCCTGCCGGGCGCGCTGTCCGGCTTCTTGGACCTCCGCCGGATTGGCCGCCAAGTGAGCGAGCAGTTGAACCAGGCCGGCGACGTCGCCATTCGAAACATGCCAACCGCAGTGAAAGCGCCGGATGACGTGCGCAGCGGTCGACTCGGCCGGACCGATGAAGAGGATGGGACGTGCGGCGGCCATCAAACCATAAACTTTGCTGGGCACGACCGAACCGAGACAGGCCGCCCGCTGGGTGACTAATCCGACGTCGCCCGCGCCCAGACTTTCGCCGAGACCGGCGCGGCGAGTGTAGGATTTGAAATCCACTTGACGCAGATCCTGCCGCCGGCAGCGATCTTCGAGCGCGCGGCGCACGGGCCCGCCGCCGGCGAATACGAAGCGGAATCTTAGGTCTTGCTTCAGCTCTTCGATGGCTTCGGCGATGGTGTCGACATCGTGCGCCAAGCCTAGATTTCCGGAATACAGAACCACCAATTCGGCGCGCGCCGCGGTGCGAGGAACGGGGCGAATAAGGTTTCCGTCAGCCCAATTTTCAGCTACAAAAATCTTTTCTTGCGGAATGCCTCGGGCCATGAGCCTGCGCCGCATGCAATCGCCGAGGGCGATGATGCCGTCGGATTTGCGGCGCGCCAAATCGGCAAGCACGCCGGTGGATCGATCGAGCAGACCACCGCGGCGAATGTAGTTCACGTCGACGGCGACATCCGGGTAGAGATCCATCTCCCAGAGGAAGTGCTTCGATCCGCGCAGCCATTTGATCAGCGTTCCGATCAACGGCAAAAGCGGCGGCGTGGTTAGCGTAACGACCACGTCCGGCCGCGGCGCGGTAAGCCCGCGCACGGCGCACATGACGTAGTAGGAGACGTAGGAGAGAACGCGTCCCATGCGGCCGCGCCAGAACGGTGCGGAGGCGACGCGATAAATCACGGCGGAAGGAGGATCGTCGGCGTCCTTGAGCGCGTATCCTCCATCGGCGCATACAGCGTAGACCTGATGACCGCGTGCCGCGAGGCCACGCGCGAGATCGGTGAGAAGCTGACTAGTCGCCGCCGAATCGGGCCAGAAGAATTGATTGAGCAGGAGAATCTTCATCGCGCGACTCCGGGCCTAACTGATTGCGCGGGGTTTGTTACCTCGAAGAGATCGGGGCGGCGCGGGGACTTTTCCGAAATGCGTCTTCGTCTGACAAACACGGCCGGATTTCCGGCGAATATTTCGAAGTCGGGAATATTGCGCGTGACTACGCTTCCGGCGCCGGCGACCGCGCCTTCGCCGAGGACGACACCCGGCCCGATGAAGGCTCTAGATCCGACCCAGGAGCCATCGCCGAGACGGATGGGCTCGACCGACAAGCCAAAACGCGGATCGCTCCAATCGTGGTTGCCGGTACACAGATAGGCGCCTTGCGAGATGCAGACGTTGTCTGCGAGCCGGACGGCGGCCAGATTGTCGATCCAGCAATCCTCACCCAGCCAGCAATCGTCGCCCAGCTTGAGATGCCAGGGATATTTGACTCGTACTCCTGGCTTGATGACGGCGCCCATGCCTACCTGCGCGCCGAATAGGCGGAGGAGCCAGACTCGTAGGCGGGACGAAGGCAGCAACGAGCAGCGCAACAGCGGCAGCCCGCCGAAGAACCAGGCTATTTGCCAGGCTCGCGAACGTCCGGGGCGATACCAGGAATTATCGAAATCGCGAAGACGCACTGGGCTCATGCGATCGCTCCGAGTTCCATATCGAATGCGGTGGGGAAGCCGCCGCCCTGCGCCCATGCGTACAAGGCGCTCATTTGCTCGCCGACAACTCGCCAGCTATAGCGCTGGGAAACGAGACGGCGTCCATTAGCGCCCAATCTGGCGCGCGTTTGCGAAGAAGCGCGCAGCACGTCGTCAAGCGCTTGTTCGAGTTCGTTACCGCGTGGAGCGCGAGGCTGGATGACCCAGCCGCAATTGTGTTGGGCGACTTCGGGCAAATTGCATTGTTCGCTGACGATCACTGGCACACCCATGCCCATCGCTTCGAGCACCGAGACGCTCAGGCCTTCCGAATACGAAGGCAGAACAAAACATTCGGCGGCGCGGAAAGCGCTCCACTTCAGGTCGTTGGCAAGCATGCCCGTGAAGGTCACGCGGGAGCGGATCTGGCGTTCTTCGAGAAGCATTTCAATCGACTTCCGCGTGTTCTCAAAATCCGGACCCGCGAGCACGAGTTGAGCGTCGGGCCAGTCGCGGCTTACACGCGTCCAGGCTTCGCAAAGAACATCCAGGCCTTTTTTGAAATGAATGCGGCCGAGGAAAAGCACCAGGCGCTTGCCTCGCAATTCGGGAAAGCGATTCAGGAATACTTCGGGCGAGGAGACAGACGGCACATCCACGCCGTTCGGAATGACGGCAATTGGATTGCGCAACCCGAAGTTGCGATAGTCCCGCGCTTCGGCGCGGGTCAGCGCATGGAGACAAGCCGCGGAGCGTAAGTTGGCGCGCTCGAAGAGCCACGCATAGGCGGTCTTCTTGAGCCGTTTGTTGGCGAGCGCCCAGCTTTCGAGCATGCCATGCGCCGAAACGATATAGGGTTTCGATTCCGATTGCGCGGCGCGTGCGGCGGCATAGGTGCTTAACTGCCAGAGCCCATGGACGTGAAGACCGGCCGATTCCCGAACCAGATCGCGGAACGTTTGCCGCGAGACGCGGTCGCGCCACCAGCCTCGATAGCCGATCGGGAAGTGATGGACGTTCATGCCGGGGGCGACCGAAGGCCGATAGCGTTCTCCATCGAGACAGAATCCGGCGAGCGCAACGGAGAATTGGCCGCCGGTCGAGACGGCGGAACCGAGCGCCGGGACCGCGGCGCTGAGGCCGCCGTACTTGGGGTCAAGATGAGAAATGGCATGCAACCAGGTCGCGGCGCCGCCGCCGCGGCGGCTCACGGAAACGGCACGACTCGAAATACCGACAAGGGTGGTCATAACGGTCTCTCATGGGCAATGCAGGCTACTTCGACGGCCCACGCCTCGGGCGAGAATTGGGCGATGATGGCGGCCGAGCGCACACTCATCTCACATAGTTCTCTAGGGGACAGGGCACCGACATGCGACAACCGGCCTTCGAGCTCTCCCGAGGCGGCCGGGTCGAATACAAAACCGTTTCGGCCGGGCTCAACCAGATCTTCGGCGCAGCCACAGTGCTTCGAAACAATCACCGGGAGGCCCGATGCCATGGCCTCGTTCACCACGAGCCCCCAAGGCTCGCACCGGCTCGGCAATACGAAGCAACCGGCAAAGGCGTAGTATTGCGGAAGGTCGGCGGATTTCTTCAAGCCTTCGAAATGGATTCCGGAGAAGCCCGAAGAGCGTGCCGTCATTTCGAGCCGCTCACGCCCGGGACCATCGCCAACCAGAACTAGCGACCAAGTACCGCCGCCGCGCCGGTACGCCAAATACGCGTCGAGAAGACCGTCGACATTTTTCTCGTCGGCGAGACGGCCCACAAACAGGAAGTAGCGTTCCGGAAGATCGAAGTCGTCGGCGCGATAGTGCTTCCGCAGCGCTTCGGCACGCTCACGGAAGAAGGCGTTGTCGACGACATCGTAGAAACGCGCAATGCGGGGCAAGCGAAATCCGAGCCGCGTCAGGTAGCGGCGATGGGACGCGCCGCCGGCGACCGCCCAATCGAAGAGAGCATGCAACAGTAATCGTTTGGGAGCTTCGCGCCACCAATGACGGGGATGATCGTCCGCGGTGGATTCCGTCATCAGCACGGAACGGCGGCGCTTAAGCTTCGCCCAGAGCGCGGCGGCGATGGCTGGCAGCGTGTAGTAACCGGGGATTAGAACGACCGAAGGATCGATCCTGTTCAGGCGATTCCAGAGAGCTGCAGCAAGCGCGAGGCCGCTAACATCCTGCCAAGCCTGGCCGGGAAAGAGCGTCTCAATTGGCAAGGAACCCGATCGCTCTTCGCGGAACTTATATCCGGCATGAACGCCCGCGCCGCTGACCAGCTCGATGCCAGTGACTTTTCCGTCGAGCTCGGGACTGTCGAGCAATGCATGGAAACGCGCCAGATGGTAGGCGTACCAATCGATCCAGACCACGACGAGCGAGACGTCCGGGCGGTCGTTTCCAGCGCGCGACGGCTGCGTTGTCCGTTCAGTCTTAAGCATGGCCAAAGCCCTCCGAAGCAGACCACTCTTCTTGCGAGACAATCTCGACCGAAACGTCCGATTCGCTGGGCGAAGCGCGCAGAGCCCATTTCCAAACCAGCCAAGAAGGAATGGACAGCAGCAACGTGCGGAAGATGACCGCTTCCATGGTTTGCATCACCATATAAATGGAGAGCGCCGCCAAGATGACGTATTGGCTCGACCAGGCGGGCCCGGCGACGATAGCCTTGCGCCAGATCCATCCGTAAGACCAGCCGAGCAGAGCCATGAGCGCGACGGCAAGCCAGGAAACTTCGACCCAAAGATCGGCAATAATTCCGGGCGCCGATCCGACCGCGCCTACCCAACCGAGAGCGTCTCCAAAACCTTCGGAAGTCCCCGCGTTGCGGGAGAGCTCGGGGAGGCCGACGTCTTCATACTTGTTGGGCCACACGGAGCTCGGGATGGGACGAACCAGCACTTGCGCGAGATAGCGGCGCATCCAGAAATATTGATTGCGGCGGCGCGCCGCGGTGACCGCGCCCGTGCCGTATATATATTCGTTGCCGGTGTCGGACTTCTCGACCATGGTCGTGACGTCGGTGTTCACGTCGAAATCCGAGCCGAGATAGATGTTGCCGCGATTGGCCACCAGGAAGAGCACCAGCCAGCCGAGAAGAAAACCGCTCACGACAACCGCGACAGCCGGAGGCCTGCGGTTGCGATTCAAATACCAACCCATCAGCACGACCATGGCGAAGGCGAATGTGGGGCCGCGACGCGCCGTGAGAAGAGCCTGCGAAAGCCATGGCAGACCAAAGAGCGCGGCGAGGGCGAGGTTGGTGAGACGCGGGCCTTCGATGGCAATGACCGCAACCAGTAACAACACGCCGACCAGCAGCAGCAAACTTCCGTCGCGGATGTACCCGCTATCGTCCCAGCCGCCGCTGTACGATCGCGAAAACGCGTTGACAAACCCGCCGACGTTGACGATCGAGATCAACCAGCACAGGAGGCCAACGCCGCCCACGGCCGCGCCGCCGAGTTTCAAGCGCCAGCAGCCTTGCATGGAGAGCACGGGTAGGTACGTTTCGCGCCGCTTCACTCTGCAGCCCGCCGCCACACACGCGCCGACAAAGGCGACAATGCCCGCGATGTTCAAAGCCTGTACGAAAAGCAGTTGATCGTTATCGAAGAAACGGCTGAGCCCGTCCTCGGACAACAGGCGCAGCGGCATCCAGCCGTAAATAAACGCGAGCATCGGGCCGATGAAGACAAGCGGATGAAACATGTCGCGGCTGCCGTCGAGGGCGATCACAACTCCGATGACCACAACCACGAAAACCGACCACAAGAGCGCTTCAAACATGTTGGGCGAGCTCCCGTTGGGCAAGCGTCGAATTGTTTTCCGTGTCTGAAGGGGCAGCGAGAACGGCATCGACGACGCCCTCCCCAAACCTGTTCCAATGAAACTGTTCCGCGCGGGCGCGGGCCGCGGTACGCATTTCGGCCAGCGCGGCGCGATGGCAGAGCGCCCACTCGATGCGGTCCGCCAGCAGGTCGGCGCGCCGGGGCTCGACGACGAACCCGTGGACACCTTCATCCACCAGATCGGGCGCTGCCGTGTGGCTCGTACTGAGAACGGGCACGCCGCATGCGAGGGCTTCGAGAAGGACTTGGCCGAACCCCTCAGCTACCGACGGCAGTACGAACAGGTCCGCTTCCTGATACGCAGAGACCAGTTCCGCCGCGCTAACAGATGGGCGAAGATCGATCTGCGAAGCGATCGGCTTCAAGACCGAGAGGTCGTCCACAACTCGTCCGCAGATAGTGAGCCGTATTTCCCGATGCCGTAGAGCGTGGAGGGCGGCGACCAAGTACTTGATGCCTTTCCGTTGATTGATGGTGCCGGCGAATAGAAG
>Ga0193753_10003940_pt1 | contig 10788 bp, 9 predicted proteins | sample H1c2metaG_FD_144925 | JGI IMG/M metagenome (GOLD analysis project Ga0193753, IMG submission 144925) | Soil microbial communities from a riparian zone of the East river system, Colorado, United States - H1c2 | ecosystem: Environmental > Terrestrial > Soil > Riparian zone | place: USA: East River... | reverse complement strand
TCAAGGACGGCAAGCTGCTGCTGAAATCGGACACGCCGGGCACGCCCTTCACCTACACTGCGACGCTGACTACCGATGTCGGCCAGCCGAGCGTCGCGCCGACCACCAAGACTCTGGTCGCCAACATCCCGGCTGGTGCCACGCCGCAGACCGATGCCGTGACCCTATCCGGTCCGATTGGCCGCGTCGGCGATGTCTATGAGATCACGGTCAACGGCCGTACGGTGCGTTACACCACCGACGGCACCGAGCCCGACATGGATGCGATCGCGATCAACCTCGCGGCGCAGATCAACGCGGCCAATCCGCCGATGGCAGCGACCGCCCTGCCCGGCCCGGTCGGCTCCGGCCAGGTCGTCATCACCGGCAACACCGGCGGCGTCGCGCTCGACACCCAGGCGAGCGTGGTCCGGCCGCAGGTAACGGGCGATCCGCGGCCGACAGATTACAATGTGCACCAGGCGGTGGGCGATTCCGACCGCGCCTGGGACCAGGCAAAGATCACGATCGCCGACCAGCTCAGCATCAACTACACTTTCTCCGCCAATGCGCCGGCGCTCCAGAAGCTGGTGATGTCGCTCCGCATCGCGCAGTCGGCGGTGCAGGATCCCGACACCTATCAAGACAAAATGACCCAGGCGCAATCGCTGATGAAGGATGCGCTCAACGGGATCCGCGCGCTGCACTCGGCCAATACGGTGAACGACACCTTGATGTCGGCGACCACGCTGGCACACCAGACCCAGATCAGCGTCGCGACCGACAGCACCGACAAAATCGAAGGGGTCGATAAGAACGAGGTCGCGGCCAAAGTCCAGGCCGCGCAGACCCAGCTCGAAGCGGTGTTCAGTGTGGTCGGCTCGACCGGCCGAATGTCGCTGGTGAACTTCCTGACATGAGAATGGTATCCATGCAGCAGATTCGTTTCGACTTCCTGGGCGGCGTCAACGGCAACAACAGCCGGAACAGCGCCAATGCGAACACCGCCGAGACCGGCGATGCCTTTGCCCAGATCCTCGACCAGCAGCTGACGCGGCGCGCCGATGCCGGCACGGACCGTCGCACGGCGGAGCCCCGCGAGCGCAGCGATGCGAGCGATCGCACCGACGAAAAGCATCCGCAGGTGCTGAAGCGCCGCGATGCCAAGACCTCGGCCGCAGCGAATACCAAGCCCGAGACGACGGCTGCGAGGCCGGCGGCGAAGGCGAAGCAGCCGGAAAAGACGGCGACGGAAAGCGAGACCTGCGGCAAGCCCGCGACCAAGCCGGCCGAGACCGACGAGACGACCGAAGCTGCGGCTGTTGGCCAGACCGCGACCGAGAGCAAGAGTTCCAGCACCACGACCGAGACCGAAGGCAATTCGGACACGTCGGGCGATACGGATCAGCAGCAGCAGAACGACGAGCAGCAGGCCGGCGACGGCACCGATCAGAGCGAGGCCGCCGCGGCGAGTGCCGACCTCAGTCTGTTGGGCATGCTTGCGGTTCCGGTTCCGCTCCCGCTGCAGACCCTTACGGCGGATGCCAATGTCTCGGTCGATGCGACGGCGGCCGCGGGCGGCAATGCCGCGGCGGCGCTGCAGACCGAATTGGCGGCAAGCTTGGCCGGGTCGATCGACCTCAGTGCAGCCGTGAACGGCAAGGCGCAGACGCAGACAAATGCCGGCGGCCTGAAGTTCGGGGCTATCCTGAACGCGGGCATCGCGGATCCGCAGAAGGCCGGGGCCGATGTCGCGGCCACCCTGCAGGAGGCTGCCGATCAACTCGCCAAGACGGCCGATCCGCTGGCGCAGTTGGCGCCGGACGCCAATGGCAAGGTGCGGGAGCCGGCTTCGACCGCCATCGGGCCGAAGGCACGCGAGGCGGCACAGGACCAGACCGCCGCGACCGTCACTCCGAACCTGAATGCCAAAACCGCCACCTCGATCGTTCAGCCGATGGCGCGGACCTCGGCCGTGACCTGGTCCGGCACCACCAACATCCGTAACGAATTGGCCGAGAGCATGTCCGTGCAGGCCGGGGCCAGTTTCGCCACGGATGACGCAGAGTTCTCCAATTGGTCCCAGGTTCTCGGGTCCGGGGCCGGCGGCCTTGGCAGCAGCCTCTCGGCCCGCCAAACCGCGTTCATGACCCAGCTGCGACAGAACCTGCAAAATTTGCCGGCCCATGAGCAGATCGCAGTCCAGATCAAGAATGCCATGCAGAACGGAAACAGCCGCCTGACCGTCGCCCTCCACCCGGTCGAGCTCGGTCGGGTCGAGGTAAAGCTCGATATCGACAAGGATAAGAACGTCACAGCCACCATTGTCGTGGACCGTCCCGCCACCCTGGACATGCTGCGGAACGATGCCAAGGCGTTGGAACGCGCCTTGCAAGACGCTGGGCTGCAGACCGGCAGCGGCAGCCTGTCCTTTAATCTTCGGGACAGCAACGGTCAGAACGGCAGCCCTACCCAGAACGGCACGGGAACGGGCGGTTCCGGCTCCGGCACGGGCACCGGCGGGTCTGAGGCGAAGGCGGAAGTCAGGACCGACGTGGTCGCGACGGCCGAAGGCTACGTGGATCTAGAGACTTGAGCCCTGGAGATTGAACGATGACGACGACACCAGTTACTTCCGGGACCTCGGCCTACGACATCATCTCTAAGCAGGCACAGAACAACAGTGCCAGCTCCGGCAGCAATTCGACCTCGCAGTCCGGCGATAACGCATTGGCGAGCCTGAGCGGCGATTACAGCAACTTCCTGACCCTGCTGACGACGCAGCTGAAGAACCAGGATCCACTGTCGCCGATGGACTCTAGCCAGTTCACCCAGCAGCTGGTTCAGTTCTCCGCGGTCGAGCAGCAGATCAACGGCAACAAGAAGCTGGACCAGCTGATCGGGCTGCAATCCACCGCCAATGCCTATGGCGCGGTCGGCTTCGTCGGTACGTCGATCGCCGCCGACAGCAACGACATTCCGCTGCAGAAGGGCAAGTCCAAGTTCGATTACACGATCGAGAAAGCTTCCGGCGCCGCCACGCTGAAGATCCTGGATGCGTCCGGCAATATTGTCATGCTGAAGCAGGTCGATGCCACGGTCGGGACTCATCCGGTCGAATGGGACGGCACCGATTACTTCGGCAACCAGCTGAAGGATGGGAAGTACACCGTTTCGGTCAGCTACAAGGACCAGAATACCGGCAAGGACATCGACGCCGACATCACCAGCTACGGCACGGTGGACCAAGCGGTGCTCGCCGACGGCGAGGTCTTCCTGAAGATGGGTGACGTGTCGATCCCGCTCAGCGACGTCATCCGAATCTCCAAGCCGACCGTACCCACGGATACCGGCTCCGATGACACGGATAGCGGCTCGGACGAACCCGATCCGGCCAGCTCCACCTGATTCCTGTCGCGGCCTGGGGCCGGATACCAACAATTTTAGATAAATCCCCGGTTATCGTTTCCGTTCACCGGCTTAGCGTTTTGTTAAGCGGCCGGTTCTAGCCTGTCGTCGGTTGAAACCGGTGGACTCCGCATGAGGCCGAACCACACGCCCGCTCCGATACCCCCAAAGCCCGGCCTTTCCCGGCATGGCGAGCGGCGTATCGTGCGCATCGAGGACCTGCCGCCGCCCGGCATCAAGCGCTGGGTGATCCGCCGCAAGGCCGAAGTCGTGGCCGCAGTGCGTGCCGGCGTGCTCAGTCTCGAGGAAGCCTGTCAGCGCTATACGCTCTCGGTTGAGGAGTTCCTCTCCTGGCAGCGTTCGATCGACCGGCACGGTCTTCGCGGGTTGCGGACAACGCGTCTGCAGGACTATCGCGCGAGCCAGGCAGCCGATCACGCCGACGAGACGCCGACCGGCTGAACGTTCCGCCGCTCTCGTCGCTGTCCTCCTCCTTTCTTTCTCTCCCCGACTCTTGCATCAGAACGGCCCGCGATTTCGCCAAGCGTAACCGAATGCCGTTAACGCCATGGTTTGGGTCAAATTCTGATATCTCAAAGCGCGAGATAAAACCTCGGATCGGGCCTGCTCTAACAGCAACTGTTATAGTTCCGAGAATGCAACTATTTCATGCGCAGCCCTTCGCACGTTGATAAGGGAAGCAATTCATCTTCTGCATGAAGATAATCCGCTCAAGCTGCTGATTTACGCGCAGACGTCCTACGTGCGGCCATTTATAGGGCAACTTTCACACCAGCCTCCGCTGGAGCGGGCCAAGAGAATCTGATTGTGATCATGTGAGATGCCAAACGGTTGCGCGCAGTGATTGAGAGAGTGAGCAAAGGCTAACGGTTTCTTCACATTCCACTGGGTAGGATCACGCACATAAAGTTGTGACCGCTCACCAGAAAAGTTGATGCTCATGCCCGAACCGCGCAGCGCCGCCGATCGGATCGAACTCACCGGCGCAATCACCATTCGCGAAATCGAGGTGGTCCGGCGCGATCTCCTCGCCAAGCTCGAAGCGAAGGCTCCGTTCGAGGTCGATCTCAGCGGCGTCACTGACACGGATATCAGCCTCATCCAATTGATGCTCGCCGCCGAGAAGAGCGGCGCGCCCATCCGCCTCGTCCAATCCTATCCGGAAGCCGTCCAGCAGGTGCTGGCGCGGAGCGGTATCGATACCGCCGACGCCACGATCTGGACCCCGGAGAAATGAGTTCAGGAGAGTTGATATGGCCAAGACCATTCTAAGCGTCGATGACTCCGCAAGTATCCGGCAGATGGTGAAGCTGACCCTGTCCGGCGCGGGTTATGACGTGATCCAGGCCAATGACGGCGCCGAAGGTCTTGAGAAAGCCAAAGGCGCCAAGGTCGATATGGTCATGACCGATCTGAACATGCCGGTCATGAACGGCCTCGCCCTTATTAAAGAGCTTAGGAAGCTGCCGGCCTACCAGGGCGTGCCGATCCTCTTCCTCACCACCGAATCCGATGCCGGCTTGAAGAGCGAGGCCAAGGCAGCTGGCGCCACCGGCTGGATCACCAAGCCGTTCCAGCAGGACCAGCTGATCGCGGTCGTGAAGAAGGTGCTCGGCTGATGAGCGGCGGGGACCCGACCGATACCTTCCGGCAAGAGGCGCAAGAGCTCCTCGAGCAGCTCGAGCAGATCCTGCTCGACCTGACGCGCACACCGGACAATGCCGAGCTGGTCGACAGCACCTTCCGGGCGCTGCACACGATCAAGGGCTCGGGCTCGATGTTCGGCTTCGACGCGGTGGCGGGCTTCACCCACCACGTCGAATCCGCTTTCGATCTGGTTCGCAAGGGCAAGGTCGCGATGACCGCCGCCCTCGCCGATATCGCGCTCGCCGGCAAGGACCATATCCGCAACCTGATCGAACGCCCGGAAAGCGTCGATGCAGAGGCCGGCAAGGCGATCCTGGCGCGGCTCGAAGCGACCGTCGGCGGCCATGCCCAGGCTGAAACGCCGAAGCCCGCTGAAGCGGCGCCCGTTGTTTCCGCGGCGGCGGCGAAGTGGCGCGTGCAGTTCCGCCTGCCGGTGGATGCGCTGGCGACCGGCACCAATCCGCTTTTACTGATCGATGAACTGCGCTCGCTAGGCACGGCGGTGGTGACGCCGCTGCTGGACAAAATTCCGCCCCTGGAAGCGCTCAACGCGACCGAATGCCATATCGGCTGGGATGTCGAGATCGAGACTGACAAGCCGAAGAGCGCCCTCGAGGACGTCTTCCTCTTCGTCATGGACGAGATGGAGCTGCGCATCGAGCCGGTCGGCGCACCGGCGGCGGCGCCTGCTCCGGTTGCTGCAGAGACTGTGTCGGCTCCAGCAGCCCCACAAGCCGCGGCTGCCCAGCTGGCGAAGAACGCGACGGAAGCTCTGAAGGGCGGCGGCAGCATTCGCGTGCCCGCGGAACGACTCGACAATCTGATGGACCGGGTCGGCGAGCTCGTGATCGCGCAATCACGCCTGAAGCAGATCGCCGCGGCCAGCCAGGACGGCGAATTTAAGTCGATCTCCGAAGAGATCGAGCGTCTGGCGCTGGAGCTCCGCGACACCACGATGGGCGTCCGCATGGTGCCGATCGCCCAGCTGTTCGGCCGGTTCCGCCGCCTCGTGCACGATCTCGCCGGGGAGCTCGGCAAGGAGATCACGCTCACCACGACCGGCGAGGAGACGGAGCTCGACAAGACCGTCATCGAGCGCCTCAACGACCCGCTGGTGCACCTGATCCGCAATTCGATCGACCACGGCCTCGAATCCCCCGATCACCGCACGGCCGCCGGCAAGTCGGCCCAGGGCCATATTCACCTCACGGCCCGCCACACCGGCGACAAGGTGCTGATTTCGATCAAAGATGACGGCAAGGGCCTCGACCGCGCGCGCATTCGCGCCCGTGCCGAGGAGAACGGGCTGATCGCGCCCGGCGCCGAGATGTCGGATTCCGAATTGTTCCAGGTCCCTTACCAGCCGGGCTTCTCGACGGCGCAGAAGGTCACCAGCCTCTCCGGCCGCGGTGTCGGCATGGATGTCGTGAAGCGCACGCTGGACGCACTCCGTGGCTCGATCGACATCGCGAGCACGACTGGTAAGGGCACCGAGATCACCTTGCGCCTGCCGCTGACGCTCGCGATCATCGACGGGTTGCTGGTGCGGATCGGCCAGGGCCGCTACGTGATCCCGCTCTCCGCGGTCGAAGAATGCGTCGAGCTGCCGCCGGCAGAAGAAAACCGTGCCAACGGCAGCAACTTCCTCAACATCCGCAGCGATCTGGTGCCGTTCCTGCGCCTTCGGGAAATGTTCAACGCGACCACGCCTCCCGACAAGTATCAGAAGGTGGTGGTCGTCTCCGCCAACGACATGCGGGTGGGCCTGGTGGTCGATCAGGTGATCGGCGATCACCAGACCGTCATCAAGTCGCTCTCCAAGCTGCACAAGGGCGTTGAGACCTTCTCAGGCGCAACCATCCTCGGCGACGGTACCGTCGCCCTCATCCTGGAAATCGGCAGCCTGGTCGCGCGCGGTCAGCGCGAACGGTCGTTGAAGCTGGCGAGCTGAAGGAGCATCCCATGGCCATCTGGCAAGGCAAGCGATCGCTGGAAGTGCTGACCCTGACCCTCCAGGGTGAAAAGTTCGCCCTGGAGGCCGGCCGCGTCCAGGAGATTCTCGACCTGGTGAACGTGACCGAGGTGCCGGGCGGACCGGCTTTCCTCAACGGCCTCGTCAATGTGCGCGGCAAGGTCGTTCCGCTCGCTGATCTCAGGCTCAAGTTCGAGATGATGCCGACGCCGCCCACCATCGACACCCGAATCATCGTCATCAATATCCTGCTGGACGGAGAAACGACCATCGTCGGCCTGCTCGCCGACAAGGTGCACGAGGTAACCGAGATGAATGCCGAAATGCTGGAAGACACGCCGCGCATCGGGATGCGCTGGCGGCCGGAATTCATTCGCTGCATCGGCAAGCGTGGCGGCGATTTCATCGCGGTGCTCGACATCGATCGCATTTTCGAAGAAGGCGACCGCGCAGCGGCCGCCGCCAACCCAACCACTGTGCCGGCGCAGGACGCCGCCTGATCATCTTCAAGGAGCGTGGAAACATGCGTGCGACAATCAAATTGAAGCTCGGAATCACCTTCCTGGTGGTCATCCTGCTTTCGGCGATCTCAGCTGCCTTCGCGATTTCCGGCCTCGGCACGCTGCGGGATTCGGTGGACAACCTGGCCGACGGTGCGGCCCAGGAGCTCTCGCTGTCACAGGAATCGGCCCTCAACCTGCTCGCTCTGGTGCGCGCCGAAAAGAACCTGATCATGGCGAACTCGCCGACCCAGGCGCAGGAATACAACGATCAGATCCAGAAGCTTCGCCAGGAAGGCGTCGCGACCCACGAAAAGCTCGCCGCCGTGGCGGAGGGCGATGCCAAGCCGAAGCTGGAATCGTTCAAAGCGACTTGGCAACAATGGCTTCCGGTCCAGGACAAAATCCTCAGCCTGATGACCAGCCCAGAAGGGCGTGACCAGGCGGAAGAGCTTTCCGAAGGTGAAGGCCGCAACCTGGTGAAGCAGGCGGAAACTCAACTTGAAGAGATCGTCGCGGTCAGCCGTGCCTTCATGGAGCAATCCAAGACGGATGCCGAGTCCGACTACGAAGCTGAGCGCCTGATGCTGCTCTCCGCGGTTGCCGCGTCGCTGTTGATCGCGACCGGTGCCGGCGTCTGGATCTCCATGTCGATCAGCCGCGGCCTTCGCCAGGCGGTGACTTTGGCCAACGCCGTCGCCATCGGCGATCTCGACCAGACGATCGCGGTCAAGTCGAATGACGAGATCAAGGATGTGGTCGATGCGCTGAATCTCATGACCAGCAACCTGCGCGCCACGGCCGCTGTCGCCGACACGATCGCCAACGGCGATCTCACGGTCGAGGCGAAGCCGCTTTCCGACCGCGACTCTTTGGGTCAGGCCCTCGAGCGCATGCTGGAGAAGCTGCGCAGCGTCGTTTCGGAAGCGCTGAGCGCGTCGGACAACGTGTCGGCGGGCAGCCAGGAGCTGTCGTCGAGCGCCGAGGAACTGTCGCAAGGCGCGACCGAGCAGGCCTCGGCCGCCGAGGAGGCCTCCTCCTCGATGGAAGAGATGGCTTCGAACATCAAGCAGAACGCCGACAACGCCACCCAGACCGAAAAGATCGCCCGCCAGTCGTCCAGCGACGCCCAGGCCAGCGGCGAGGCGGTCGGCCGTGCGGTCGAGGCGATGCAGACCATCGCCGAGAAGATCACCATCGTCCAGGAGATCGCCCGCCAGACCGATCTGCTCGCTCTGAACGCCGCGGTCGAAGCGGCGCGCGCCGGCGAGCATGGCAAGGGCTTCGCGGTGGTTGCTTCCGAGGTCCGCAAGCTGGCCGAGCGCAGCCAGGCGGCGGCGGCCGAGATCGGCACCGTCTCCTCGCAGACCGTGAAGGTCGCAAGAGAAGCCGGCGAAATGCTGACGAAGCTGGTCCCCGACATCAAGCGCACGGCCGAGCTCGTCTCGGAGATCAGCGCCGCCTGCCGCGAGCAGGATATCGGCTCGGATCAGATCAACCAGGCGATCCAGCAGCTTGACAAGGTGACCCAGCAGAACGCCTCCGCCTCGGAGCAGATGTCGGCCACCTCGGAAGAGCTCGCGGCCCAGGCCGAGCAGCTCCAGTCCTCCATCGCCTACTTCCGCACCAATGACCAGGCGACGCAGACCCGCGGCACCGCACCGGTGCGCGCGGCGGCCCCAGCGCGTCCCAATGTGGTGCATATGACGCCGAAACCCGCTCCGGCCAAGGCGGCCAAGGCCAACGGCCATGCCAATGACTCAGCGCCGGCGAAGGCACCTGTCAAAGCCAAGGCGCGCGCCAACGGCCGCGGCGGCTTCGCGCTCGACATGACGGCGGGCGGCGCCGACAGCCGTGACGCCGAGTTCGAAAGGGTCTGACGCCATGACCGATGCCGCCCCTGGGGCCGCCGTGAGCCATGATGCGCAATTCGTGACGCTCGGTATCGACCGCGAGGTCTTCGCCGTGCCGGTCGATGCGGTGCTCGAGATCCTGGAGATGCGGCAGATGTTCCGCGTCCCGGAGGCGCCGGGCTATCTGGCCGGCCTCATTGACGTGCGCGGCCGCGGCGTTCCGGTCGTCGATCTTCGCCTCAAGCTTGGGCTCTCGGCCCAGCCGGCGAATGAGATGACCCGCATCCTGGTGCTGGAATTCACCCTTGCCGACCAGAAGGGCGGCGAGCAGCAGTTGGTTCTGGGCTTGATCGCCGATCGCGTGATCGAGGTCATCACCCTCGACAAGCGCGAAATCCAGCCGGCGCCGGCAATCGGCCTGCAATGGCGATCCGACTACATCAGCGGCGTCGGCCGCCGCAACGACAACTTCGTCATCATCTTCGCACTCGCCCGCCTATTCTCGTCGAACGACGTGGCACTGATCAGCGCCACGGCCACGACCAAAGCCAACGCTGCCTGATTCACGGAAGGATCCAACCCCATGCGCGCAACCATCAAACTGAAGCTGGGAGTGACCTTCGTCGCAGTCATCCTCCTCTCGGCAATCTCTGCTTTCGTGGCCATCAACGGCCTCGGCGCCTTGCGTAATTCGGTGGACGAGCTGGTCGATGGGGCTGCTCAGGAAGTCTCGCTCTCGGATAAACTCGGCATCAACCTGCTCGCTTTGGTGCGAGTCGAGAAGAACATGATCCTCGCCGATTCGCCGACGGAGGTTCAGGAATACGATACGCAGCTCCAGAAGCTGCGCCAGGACGGCGTCGTGCTGCAAAAGAAGCTCGCCGCGGTCGCGCATGACGAGGCAGCACAGAAGCTCACCGCTTTCCAGGCAACCTGGGACCAATGGCTGCCGGTGCAGGACAAGATCCGTTCGCTGGTAGCCGGCGTCGATGGCCGCGCACAAGCCGAGGCGATCTCCGAAGGAGAAGGCCGCGCACTGGTCAAACAGGCCGAGACCCAGCTGGAAGAAATCTCGACGCTCAGCGAAACCTTCATGAATCAGTCGAAGAAGGACGCCGAGGCGGATTACGAGCAGAACCGTGCGCTCCTGATCGCCGCCGTGGTCGCTTCGCTGCTGATCGCCGTCGGTTCCGGTGTCTGGATTTCGACGATTATCGGCCGCGGTCTCTCCCGCGCCGGCAATCTCGCCCAGGCGGTGGCGAATGGCGATCTGACCACGACCATCGACAAGGTTCCCAATGACGAGATCGGCGACCTGATCGGCCACGTCAATCGCATGGTCGAGCAGCTGCGTATCGTCGTGGCCGAAGCGCTGAGCGCGTCGGACAACGTGTCGGCGGGCAGCCAG
>Ga0193753_10003939_pt1 | contig 10788 bp, 10 predicted proteins | sample H1c2metaG_FD_144925 | JGI IMG/M metagenome (GOLD analysis project Ga0193753, IMG submission 144925) | Soil microbial communities from a riparian zone of the East river system, Colorado, United States - H1c2 | ecosystem: Environmental > Terrestrial > Soil > Riparian zone | place: USA: East... | reverse complement strand
TCGCCGGGCTGCGCCTCGGCACTTTGCCGTTCGAGGCGCAGCCCGGCGAACGGCAAAGTGCCGAGGCGTTCCATGGTCGTGCAGATGGGTTCGTCCTTGTCGGCGAAGTACCAGCCGAAGCCCGCGGCCTCGCCCAATCCCTTGGCCATGTACAGCGGCGCGAACTCCGGCTGCTGGCCGTAGTTGATGCCCGCGGTGTGCGTGAGCAGGTCGCGGATCGTGATGGGCCGCTTGGCGGCCACTATGTTCGTGTTAGCGCTGTTCTCCACTCGCGTGAGCACCGTCGTCTTCTCGAACGAGGGGATGTACTTGCCGGCGCTTTCGTTCACCGTGAGCTTGCCTTCCTCCATGAGCTGCAGGATGGCGACGCTGGTCAACGCCTTGGACTGCGAGGCGATGCGGAACTCGGTGTCCATGGTCATCTTGCGGCCGGCCTCGCGATCGGACCAGCCGACGGCACGCTCGTACACGGGCTTACCGTCACGCAGCACCAGCGCGACGATGCCGGCGACACGGCCATCGTTGACGTAGGAGTCGAGCAGGGTGTCGACGCGCGCGAGGCGTTCGGTTGCGAAGCCCGCACGCGGCGCATCCGCCTGCGCAGCCAGCGTCGTGGCCCCGAAAGTGACTATGGAGAGCGCCGCCGTCAACAGCAGCCCACGGACCTTCTGGATCGTTTTCATCACGTTTCCTTGGCGGGCGAGGATCAGTTCAGGGTGGCCACGACGACCGACTTGGCCGGCAGATCGAATACCCAGGTGTCACCCTTGAGCCTGGCACCGGCGAACGCCGCGGGCTTCACCGTGTCGGGCTTGTCGAAGGTGTTGTGGGCATTCATGGCGTCGGTCGTGAGCACACGCGCGCTGATCTTCTTCGCGGCGGCGCCCTGGACCTTCACGCTGACGCGCGCCGGCTTGTTGGCGTCGGTATTCACCAGCGCCAGCACCACCTCGCCGTTGGCGCCGCGGGCCGCCGAGGCGCTGACAGCGGGAATCGCCACATCGTCCACGCGGTATTCGGGAGCCACGAGCTCGGACGGCAGGAACGTCGAGTTCTGGAACGGCTTGTACATTTCGAACACATGATAGGTGGGCGTGACCAGCATCTTTTCCTTGTCGGTGAGGACCATGGCCTGCAGCACGTTGATCATCTGCGCGATGTTGGTCATGCGCACGCGATCGGCGTGCTTGTGGAACACGTTGAGGTTGAGGCCGGCGACGACGGCGTCGCGCATGGTGTTCTGCTGGAACAGGAAGCCGGGATTCGTGCCCGGCTCGACGTCGTACCACGTGCCCCACTCATCCACGTACAACGCCACCTTCTTCTCCGGATCGTGCTTGTCCATGATCGCGGAGTGTTTGCTCACCATCTCGTCGATCTCGAGCGTGTGCTTCAGCGTGATGATCCAGTCGGCCTCGGTGAATTGGAGCGCCGGGCCCTTGTTCTTCGTCTCGAAACTGCCGGAGGGCAGCGTGTAGTAGTGCAGCGAATACGCGCCCATTTGCCGCACGGCATTCTTCATGACCACTTCGGTCCAGTCGTAGCCGTCGCCATACGGACCGCTGGCCACTTCGATGGGCGCGACGTCGCGGGGTGTCTTGATGTTGAGCGCGAACTTCTTGTACTCATCCGCGTAGTACTCGGGGCGCATGTCGCCGCCGCAGCCCCAGGGCTCGTTGCCCACGCCGATGTAGTCGATCTTCCAGGGCTTGTCGCGCCCGTTCGCGCGCCGCTCATTGGCGAGCGCCGATTGCGAGGGCGAAGTGATGTACTCGACCCACTGCGACATCTCGGCCACGGTGCCCGAGCCCACGTTCACGGCGAGATAGGTTTTCGAGCCCAGCATTTCCGCGAGCTCGAAGAACTCGTGCGTCCCAAAGGTGTTGGGCTCGATGACGCCGCCCCAGAACGTGTTGACGCGCGCCGGGCGTTTGTCGCGCGCGCCGATGCCATCGCGCCAGTGGTATTCGTCCGCGAAACAGCCGCCCGGCCAGCGCAGCACCGGGACCTGCAATTTCCTGAGCGCCGCGAGCACGTCGTTGCGGTAGCCGCGCGTGTTGGGGATGGAGGAACCTTCGCCTACCCAGATGCCTTCGTAGACGTTGCGGCCCAGGTGTTCCATGAACTGGCCGTAGATGTTGGCGTCGATCGTGGCGCCGGGCTGGTCGGCGCGGATGGTCAGCTGCGCGCTGACGGGTTCGGGCTTCGGCGCGGCGTGCGCAGCGCAGCTCAACGCGGCCACGATGGCCGCCAGAAACGTCTTCGACATGCGATTCCCCTCGTGCCGGCGAGGTTGCGGCACGCGTCGAAGACTAGCGGATTTATCCGCCTACAGCAGCCAGCGCGGCACCTTCGATTTGTATTCGTCCCACGCCGCACCATGCGTGCGCGCGAGCCACGGCTCTTCGCCGAACACCACGCGCAAATGGAATCCCAGCATCACACTTCCGGTATAGATCGCGAGCGTCGGCGACCAGAAACACACCGCCCAGCCCGCGAGCATCATCGTCACGGCCAGGTACATGGGATTGCGGCTGTGGCGATAGAGGCCGACCGTCACCAGGTGCCGCGGCGGCGACCATGGCGCGAGCGTGCCTTTGCCCGAGACGTAGAAATCGCGAATGCACCACAGCAGCAACGCGAAGCCGGCGGCGAGCGGCAGCAGCCCGATGGCGGCAAACTCTCCGCCGGCGTGCAGCTCGCGCACACCGATGAAGGCAGGGATCAGCAGCGCCACCACGCCGGGCAGCACGAGAAAGGCGAAGAGCGCGCGCAGGAACATTTGCCTAACTACCGAGCCCGCAAGTCTTCCCGCCACTCGCCCACGGCGTGAGCCCCGACTTCGTGCTCTTCGTCGCGCCAGGTTTCCTGCAGCGCCGCGGCATACCAATCCTTCATCGATGGCAGCGCCAGCAGCTGCGCGGCGTAGCGACGCGTGCCGCTGCCGATCGGCAGCTCGTACGTCTGGATGCGAAACGCCACGGGCGCGAAGAACGCATCCACCGCGCAGAACCGCTGGCCGGTGAGAAACGGCCCGCCGAATCGATTGAGGCCATCGGCCCAGAGCTCTTCGAGCCGCGCGAGATCCCGGTTGAGGCCAATGTCGATCGAGCGGAGCTTGATGCGAAGACCGCAGTTCATTCCACAGGTGTTTCGAAGCGCGATGAACCCGGAGTGCATCTCGGCGGCGGCCGAGCGCGCCCAGGCGCGCGCCACCGCTTCGGCGGGCCAGGCGCCGGCATGGCGCTCGCCCAGGTATTCGGTGATGGCCATTGAGTCCCACACCGTGACCGCACCGTCGACCAGGCACGGCACCTTGCCGGTGGGCGAGAAGTCGCGAAAGGCGTCCGGGTTCTGCGCACCGCCGAAAGGCACGAGGTTCTCGCGAAACGGGATGTTCAGCTCACGCATCAGCACCCACGGGCGCAGCGACCACGAGGAGTAGTTCTTGTTGCCGATGAATAGGTCGTACATCAGCGAAGGATCTTCATTTCAGATTCTTGCTCACGAGCTCATACCCGGCGCGATCGTCGAACCCGTGGCGCCGGTAGAAGTTTCGCGCCGCTTCGTTGCTGCGCCCGAGCTGCAACGAGACATTGGTGCAGCCCTCGAGGCGAAACTGCGCTTCGGCGATCGCCAGGATCTGGTGCCCCAGCCCGAGGCCGCGATGCGCCGGCACCACGAAGAACTCGTCGATCTCGGCGGTCAGGCCCTGGTGCTCGAGGCTGAAGACGTAGACGGCGAGTAGATAGCCAGCGGGCTCGCCGTACAGCGTGGCCACCCACGCCCGCCCCAGGTTTGCGTCTTCCAGCACGCGCGTGAGCAGTTTGCGCATGCGCGTGGCGTCGAAACCTTCGATGGCTTCGAATCGCCAGTACTGCTCCACCATCGGCAGCAGCATTTCGAGGTCGGTGGGGGTCGCGGGGCGGATGCCGACGTGTTCGGTTCCGGCGGAAGCTTCGGTTGAGATTTCCATTGCGGGGATTCTCGCACCGCGGTGTTGGCGTGGGCCAGCCGGGAAAGGTAGGGAGGATCTAGTTGCCGTCCGGAAGCCACAATGTCACGACCGCGCCGCCGCCTTCGCGATTGGCGATACGCAGCCGGCCCCCGTGCGCTTCGACGATTTCGCGGCACAACGTGAGTCCCAGTCCCGTTCCGGCCTGCTTGGTCGAGTAAAACGGCACCAACGCATTTTCCAGTGCCGCCGGCGTGAACCCCGGGCCACGATCGCGTACCTCGACCGAGCACCCGCCGCCGATGAGCGAGACGGCAAGTTCGATTTGCGACGCGTCCGAGCCCGACTCGCGCGCATTCTTCAGCAGGTTGATCAACGCCTGCTCGATCTGCGCGGCGTCGAAGCTGATCGCGTGATGAGGGGGTGAACCTGCCAGCGAGAATTGAACGACGACGCGCAAACGCTCGAGCAGGACGTTCCAGGCGACGGGCGCGACACGTGGCTTCGGCAGCTTGGCGAATTGTGAATAGCCCTCGATGAATCCGGCGAGATGCCGCGCGCGCTCTTCGATCGTCGAGAATATACGGCTCATCTGCGCGGGATCCGGTGGGGCATTCACCAGGATCTGTCCCGAATGCGCCAGCGAAGAAATGGGCGCGAGGGAGTTGTTCAGTTCGTGCGCGATGACGCGGATGACCTTTTTCCAGGTCGCCACTTCCTGCGAATTGATTTCCCGCGTGAGTTGTTTGAGCAGCAGCAGCCGATGGGGCAGGGCGTTCAGCAGGAAGCGCCGCTGCGACACGTGGTACACCTGCGGCTCCCCGCCGAGCTCGAGCGTGAACAGCGTGTCGCCGCCGCGGTCGATGGCCTCGCGCAGCGGCACCGGCGCGGCCTCGAGATACCGCGCGAAGCGCTCGCCTTCGAGCTTGCGGCCCGCGCCGAACAAGTGGCGTGCCGCCGAGTTGCTGTAGAGAACCGCATCGCCTTCATTGGTCAGCACCAGCGCGAGCGGCGTGGTCTGGATCACCGTGTCGAGCATCAGCTCGCGCTGGTAGAGGCTCTGGCGCTCCACGCGCAGGCGATCGCCGAGGCCGTTGTAGGTGGTCACCAGGTCGCCCATCTCGTCGTGCGTGGCCTGGGTGACGCTCACGCTGAAGTCGCGGTCCTTGAGGCTCAGGATGCCGTCGGTGAGCGCCCGGGCCATGTGGCTCCAGCGGGAGGCGAGCATCGTGCCGGACCAGGCGACCAGCGGTGTGAGCACGAGCGCGGCGGCTACGGTGGCCATCCACGGGGATTCGATGAACTGTCGTGCGATGGCGAGCGTGCCCAGGGCAGCGAGCGCGACGCCGCCAAGCCAGAGCGTGGCCCAGCCGGCCATTGAATGTCTCACCATCGGGAATGGCCAACGCATGAGACCTGGGAATCCGCCTGTTGTTAGCCCGGGCCTTTGGCTACCGGGACGGGGATTCCTTGATACCGAGTTTTTCCATGCGGCGATAGAGGGCCTGCCGGCTCATGCCGAGCTGGCGCGCGGCCTGGGCCACGATGTGGCCGTTTTCCGCGAGCACGCGTTCGATGGTGGCCCGATCGAGCACCGGATCGTCGGAGCGCGCGGGTAAAACGGCCGGGAGGTTGAGCGCTGCGGCGTTGATGGGCGCTTCGCCCGCGAGCAATGCTGCGCGTTGCAGCACATTTCTGAGTTCGCGGACGTTACCCGGCCAGGAATAGTTGAGCAGCGCGCGTTCGCCGTCACTGGTGAGCCGCGCGCCGGCAGGAAGAAATGCGCGCGTCAGCGGCAGTACGTCGTCACGGCGTTCCGCCAGCGGCGGGAGCGCGAGCTCGATGACTGAAATGCGGTAGTACAGATCCTCGCGGAAGCGGCCTTCGCGCATCGCGTCGCGCAGCGGCATGTTGGTGGCCGCGACGATGCGCACGTTGGCGCGCCGTGTGGTGTTGCTGCCCAGGCGCTCGTATTCGCCGGTCTGCAGCACGCGCAGTAGTTTGGCCTGGCCGGCGAGCGGCAGGTTGCCGATCTCGTCGAGGAACAGCTTGCCGCCATCGGCGGCCTCGAAACGGCCGGCGCGCGCCTTGGCGCCGGTGAATGCGCCCGCTTCGGTGCCGAACAGCTCGGCCTCGATCAACTGGTCCGGCAGTGCGCCGGCGTTCACCTTCACGTAGGGCTGCGACTTGCGCGCCGAGTTGGCATGCACGATGTCGGCCAGCACTTCCTTGCCGGCGCCATTGGGGCCGATGATGAGCACGGGCACGTCGGCGTGCGCCACCTGCGCCGCCATCGACGCCACGGTGTGCAGCGCCTCGCTCTCGTAGATGAGGCCCTTGAGGTCGTAGCGTTCGGCGAGCTTCGCGCGCGCTTCCGCGCGATTGGCGCGCGTGGCGATGTTCTCTTCCACCGCCGCCCGCAGCTCGAGCAGATTGCGCACGGTGGTGAGCAGGCGCGCGTCGTCCCACGGCTTGGCGATGTAGTCGGCCGCGCCGGCCTTGACGAGGTCGACAGCGGTTTCGAGGTGCGTCCAGGCCGTCAGCAGGATCACCGGCACGTCGGGGTGCAGCGCGCGCAATTCCTTGAACAGCGCCACGCCTTCTTCGCCGGAGGTGGCTTCACGGCGGAAGTTCATGTCCTGGATGATCAGGTCCACTTCCTGGGAGCGCACGGTCGCGAGGGCCTCGGCCGGAGATGAAGCGCCGAGAACCCGCGCGCCGTGCATGGACAACAGGACCTGGAAGGCCGTTCGCACGGCCTCACTATCGTCAGCAACCAGTACGGTGCGGTGTGCCAGGCGGTCCTCGACGTTTGACGTGATTGAAGTCATACGTAGGACGTTCGGGCGGGCCAGAGGGTTGCAAGCGACGGACACTTTTGCACGCGGGGAGGTTAAACGCTGCGCGTTGCCATGGCGGGGGAGACTTTGGCCGCCCGCAGCGCGGGCTGCCAGGCCGCCAGCTGCCCGAGAGCCCACAGCCCCGCGACCCCGCCCACGAGGAAGTAGAGGTTGAGCCGCGGCAGTTCGAACTGGTTCGAAAGCCAGAAGCCCACGGCCAGCGCCAGCCCGCAACCCAGCAGCACGCCCAGCGAGGTGACGATCCAGTTCTCCGCCATGAAGTAGCTGACGATATCGCGCTTGCGCGCGCCTACCGCGCGCCGGGTGCCGATCTGGCGCGTGCGCGTGTTCACGTTGAAGGTCGCAAGGCCAAAGATTCCGAGCGCACTGAAGACCAGCACCAGGCCGGTCACGACGGAAAGCGTCACCGCCATCAGCGAATCGCTGGAGTAGCTCGCCTGCTTGAAGTTCTGCACGGTGCGAAGCTTGCCCACCACGCGGTTCGCTTGCGCAGCGCCACTTCGACGGCGGCCATCGTTGCATCGAGCTTGCCGGGCTCGGTGCGCACGAGGTAACGGATACCCGGTCCAGGCCCCACGACGGGGGTCAGCATCACGCGGTCGACCTTGTCCCAGCCCACCCACGCGCCGTGCATCTGTTCGATGATGCCGGTGATGACGACGGGCTTGCTCTGGTCGTCGTAGAAGGTCTTGCCCACGAGGTGATCCTTGTCCTTCGGGAACAACGCTTCGGCGAACGCACGCGTGACCACACCGACGCCGGGCATTCCTTGAACGTCCTTCGGACGATACTCGACGTCGGTGGCGGTGAAGTTCCTGCCATCGGCGAGTTTCACGCCCAGCGCGTTGACCGCGTGTTCGTCGGTGCCGTAGTAGTTCACCGGGGACTTCTCGCCCTTCTTGTCGGGCAGCGAATAGAACATGGTCGAACTGCCGCCACCCGACAACGGAACCTGGCTGATGGGCGCGGCGTCGACGACGCCCGGCATGTCGCGCAGCATCGTCATGTCGGCGCGGACCATCGCGAATAAATCGAAATTCTTCTCGAAGCCCGTGACCGGCAACGCGAACTGGTTCTGATCGTCGAGGCCTGAATCGCGGCCGATCTTGCTGATGCGCTGCTGGGTGACGAACACCGCATTCACGACGATGGCGAGCGTCAGCGCAATCTGAATCGCCACCAGCAACGGGCCGGCGCTGTTGCGCATGAGCGAGGAGAGGATTGGTCGAAGTCCCATGGTTATTGCACCTTGAGGTAGGAGGCGGGCGCGGCGCGCCCGATGCGCCAGGCCGGGTACAGGCCGGCGATGATTCCCGCGGCGAGCGAGATGCCAATCGCGATCGCGAAAGTGCTGTAGTCGGTCGGCAACGCGCGATCCAGGTCCTGCACGAAGCGCCCATACCACGCACGCAGCGCCCAGACGCCCGCCACACCGAGGAAGCCGCCGAGGATGCCGCCGGTCACGGCGACCACACCGGATTCAGTGAGGTGCTGCCAGAAGATGTCGCGGCGGCTGGCGCCGAGCGCGCGCCTGACGCCGGCGATTGGGGCGGCATTCAGGAACTTCGCCAACAACAATCCGACCGTGTTGACGAGGCAGACCGCGAGAAACGCGAACGCCATGATGAGCATCGCCTTGTTGTCGGTGTCGATGACCTGGTTGCGCTGCATCCAGCCCTCGATGTTGTACAGGTGATTGTTGAGCGGCCGCGGAAACCGCCCCTTGGATTTCTGATCGATGACGTAGTCATCGAGGAATTTGCGATACGCCGCCACCTTGGCCGGAGTGCGCAGCTCCACCCAGGTTTCGAACCAGATGCATTCGGAGTTGAGGAAGTCCTGGTAGCTCTTGATGTCCTCGGTCTTCCAGCAATTGGTGTTGCCGTCGCTGCCGAGTTCCATGATCTGTCCCCAGGTGACGGGCACATAGATCTGCTCGGGATCATCGAAGCGGCCGTTCGACACGTCGTAGAATTTCGGCGCCGGTTCCCAGTCGTTGAGCACGCCGACCACGCGGAACTCCCGCTCGTGCCAGAGCAGCGTCTTGCCGACACTGTTGGCGCCGCCAAAGGCCTTCTCGTTGGTTTCCTTGCTGAGCACGATTACCGGTTCGGGACCTTCGTCGGCCTTGGCGTTCCATCCTCCGCCATAGAGAAACGGTGTCTCGAACATCGGGAAGAAATCGCCCGTGGTCATGCGCGCGGATACGTATTCCGGCGCCATGTTGGTTCCGCCCGACAGCACGCCGCCGGCCTTGAACATGATGAGCTTGCGATCCGGAATGGTGGAGGCGTAGAGCCCGCGCGCGTCGCGATAGGTCTGCAGGTCCGGCGCATTGATCGGTTTGTCCTTGTCATACGGGTCGACCGGGTCCCAGCTGTCGACATTGGGTGCGAACAGCATGTCGGCCTTGTGAGGCAGGGGGATGCGCGCTGCGGCGCGATAGCTCGTGAGGGTGACCATGCACACCGAGATGCCGAGCGCGATGGCCATCACCATGAGCGCGGTGAGGCCGGGGTTGCGGCGGAAGCTCTTCAGCGACAGTCGCAGGTAGTAGGCGAACATGGCTTCAGGCTCCTGCGGGGGTCGGGACCCGATCGTGCGGAACGGGCGTGGCCCCGGCGGTGTGCGGTTCGTAGGGCTTGAAGTCCGAGACCTGGCCATCGACCACCTGCACGTTGCGATGCGCGCGGCGCGCGAGCTCCGGATCGTGCGTGACCATGATGATGGTGGTGCCCATCTCGTTGATGCGTTCGAGCAGGTCGAGGACCTGGCGCGCCATGAGCGAATCGAGGTTGCCCGTGGGCTCGTCCGCGAGCACCAGCTTCGGGTCGCCGGCAATCGCGCGCGCGATGGCCACGCGCTGCTGCTGGCCGCCGGAGAGCTGCGAAGGATGGTGTTTCATGCGTGCGGCCAGGCCGACGATCTCGAGCGCATTGGTGATGCGCTTGTCGCGTTCCGCGGACTTCATGCGGCGGTAGCGCAGCGGCACGTCCACGTTGTCGTAGACGTTGAGGTCGGGCATCAGGTTGAAGCTCTGGAAGATGAAGCCGATCTTCTGATTGCGCAAGCCGGAACGCGCATCGTCGGACAGAGCGGTTACTTCGACGTCGTCGAGCTTGTAGCTGCCGGTCTCGTAGGGCTCGAGCAGGCCGGCGATGTTGAGAAACGTGGTCTTGCCCGAGCCCGAGGGCCCGGTCACCGCGAGGAACTCACCGGCTTTCACCTCCAGCGAGAAATCGCGCAGCGCATGCGTCTCGATGAGGTCGGTGCGAAATACTTTGCTGACGTTCTTCATGGAAAGCATGTGGATCATTCCTCTTAGTTACCGATGAGGACGCTGGGCGCGTCCTTGTAATCGCGCATGTCGGAGAGCACGACGGTGTCGCCGACATCGAGTCCGTTGCGGATTTCGATCTCGCCGATGGCCGCCGCGCCGAATTCCACGGGCGTGCGCACGGCCTCGTCGTCGCGTACGACGTAGGCGAATTTCGAATCCGAATCGCTGAAGGGGCTGCGTGCAACCTTCAGGACATCGCTGCGTTCATCGAGCACGATGCGCACCGAGGCACGCTGGTTCTGCCGCAAACCCTTGGGCTGCGCGTTGAAGCGCACGCGGCCGGTCACCTGCGCATTGCGCACGTCGGGCGAAATTCCGATCACGGTACCGATGCTCTGCCGGCCATCGAGAGCGATCTCGGCGTTCATGCCGGAGCGGATCTCGTTGGCGTAGCTCTCGGAGACCTGGAACTCGATTTCGAGTGCGGTGAGGTCGACCACCGTGACCAGCGGCGCGTTCTGCGCGACCTGGGCGCGTTCCTGCTGGCTTAGCGTGGCGACCATGCCGGCGACCGGCGATTTGAGCGTCAATGCGTCCACGCGCTCGCGCAGGCGGGCCACCTTGAGAGCCTGGGCATCCCGCTGTGCGCGCAGGCTGCGCAGTTCGAGTTGCAGGCTGTCCTTCTCGAGGCC
>Ga0193753_10003937_pt1 | contig 10792 bp, 7 predicted proteins | sample H1c2metaG_FD_144925 | JGI IMG/M metagenome (GOLD analysis project Ga0193753, IMG submission 144925) | Soil microbial communities from a riparian zone of the East river system, Colorado, United States - H1c2 | ecosystem: Environmental > Terrestrial > Soil > Riparian zone | place: USA: East River... | reverse complement strand
CGGTCGCCCGGGACGAGTTTCCCCTCGGCCGTGCGCCCAGGGGTCACGACGCCGACGTTGGGCGCCGGAAACGCGCGATCTTCGAGAAACACGGAGGTGTAGAGCGCCACCGGGAAGACCACGTTCATCGCGGGGCCTGCCAGCACGATGACCACGCGCTTCCAGAGGACTTGCGCCTCGAAGGTTCGCTTGGCGTCTTCGGGCGGAATGGCCTCCGTACCCTTGGCCTCCTCGAGCATCTTCACGAATCCGCCGAAGGGCAAAAGCCCTACGCAATATTCCGTCTCCCGGCCGCGAAGGCGGAGAATCTTTGGCCCGAAGCCAATCGAAAACGTGATGACTTTGACGCCGAAAAACTTCGCAAACACGAAGTGTCCCGACTCGTGGATGAAAATGAGAATGCTGGTGAGGAGGGTAAAGTAGAGAAGATCCACGTCCCGCCTCGGCTCCAGGTCAGAGAGATGAGCCCGCGGCGGGGACCGCAGACGCACCATGCGCGGCAATCACGGCGTCGAAGATCGAGCGTCCGTCGACGCCGCCGAGGATCGCTTCGCTCATGCGCTCGGGGTGCGGCATCACGCCGAAGACATTTTTGCTCGCGCCGCCGTAGATGGCGGCAATACCCAAATCGGCGCCATTCGGGTTGGCCGCGTCCGTGACCTCACCGAGCTTATCGCAGTAGCGAAGCGCAATTTGCCCCGACGCCTCGAGGTCGGACAGGACGCGCGCTGTTGCTTGGTAGCGTCCTTCGCCGTGTGCAATGGGGAGGCGCCAAACGGATTCGAGCTTTTGCGTGAAGGGCCCCTCCGCGGTGACTTTGACGTAGACGTCACCGCACGCAAATCGCATCGATTCATTGCGGGTGAGTGCGCCGGGCAAAAGGCCAATCTCGGTGAGAATTTGAAATCCGTTGCAGACCCCGAGCACGAAACCACCGCGCTTTGCGTGGCCCACGATAGCACCGACGATGGGCGCTACCTTCGCGATGGCGCCAGCGCGCAGGTAGTCTCCGTAGCTGAAGCCGCCAGGGACGGCGACGAGATCGGTCCCCGTGGGCAGCTCGGTGTCGGTGTGGCGAATGACGGTGGTTGGCAGCCCGCAAACGTCGCGAAGCGTTCGAACCATTTCGGCATCTGCGTTGATCCCTGGAAAAACGACGACGGCAGCGCGCATTTCGGCCCTTTCGCTAGCACGGAAGCGCCAAAGCTTCTACGTTGCGCGCGTGACGCACCATCAGTCTGGCGGGGATGGCGCCCATCCTGCGCCGCAGCCGAGTGTTTTTCCGGGCGATCTCGAAATCACGGACGAGCTCGTCCGTCAACACAAAGTCAGCGATTCCGAGTACCGGACGATCGTAGAGACGCTCGGGCGCAAGCCCACGTACACCGAGCTCGGGGTGTTCAGTGTCATGTGGAGCGAGCACTGCTCCTACAAGTCGTCGCGCGTGCATCTACGCCGCCTTCCGACCAAAGGGCCGCGCGTCATTCAGGGGCCCGGCGAAAACGCCGGCGTGGTGGATATCGGCGATGGGTTTGCGGCGGTCTTCAAGATGGAGTCGCACAACCACCCGAGCTTCATCGAACCCTACCAAGGCGCCGCGACGGGGGTCGGTGGCATCCTGCGCGACGTCTTTACGATGGGCGCGCGGCCCATCGCATCCCTGAATTCGCTGCGCTTTGGACGCCCCGATCATCCACGCACACCGGAGCTGCTTCGCGGCGTGGTCGCGGGCATCGGCGGCTACGGCAACTCTTTTGGCGTCCCCACCGTCGGTGGCGAAGTCACGTTCGACGCGCGCTACGACGGCAACATCCTGGTCAATGCATTCACGTGCGGCGTGGTGCACAAGGACAAGATTTTCTACGGGCGCGCGAGCGGCATCGGAAATCCGATCCTTTACGTCGGCGCCAAAACGGGGCGCGATGGCATCCACGGCGCCACGATGGCCTCCGACGAATTCACCGACGACGGTGCGGGTCCGGGGGGCAAGCGCGCGAGCGCCACCGACAACACGATCGCAACCGCCTCGTCCATTCGCCGCGGTGTGCGCTCCACGATGCAAGTGGGCGATCCGTTCATGGGCAAAATTCTCCTCGAAGCGTGCCTCGAGTTGTTTCAACTCGATCTGCTCGAGGGGATCCAAGACATGGGCGCCGCAGGGCTGACGTCGTCGAGCGTCGAGATGGCGGGGCGCGCAAAAAATGGCATCGAGATCGACCTCGACGCCATCCCGCGTCGCGCCAAGCGCATGTCCCCTTACGAGATTCTGCTGAGCGAATCGCAGGAGCGGATGCTCTTGGTCGCCAAGCAGGGGTGCGAAGCGCGCGTGCTCGAGATTTGTAAGAAATGGGAGCTGGACGCGGCCGTCATCGGACACGTTACGGACACGAAGCACTGGGTCGTGCGTGCGACGCCGGGCTACGATCCGCTCGCGGACAGCGGGAAAGGCAATGGCGCCTCCAAGAGCGTCGTCGCATGTGACATTCCCATCGACATTCTCACCGACGGAGCCCCCGTCTACGAACGGCCCCGAGAACCGCTCTCGCAAGTCTTCGCGACGCGCATCGAGATTGCCCCTCCCGACGATTGGGGCGACGAGCTCCTCGCCTTGTGTGGCTCGCCCAATCTCGGCTCGCGTCAATGGATCTGGCGGCAATACGACCACATCGTTCGCGGCAGCACCGCCGTGCGGCCAGGCGCCGACGCAGGCGTCGTACGCGTGCCGTGCGAGATCGATGGGCGTGTACTCTACAAGTACCTTGCGTTTTCCGTCGATTGCAATGCGCGCCAGGTCAACAACGATCCGTTTACCGGCGGCGCGATGGCCGTGGCCGAAAGCTGCCGCAACGTGGTGTGCGCCGGCGCCGAACCGATCGGGCTCACGGACTGCCTCAACTTCGGTAATCCGGAGCGCCCCGAGGTGATGGAGCAGTTCTCACGTGCGATCGACGGCATCGCGGCCGCGTGCGAAGCCCTCGAAGTTCCCATCGTGAGCGGCAACGTGAGTCTCTACAACGAGACCGCCGGCGCGGCGATCTTGCCAACGCCGACGATCGCGTGCGTCGGTCTCTTTGCGTCCGAGAAGGACATGGTCACCCCGTGGTTCAAACGCGAAGGCGACATCGTCCTCGCGCTCGGCGTTTTGCCGAGCAACAACGCGGGTTCGCTTGGGGGCAGCGAATATACGGCGCAAAAAAAAGGGTGGGCCTCGGGTACGCCGCACATCGACCTGGAATTGGAGACGCGGCTGCAGCGTCTCGTGCTCGCGCTCGCGCGCCGGCAGCTCCTCGCGAGCGCACACGACGTGTCCGAGGGCGGCCTGGCCGTGGCCCTCGCCGAGTGCTGCGTGACCGCCCCCGAAGGTGAAAACGATGTGGGCGCACGTATTACGCTTCCCGCGGTGAGCGTGACCGAAGGTCAGACCGCCTCCGACACGGCGGGGCGCCTTTTCGGCGAAATTGCATCGCTCATCCTCGTGAGCGTCGACAAAAGCCGCGTCGAGGAGGTTCTCTCGGCCGCGCGCGATGCGATGGTTCCTGCCGAAACCATCGGCGTAACCGGTGGTGATACGCTTCGCATCGATGACGCAACGCGCGCCAGCCTTCGGGTGGAACTTACCCGGATTCGCCGTGCTCGAGAAGAATGCCTCACCAGCATCGTCGGGGACTAGTCTGGATTCAATTGAATCGAGGTACTCGTCCACCGGGCTCGCCGTCGTGGTACATTTTGCGAGCGCACGCTGCGCGTAGCTGAGTCATGTCCAAGGCGCCCTCACCGCTGCTCGGCTATAACAACAACGTCCGGCATAAAAGCCGGGTGTTTCATATCCAGACAGAGGATTCGGGAATCAAACACCCGCACGTCATCACGCACCTGTTCATGGACGGCGGGCGGATCCTCAAGTCGGTCAAGAAAAGCTACGCGGAACATCTCGGCACCGAGGGGCTCGAAGTCGTCGTTCGCCAGATGATGAAAGAACAACACAAGGCGATGTTCATCGCCTTGCGCGGCGGCCAATTCGACCACCTCGTCGACGCCGCCGTCGACGGCGTGCCTTCCTCGTTGCGCACCGCCGCGGCCCCGAAGGTCGCGAGCGACCCGCCCGCATCACGCCCGTCTCCTCCGCCCGCATCACGTCCGTCTCCTCCGCCCGTCCTGCCCCTCGTAGCTCCCACCGCTCCCACCCCGATCGCGGGCGCGGAAGCCGATCGCACGAGGGCGGCCGCCGTGGCACGCATCACGATTCCCGACGACGTTCCTCCACCGTCATCGGGTCGTGCGCGGCCCGCGCTGAACGACGAGTCGCGCCGCAAGGCCACCGTCGTTGCGGACGACACGCAACCTCAATCCAACGGGCCAGCCACGACGCCGGCGGCGGCGGCCGCGCCGCTATCGGGTCCGGAGCTTCGAGAGCATCCACCTTCGGAAACCGAAACGATCCCTGCGGCGCCGCCTTCGGGCCTCGAGCTTCCCACCGAGCTCACCTTGGACATTGATGCCCTCGAGCCGTCGCTCAACACAGTAAGGGATCCGTATTGGATGCCCGAGCTGGAAGCCCGAAGCGACGTCGGGCCGCAAGAGCCCATTGCAAAGCCCGCGGCGGTGGCGGAGAACGCGACGCCGGCCGCGGAGGCGCTGCGCGAACTGTCGCCCGCCCTCTTCAAGAAAAAGGCCGACACGTTTCGCTTTCGTCATTTGCCTGGGAAAGAAACGCGCGCCACTGCGGCGCTCCTTTCGACTTCCGTCCCCAAGTCTTTCGTCGAGTCCGCGGCCCTTCGATCGGCCGCCGCCAAGGGAGAATCGACTTCGAGCTCCGGCGCGTCCGCGCCGCGCGCCCTCGACAAGGACAAGCCTGGCGGTGCCGCCGCGCCGCCTCCGCCGGCAAGATCGCCTGCGCCACCAGGCTCGTCTCCGCTCGAAGGGCGGTACGCACCCGCCCGCCCGGCCGCCATCTTCGGCCACGCACGACCGCAGCAAGGGAGCTCGATCTTCGGCGAGGATCTCATCAGCGACAAATCGCTGGATGAAGTGATCCTCAGCTACTTGGCCGAGGATCTCGAGACGGACAAGAAGTAGCGCGAGCCCGCCGCAGGCCGCGCCGATCCTCTTCGCAAGAGGGCAAGCAAGAAGGCTGGGGGTCTTTCTCCTTGACTTCGAGGGTACGTGGCGCTGTTATCTCGTAATAGAAAATGAATTTCATTTTCATATACTAGGAGTGATCATGGACGACTCTCACCGTTCCCGTCTCGCCGAAGGTCCCGTTTGCATGGTCGAGGAGTGCAGCTGCGGCGTGCTCCATCTGAGCATCGGTCCCGTTACCCTGCGCCTGCAGTCGGACGCCGTCGAGTCGATGTGGGCCACCTTGGGCGAGGCGCTCCGTCGGCGCGCGGCGTGCGAACGAGAGCCGGACGCACGCGTCCTCGCCGGGTCCTGGCAGGATCCGCGCTCCGGCGAGCGTCTATCTTAGAGTTGCTCTAGAGCGCCCTTACTCCGCCGGCGGGCTCGATGGCGAGTCGTGAGACTCGTTGGGCGGCGCGATGGTGGGCGTCGTTGGAGGCACGACGCCCCAGGTCGGGGCGGTCGAAGGGGCGCCGCTCGGTGCGGGGCCACCAGGCGTATGCGGGGGGTGCTTCGACTTCGATTTCCCGCTGGCCACCGCGCTCGCGGATCCCGCCGCCGAGGCGACGGGCGCGCTCGACCCCGATGCACTCGCAGCAGGTGCATTTGGTCGCGAGCCGCTCGATGCCGACGCACTCGGGGCCTGCTCTACGAGGCTCTCGGGCGTCGGCGCGTTGGCGCGTGCCGATCCGGCCGCCGATGCCGAGGGGCTGGCGCTCGCCGACCCGTGCGCAGCCTCCGACGCAGAGGGCGCGGGTTTCGCCTCCGCACTCGGAGTCGGGGGTGCCGAGGCCGATGCACTCGGGTCGGCGCTCGCGGAAGGCGCCACCGAGGTGGGATCGTGCGCGGCCGCCACTTGCGAGAGTTTCCCGCGGAACAAGAATGCGCCCGCGGCCGCGACGCCGAGAAGCAAGAAGGCGGCAAGAAGATGCCCCGTCCAACGACCGCGCGCCATCGGCAGCGCATCCACGTCGGTCCCGAGCGGGGTCATGCGGCTTCCGCTTCGATCGAAGGTTCTCACCGACGCCGCGCGAACGGCCGCCGCATCGATGGATACCTCGGTCGCCGCGATGCCAAGATCGTGCGGCGTCAGCGCGCGGCGCGTCACCGAACCGGGCGGCGCAGAGGATTGCGCGCCACCGGCGAGCGGGCTGCCTTCGAGGAACGCTCGCAAATCGGCGCGCATCTCCCGCGCACTTTGGTAGCGTTCTTCGCGCGCTTTTCGCATCGCTTTGAGGCAGATGGCTTCGAGCTTCTTGTCGACGTTCGCGATGCGTTGCGACGGCGCGAGCGCTTCGTCCGTCACGTGCTTGAGCACGACGCCCAGCGCGCTGTTGGCCTCGAACGGCACCGTACTCGTCAGAAGCTGATACAGAATGACCCCCACCGAATAAAGGTCGGCGCGCGCATCGAGCTGCTCGCCGCGCCCCTGCTCGGGCGACATGTATTCGGGCGTGCCGACCACCAGGCCGTGCGTCGTCAGCTTCCCCTGCTCGCGTTGGTCGGTCGTCGGCTCGGTGCGTTCCTCGATGATCTTGGCGATGCCGAAGTCGCAGACCTTGACGAGGTCCTTCGTGTGCCCTTCGTCGTCCGTCCCGGTCAGGACCATGATGTTTTCAGGCTTGAGATCGCGGTGGACGACGCCCATGTCGTGCGCGACCGCCAACGCGGCCAACGTCTGCATCAGCAGATCGGCCATGCGTGGCGATGGCAGAGGCCACTCGGTCTGAATCACCTGAAACAGATCGCGCCCGTCCAGGAACTCCATCGCCATGTAGAGCGTGCCGTCGGCCTCCTCGCCGAAGTCCACGACCCGCATCGAATTTGGGTGGTCGATTCGAGAAGCGGCCTTGGCCTCGCGCATGAACCGCGCGGGGAACGTTGCGTCCCGCGCAAGCTCACGGTGCAGCAGCTTCAGCGCGACAACCTTGTCGAGCGCAATCTGGCGAGCCCGGTAAACCGCGCCCATAGCTCCGCTTCCGATAAACGCTTCGACCGCGAATTTCCCTGCGATCTTGCGCCCGATCAGAGCGTCCTGTTTCACCTGTGCCATCAATCGGGGTGAAGTCTAACCAACACGGCTTGATCCAGCCACACCCGTTATCCGCTCTTGTACGAATAGCGAGCTCCAGCTTCCTTCGCCCGGCGCACGATTTCGGCATCCCCATTGCGAAGCCGGCTTACCGTTTGGGCGACATCGACGGGAAGAGCGCCGGTGGCGATGAGCGCGCGCGCCTCCCCGTCGCCGCTCAGAAGGTCGAACGCCGGGATGTCGTCGACGAACTCGTACGGCTCGGTCCGGAAGCGAAAGCGGGAGGGATCCTGCTGGCGTGCCAGGGCGATGAGCGCCGCGTAACTTGCGACCGGCCGAAATGTCAGCGGATTGTCCACGTGAACCTGTACACCGCCACAAATTTCGCCCGCGTGCTTCTGGAACATAGGGCGGAAGGTGAGCGGACGGAGTCGAACGCCTGCAAATTCGAGCGCGTGAAAGTCGTGCGCCAACTTGGCACCGTCGAGCCACGGCGCGCCAAACATCTCGAACGGATGCGTCGTTCCGCGCCCCTCGGAAAGATTCGTCCCCTCGAGAAGGCACGCGCCCGGGTAGACCAACGCCGTCGCGTACGTCGGCATGTTGGGCGACGGCATGACGAAGGGGCGATCCCACGCCGGCGCGTGCTCTTCGCGCTCGAGCCCCTCCACCGGCACGACCTCGAGTTGCTCGGGGCCGATCCCCTCCTCTTCCGCGCGCCACGCGAGAATTTCGCCGAGGGTGAGCGAATGACGAATCGGTATCGCTTCGAGCCCGACGAACGAGCGAAACTCGCTCTGCTGGCGCCGCCCTTCGAGCGACGAAGGAGCACCGCCGATGGGGTTCGGACGATCGAGCACCAAAATACGTATGCCGAGCGTGTGGCACTTTCGAGCCGCCAGAACGGCCGTCCATACAAACGTGTAATATCTGGCGCCCACGTCCTGCAGGTCGATGACGAGCAGGTCGACGTCCGCCAAGTCTTCGTCTTGGGGCACGAGCGCTGAAAAGTGGCTCCCGTACAGGCTACGAATCGGGACGCCGTATCGATCGCGCGCGTCTTCCACGCCGATCATGTCCTGCGCCTCGCCGCCAAACCCGTGCTCGGGGCCCAAGATGACCTTCAACCGCGCACCTTGCCCGATGAGAACATCGACGGCGTGCACGAGATCGCGCGTCACCGATCCAGGATGGGCCAAGAGAGCCACGCGCGTGCCACGCACACGCTGGGCAGCCGTTTGGCCTGCCGCAACACGGTCGAGTCCGGTGAACATACGACCATCCTACGCAAAGAATGATATCCAAGTAAAAGGAGAACCAGTTTGAAAGGAGTACGGGTCGCCGGCGAAGGGATCGTCGCGAAAGGTCCGCAGATGGCGGAAATCTTTCGGACCATTGCCAAGATTGCCGAATACAAGACCACCGTACTCATCACCGGCGAAAGCGGGGTCGGCAAAGAGCTGATCGCCCGCGCCATTCACGCCCAATCGAGCCGGCACGACGGTCCCTTCGTGGCCATCAACTGCGGCGCCATTCCGGAAAATCTCCTCGAGAGCGAGCTTTTTGGACATCGCAAAGGGGCATTTACCGACGCGACGACCGACCGCCGTGGCCTTTTCGAGGAGGCGACGGGAGGCACCCTCTTTCTCGACGAAATCGGCGAACTCCCGCTCTCCTTGCAGGTGAAGCTCCTGCGGGCGCTCCAGGAAGAATCGATCCGCAGGCTCGGGGATTCGAGCGACACGCCGATCAACGTCCGCATCATCACGGCAAGCCATCGCGATCTCGCGACGGAAGCCCAGATCGGCCGATTCCGCGACGATCTCTTTTATCGAATCAACGTTTTACACATTTCCATTCCACCGTTGCGCGAGCGGCGTGAAGACATTCCACTTCTCGTGGACTATTTCATCGAACGCAACAACGCAAAGCTCGGTACCGAGATCCACGGCGTATCCCTGGAGGCGCAGAAGGTCCTTTTGGAATACGGGTGGCCTGGCAATGTCCGCGAGCTCGAAAATACCATCGAGCGGGCCATGGTTCTGGCCGATTGCAAGGTGCTCGATACTGCGGATCTTCCCGATCGTTTGACTCGGGTCGCGGATCCCGTTCAGGCGCAGCTCGCCAGCGGGGAGCTGTCCATCAAGAAGACGACGCAGATCATCGAAGAGATTCTGATTCGGCGCGCACTGCAGAAGACCAACGGGAATCGAACCAAGGCGGCGGCTATTTTGGAGATCAGTCATCGGACGCTGCTCTACAAGATCAAAGATTACAAAATCGTGGACTCATGACATCGCATCGGGCGCCAACGCGAGACTTGGGTCAACGTGGCATCGGCTGGCGCTCGGGCCTCGTTCCGATCGCGTGGCTCGCCTGCGTGACGGCCGGCCCTGGATGCGCCGACCAGTACCCCGTGAGCAAGGTCCCAACTCGTCACCTCGCCTCGGGCGGAAACGCGGCCGCGTGGGAGTACGAAGTGAACGTCCGCGCCGATGGGGCGGAGCTCGAGGTCGCGGCGACGTTGGCTCGAGGCGCCGCCGTCGAACTCTCGGTGAGCGAACGCGCGGAGCCTTTCGTGCGGGACCTTCGCGTGGAGCGCGGCGGAAGTTGGGAGACGGTCGAGCCACGTGGCACCTCGTGGTTCGTGCAAGAGTGCGCCTCGGGGTGTCGCATTCGATACCGGTTCGACCTGCGGCAAGCCGCGCAGCAGGTCGGGCGTGATTCGATCGCCAAGAGGCTCGCCGAGGGTGTTTTCGAGTCGCCGCCGCATGCGTGGCTCGTTCACCCGCTCCTGGTACGAAAGGACGATCGAATTCGCTTTCACGTGGCAACGGCAGGCGGAGTTCAATTCGCAACGGGCCTGGCCGAAGGTTCCTCCCCCAAGACGTACGAGTTTTCAGCCGTTGAAATCGAACGAGTGCCTTATACGCTATTTGGCAAATGGCGCTCGTCGGTCATCCAAGTAGGAGGCGCGAGGCTCGAACTTGCCATTTTGCCGGGTCGTTTTCGCGCGAGCGACGCGGACTTGGAGCGTTGGATTTCGCGCAGCGCCGGCATCGTGTACGACTATTATGGGTCATTCCCCGTCGACGGGGCGCTTTATACGATTGTTCCTTCGTCGGGCGATTCGGTGGGGTTCGGGCGAGCACTGGCGGGTGCCGGAGGGGCCTCGATACTCCTCGACGTGGGGCGCGAGACGGAGGAATCAGCGTTTCTCGCCGACTGGGTCGCGATTCACGAGACGATTCACCTGACGTTTCCTTCGGTGGCGCGCGAACACATTTGGGTCGAAGAAGGATTGGCCACCTATGTCGAGCCGATCGTGCGAAAGCGCGCGGGGCTCATTTCGGAGAAGGACGTCTGGCACGAATTTTACGAAATGATGCCGTACGGTCTACCGGGTAAGGCGGACCAAGGAATGGATCGCACGCACACCTGGGGACGCGTCTATTGGGGCGGCGCGCTCTTCTGGCTCGTGGCGGACGTCGAGATTCGAAAACGCACCCAGAATGCACATTCCGTCGGCGACGCTCTTCGCGCCATCTTGCGCGCCGGTGGAAACAATACGGAAAGCTGGGACCTCGCGCGCGCGTGGGGCCAAGGCGACCGCGCAACGGGCACCCATGTGCTCCAAGAACT
>Ga0193753_10003936_pt1 | contig 10793 bp, 10 predicted proteins | sample H1c2metaG_FD_144925 | JGI IMG/M metagenome (GOLD analysis project Ga0193753, IMG submission 144925) | Soil microbial communities from a riparian zone of the East river system, Colorado, United States - H1c2 | ecosystem: Environmental > Terrestrial > Soil > Riparian zone | place: USA: East... | reverse complement strand
GATCGACGAGTACAAGCTGAACGAAGCCGACGTGGCCATCGACGGCGTCGTCTATGCCCAGCGCACCTTGTTAGCCGGCTTCACCACGGTGCGCGATCTTGGCGATGAGTATCGCGCTTCGATTTCTCTGCGCAACGCCATCAACGCCGGCAAGGTGCCCGGCCCGCGCATCATCGCTGCCGGCAAGGCGATCGCCAGCACCGGCGGACACGCTGACCCCACCAACGGCTGGGCGCGCAGGTTTCCCGCCGACCCGGGTCCGGAAGAGGGCGTGATCAACGGTGTCGACGATGCGCGCAAGGCGGTGCGCCAGCGTTACAAAGATGGCTCGGACACCATCAAGATCACCGCCACCGGCGGAGTCCTGTCCATCGCCGCCAACGGCAGCAATCCGCAGATGACCGAGGAAGAGATCCGCGCCGTGGTCACCACCGCGCGCGACTATGGATTCAAAGTTGCCGCGCACGCGCACGGCGCCGAAGGCATCAAGCGCGCGATTCGCGGCGGCGTCGACACCATCGAGCACGGCACCTTCATGGACGACGAGGGCATCAAGCTCATGAAGGAGCACGGCACCTTCTATGTGCCGACGTTATCTGCCGGGCGCTGGGTGTTCGACCAGGCACAGGATCCCGACTTTTTTCCGCCGATCGTGCGTCCCAAGGCGCTGCAGATCGGTCCGCAGATTCAGGCGACTTTCGCCAAGGCATACAAGGCGGGCGTGAAGATTCTCTTTGGCACGGACACCGGCGTCAGCAAACACGGCGACAACGCGCGCGAGTTCAAGCTCATGGTGGAAGCCGGTATGCCGCCGATGGAAGCGATTCGTGTGGCGACCTCCGCGCCGGCGAAGTTCCTCGATCTCGACGCCAAGACCGGGAGCATCGCCGTGGGCAAACTCGGCGAGCTCGTCGGCGTGCCGGGTAACCCGATCGAGGACATCAGCGTCATGGAGCGCGTGGTGTTCGTGATGAAGGACAACACCATCTACAAGGCGCCGTGAGCCGCGTTGAAACGCTGACGGTCACCGGTCCGGCGGGACCGCTGGAAAGCAGGCTCGAGCTTCCAGACGGCGACAGCGGTGCTGCCCCGCGCGTGTTCGGCGTGGCCTGTCATCCGCATCCGCTGTTCGGCGGCACCATGGACAACAAGGTCACGCACGTGCTGGCGCGCGCGATGATGGAGTGCGGCGCTCCCACCTTCCGCTTCAATTTTCGCGGCACCGGCGCGAGCGGTGGCAAATTCGACAATGGACGCGGCGAGGCGGATGACCTCGCGGCGGTGGTCGCAGAAGGCCATCGTCGTTTTCCGGCCGCGGCGCTCTGGTTAGGTGGCTTCTCATTTGGCGCTTTCGTAGCGCTGCGCGCGGCGCAGAAGCTTTCGCCCGTAAAGCTGGTGGCCGTTGCCCCGCCCGTGGCGCGTTTCGATCTCGGCAGCGTGGCGCATCCGGATTGCGACTGGATGCTCGCGCAGGGCGACGCGGACGATGTGGTGGACCCCGACGCGGTGCTCGCGTGGGCCGCGGAGCAACCCCGTAAGCCGCGCCTGCACGTGCTGGCCGGAGCCGGGCATTTCTTTCACGGCAAGCTGCACGAGCTCAAGCCGCTGGTGATCGACTTCCTGCGTAGCTAGCTGGAAGGGACCCGCCAAAAGCACAAAAGCCCGAACGCCTTGCGACGTCGGGCTTTTGAAGCACGCATGCGCGCGTTGTGACGCGCGCGACGCGTAACGCTTAGTTCACCAGGGCCTTGAGGCTCTTCAGGGGCAGAACGCGGACCTTCTTGGAGGCCGGCTTCGCCTTGAAAACCATCTTTTCCTTCGTGAAGGGGTTGATGCCTTCGCGCGCCTTCGTGGCGGGCTTCTTCACGACCTTCATCTTGAGAAGGCCGGGCAGCGTGAACAGACCAGGGCCACGCAGGCTCTTCTTGATGATGCCGTTGAGTGACTCGAATACCGCAGCCACCTGCTTGCGTGACAGCTCGCTGTCCTTGCAGATCGTCGCCACGATTTCCGACTTCGTCGGTGCGCCACCTTTCTTTGCCATTACTCGACTCCTCGTAAAAAAATGCAGCGGAAAAAATATTCCGCGGCGAGCTATTCGGCGCGCAACATATCACACAGGTCCGCATTCGCAAGCACTTTCGTTGCACACGAATGCGGCAAATGCCTTGTTTTCTAGGCTCGCGCGCACATGCGGTCGAGACCGGCGCAACGCGCGGCGTGAAATTTTCGCGCGAACCCTGTACGAATCTTCGCCACCGGCGTGTAGTCACGCGCGTCGATTCGACGTTGAGGTATGCCGTTAAGTCGTTGTCGCGACGAGGGCGAACGCAGCTTAGTAGCCGATTCCGTTGATCAGGATGATGAGCGCCTGCAACGCGATGATCGCCCACAGAAACGACAGATCCAGGCCGGCGACGATCGACGGAATGATTTTGCGGATGCGATTCAGCAACGGATCGCAGACGTAGGCGAGCACCTCGTATATCGGTGAGCTGCCGCCCTGCATGAGAAATCCCGCGATTCCGTAGAAGAAAATCATGATGACGTAAAGCCACAACACCGCGAGCACCAGCGTCTTCAGCACGAGGAACACCAGGCCCACGATCGCTGGAATCACCGCGCCGAACAGGAGCAGCACGCCGACCTTGAAGATCGCGAACAGCACGATGGCGAGGACGGTCGCCGTGTCGACCTTGCCCATCGGCGGCAGCACACGCCGCAACGGCATGATCAACGGGTTGGTGAGTCGGAGGATCGCGTCCGCGAACGGGTTGCGAAAATTCGCGCGCACGATCTGCATGACGAAACGGAGGATCAGCACCCCGAGATACAGCGAAGTGAGCGTATCGACGATGTATTGAAGAGCGTTCATGATTTCTTCGGCTTTCCAAATGTCTGCGCCATCTCGCGGCTCCGATCGGTGGCGGCGGCGAGCGCGGCGGCGACGATACCACGCAGGTTCGCGGCGTCGAACGAGCGCAGCGCCGCCTCGGTGGTTCCGCCCTTGGACGTGACTTCAGCGCGCAGACGCGCCAGGTCCCCGTCACTGTCACGGGCCATGCGCCCGGATCCGAACAGCGTCTGAATGGCGAGTTCCCGGGCGCTGTCGCGCTCCAGGCCAAGCTTGACCGCGGCGTCCGTCATCAGCTCGGCGAGCAGGAAGAAATAGGCGGGGCCGCTGCCAGACAGCGCCGTCACCACATCGAGCGCGTCTTCATCGCGCACCCACACTGCGGTGCCCACGGCGCCGAGCACCTGCGCGGCAAGCTCGCGATGGGGCTCGCTGGTGCCCGCCGGCGCGTAAATGGCGCTCGCGCCAGCACCGTTGAGTGCCGGCCTGTTGGGCATGGCGCGCACCACTGCAGCGCGCGCGCCACACCAGCTCACGATGTCGGCGACGCGAATTCCGGCCGCAATGGAAATAACCAAAGGCGCGCGCTGTGCGATCACCTCGGCGAGCGCCTGGACGGTGCCCGCCATGTCCTGGGGCTTCACCGCAAGCACCACTACATCGGCTGAGGTCACCGCCTCGCGGTTGTCGGCGGTGACGTGCACGCCGAGTTCATCGGCGAGCGCGATGCGACGAGGCTGGTGAGCTTCGCCGACGCTGATGTTTTTCGAATCGAGGCCGCGGGCGATGAGGCCGCGGATCAGCGCACCACCCATGTTTCCGCCGCCGACGAAGGCTGCTTTGATGTTCATGTGACGAATAATAGCGGCAGCGGACTCACGTCCCGGCGTCGCGCGGACCGAAAATGGCGGTCCCGATCCGCACGATGGTCGATCCTTCGGCGATGGCCGATTCGAAATCTGCGCTGGTACCCATCGACAATGTGTCGAGACCGAGGCCGCGCTCATTGAGATAGTCGAAGACCTGCCGCGTCTCGCGAAACCACTGGCGCTGGCGATCGGCTGCGGATTCCGCGGGCGGCATGCACATGAGTCCGCGCAACTTGATGCCTGGCAGGCCGCGAACCGCAAGCGCGAGCGGAGCGATCTCCGCCGCCTCCACGCCACCCTTGCTCGCCTCACCCCCGAGGTGCAACTGCAGGCAGACGTTGAGCGGCGCTGCGTGGGACGGGCGCTGCGCCGAGAGGCGCTCGGCGATCTTGAGCCGGTCGACCCCGTGCACCCAGTCGAAGAGCTCGGCTACGGTGCGGGTCTTGTTAGCCTGCAACCGCCCGATGAAGTGCCAGGTGAGCTCGCGTCCCTTCAGCGACTCCATCTTCGGCAGGCCTTCCTGCAGGAAGTTCTCGCCGAAATGCTCGATTCCGGCGCGCGCCGCTGAATCGATTGCTGCGCTGCTCTGACCCTTCGAAACGGCCAGAAGCGTGACGGAATCGACACTTCGAGAGTAGGCGCGACACGCCTCGGAGATGCGCGCTTGAGTGGCACCGACGTTCTCAGAGCAATTCTGCGGACGGGATAACATATTGATCACTGATACCCAGGTCTATACTCAACGGCGCTTTTCAAGGGACACCGCATGGCCGTCGACGTCGCCCAGCTCCTCGCTTTTGCCGTAAAGAATAACGCCTCGGACTTGCACCTGTCCGCGGGTGTGCCGCCCATGATTCGTGTCGACGGCGACATGAAACGTATCAACATGCCTGCGCTGACCCATAAGGAAGTGCACGGCATGGTGTATGACATCATGAACGACAAGCAGCGCAAGGCTTACGAAGAGTTTTTCGAAACCGATTTCTCTTTCGAAATCCCCAAGCTCGCGCGCTTCCGCGTCAACGCCTTCAACCAGAACCGCGGCGCTGGCGCCGTGTTCCGCAATATTCCGTCGGTCATCCTGTCGCTCGATGACCTGGCCGCCCCGAAGATCTTCCGCGACCTGTGCATGCTGCCGCGCGGCCTGGTGCTGGTCACCGGCCCCACGGGCTCGGGCAAGTCCACCACGCTTGCCGGCATGGTGAACCACTGTAACGACAATCGTCCCGATCACATCATCACGATCGAAGACCCCATCGAATTCGTCCACGAGAGCAAACGCTGCCTCGTGAACCAGCGCGAAGTGCATCGAGATACTCTCGGCTTCTCCGAGGCATTGAGGTCTGCATTGCGCGAAGACCCCGACGTGGTGCTGGTCGGCGAAATGCGCGACCTCGAAACCATCCGCCTGGCGCTCACCGCCGCGGAAACCGGACACCTGGTGTTCGGCACGCTGCACACCAGCTCGGCCGCGAAGACCATCGACCGCGTGGTCGACGTGTTCCCGGCGCAGGAAAAGGAGATGGTGCGCGCGATGTTGTCGGAATCGCTGCGCGCCGTGATCTCGCAGACCCTGCTCAAGCGCAACGGTGGCGGCCGCATCGCCGCGCACGAAATCATGATCGGCTCGCCCGCCATTCGTAACCTGATTCGCGAAGGCAAGATCGCGCAGATGTTCTCCGCCATCCAGACTGGCGGCTCGCTCGGCATGCAGACCCTCGATCAGTGCCTCACGGACCTGGTCGCCAAAGGTGTCGTGAGCAAGGAAGAGGCTCGCTACAAAGCCACCAACAAGGACGCCTTGTGAGGAGCTGCTAAATGGATCGCGAACAAGGCATCAAACTCATGCAGGACCTTCTTCGTCGCGTAGTCGACAAGAAGGCTTCCGACCTCTTCATCACGGCTGGGTTTCCGCCGGCGATCAAGATCGATGGCGAAGTCCGTCCGCAATCCGAGCGCGCGCTGACCGGCGAGCAGTCCGCGGTGCTGGTGCGTTCCATCATGAACGATCGCCAGACCAAGGAATTCGACGCGACCAAGGAGTGCAACTTCGCGATCGCACCGCCGGGCATCGGCCGCTTCCGCGTGAACACGTTCGTGCAGCAGGGCCATACCGGCTGCGTCATCCGACTCATCAATTCGAAGATTCCGACGCTCGAGGAGCTCGAGCTGCCGCCGGTTCTCAAGGAAGTCGTGCTGTCCAAGCGCGGCCTTTGCATCCTGGTGGGCGGCACCGGTTCGGGCAAGTCGACTTCGCTCGCCGCGATGGTGGGCTATCGCAACGAGAAAACCCGTGGCCACATCGTGACCATCGAAGATCCGGTCGAATACGTGCACCAGCACAAGGGCTGCGTGATCACGCATCGCGAAGTCGGTGTGGACACGGAGAACTGGCACACGGCGTTGAAGAACACGCTGCGCCAGGCGCCGGATGTCATCCTGATCGGCGAAATCCGCGATCGCGAGACCATGGAATACGGCATCCAGTTCGCCGAGACCGGCCACCTGGTGCTGGCGACGCTGCACGCCAACAGCTCCAACCAGGCGCTCGACCGCATCATCAACTTCTTCCCCGATGAGCGGCGCGAACAGCTGCTCATGGATCTCTCGCTCAACATCCGCGCGCTGGTCAGCCAGCGCCTGGTGCCGCGCGAAGCGGGCGCCGGCCGCATCGCGGCCATGGAAATCATGCTGAATTCGCCGCTGATCCAGGACCTGATCTTCAAAGGCAAGGTCCAGGAGATCAAGGACGTCATGTCGCGCTCCAACCGCATCGGCATGAAGACCTTCGACCAGGCGTTGTACGACCTGTACGAACAGGGGTTCATTTCCTACGAAGACGCGCTGCGCAATGCCGATTCGAAGAACGAGCTGCGCCTCAGAATCAAGCTCGAGAGCAAGCGCGAGGTGAAGAACCTCGACGACGGCGGCACGCTTTCGATGGTGGACGAAGAACAACAAGGCCGTTCGTTCTAAACCGACAAGATTTTTAGCCAGGGCGGGACATGCCAGTCGTGAACGAAAAGTTCGTGGAAACCATTGAGGTCAAGGAACCGAAAGACGGCTCGCCGATGGTGCTCAACACCCGGCCGCTGTTCAAGCTCATGGTCGAGCGCAAGGCGTCCGACCTGTTTTTCACGTCGAACTCGCCTATCAAGATCAAGATCGAAGGCGCCATCCTGCCCATCAACAAGCAGGTGCTGACACCCGAGACCGTGCGCCAGGCGGCCTACGGCCTCATGACCGCCGACCAGCTGGAAAGCTTCAAGCGCGAGCTCGAGATCGACTTCGCCATTTCCGAGCCCGGCCTCGGGCGCTTCCGTGTCAACGTGTTCTACCAGCGCGGCTATCCCGCCATGGTGTTGCGCTACATCAGCGCCGACATGCCCAAGCTCGAACAGCTCGGCCTGCCTGACATGTTCAAGGACCTCATCATGATGAAGCGCGGGCTCATCCTGATGGTGGGCGCCACCGGTTCGGGCAAGTCCACCTCCATCGCGGCGATGATCAATCATCGCAACGAGACCTCATCGGATCACATCGTCACCATCGAAGATCCGATCGAGTTCCTGCACACCAACAAGCGTTCCATCGTCAACCAGCGCGAAGTCGGCCTCGACACGAAGAGTTTTGCCCGCGCGTTGCGCGGGGTCATGCGTGCGGCCCCCGACGTCATCCTCATCGGCGAAATCCGCGACCGGGAGACGATGGAGGCCGCGATCACCCTGTCCGGCACCGGACACCTGGTGCTATCTACGCTGCACGCGAACAACAGCGCCGAGACGATGGATCGCATCATCAACATGTTTCCGCAGGATCAGCACAAGCAGATCTTCCTCGATCTGTCGCAGTACTTGCGCGCCGTCCTGTCGCAGCGCCTGGTCGTAACCAAGGACGGCAAGCGCATTGCGGCGATCGAAGTGATGCTCAACACGCCCTACATCAGCGAGCTGGTGAAGAAGGGCGACGTGTCCGCGATCAAGGAAGCTATTGTTGCGAGCTCCGAACGCGGCGTGCAGAGCTTCGACGTGGCGCTGCTGAATCTCTACAAGCAAAACCGAATCGAGCTGGAAGAGGCGTTGCTCAACGCCGATTCGCGCTCGAACCTGGAAGCCAAGATCAACTTCGGCTAAATGGGGACCCTTCCCAGGCCTGACGGCCACTCCTAACGCCGCCGAAGCGGCGGCGCTCGCGTAATAGTGAGACGTCGGAAATAGAACATTTTTTCCTGATGTTTGGGAGTCGTGACGATCTCGTTGAGCACTTACTGGTGGATCAGCCCGCTTAACGGCCGAGACTCCTCGAAATCGATATCAGGCGAGAGCAGGCGCGGTTCGCGCGCACCCGAGGGTCGTGTCAGCACGAAGCGCGGTGTGACGACGATGAGGCCGCAGTGGGTCAGTGTTGTGCGGCGGGCGCCGCCGCTTTGTTCGGTGCGTACGCTGCCGCGCACGCCGGCAAGCCGCCCGAAGCCGAAATCCTGGATCACGGTACTGAAGGAGACCGCCGAGGAAAATGTTCCCGCTCCGACGGCCACATACAGTTTGCCCCTGAATCGCAGCGGGTTGTTTGGCAGCGGGGGAAACCAGTTGTCGATTTCACCATCCACGACATCGCCGACCGTCTCGTGCTTTGCTGGATCCGCAACGACCACTCGTTTGCGATAACGCGATGCGGTGCGGTAGCGCTTCGTCGCGATGTAGGGCATGACACCCTCGATCCACATGACGTCATCGCCGCCGCCATTGTCGCGCAGATCGATGATGAGGGTCCGGGCGCGCGCCGCGTGAATCTTCGAGAAGGCGTCGTGCGTGAAATCGAGGAATTGTTGTTTGTCGGGCCAGGCGAACGAGCCCAGTGAGAGGATGGCCGCGTCTTCGCCGGCTATGAATCGCAGGCGGAACTGACGCTCGAAAACTTTCTCGTCCGCGAGCAGCATTGGCAATTGCGAGCTGCCGGGAATGCGCCGTACGCCGTCACGACCGGCGATCTCGATGTCGAAGGCCGAAGGGGCGCCAAACAACTTCCAGTAGTAGAACCAGAAGCGTCGCGAGACGAGGTCGGCGCGGAACACACGTGTATCGCCGTGAGCGTGCGCCAGCATCTGTTCGCAGAGGTCGCGCGCCGGAAGGCCGTTCACGGCGCGAATCGTCGCATCGGTGAGCTCATCGATTCGGCCGCCGAGTTCTGCGCGCACACGAAGCGAACAATCCGCTGTCACCTGCATTTCGTAGGGAAACAGTCGCCCGCCGGCGGCCAGATGCGCGCGCACATCGCCGCGCCAATCGACGAAGCCGATGAAAGTATGGCCGTCCGCGAGCAGCGGATTGAGCGTTGCGAACAGCCGCCAGACTTCGTCGCGGTCGAGCGATGGCACTGTCGCAAGGTGGCCGTCGAGCGCGCGCATCGCTTCGTCCAGTGCGGGCAAATTGGCCGAACGTGCAAGATCGGGCGGCATCTCGTGCAGCGCGCGCTCGAGCTGTGAGAGATCTTCGCGCAATTGAACGCCAGTGAACGTCGGGCCATCGGCGGATGCGCTCGTGCACGCGATCAAGCCGGCGACAGCGATGAGCGCCGCACGCGGGAGGCTTTTGCTGTCGATCCGCATCGCGATACTTCCCCGGCCGCTCCGCGTAAACTGCCGTCGATGAGTGTATCGAAGGCATTCGCTCTGCTGTTCCTGGCCTTTGCCGTCGCGCCGCTGGCCGCACGCGCGGACGAACCGCAAATCGTGCTCATCCCCGATCGCGTCTTCGATGGTACGGCGATGCACGCCGGTTGGAAGGTGGTCGTTGCGGGCGACCGGATCATCGCCGCCGGCGCTACAGCGACGGCGACGATCGACGCGCGCCGTGTCGAGCTACCGGGTCAGACACTGATGCCCGGCCTCATCGAAGGCCATGGTCACCTGTTTCTGCATCCCTACAACGAGACGAGCTGGGACGATCAGGTGCTGCACGAATCCCTCGCGTTGCGCACGGCGCGCGCCGTGAACCATGCACGCTCGACGCTGCTCGCGGGCTTCACGACCGAGCGCGATCTCGGCACCGAGGGCGCCGGCTACGCCGATGTCGGTCTCAAGGCCGCGATCGACCAGGGCATCATCCCCGGACCACGCCTGCTGGTCGCGACGCGCGCGATCGTCGCCACCGGCGCATATGGCCCGAAAGGCTTCGAGCCCGGCGTGGCCGTGCCGCAGGGTGCGGAAGAGGCGACTGGCGGCGATCTCGTTCTCGTGGTGCGTCGACAGATCGCGGCGGGCGCGGATGTGATCAAGCTGTACGCCGACTATCGGTGGCGACCGGGCGAAGAGAGCCGGCCGACGTTTTCGGAAAGTGAACTACGCGCCGCAACCGAGGCTGCGCACGATACCGGCCGGACGGTCGCGGCTCATGCCACCACCGCCGAGGGCATGCGCCGCGCGATTGCCGCCGGGGTCGACACCATCGAGCACGGGTACGGTGGCACTCCGGAAATCTTTCGCGAGATGCAGAAGCGCGGCATCGTGCTGTGCCCGACACTCGCTGCGGGCGATGCGATCGCGCGTTACCAGGGTTGGAGCGGCGCCGATCCCGCGCCGCCTGCTCTGCAAAAGGAGCGCACCGCATTCGCGGCTGCGCGCGCTGCAAAAGTTGTGATGTGCGCGGGCGGCGATGTGGGCGTGTTTGCGCACGGAGACAACGCGCGTGAACTCGAACTCATGCGGGCATACGGAATGCCGGCGCTCGAAGTGCTCGCCGCCGCCACTTCGGTGAATGCGCGCGCGTTCCACGTCGACGACAAGGTGGGTGCAATTCGTGCGGGCCTTCTCGCCGACCTCGTCGCCGTCGAAGGCGATCCGGGCGCCGACATTCACGCGGTGCGCAAGGTGCGAATGGTCATGAAGGGCGGCAGAATCGTGCCCGCCCCCTAGTCCGCTTGTTTAGGAGAAGACGGCCCTCGCGTCGAACACCGGCCCATCGACGCACACGCGCTTCATCGCCGGCCCGTCGGGCGTGTTGACTTGCACCGTGCAGCCGGCGCAACCGCCGACGGCGCAGGCCATGAATTCCTCGAGCGACACCTGGCAG
>Ga0193753_10003935_pt1 | contig 10793 bp, 8 predicted proteins | sample H1c2metaG_FD_144925 | JGI IMG/M metagenome (GOLD analysis project Ga0193753, IMG submission 144925) | Soil microbial communities from a riparian zone of the East river system, Colorado, United States - H1c2 | ecosystem: Environmental > Terrestrial > Soil > Riparian zone | place: USA: East River... | reverse complement strand
GCATACTCAATGGTGCCCGTATAATAATTGCCATTGGGTGCGCCTACACCAATTCCTTTTATCCTGCCACTGCCACCCGCTTTCTGAATAAGTACATACATCGCCTCGTGCAGTTCATCAATAAAACTTTCTACTGTAAGGTGTTTTTTAAACTTTCTACCGTAAGGTGCTTTTTCGTTGATATCTCACTGGAGAAAAGCACATTGCCATCGCGGTCAACGATACCAAATTTTGTACCGGTGCCGCCAATATCTATACCTATTACCAGTTGTTGCAAAGATGTTGAAGATGACATGATCAGTTTTCTTGAAAAATGTTTATTTGAAATAATAGTTAATGTCCGCCGGCAGCAATTTCTGTGTCATAATTAATACCCTGCCGGGATAAAATATTTTTTACTACAAAACCAAAAAAGGCCAGGTAGGCAAAACATAAAGCAGCAATCCAGTATGATTGATGAATGCCAATAACATCGGCAAGCTTACCCTGTATAGGGGGTATAATGCCACCACCCAGTATCATCATAATTAAAAAGGCGGAGCCCTGGGTTGTATACTTACCCAATCCGGCAATGGATAAACTGAATATAGAAGGCCACATGATAGAACAAACCAGGCCGCCGCTCAGAAAAGCATATATAGAAATGGTGCCGGTAGTCATAAGGCCAATAACCATGGCAATTACACCCAGCAAACTGAATGTTAAAAGTGTTCTGGCAGGTTTGTCTTTGGTATAATAAAATGCAGCAATTTGAATTAATACGCAAACAACATAAGCATATAAATCACCCATCGGATATTGAGCCAGTGTATTTATTATAATTAATATCACAAATGCAGTCAGTGGCACAACAAACTTTAGGATCATTTTTGTTTTTTCAGTAAGATTGAAAGCGCTGATTGCGCCCGTCCACCGTCCAATCATCAAACTGCCCCAATACATACCGATATATGGCGTGGCTTCAGATGCTGAATGTCCTCCAAAAGGTTTTTGTCTTAATAATTCGCCTAGGTTACTTCCAATGGCAACTTCTGCTCCTACATAAAAAAATATGCCTAACATGCCCAGTAATAACTGGGGATATTGCATGGCGCCCCAGCCGTTAGCATTCTTTTTTGCACTCATGTTTGCTACTACCAAACCAACTATTACTACTGCAAATGCACCCAGTAACCATTTCAGGCGATACGCTTCCATGGCATGTTTCTCCGCATCGGAAGAATTGGTTAAATCCGTTTTATAACTGTTAAAAACAGGTGCAAACATGATGATCAGCAGGCCTGTCATAATTAAAAGTGTATACAAAGCCTTATTAGCCTTCTCTGTTTTTTCAATCATAATGCCAGAAGGCACTTTCTTTGAGAACTGGAACAATGCTGCAGCGGCCATAAACAATGCTCCTACGCCGATATACAATACAATTACTTTTGTAAGACTGAGTGCGGCAATTTTTTCATCTGTAATAGCCGCTGTTGTACCAAACAACGCAAGGGCTACCACCAGCGGCCCGATGGCGGTGCCAAAGGAATTGATACCACCGCCTAGGTTTACACGGCTGGTGCCAGTAGCAGGATCTCCCAATGCAATAGCAAATGGCTGTGCGGCGGTTTGTTGCAATGAAAAACCCAGGGCAACAATAAAAAAACCTGCCAGCATACCGGCAAATGTATTTGCATTTACAGCAACAATCATAGCAGCAGCGCCCAGCGCCGAAAAAAGCAAACCATATACAATGCTTTTTTTAAATCCCCATTTACCCACCAAATCTTTACCGCCAAAAGCACCATACGCAAACAAAGCCAGTGCGCCTACAAAATAAGCTGTATAAAATGCAAAGTCAATTAACTGGCTCTGGAACTGATCTAAATGAAAATAATGTTTGCAGAAAGGAATGAATACACTGTTACCGGCTGCTATAAATCCCCAGAAAAAAAATACCGTAACCAGTGTGCCCAATGCTCCGTAATTTGTAGGTTGGCTCGTTTTGCTCATAAGCAATCTCTTTATTTTAATGAGTTTCTAAAAGTAGCAAGTTTTATCATGCGTTGCAAATAGCCTGCGTAAATTAAACTGCTGTTGTTTCATGAAGGGTTAAAGATAGGGTTTGTAATGATTTTTTTGCTATCAAATACATGATCACACGCCTGATCATTAAAAAATATTTTCCTTACTTGTATCAATCAATCAAAAACCTTCATAAATTCAACGCAACAATTTCAAACCCACCAGAATGGAGATACTGCACGTATCAGCGGAATGTTACCCGGTTGCCAAAGCTGGCGGACTGGGAGATGTGGTAGGGGCACTTCCCAAATACCAGAACCTGCTGGGGCATGTTGCCAAGGTGGTAATGCCCATGTACCGTACCAAATTTTTATACGATAACCAATGGGAAGTAGTACACAAAGGCGGTGCGTCCCTGGGTAATACATGGTTTGAATATACGGTTATCAAAGAAAAGACCAATAAACTTGCATTTGATCTTTACCTGGTAGACATTAACGGGTTGCTCGACCGGGAAAGAGTGTATGGCTATGCAGACGACACCGAACGCTTCACTTCTTTCCAGATTGCCGTGGTTGACTGGATAGCAAAATGGAAGCATCATCCTGATGTGGTGCATGTACACGACTACCATGCCGGCTTGATTCCTTTTATGATGCAGTCCTGCTACGATTACCAGCAGGTAGGGGCACTTCCCAAATACCAGAACCTGCTGGGGCATGTTGCCAAGGTGGTAATGCCCATGTACCGTACCAAATTTTTATACGATAACCAATGGGAAGTAGTACACAAAGGCGGTGCGTCCCTCGGTAATACATGGTTTGAATATACTGTTATCAAAGAAAAGACCAATAAACTTGCATTTGATCTTTACCTGGTAGACATTAACGGGTTGCTCGACCGGGAAAGAGTGTATGGCTATGCAGACGACACCGAACGCTTCACTTCTTTCCAGATTGCCGTGGTTGACTGGATAGCAAAATGGAAGCACCATCCTGATGTGGTGCATGTACACGACTACCATGCCGGGTTGATTCCTTTTATGATGCAGTCCTGCTACGATTACCAGCAACTGCGTAATATACCCACCGTACTAACCATTCACAATGCACAGTACCAGGGCTGGATGGGCTGGGATAAAGCGCATTATATACCGCACTGGGATGGATGGAAATATGGCAGCCTTGACTGGAATGGGGCCATTAATCCCCTTGCCAGTGGTATCAAATGCGCCTGGAAAGTAACTACTGTGAGCCCAAGCTACCTGGAAGAACTGCGTTATATGAGCAATGGACTGGAAGCTTTGTTTGAATATGAAAGAGGTAAATGCAGTGGTATATTAAATGGTATTGATACAAAAGTGTGGGACAGTACTACAGATACTTACCTGGAAGATCATTTTTCAATTGAAACCGTTGAAGAAGGCAAGCATGCCAGCAAAGAAAAACTATGCAAAGCATTTAACCTTGATATAGATTACCCGCTTATTGTTTTTATAGGCAGGCTGGTAGGAGAGAAGGCCGCCGATTTGCTGCCGCAGTCCATTGGGGATTCGCTGTACCATATTGGCCGTAAAATGAGTTTTCTGGTGTTGGGCAATGGAGAGCCGCATATAGAATACCAGTTAGAAAGCATGCGCGGCCCGCTGATGGGCTATTACAATTCCCAAATTTCTTACAATGAAAAACTGGCTCACCAGATGTATGCCGGGGCTGATTTTTTACTGATGCCAAGCCGGGTAGAGCCCTGCGGATTAAACCAGATGTATGCCATGCGGTATGGAACCGTACCTGTTGTGAGAAGGACCGGTGGTTTAAAAGATACTGTAAAAGATTATGGTGAGCCAAACGGGTATGGTGTTTGTTTTAACAACGATTGGGTGGGTGATATTACACAGGCTATCTATCGTGCATTGCATTTATATGCCCAGAAGGAAAGGATGCAGGATATAAGAAAACAGGTCATGCAACTTGATTTTAGCTGGGATAGCAGTGCAAAGCAATACATTAATTTGTATGAAAGCATGTAGAAAATTGCTGATGTAGAGATGGCGGGATTGCTGGATTTCTTTTGGTGCAGCGCTTTAAGCAATCACAAAATTGCTGAATCCGAAATCACCTGGGTTAATGAAATTGCTGATGTAGAGATTGCGGGATTGCTGGATTTCTTTTGGTGCGGCAGTTTAAGCAATCACAAAATCGCTGAATCCCAAAATCACCTGGGTTAATGAAATTGCTGATGTAGAGATGGCGGGATGTCTGGATTTCTTTTGGCGCAGCATTGTAAGCAATCACAAAATCGCTACATCCCGAAATCTCAAAATATAAAAAATAGCTATCTCTTTAAAAAATTAATAAAGCTTGCAAATATGAGTAAATCAACGTTAGCTGTAATACTTGGTGGTGGCGCAGGATCACGTTTATACCCGCTTACTGCCAGCAGAAGTAAACCCGCTGTGCCTATTGCAGGAAAATACCGGCTGGTAGACATTCCCATTTCCAATTGCATCAATAGTGGCATCAACCGGATGTTTGTGCTTACGCAGTTTAATTCTGCTTCTTTAAACAGGCATATAAAAAACACGTATCATTTTAGTGCTTTCAGCGCTGCTTTCGTAGATATTCTTGCAGCAGAACAAACACCTGATAACCCTACCTGGTACCAGGGTACCGCAGATGCGGTGCGGCAAAGTCTTCGTCACCTTGGCCCGTTTGACAGTGACTATGTGTTAATACTCAGTGGTGATCAGTTGTACCAGATGGATTTCCAGGAAATGATCAACAATCATAAAAAACTGGGCGCTGATATTTCTGTTGCAACCATACCGGTGGCAGACAGGGAAGCGCCTGAATTTGGCATTTTAAAAAGCAATGAAGAAGGATATATTACTTCCTTTATTGAAAAACCCTCCAAAGAACTCTTACCAGAATGGGTAAGCGATACCGGTGATGACATGAAACGGGTTGGCCGCAATTACCTGGCTTCTATGGGTATTTATATCTTTAACCGTAAACTCATGTTTGATCTGCTGGAAGTGGAATACAAAGCAGCAACGGATTTCGGCAAAGAAATTATACCGCAATCAATAGATAAATATAAAGTGGCAAGTTACCAGTACGATGGTTACTGGACAGACATCGGAAACATTTATTCTTTTTTTGAAGCCAACCTGGGGCTGACAGCGGATATACCCGATTTTAATTTATTTGATAACAGCAATGCCATCTATACCCGTGCACGCATGCTGCCGCCTGCAAAAATCAGTGGTACCACCCTTGAAAAAACAATTATAGCAGAAGGTTGTATCATTAATGCATCAAGGGTTGAAAACAGTGTAGTGGGCATCCGGTCACGTATTGGTAATGGCACTACGGTAGTAAGCAGTTACCTGATGGGCAATGATTATTTTGAGACCATTGCAGAGATGGCACATGCGCTGCAACATGGTATTCCCAATGTAGGTATCGGTAACCGTTGCTATATTAAAAATGCCATCGTAGATAAAAACGTGCGCATTGGCGATGATGTACGTATCAATGGCGGTACGCATTTAGAAAACAGCGACCATTCTTTGTACACCGTAAAAGACGGTATTGTTGTAATTAAAAAAGGTGCTGTAATACCCAATGGCTTTGTGATATAACAATTTTTCCTTTTATAGTAAAGCATCCGCCCATGGGCGGATGCTTTTTTTGTGTACTTTTAGATGGTATGTAGTTTTTACATATTACTATAACTGATTGATATGTCGTCTGCTTTTACAGGTATTAAACCAAAACTCAACCTCAGCCAGATAATTAATATGAGCGTTGGATTCTTTGGCATACAGTTCGGATGGGATCTCCAGCGTGCTAATATGGGACGTATTTATGAAAACCTGGGCGCAGAGCCCGATCAGGTTCCTTTATTATTTATTGCAGCGCCACTTACGGGATTATTGGTTCAGCCGGTCATCGGTTACCTGAGCGATAAAACATGGCATCCAAAATGGGGCAGAAGAAGACCCTATTTTATGATTGGGGCAATCGTTAGTTCAATAGCACTAATAATGATGCCGCACAGCAGCGCCTTGTGGATGGCTGCCGGTTTATTATGGGTATTGGATGTTTTTGGAAATGTCACCATGGAACCATTCCGCGCATTTGTAACGGATAAACTTCCGGATTCGCAGGTTAACAGGGGCTTCATCATGCAGAGCCTGCTGATAGGATTAGGAGGAAGTGTAGCTTCTGCACTGCCCTGGACCATGAAAAACATTTTTCACATAGCAAATACCGCAGAACAGGGAAGTATCCCGGAGAATGTCAAATGGTCTTTTTATATCGGGGCTTTCTTTTTTCTTACTGCAGTTTTATATACTGTATTTACTACGAAAGAATACCCGCCTTCTGATATGAACTTCAGGGAAAAAGAAGCAGCATCCAGCAAAGGTTTTGCCGGGGGAGCCAGGGAAATATTCAGTGCATTAAAAAACATGCCGCCAAGAATGCGGATTGTTTCATTGGTGCAGTTTTTTACCTGGCCCGGTCTTTTCCTGATGTGGTTCTATTACACCACGGCAGTGGCAGTAAATGTGTTTGGCGGGAAAGACGCCAGTGATCCGGTATATGCACAGGGGGCAGATTTCGGCAGCCTTACTTTGTCTTTTTACAGTGTGGTTACATTATTATTTGCTTTTGTTCTGCCAGCAATAGCAGATAAACTGGGAAGAAAGCTCACGCATGCACTCTGCCTGCTTTGCGGGGCGCTTGGGTTGATCAGCGTAAGCTGGGTACACGATAAAAACATGTTGTTCGTAAGTATGATAGGGATAGGCATTGCATGGACAAGCATCTTATCGATGCCCTACGCCATGCTCAGCGGTTGTTTGCCAAAAGATAAAGTAGGCATCTATATGGGCGTTTTTAATTTCTTTATTGTATTGCCTGAAATCGTGGCTTCTCTTGGATTTGGCTGGCTGATGAAAAATGTGCTGCACAATGATCGCCTGGCTGCTGTAGAGATTGGTGGCGCATTAATAATCATTGCTGCGCTTATTTGTTTCTTTTTTATTAAAGAAACAAAAGTTGATGAAATTGAAATGGCCAAACTGGAAATTGAAGAACAAAGATCAGTTTAGTTTATGAAAAATATCACCGCCTGTTTCGTGCTTGTGTTTATTGCTGCAATAAAGTTGTGTGCACAAAATCCACTGGATGTCTATCCCACAAACTGGTGGGTGGGTATGAAAGAGCACAAACTGCAGGTTATGCTGCACGGAACTGGTATTGGAAATGCTACAGGCTTTACCATTAATTATCCTGGTGTAACGCTGAATAAAATAACCAAAGCGCACAATAAAAATTATGTTTTTCTTGACCTGGTGATAGCTGCAACTGCAAAACCCGGTAACGTAACAATTAAATTTTCAGGCATACCTTCATTTTCATCCGTTAATTATTCTTTGCAGTCACGTCGACCTGGTAAAAACACCGCTTTTGCCCAGGGCGTTGGGTCTTCCGACTTTATTTATTTCCTGATGCCGGACAGGTTTAGCAATGGCGATGAAAGCAATGATCGCATACCGGGCATGCGTGATCAGTCCTTAAACCGCGATTCTATTTTTCTGCGCCATGGCGGCGATATACAGGGCGTTATTAATCACCTGGATTACCTGCAAAGCCTGGGTGTTACTGCTTTGTGGATGACGCCGGTGATTGAAAATGACATGCCCGACCGTACCGAACATGGTTATGCATTTACCAATCATTATAAAATTGAACCCCGCTTTGGTGGAGAGGCTGCCTATTTACAACTGGGTGATGAACTGCACCGCCGCGGTATGAAACTTGTACAGGATGCTGTTTATAACCATATCGGCTTTTATCATTTCCTGGTACAGGATCCACCAGACAACAGCTGGTTGCACCAATGGCCAACGCCCACACAACCTAACTATAAAGAACAGGTATTTTTTGATCCCCATGCGTCTGCTTATGATAAGAAGAAAATGGCCGATGGCTGGTTTACCAATATGATGCCCGATGTAAATCAAACCAATCCGCTGCTGGCAAATTTTCTTATTCAGCATGCTATCTGGTGTGTTGAAAAATTTGGCGTGGATGCATGGCGCATTGATACCTATAAATACTGCGATCTTGATTTTATGAACCGCTGCAATAAAGCGCTTACGGATGAATACCCGCATATTACCATGTTCGGTGAAAACTGGAATGAAAGCGTGGCCAACCAGGCTTATTTTGCAAAAAATAATTTCAATACCGCCTTTAAAAGTAACCTCACCGGTGATCTTGATTTTGAATTCCTGTTCAGGGGCATACAACCTGCGCTTACACAAATGCCTGCCGGTGTTGGCCAGCTATACCAGACCGTTAGCCAGGATTTTATGTATGCGGATCCCATGAATAATGTTGTCTTTCTGGATAACCATGATATGACCCGTTTTTTAAGCCAGGTGGGAGAGGACGCGGCCAAACAGAAAATGGGCCTGTGCTGGTTATTGACTACCCGTGGCATACCGCAGTTGTATTATGGTACGGAAATATTAATGAAGGGTGTTGCTAACCCCGATGGCAATGTGCGTTTGGACTTCCCGGGTGGCTGGAAAGGCGATCGGAAAAATGCATTTACAGGGGAAGGCTTAACAGATGAGGAGAAATCAGTGCTTGAACTGACCAGGCGCCTAAGTGCTTTCCGCAAAAATTCATCTGCCATTAAAACCGGTAAGCTCATGCAATTTATACCGGAGAATGGGGTATATGTCTATTTCCGGTATAATAATAAGCAAACCATCATGTGCGTAATGAATACCAATAATGACCAGGCAACCATTGATCTGACCCGTTTTGCTGAAAGGGTAAAAGATTATACCAAAGCGCTGGACGTGGCCACGGGCACCGTATTTAACCTGGAAAATAATTCGGTTACGCTTGGGGGTAAGTATTTGCTGGTAATGGAATTGAGGAAGTGAAGAAACTGCTGATTTTTGGATTTTTAGATGTTGGGATTTGCGCCAAAGCAGCAATCACCAAATCCCGCAATCACCCAATCAGCAATTATATTCGATGTCTGATGTCTGATGTCTGATGTCTGATGTCTGATGTCTGATGTCTGATGTCTGATGTCTGATGTCTGATGTCTGATGTCTGATGTCTGATGTCTGATGTCTGATGTCTGATGTCTGATGTCTGATGTCTGATGTTTTTGGAGACGCAAGTTACAACATCTTCCAAAGCCCCGAATGGGGCGCCATATGAATAGCCCGGGGTGCAGCCCCGGGATCGGAAACGATGGTAAAAAAGTCCTGAAAGGGCGTAACAATTGGGGCTATAAAATGAATCGCTTAATTATTTATCCGGGCGATCACCAATGATATACAGTAGAAGAGTGTGACACAACGACCGCCCAATCACAGAACAAAAGATTGTCCCCAAAAAATTATAAAGTTATTATCTTCTTCAATTCCCTTTTTTTCTTTTCAACTCTTAGTTACAGATACCATTTCCTGCCCCGTGTAAGCGCTTCCTCATAAACTTGTGTTTTAAATAGCTTTTTAACCAGTCACCTATTCATCCCTTTATGTAGACATGCGTCTTATCAATCCAACAGCAGTAGTAATTTGTGGAAAATCAGCAACCGCTTTATTACCATCAGCGCCATCTTTTTTCAATATTTTAACCAGTTCGGTTACAATCACTTTTCCAATGTTTGCCGGAAACTGTTCTATTGTTGTCATGGACGGTGTAACAATGGCTGAACGGGGATCGTTTGAATAACCAACAATCTTCAGTTCACCCGGCACCTGTACATTGATTTCTTTTGCAAAATGCAACGCTTCAAGCGCACTTACATCATTGGCAGCAAAAACTGCATCCGGGTAAGGTTTTTTTGCAAACAATTTGTTCATTGCCTTTCTTGCATTTGCGGCGCTCAGTTCCTGGTAAAATACCAGGTTATTTAAAACCGGTGTATCGTATTGTTGCATGGCTTTTTGAAAACCAGCGAACCTGTCAATGTATATACTGCAATTCAGGGGGCCAGAGATATAAGCAATCCTGCGGCAACCCAGTTCAAGCAAATGTGCTGCTGCCAGGTATCCGCCCCGAAAATCATCGCCTTTTATAATGCAGGCGGGATAAGGTTTTACAGGAACCCGGTCATAAAAAATAACCGGAATATTATTCTGCGTGAGTATATCAAAATGACTGAAATCAGTTGTAAAAAGGGTACAGGCAGCAATAACGGCGTCTACACGGGAGGCGTATAATGTACGGGTGAGTTCTTTCTCTACTTCAACAGAATCGTTCGACTGGCAAATAACCAGGTTATATCCATGTGCATGCAATTCGTTTTGGATAGTGGTAATAATTTCAGCATGTACAAACATGGATATACGCGGCACAATCAGGCCAACTGTATTCGTTTTATTGGTACGAAGACCGGAAGCCATGGCATTGCGCTTATATCCTACCTCTTCCACCATCGCCATTACCTTGCTTCTTGTTGCTTTGTGTACATGCGGGTGATTGTTCAGCACACGTGAAATGGTAGCGGGAGACAGGCGGAGTACTCTTGCGATATCGTGTATGGAATTCTTCCTGGTTTGTTTTTTTTTCATTGCAATATATAGGGGGTACTGGTTAAACCAGGCCTGCTTACGCATACCTGTTTTTATGCCATTTATGAGTTTAAAAAACAGGCTTCTGCAAAAACCAGGGGCCTGAAATCGGTTTCATTAATTTAAAAGTAAAACGAAAATAAATGCCGGGAGCCGGCTGCGAATATTGGAA
>Ga0193753_10003934_pt1 | contig 10794 bp, 9 predicted proteins | sample H1c2metaG_FD_144925 | JGI IMG/M metagenome (GOLD analysis project Ga0193753, IMG submission 144925) | Soil microbial communities from a riparian zone of the East river system, Colorado, United States - H1c2 | ecosystem: Environmental > Terrestrial > Soil > Riparian zone | place: USA: East River... | reverse complement strand
CGAGCCACCCGAGCCACCCGAGCCGCTGCCCGAGCCGTCGCTCGACGCGATGGTCGAGCTGTCGCCGGAGCTGCCGCCGCCTGCCGGCGGCCGGCTGTCGGACGTGGCGGCCAGGCTCGCGGCGGCGCTGGCGTTCACGTCGTTGTAGTAGGCCAGCGTTTCCGCGACGGTGCCGACGGCCTTGATCCGCGCGCGGAACGAGCCCGTCTCGGTGTTGTACCAGTAGGCGCCCGTCACGCCGGGCGCGATGAGCTTGCCCGTCGGGTGGGTGATCCCCGGCGAGCTGACGGTCTCCAGCACCAGCATTCCGGCCATCTGGTCGGGGTGCGGCGGCAGGTAGCCGCAGGTGAACCAGTCGTCCAGGATCGCGGCCGGGAAGTCGCCGTTCGACGTCTGCTGGCGCCGGTACTCGAGCATCATGCCGACGTTGTTCACGTTGGCTTTCAGCGCGGACTTCACCGCCTCGGAGCGGTCGTGCCGCGCGCTCGGCAGCGCGATGGCGGACAGGATGCCCAGCAGCACCACCACGATGAGCAGTTCCACCAGCGTGAAGCCGGTGATGCGCGTCAGGGGGCGATGGGTGCTGTTCGGCACGGAGCGCTCACGGCGGAGACAGAGTGGGGGCGGCAGCGCTCCTCGCTTCGACCGCGCCCGCCCGCTGTCTGTAGCGGAAATGCCCTCTGGCAGGCCCGCCCGCCCCGGCGCGGGCGGACGCGCCGCTCACCAGGGCTTCATGAGCCGGAACGCGCGGGGCGCCGGCACGCTGTCGGCCAGGCGCACGTCGGGGTCCACGGCCAGGGCGCTCTCCACCGCGAAGGCGGCCTGCGTGCTGCTGGCGAGGCCTTCGGCTTCCGCGAGCTGCAGGCCGTCGCGGACGCTGCCCGTGAGCAGGATCACGCCGTCCAGCGCCGAGACGCCGATGGAGCCGACGACGTCCCTCAGGAGCGCGCAGTTTTCCATGCGGCGCTGGACGAGGAGCGCGAGGCGGCGGTCGTCCTCCGCGTCGTGCGGGCGCACGGCCAGCGCGCTGGTCACGGCGCGCACGCCCGGCACCCGCTGGGCAGCCGCCGAGGCGTACAGCCGCGCCGCGTCGCTGTTCACGAGGCCGGTCAGATGCACGACGCCGCCGGCCACCTCGACCACGAGGCCGCGGCCCGCCAGCGCGTCCGAGGTGAGGAACGAGAACGGCTCGGTGCGCGCGATGGTGTCGCTCCGCGCCGGAAAGCGCGCCGGCGCCAAGACGGGCGCCGCGGACGATGCGGCTCCGGCGGCGGGGCCGGCGGCGGGGCCGGCGGTCTGCCGGGCGCTGCCGGCCACGGCCGGGGCGGCGCCCGCGGCCTGTGCGGCCGGCGCCGAGGGCTCGCCCGCGACCCGCAGCCCGTTGTCGACGCCTTCGACGCCGGTCACTTCGGCGGCGAGCCGCCCGGCCCGCGCGCGGCGCCGGTCGCTGTCGCAGCGCCCGCGCAGCGTGACCTGGCCGTCGAGGCACGCGACGACGAAGCCCTGCAGTCCCGCCGCGAGCAGGCGAGCGGTCACCGCATCGGCGATCGCGAGGTCATCGTGCCGGCCCTTGCGGGCGAAGAGCTCCTCGGCGGACTCGGCCGCCGTGCGCGGGTCGGAGGCCACGCTCTCGGCGACCCAGCCGGCGAGGTCCGCGTCGGAGACGATCACGTCGCCGGCGGCGACGTGCGGCAGGGAATCCCGCGGCGCGGGACCGGCGGCGGGAGCGGGCGCGGACTCGGGAAAGGCGGCGGCGAGCAGCACGAAGGTGGCGAGAAGCACGGCAGATCTCCGGCAAAAAGACAGATGGAGCGGGGGCCCGCCGCAGTCTAGCCCCGGATTCCGGATCGGGGGGCGCGATGGCTGCACCGCAGGCGCCGCACCACTGAGGCCACGCCGGTCGCGCCGCCGCGCCGCCACGCCGCCACGCCGCCACGCCGGTCGCGCCGGTCGCGCCGCCGCGCCGCTCAGGTGGCGGGGATCTCGCCTTCCAGCACCTCGTCGATGACGTAGGTGCCGCTCTTGGCGTCCTTGCGCAGCTTGATGAGCTTGTGCTTCTGCGCGTCCTCGAGCAGGCGCTGGAAGCTGCTGTAGCCGTGGTACTCCTCGTTGAACTGCGGCTGCTTGCGCTTCATGGTGTCCTTGACCATCGAGCCCCACAGGACGTCCTTGTTCTCGCGCTGGAGCGCGGACACGGTCTCCATGAGCAGCGAGAAGGCCTCCTGCTTCTCCTTGGCCAGGCCCTTGGCCACCGGCGCGGGCCGGCGGCGGCGCGGCGAGAGGCGCACGAGGTCGTCGTAGAAGATGAACTCGTCGCAGTTGTCGATGAGCAGGTGCGCGGAGCTGTTCTTCACGCCCAGCCCGATGATGTGCTTGTTGTTCTCGCGCAGCTTGGAGACCAGCGGCGAGAAGTCGCTGTCGCCGGACACGATCGCGAAGGTGTCGATGTGCGGCTTGGTGAAGGACAGCTCCATCGCCTCGACGACCATCTTGATGTCCGCGCTGTTCTTGCCCGTGCGCCGGCTCTCCGGGATGTCGATGAGGTCGATCGCGGCCTCGTGCAGCGCGCGCTTGTAGGGCACGTGGTTGGACCAGTCCGCGTAGGCGCGCTTGACCACGATGTCGCCCTTCTCGACGAGCCGGTCCAGCACGAGCTGGATGTTGAAGGCGTCGTACTTGGCGTCGCGCACGCCGATGACCACGTTGTCCATGTCGATGAACAGCGCGATCTTGCGGTCTTCGGACGGGCGCGTCGTGTCGGATGCCATGGGCGGTGCTCCGGGGGCGGCGCGCGCGGCGCAGCTCTTGCCGCCGGCGGATCCGCCATCGTCGAGGGGCCGGAGGCGCGGTGCCGGCCGGATGCCGCAGAGCGTAGAAGATCGCCGCGGCGCGCACAAATCATGGGGCGGCGCGCGTGGCGCGGTCGTCGGCCGGCGCGCGCGGCGCCATCGCGCACCTGTCGCCCCGCCGGACCGCTGCGACGTGGCTGTCGCCGGCCCGGCGCGCGATGGCATCCTCCGCGCCATGGAGGTGCGCGACGTCATCGTGCTCGGGGCCGGCGGCGCGGGGCTGCTCTGCGCGGCGGTGGCGGGGCGGCGCGGGCGGGCCGTGCTGGTGCTCGAGGCCAACGAGCGCATCGGCAAGAAGATCCTGGTGTCGGGCGGCGGGCGCTGCAACTTCACCAACCGCCGCGTCGGCGCGGGCAACTACGTCTCGGCCAACCCGGACTTCGCGCGCTCGGCGCTGGCGCGCTTCACGCCGGAGGACTTCCTCGCGCTCGTGGAAGCCCACGGCGTGCCCTTCCACGAGCGCAAGTGGGGCCAGCTCTTCTGCGACGACAGCGCGCGCCGCATCAGCGAGCTGCTCGCCTCCGAGTGCGCCGACGCCGGCGTGGAGATCCGCACCAGCGCCCGCGTGCGCGACGTGCTGCGCGCCGCGCCGCCCGCTGCATGGCCAGCTGCGACATCCGCGCGGACCGCCATGCCGGCTGAGGCGCCCGCCGCGCTGGCCGCGCTGCCGGGCGAGCCGCCGTTGCCGCCCGCGGTCGCCGATGACGGCGCGCCGCGCTTCCTCGTGCGCGTCGGCGACGACGTGCTCGCGTGCCGCTCGTGCGTCGTGGCGACGGGCGGGCTGTCCTGGCCGCGGCTGGGGAGCAACGACATCGGCTACCGCATCGCGCGCTCGTTCGGGCTCGACATCGTGCCGCCGCGCCCGGGGCTCGTGCCGCTGCTGTTCTCGCGGCCGGACCGCGAGCGCTTCGCGGAGCTGGCCGGCATCGCGGTGTTCTCGCGCGTGACCTGCGCCGGCGTGGCCTTCGAGGAGAACCTCCTCTTCACGCACGGCGGGCTGTCGGGGCCCGCGATCCTCCAGGCGAGCAACTACTGGCGTCCCGGCACCGCGCTGGCCGTGGACCTCGCGCCCGGCGCGGACCTCGGCGCGGAGCTGCTCGCGCGCAAGGCGGCCGGCGCGCGCGAGCTGCTGCGCAATGCGTTCGCGGAGCGGCTCCCGAAGCGGCTCGTCGAGCGGCTGCTCGAGGCGTCCGTGGGCGAGGCCGCCGCGGGCCGGCCGCTCGCGCAGTGCGCGGACCGCGAGCTCTCCGCCGCCGCCGCCGCGGTGCACGCCTGGCGCGTGCTGCCCGCCGCGGACGCGGGCTGGGACAAGGCCGAGGTCACGCTCGGCGGCGTGTCCACGGCCGCGCTCTCGTCGCGCACGCTGGAGGCGCGCGCCGTGCCCGGCCTGCACTTCATCGGCGAGGTGGTGGACGTGACCGGCTGGCTGGGCGGCTTCAACTTCCAGTGGGCTTGGGCGAGCGGCGCCGCGGCCGGCCAGGCGGTCTGATCCCGGAGCGGCGCACCGCGCACACAGCGTTCAGCGGCGTCACCGCGAGGCGGCGCGGGGGGTGCGGGGAGAGCGCAGGGCAGTGCGGGGGAGCGCAGAGCAGCGGGGCAGTGCGACGCGGTCACGCGCCTGCAGTCAGCGCGCGACGTCGATCAGCACCTTGAGCACGCCGCGGCGGCCGGCGTGCGCCAGCGCGTCGAGGGCGCGCTCCAGCGGGTAGCGCGCCTCGATGAATTCCTGCACCGGGACGGCGTGCCCGGCCAGCAGCTCCAGCGCCGGCGCGAGGCGGCCGCAGCGGCTGCCGACGAGGCGCTGCTCGTCCACCACGAGCGGCGAGAGGTCGAGCGGCGCGGGCAGCTCGCTCGTCGTCTTGAGCACCACCGTGCCGCGCGGGCGCACGTGCGGCAGGAGCGAGGCGAGGCTGTCGGCGCGGCCCGTGGCCTCCACGGCCAGGTCGAAGCGGCGGGCGGGCGGGCGCTCCAGCAGCCCCTCGACGTGCCGCGCGCGCGCCGGAAGGAGCGCCGCGCGCGAGGCGTGGTGCCCGGCGACGGTGACCTCCGCGCCGGCGCGGCACAGCACGTGCGCGACGAGCAGCCCGAGCCTGCCGTCGCCCGCGACGAGCGCGCGCGTGCCGCGGCCCGCCTCGACCTGCTCCAGGATGGCGAGCGCGGCCGCGAGCGGCTCGGCGAACACGGCCTCGTCCGTGGCGATGCCGTCGGGCACCGCCAGCAGGTTGGCCTGCGGCAGCGACAGCTCCCGCGCGAACGCGCCGTTGCGCCCGAGGATGCCGAGCACGGTGCGCTGCGCGCAGTGCCGGCTGTCGCCGCGCGCGCAGTCCGCGCAGCGGCCGCAGCCCGCATTGATCTCGCCGACGACGCGCTGCCCCGCGAGCGGCCCGTCGAGCGCGCGGCCCACGAACTCGTGGCCCGGCACGCCGACGAAACCCATGTAGCCGCGCACGAGGGCCAGGTCGGTCGCGCACAGCCCCGCGGAGAGCACGGCCACGCGGCACTCGGCCGGCGCGCCCACCGCGTGCACGGCCGGCGGCACGTCGTCACGCAGGCTCACGGACCCGTCGGCGACCCACACCGCACGCATGGGCGCCGAGGCTATCACGCCTCGCGCGCCGGCGGACCGCGCGGTCGCACGCCCGACCGCGCGACCGCGCGACCGCGCGACCGCGCGACCGCGCGACCGCGCGACCGCGCGACCGCGAACCGCGAACCGCGGACCGCGAACCGCGGACCGCGAACCGCGGACCGCGAACCGCGGACCGCGGACCGCGCAACAGGCCGGCGGAGCGCGCGGTTGACCGCGCAGCCGGCTGGTTCCGGCGGGGAGCGCAGGTCCATAATGCGCGGCCTTCGCGCGGCGGCCTCCGGTCCCGCGCACCGCATCCCACCTTCCCGCCCGCCGAGGAGTCTTCCCATGTCGCGATGCCGCGTGTGTTCCGTGCTCGGTGCGTCGGCAGCGCTTGTGCTGCTGCTCGCCTTCGTTCCGCAGACCAAGCCGGCGCCGGCCAGGACCGACGCGGCGCCCGCCGCCGTCCAGGGCGAGGACCCGAGCGGCAGCTACGACATCGATCCCGTGCACTCGTCCGCCGTGTTCCGCGTGAAGCACATGAACGTGAGCTGGTTCTACGGCCGCTTCAACCAGGTCAGCGGCAGGATCGTGCTCGACACCGCGCACCCGGAGAAGAGCTCGGTGGAGGTGACCATCCCGGTCGCGAGCATCGACACGAACAACGAGAAGCGCAACCAGCACCTCATGAGCCCGGACTTCTTCAGCGGCGCCGAGTTCCCGGACATCGGCTTCAAGAGCGAGAAGGTCAAGCAGCTCAAGCCCGGCAGCTTCGAGGTGACCGGCACGATGAGCCTGCACGGCGAGAGCAAGCCGGTCACCGCGACGGTCGAGCTGGCCGGCAGCTCCGCGGGCGGCGGCCGCCACCCCGCGGTCGCGGGCTTCGAGACCACCTTCGTCATCAAGCGCAGCGACTTCGGCATGAGCAACATGCTCGACATGCTCGGCGACGAGGTGCGCCTCACGCTCTCCGTGGAAGCGGGCAAGGGCGGCTGAGCCCGCGACAGGCCGGCCACCGAGATGGAACCGACCGTCCCGGAACTGCTCCTCGGCATCGCCCTGCCGGCGGTGGTCTGCGGGCTGCTGCTCGTGCTGCTGCGCCGCGCGTTCGGAGGCGAGGGCGCGCGCCGTGGCGCGCGCGCGACCGCCGGCGCCGGCGCGCGCGACGCGAGCGCGCACGCCCGCGCGGAGCTGCACGCGGGCGCACGGTCGCACGCCGGCTCGGGCGTCGACCGCGAGGCCCGGATCGCCGCCGTCGCCGTCGCGGCGGGCTACCTCGCGGGGCACGTCGGGCTGCGCGGCTGGCGGGACTGGGCGCCGCGCGAGGCGGTGGACTGGATCGCGGTCGTGGCGCTGCTCGGCCTGCTCGTCGGTGCCGCGGGCCTCGTGCGCCGGTGGCCGCAGCGACTGCGCGGCGTGCTGCGCGTGATCGTCGCAGCGGGGGCCGTGTGGCTCGTGGCCGGCAAGCCGATGGAGCGCGCGCTCGGCGAGGCCGGCATGTGGCAGCAGGTCGCGCTGCTCGGCGCGGGCATCGCGCTCGCATGGTCCGCTCTGGAAGGCCTGGCGACGCCGGCCGTCCGCGCCGGACCGCTGCTGCTCCTGTGGCTGCTGGCCGCGGGCTGCGCGGCCGTGCTCGCGATCTCCGGCAGCCTCGTGCTCGGCAAGCTCGCCGGAGCGCTGGCGGCCGCGCTCGGCGCCGCGATCGTGCTCGGCGTCCGGCGGCCCGGCGCGGCCACCCTGCTCGGGGCGGCGCCGCCGGTGGCGCTGACGCTGGGCGCGCTGCTCGTCGCGGGCATGCGCCTCGCCTCGGTGCCGCCGCGCGCGGCGCTGGCGCTGCTCGCGGCCGCGGTCTCGGCCTTCGCCGTGCGCCTGCTGGCCGGCCGGGCCGCCCGCTCCCGCGGCGCGACGGGCGACGGCCCGGGCACGCTGGTCGCGCAGCTGCTCGTCGCCGGCGTGCTCGCGGGCACCGCGTTCAGCCTGGCGCTCGCGGCCTCGCCGCCGCTCGACGAGGCCGGCTACTGAGCCCCTCCGGCGCGCCGCGGAAGGCCTCGGCGATGACGGGCCGCACGGCGCCCGCGCAGCGCGCTCACGGTCCGCGCGAGCGCGCGCGGCGCGGCGCGCTGGTCGTGCGCGCTCAGAGCGTGGACGGGCTCTCGCCGACGTCCACGATCGCGCAGGCCTGGATCGGATCGAGCCCGAGCTCCTGCGCGCGGTCGATGAGCGTGTCGCTGTCCGCGCCGGGGTTCACGAACAGCTCCGCGGACTGGAAGCGCACGAGGTCGGGCAGCACCGTCAGGCCCACCTCCGGCGGCAGGTAGAGCGCGATGCGCTGCACGTCGCCCGGCAGGTCGCGCACCGAGGCATAGGCGCGCAGGCCCTCGATCTCCGCGAGCTTCGGGTGCACCGGGTACACGGTCCAGCCCTGGCGCACGTAGGCGCGCACGGCCTTGTTGCCGAACTTGCTGCGATCCGCCGAGGCGCCGACGACTGCGACCGAGGGCATGGGCAACTCCGTGATCCGGGGGAGATGGGGCGCGGGGCGGCGACGATAGCGTGACCCGCCGCAGCTCGCCAGCGCGGCCTTCGCCGTCGCCGCGCCGTGTGCGATCCTCCGCGGGATGACCGGCGCCGCCAGCAGCCCCTCCGCGCCCGACGGCGCGCCGCCCGACGACGCGGCGCGAGCGGGCGGCGCGGCGGCCAAGAACGCGGCGGCCAAGAACGCGGCGGCCACCGGCAGCGCGGCGGCCACCGGCAACGCGGCGACCGCCGGCAACGCGGCGGCCGGCAGCCGTGCGCGCGCGCCGCGGCGCGGGCTGCGCGTGGCGGCCGTCGTCGCGCTGCTCGCGCTGTTCGCCGGGCTCGCCACCTGGCAGGCGTGGGTGAAGTCCGAGACCTACGACGAGCCGATGTACATGCTCTCGGGGTACAGCTACGTCGTCACGGGCGACCTGTCCTTCAACCGCGAGCACCCGCCGCTCGCCAAGTACCTGCTCGGCCTGCCGCTGCTGCTCCTCGACCTCGACCTGCCGGCCGACTACCAGCAGCAGCCGGGCATCGAGTTCTCGTTCTACGCGCACCAGCCGCACGCCGACGTGCACACGATGCTGTTCCTCGCGCGGCTGCCGGGCGTGCTGCTCGGCATCGTGCTCGCGCTGTACGTGCTGCGCTGGGCGACCACTGCCTTCGGGCCGCGCGCGGGGCTCGCGGCGCTCGCGCTGTACGCGACCAATCCCAACATCCTCGCGCACTGCGTCATCGCGTCGGCGGACTTCGCGGTGACGCTGTTCTGCTTCGCGACGCTCTACCACCTCTGGCGCTGGCTCGATACCGGCGCGCGCGGCAGCCTCGCGCTGGGCGCGCTGACGCTCGGGCTCGCGCTCGGGAGCAAGCTCACCGCGCTCATGCTGCTGCCCGTGATGGGGCTGCTCGTGCTGGGCGTCGCCATCGCGCGGCGGCGGCCGGCGCTGCTGGGGCACGCGCTGCTGGCGCTGCTCGCGGCGCTCGGCGTGCTGTGGCTGCTGTACGGAGGCGAGGCGCGCTCGCTCTCGCAGGCGCGCGAGCACGCGCGCTTCGCCGTGCCGGGCACGGAGGACCGCGCCTTCATGCTGCCCGCCATCGAGCAGGCGCTGGAGTCGGTCTTCGGCGCCGACACGCCGATCCCGATGCTCTCCTTCATCAAGGGCATCGACCTGCAGCTCAACCACGCGCGCGAGGGCCACTACAACTACTTCCACGGCACGATCTCGCGCGACAAGTCGCCCTCCTTCTACGCGGTGAGCTGGGCGATCAAGAACCCCGAGGGCCTCACGCTGCTGCTGGCGCTCGGCGTGCTCTCGATGCGGCGCACGCGCCGCGGCGTCCTGCACGAGGCCGCGCTGTGGGGCTTTCCGCTGCTCGTCTTCGCGATCTTCAGCGACAGCAACGTGCAGCTCGGCTTCAAGTACATCCTGCCGATCGTGCCCTTCGTGTGCGTCGCCGCGTCGCGCGTGTTCGCCCCGACCGGCGGCACCTGCGCGATCCCGGGCGCGCCGATGAGGGTCGGTCGCCGCGAGCTGATCGCCGGAGCGATCGCCGTGCCTGCCGCCGCGCTGGGGCTGTGGCTGTACTTCTCGGACAAGGGCGCGCCGCGCTGGACGCACTGGCTGCCGCTCGCGGTGCCGGCGCTGTACGCGCTGCTCGCGCTCACCCGGCCGCGCGACGCCGTAGGCCGCGCGAGCCTCGCGCTGCCCCTGGGGCTGCTGCTGGCCTGGAACGGCGGCGCCTCGCTCGCGCGGCAGCCCGACAACCTCATGTACTTCAACGAGCTGGTCGGCGGTCCCGAGAACGGCTGGCGCTGGTCCGTGATCGGCGACGACTGGGGTCAGGACACGCGCCTGCTCGGCGTGTGGATGCGCGAGAACGGGATCGAGCACATCTATTACGACTACTACGGCGAGGTGGACCCCGAGGCCTGGGGCGTGCGCTACACGCCGACCTTCGCCGCGCCGAAGACCTTCACGCCCATCGAGGGCTGGGTGGCCGTGCACATCACGCTCAAGCAGCGCCTCGCCGACCGCTACTTCTGGCTGGAGGGCCGGCAGCCCGACGTGAAGCTGGGCAACACGATCTGGCTCTACCACCTCACGGCCGAGGACCGCATCAACGCGACCTTCAAGCTCGCGAGGGAGCCGATGGCGCCGGCGGCCCCGCAGGCGCCAGCCGTCGAGGAGCGGGACGAGGCGGCTCGTTGAACGCCTGGGGCGGGGCTCCGCTCTTGGCCGGGCGCGGCCCCCTGACTTCTCACGAGCAGGAGTTCGCCCGGGTGCGGGTGTGTGCGCGCTGCGGGGACGGGCCTCGGCTGCGGTCAACAGCCGCAGAGGAAGCATGGCGAGCGGTTTGATGCGCTTGCTGCGGCTGAATCTCGCCGAGGCCCGTCCCCGCATCGCGCACCAGCCGAGGCAGGGGGCTCCGTTCGAGACGAAGGAGGGGCCGCGCCCGGCCAACGCTGCGCCGCGCACCAGGCGCGTCATGGTCTGGAACGCATCCTCCGCAACGAGACGGCGCCCCTTCTTCACGCGCGCTCGGGCAACGCCCTGGCTCGGGTGAGAGGGCAAGTGGCCGCGTGGTGATCAGGCAGCCCGCGTGGGATGTCCGCGCGGAGTCCGTGGGCCAGTAGAGGCCGTGCCTCTACTGGCCCACGAGTCCCAGCAGACCCTGCGCGCGGACGATGGTCATTCGTCTCACTGTCTCTGCGAGTACCCGCTCCTCAGGCGCGCTCCCCGTTCCTTCCAGCGAGCAGGAACGGCGTCGAGGCGCGCAGGGGCGTCGGGGGCGCTGCCCGCCTTCGTCTGGCACGGAGTCCCGTGCGTCGTCGTGCGCGGCGAGGGGGCTCTGCGG
>Ga0193753_10003933_pt1 | contig 10795 bp, 5 predicted proteins | sample H1c2metaG_FD_144925 | JGI IMG/M metagenome (GOLD analysis project Ga0193753, IMG submission 144925) | Soil microbial communities from a riparian zone of the East river system, Colorado, United States - H1c2 | ecosystem: Environmental > Terrestrial > Soil > Riparian zone | place: USA: East River... | reverse complement strand
GGGAGGATCGAGCTCCGGATCGGCGGTCGCCGTCGCAAGCGGGCTCGTCAGCTTTTCTCTCGGGACTGATACGGCTGGCTCGGGCCGGGTACCGGCGGCTTTCAACAACCTCATTGGTCTCAAGCCTTCGCGCGGGCTTCTCAGCGCTTCAGGCGTCGTGCCGGCCTGCCGCTCACTCGATTGCGTCTCCATCTTTGCCCTCGATGCCGCGGATGCTCAAACTGTATTCGCGGCAGCCCGCGGGTTTGACGAAGCAGATGAGTTCAGCCGCGCAGGGAGTCCGGCCTCTTCGGTCGAAGGGGCGCAGATCCGTTGTGGTGTGCCCTTCCGGCATCAGCTGGAATTTTTTGGCAATCGGAGTTACGCGGCGCTCTATGAAGAAAGCGTCGCCGCTATGCGGGAGTTGGGTGCTGAGCTTGTCGAGTTGGATCTCGATCCCTTCCACGAAGCGGCGCGTCTGTTGTATAGCGGGCCGTATGTAGCGGAACGCTTCGCCGCGGTCGGTTCGTTTGCCAAGGCAAATGCCGCGGCGATGGACCCGACGGTCGCCTCCATCATTCTCGCCTCCGAACGATACACGGCGGCCGAAGCCTATCAAGCCATGTATCGTTTGGCCGCATTGTCGCGGCAAACGCAATCCACTTGGCAACACATCGATGTGATGCTGTTGCCCACAGCTCCGACGACCTACACGGTCGAAGCCGTCCAAGCCGATCCCATTCAGCTCAATTCGAATCTCGGATACTACACAAATTTCGTGAATCTATTGGATCTCAGCGCCATCGCCGTTCCATCAGGCTTTGCGAAGTCCGGTCTTCCCTTCGGTATCACGCTAATCGGTCCTGCTTTCGCCGACGAGTATTTGCTGAAGCTGGCAGCTCGTTTCCATCGTAAGCGCGCAAACCTTCCGGATCTGCCCGATCCCACGATCGCCCCCGATGCAAGCGATTGGGTGAAGGTCGGCGTAGTCGGCGCTCATCTCTCTGGGCAGCCTCTGCATCATCAACTCGCGGAACGAGGGGCAAGACTCATCCGGACAACGCGGACCGCCAAGGACTACAAATGTTTCGCGCTGACCAACACCACGCCTGCCAAGCCCGGTCTGATTCGCGTGCCCGGCTTCGCTGGCCCTGGCATCGAAATAGAAGTTTGGTCGATGTCTCAAGAAACATTCGGCAGCTTCGTGGCCGCTATCCCCGCGCCGCTCGGCATCGGCACTTGCCTGCTAGAGGATGGTGAGCCGGTGAAAGGATTCATCTGCGAGCCCTACGCGACGGAAGGAATGCCTGAGATTACCCACCATGGCGGCTGGCGAAACTATCTGAAGAATCGCTAAGGCTCACGACCGCCAGGCAGAGCATAGGCGACCAAAGTATCGGCAGTGGGCGCGCCAGGCATTCGTCCACCGGTAGCTTGCAAGACCACATACTGCTTACCGTCTTTGCCGAGATACGTGATCGGAGTTGCATACCCTCCGGCGGGGAGTTTTGTTTCCCACAAAACTTTACCGGTCGCCGATTCAAAAGCGCGAAACATGTCATCGCTAGTGGAAGCGATAAAGACCAAGCCGCCCGCTGTTGTGATCGAGCCACCCCAACTGACCGCCGCTCCCGTGTTGTGGATGCCTTTCGCTTCCAGTTCCGGAACGGTTCCCAGCGGCACGGACCAAGCGATATCGCCCGTATTCGCATTGATCGCAATCAATCTGCTCCAGGGCGGTTGCTGGCACGGCCATCCTTTTTCCCGATCGGTGAACGTATCGTATTGGCCGCCGAAGGGACTGGTCCGGACGTACTTCATGGGAGAACCGGGCGGCCCCTTGACGATTTTTCCGTAAGCGCCCAATTCAATAGGATTGACAAACAGATAGCCAAGCTTCGGATCGTACGAGGCGCCCGACCAATTGACACCTCCATTGTTACCCGGAAACACGATAGTGAGCTTGTCGTATCCAAAAGGAGTAAATGGACCGCCGTAGCGCACGCCGCCCTCCGCTTCTAACTTCTCGCGACAGGCGCGCTCATGTTCCGGAGTCACTTTGGAAATCTCTTCAGGCGAGAAACTGGTTCGGGCCAGCGGTGGCGGCTTCACCGGTATCGGCTGCGTCGGCCACGACTGTTCCTCCGGCACATCACTCGTTACGACTTTGGTTTCCGTGACTCCGTAAATCGGTTTGCCATTGCGCCGATCGAGAATGAACGCGTATCCCGCTTTTGTAAATTGCGTAACCGCGGGAATGGTCTTGCCGTTCTGCTTGACGCTCATCAGCACCGGAGCGGGAACAACGTCGAAGTCCCAGAGGTCGTGGTGAACGGTTTGAAAATACCACTTGAGTTTGCCCGTTTGCGCATCGACCGCAACAATGGAAGTGGCAAACAAGTCCTTTCCCGCGCGGTCGCCGCCCCAGAAATCGTCCGAAGCAGAGCCGAACGGCATGTAGAGAAGACCGAGATCGGGATCGAGGCTCATGAGTCCCCACACGTTCGTTCCCGAGCGTGCTTTCCAGCTATCTCCGGCCCACGTGTTGCCGCCTTCTTCGCCGGGGCGGGCGACAGAATGAAAACGCCAGACCAGCTTACCGGTACGAGTGTCCCAGGCGCGCGTGTCACCCGCCATGCCGAGATACGGCGTCTCCTGCGTCTCCGCGCCAGTTATCACGAGATTCTTGTAGACGAGCGGAGGGGAGGAGTTCCCATAGAAGGCGTCGGGAAATCCATTGTCGATGCCAGCCTTCATGTTGACGATGCCTTCGTCGCCGAACGCATGCGCGGGTTTCCCGGTTAGCGCATTGAGTGCGATAAGGTGGCCATCGCTTGTGCCGAAGAGAATCTCCGGTGGCGACCCCTTCTCGCCCCGCCAATAGGACACACCGCGCCGCGCCGGAGCCCCGCCGCCAGGAGGAATAAATTCCCAGAGCTGTTTTCCGGATAGAGGATCAATCGCTACTACCTTGTTGAGAATGGTCGGCAGATACATCACGCCGTTCACGACCAGGGGCGTGGCCGCTGAAACGCGGCCTTGTCCTCGCGAAAAATGCCTCCATTTGCGGACAGGCGGCGGTGTTCCTGCCGGTGCGTCGCCCGATGGCGCTGGAGGCAGTTGCACATTGACTCTTGCCGAACCGGTTACCACGGCCGGCGTGGCTAGCGCAGCGGGATTCTGATGAAACGTCCAGACGCGCACCAGCTTCGATACGTTGCTTGTGCTGATTTGTTCGATGGGAGAGTAGCGAGTACTTCCCAGATCGTGGCCATAAGTTGGCCATTCCGTCTGACCGCTTAAGTTGGAAGCGTTGAAGACCATCAACGCTCCAACCAGCAAGAGTATCTCGCGGATTCGTTGCAGTGTCTTATCTCAGATCTTCAGGAAGAATCTTTCCGCTATCGGCGATCAACTCGTCGTTGAGGAAGAAGCGATGGTGGCGAAGCGCGAAATCCTGGTGGCAGCCGGTCGTGTGCTTGCCGCCGAATGTCGCGTTTTCACCAAGCGCGATCAGAGTGTTTCCATACATCGTTCGTCCATCCTGGCCGATGATATCGAGCGGATCCTGAAATCCAATGGAGTTCCAAAGCGCCTTAGGATGCGAGCCCCAGCCCAAGTGTGATATCGCAAATCCTTCCGGATCTTTCCAGCCTTCTATATAGTCGCGAATCAGAAATGCGTCCAGTCCGCCTTCAATCGCTACGACGGCTCCATTCTGAAACGTCATCTTCACAGGCGCTCCAATGAAGCGTTTCATGGGATACCAGATGTCGCCCGCATCGAGCATCAGCGTTCCGTCGCCCAGGCCTTCGGTCGGAATTGTGTATTGAAAGGCGCCGGGCCAGTGATCCCAACGGCCGGGCTCGTCGGTAAATCCCCACTGGCCGATTACGGGCCTATTCGTCATGTCGAACGTGACGTTGGTCCCGTTATCCGACTCGAGGCGAATTTTACGGCCTTTCTTCAAACGGGCCATGCCGCGTTCCACGCGGACTTTATCTTCAACGGTGGGGAAAAGGCGTTGCAGTGCCTCGACCGGATCGTGAACCATCAGAATCCGCGTGCCGGCGGCGAGAATTTCCCGCTGCTCCTTGGAATGCAACAGGCCTCCGTTCGATAGGTCGACCACCATGTCGGCACGTTTCAACGTGTCGACCGCAAGCTTCGATTGCGTCAGGATTGTCGAGGACACGTTGCCGATACGCATGACCGGCACCTGCTCGGGAACCGCTGAGGGCATCATCAGCGTCAGGACATCCGCGCCAATACCGCGCGCTGCGCCATACATGGCGGCGGCATATTCCTGATTGCTGTCCGGCTCGGTAACAAGCACCAGCGATTCGGTTGGCTTCAGTTTGCAGAGATCAAACATTCTGCGAAACCAAGGGACAAGCTCGGCGGTTTTAAAGGCGGTTGCGGTGGTAACAGACAAGAATCTTCCTCCCGTGGAAATGAATTGAGAGGGTCGACCGCTCGACCCTCATACGAAATACATTATACGATCCTGTTCCCGTTGACAAGTGGTTCCGTGGTGGCGTCGTAGGCGTAAACCCAGCTAGCCTGGATCCCGCTCGTGTGTGGATTGATCATCTGGCGCAGGCTATAGAGGGTATTCCGAAATAGCTTTTGTACTGGAGAATCGACATGATAGGTCCGACCGCGTTTCCGAGATTCCAGTTGCACGCGGCTGGTTCGCGGCATGCGGAGGAGTTCATATCGCTTGAGAGCTTCGACCGGGTCCGCTACTTGAGAGAGAACACGCGCGAGCACATAGGCGTCCTCAATGGCCATGGCCGCCCCTTGCGAAAGGAACGGCAGCATGGGATGCGCGGCGTCGCCCACCAGCGTGATTCGGTTGGAAGACCAGGACTCCATCGGATCGCGATCGAAGAGGCCCCACTTGAACACGCTCTCGGCCCGCGAAAAAAGCTTCTGCAACTTGGGATGCCAGTTCGGAAATCCGGCGGCGAGCTCTTCCCGATTGCTGGGCACATTCCAGGATTCCTCCACCCAGGAATCGGTTTCCCGAATTGCAACCAAGTTGATGGCGCGCCCCGAGCGAACGTAATACGTGACAACATGCCCTTTGGGGCCTAGCCAAAACGAAGAATCCGGACTGACAAAATCCAGCGGCGGCGCGCCCTCGAAGGGAATGAGCGCGCGCCAGCACATGTTGCCGGTGAAGCGCGGCGGCAGGTCGCCAAAAAGACTTTTACGGACCACGGAATGCAGGCCGTCCGCGCCCACCAAGATATCGGCTTTGAATTCGGTTCCGTCGGCGAATTTGGCGATCGCCGCATCGCCGGTTTCGGTCGCGGAAACGCACGGAGCGGACAAGTGCAGCGAGGCCGAAGGCGCAATGGATTGTAGAATGCGGTGCAGATCCGCTCGATGCGTGTGGAAGAACTCGGCACCGTAGAGGCGCGGGCATTCGTCGATCAAGGGGGTTCTGAAATTTACCGCTCCCGATTTCCAATCCCGGCCTACGATGCTTTGCGGCAAGAAGCTGACATCGCGTAAATCGCTCCACAGGCCCAAGGCGCGAATCACCTTCACCGCATTCGGAGTCACTTGTACGCCGGCGCCAATTTCTCCGAAGGCGGGCGCTCGCTCGAACAAATGAAAATCGATCCCGAATTTTGTCAGCGCGCCGGCCAACGCCATGCCGCCGATGCCGCCGCCGATAATTCCTACCCGAAGAGTTCGCATTACCGATTGGTATGCAGTATATCGTATTTTATCAAAATGGACAGTTTCTAATAGATACCGATCATCGTATATTGAATTGTCGGCTTATGATCGTAGAGGAGCAAGATGCTAAGCTCAGTCGCTACCGCAAATGCCTGAATCCGTTGAAGAATTGGAAGCCAAGGACCGAATCGGCAGCGCCGCGCCGGCCGGCCGGTCGTCGATTGTTGTCAAAGAGCTGATTCACGAGCAGATCTTACCTCACCTGCGGCGGGATATCATATCGAACCGCTGGGAACCGGGAGAGCGCCTGCCGGAGCCCTTGCTTTGCAGTGAATTCGGAATATCGCGCACTCCACTACGCGAAGCATTGAAGATTTTGGAAGGGGAAGGACTGATCGAGTTACGGCCGCACGTGGGCGGCGTCATTACTCCGCTCGATCCACCCGACCTGGCGGACAAATTTGAAGTGCTCATTGGACTGGAACAATTGGCCGCTTCGAAGGTCGCGCGGCTCCGCGACCCTCATAGCTTGGACATCATCGTCAAATTACAGACGGAAATGGCGACCGCGGCGGCGGCGGGCGAAGTCGCGCGGTATTACGATTTGAACGATCAGTTTCACAGGGCCATTGTTATCGGCGCAAACAACGCCACTCTCGGACAGCTTCACGAAAAGATGATGCTCCACGTCCATCGCGCCCGCCATCGGGTCAAGGAATACGAGCCGCTCTCCAAATCCGCCGCCCAGCGCCACGATGCGATCATCACGCATTTGCTGCACGGCGATGAAGATGCGGCGGGAAAAGCGATTCGACTCCATTTAGAAGACGTGATCAGCGCCGTTCTCGTCAAAATCCGGGACCGCTCCGCCGCATCGTTTTCAACCGCCGTCAAGTCCTAAAGAATCCGCACAGTTTCGTGACTTGGCTAACCAATCAGGCGATTGGCCCGCTTGATTGGCGTTAGATTTCCGAAAAACAAGTGTTCCCTCTTCCTTAATCGTCACAGAACCAATACAATATACGAAATACGATGCTGAATGCATCTTGACTTCAGGACGACAAGAAAGGGCTCCCTAATGCAACGCGTTGCCAGATCTCTCCCCCTCCTCATTGCGATCGCTTTGTGCTTCCTATCAGGAAAAAGAGCAGAAGCGCAGGTAACTTCGGCAGATATTGTTGGCACGATTGTGGATGCGTCCGGGGCAGCCGTCTCGAGCGCCAAGGTCACAATCGTCAATCTGGCAACGAACGAGACTCGCACGGCACAGCCCAATAGTTCCGGCGACTACGTGTTCACTCTGTTGCGGCCCGGCCAGTATACAGTCACGGCGGAAGCTAACGGATTCCGGCTTTCCAAAATTCCAGCTCTGACGCTCGCCGCCGGCGATCGCGCCCGCGCCGACATGACGATGCAGATCGGCGAGGCGAGGCAGGTTATTGAAGTCACGGCGCAACCGCCCGCGCTGCAAACCGACAGCTCCACGTTGACAGGCGTGGTAACCGATCGGGCCGTTCAGGATCTTCCTTTGAATGGCCGCAATTTCATTACGCTGGTTCAAAACTCGCCAGGCATCACCATCGGGAATCCGAATGCAATTGGCGGCGGGAACCGGCCCGACGACCGGCGGCAGAGCAACTCCGTTTCCGCAAACGGACAACCCGAAGCCTACAACAACAGTCTGATCGACGGCATGGATAACAATGAACGCGAGCAAGGGCTGATTATGTTGCGGCCGTCGATCGATTCCATCCAGGAAGTGAAGATCGACACGAACATGTACACGGCGGAAGTAGGCCGCTCGGCGGGCGCCGTGGTGAATGTCCTTACTAAGTCGGGCGCCAACGCGTTCCACGGCTCGGCGTTTGAGTTTCTGCGGAACGACAAGCTGGACGCCAACAACTTTTTCAACAACAAAGCCGGCTCCGCAAAGCCCGAATATCGGCAGAACCAGTTTGGCGGGAGCCTCAGCGGACCGATCCAGCGCGACCGGACATTCTTCTTTGGCGATATCGAGGCGCTTCGCATTGTGCAAGGGACGCCAACGGGGCTCTTGACCGTCCCAACCCTCTATCAGAAGGCTCACCCCGGCGATTTTTCGGACATCAACGGGCCAGTAATAGCTGCGTCAAAACTCGACCCGGTCGCCCTAAAGTATTTTGCCTTGTATCCAAACCCGAACGTGCCAGGGGCGGGCTCGACCAATAACTTCACCAACAACCCAAAACGGACGCAATTCAGCAAGACCATCGACGCTCGGGTCGACCACCACTTTTCCGATAACGACTCATTCTTTGCCCGCTATTCGTGGAATCCAACCGATACATACACACCGGGACAACTTCCCGCGGTAGGTGGCATTCAAGCCGGCGGCGGAAGCTTTCCGGGCCCTTCACAAATACTCGCCCAAGGCGTTCAGTTGAATTACGTCCATATCTTCTCTCCCACGCTGATCATGGAGCTAAAAGCCGGATTCACTCGATTAAATCTTCAGTCGCTCACTCTGAACTATGGGACAAACGCCGGCCAGCAGTTCGGGATGCCCAACGTCAGTTTCGATAAATTCAATTCCGGGCTCCCGTTAGTCAACATCGCCGGCTACGTTTCGCTAGGCGATTCCGATTCGATTCCAATTGTCGATATCAATAACGTATTTCAATACAACGGCTCGGTGACTTATACCCGAGGCGCGCACAATATCAAAGCTGGCGGCGGGTTAATCCGGCGCCAGATCAACTACTATCAAGCGATTTCAGGGCAGGGCGGCTTCACTTTTAGCGGGACGCCGCCGCAGACCATGGCCAATTTCTTGCAGGGAACCGCAACCACGATTACAAGAACCAATCAGCTTTACACCAATTACCTGAGAGGCTGGGAGCCGCATGTATACGTGCAAGACGACTGGCATGCCGCGCGCTGGCTGACGCTGAATCTCGGTCTGCGCTGGGATTACTTTAGCCCGATTACAAACTCTCGCAATCAGCGGTCGAATTTTGATCTGAGTACCTTGACTATGCGCGTGGCGACGCCGGACGATCCATCCGCGGGGGTGCGATCCGACTATAAGAATTTCGCGCCGCGCTTCGGGTTTGCGGCGAACTTAGGGCGTGGGACTGTGCTTCGCGGAGGTTTTGGCATGAGCTTCTATCCGGGCGACAACGCGGCCGGAACAATCAATTCCGTAAATCCGCCGTTTACCTTCGGCACGTTTACATGCCAACCGGCCAGTACGAATTCCGCGCTCAAATGTCCCGCGGGCATCGGCACGCTATCGCAGGGGCCGCCTCTTCCGGTGATGAGCAGCATTACGAATCTATCGGGTGGCCTGAGAGCGATACCGTTCGACGCACGGTCGTCTTACGTTGAACAATTCAATCTCACTTTAGAAAAACAATTTGGCCAGAATGTTGTCACGGCCTCGTACATCGGTGAGCTGGGACGCCGCCAGTCGCTGATCGTCCAAGCGAATCTGCCTGCTCCTTCAGCGAACACTCCGACGTACGTGTATCAGACGCAACTGCCGAACGTGAACACGATCCAGCTTCGAAATCCTACCGCTGAATCGGCGTATCACGCAGCGCAGCTAAGCTTCAAACGGCGATTGTCGCAGGGCTTGGTTGTGAATGGCGGTTACACGTTCGCCAGCAACTTGAACGATTTCTCACAACCGAACGGCGCGCTCTCGACCGTTCAGCTCGTCGTGAACAATCGCAAGTACGACTGGGGCAATTCGGACATTGCCGTTCGCCAGCGATTCACCCTCACGGCCAATTACGAGCTGCCATTCGGCAAGTCGGCAAACGGCCTCAAGCGAACGCTAATCGAGGGATGGCAAGTCAACACCGTCGCCTATTGGCAAACCGGATTGCCATTTACCGTCATGGATTCCGCATTCGCGAGCGCACCTATCAATCTTCCCGGCGTTACTTCCGATCGTCCAAGCGTAGTTTCGGGCCAATCGCTAACTGTGGCGAATCCCGGAATCTCGCAATGGTTCAATATCAATGCGTTTACGCCGCAGACGCGAGGCACGGCAGGAACTGAGGGACGGAACCAGCTGTGGGGGCCGCACTCGAGACAAGTGGACTTTTCCTTCTTCAAGAACTTTACCTTGCGGGAAGCCTTACGTCTTCAGTTCCGGGCGGAAGCTTACAACATTTCAAATACCGTGAATTTCGCTCAGCCTGTTTCTACAATTACCGGCTTTTCCGCGGCCACTAACACGCCGACGCAAGCCGGCAGCTTCGGCCAAATTACCAGTACACGCCTGGGGTCCTTCCCGCGGCAGATTCAATTTGCACTCAAGCTCACGTTCTAGTGGCATGTCGCAGAGTACACCACAGCTCCGACCATTGTTCGGTGGAAGAAGCGTTTCCTGTCAGGCGGCATCGACGGGTTGGACACGTATCATCCCGGCCAGCCGCCGAGCGTTCTGACGCCCGCCTTGCACACCCGGATTCTGCGATATGCCGTTAGCAGCTCTCAAATTGTCATCGTCATGCGTTACGTGAGTGCCTCATAGCCCTGAAGCGGGCTAGCCTTGCTGGTCTACCGCCATCGGCGGTACTCTTGCGGAATGCGACCCCTTCGCTATTCCATCAACGTCACATTGGACGGGTGCTGCGATCATCGTGTAATACCACCGGACGAAGACTTGCATCGTCACGCGGTCGAGAACCTCGACTAGGCCGATGCCCTCCTCTTTGGCCGAACGACTTACGAAATGATGGAGGCAGCGTGGGGGCCGTCGGTGCGGACGGGAGCGAGGCCTGATTGGATGGAACCCTTCGCCCGGACGATCGACGCGGCAAAGAAGTACGTCGTGTCGAGCACCTTGGACCGGGTCGATTGGAACGCGGAGCTCGTGTGCGGGGATCTAGGGACGGCCGTTCAGCAGCTCAAGCGGGAGTCGGGTAAGGGACTGTTCGTGGGAGGCGTGAAGCTCCCGCTGGCGTTGGCGGAGCTCGGATTGATCGATGAGTACGAGTTCGTGGTGCATCCCAGGCTAGCGGGCCACGGGCCGACGTTGTTCGCGGGGCTGTCGAAGCATGTCGACTTGAGGCTCGTGAGCCGGCTGGAGTTCGGCTCGGGAGCGGTGGCGATGCGGTATGAGCCGAGAAGA
>Ga0193753_10003932_pt1 | contig 10805 bp, 7 predicted proteins | sample H1c2metaG_FD_144925 | JGI IMG/M metagenome (GOLD analysis project Ga0193753, IMG submission 144925) | Soil microbial communities from a riparian zone of the East river system, Colorado, United States - H1c2 | ecosystem: Environmental > Terrestrial > Soil > Riparian zone | place: USA: East River... | reverse complement strand
CCGCGACTTCAAGAAGATCAAGATCAGCGATCTGGGGGTGGACGCGGTCGACCGCCACATCCGCCGCTTCGACGGCGGCGGCGAGATGGAGCTCGCGATGGTCGAGCGGCTCCGCCGGATCGCCCGCGGAGAGATCGCCGCCACCCCCGAGGACAAGGCGTTCTACTCGCACGAGCTGCGCGAGTCGGTCCGCTACCGCAAGGAGGGCTGGCGGACCGGCCAGCCGGTCGATCCCGACGCCCAGCGCGCGCTGTGGAACGACGTGCACACCGCCACCCTCGAGGACTACAAGCTCCGCGAGCGGAGCAAGGAGGGCAAGTCGACCCTGTTCCACCCCGAGGTCGAGGCGGCCGCGGCCGCCGCCGCCGCGCGCAGGGGCCCGACCGGCGCGCGCGGACCGGAGCCGGAGGTGCCCGCCGCCCGCAGCATGCGCGACCGCGATCTGCCGCTCGGCTCGCGCGCCGAGGCCGCGGCGCAGGCCGAGAAGGGCCGCTGCGCCGCCTGGGTCTGGGTCGAGGTGATGCGCAACGCCGGCTGGGTCGGCGCGGTCGCCGATCAGCCCGGCTGGCACCCCAGCGTCGACGTGAAGCCGGCCAGGGGACAGCCGAAGAGAGACTTCGGCAGCATCGTCCGCACCATCCGCGATCCGGCCACCGGCGCCACGCTGCCGAGGGTGAAGGGCACGCCGTCGGATCTGATGGCGGCGGCGCAGGGCATGGCGCCCGGCACCCAGATCATCCTCAGCGCGAAGACCCGGAACGAGGTCTGGCACGCGATGCTCGGCGTCGTCCAGCCCGACGGCAGCCTGCAGCTCATGCACGTCAACCGGGCGGCGGTGGTGAAGCAGGCCCCGCCCGAATTCGGCGCGCCCGGCCGCCCGGTTCACCCGAACGAGCGAGTCCGCGCCGGCCTGGTCCCCGATCCGGCCGGCGACGTCCTGGTCACGACCCGCATCTACCACGCCCAGAGCCCCGAGCTGGCCAGCTTCCACGACCACCGCTGGTGGGTGCTGCCGCCCATCCCCGGGCCCGGTCACCTGCCGCGCACCCAGGTCGAGCCACCGTCGACCACGAAGCCGCCCGCCACCGGCGATCGACTGCCGGCCCGCGTGCGGCGCTCGATCGAGGCCGACCTCGCGTCGATCGGCCACCCGACCAAGGCCCTGGCCGGCCTCGACGACAACGCCCTCCTCGCGGTCCACGCCAGGGCCCAGGCCGAGCTCGCGCCCAGGCGCATCGCCGATTACCGCGAGACGCTCGGCTGGAAGGCGAAGGGCGAGCTCGACTCGCTGGTCGGCGACACCCACCTCCACCACGAGCCGATCTCGCCATCGACCCAGTACCGGCTCGAGCAGGCGCTCGGCACCCCGGTCGCGCTCAACCCGACCCTGCGGCCGGGCGAGATCCAGGTGAAGTACAAGGTCGGCGCGCTCGGCAACGTCACCGGCCTCGAGATCCACCTCGGCCCCGGCGCCACCCTCGGCGACGCGCTCCTCCACGTCGGGACGCTGCACGCCTTCAAGCGCTACCAGGGCGTGACCGGCGTCCTCCGCAACGTCACCGACTCGGTCGCGCGCCTGTTCGGCGGCGGCAAGCCGGTCCCGTTCGGCAGCCGCGCTCACGAGGCGTGGCAGGAGCTGCAGAAGCTGCCCGCGCTGGTCGAGAGCAGGCGCATCCGCCTGGCCGATCAGCGCCTCGATGTCTTCACCCGGGTGAAGCTCGAGATCGAGATCGAGAACCTCGAGCGCCAGCTCGCGCGACACATCAACGACCTGGCCTCGATCAAGCAGCCCGCGCGCGGCCACGTCGCCGGCGTGCCGTGGGACGACTTCCCGCCCGGCACGTCCACCAGGGACATCCTCGCCCTCCACGATCGAACCGCCAGGCGGTTCCTCGCCGAGGAGGTGCCCTTCGCCAGCAGCCGGGCCGGCAAGGAGGCGCTCGCGCGCATGCGCGCCGACGCCGAGGCGCTCGGCGTGGTCCGACCGCGACCGGAGGGGCCGGGCGCGGCCTCGACGTTCCGGCCGTCCCGCCCGCTCGACGATCTCGTCCTCGCGCGCTACGCGAAGACCAGGGAGTCCCAGCCCGCCATCGACGTGCACTACGGCCGCGTCCTCGGCCACGGCGAGGTGACCGTGACCCAGCAGACCAGCGGCGGCCGCTTCGCTCGCGGCCTGCCGTGGGGCGGGGCCAGCTACGACGAGATCATCCAGGCGCTCCGCCACCACCCTCCCGACCTGATCGCGCGCGCGCTCGCCGACCTTCAGCTCGCGCACCCGGTCCACCCCCGCTTCGCCGGCGACGAGATGGCGCTGGGCGAGCTCCGCCACCTCATGTTCGGCACCGAGGTGACCCGCGATCCGCGCAACCTCGTGTTCTCCGCGCTGGCTCACGACATCCTGTTCACCGGCCGGCCCGACCTGCACGGCAGGCTGCGGCCGGTCTCGCTCGAGGACGTGCTCAAGCTCCACCCGGCCGTGCCGGACCTCGCCTCGGTCGGCTTGCGGCACACCCACGAGGTCGCGCGCGGGCGGGAGATCAGCCCGCGGTTCCTCGCCAACGAGCAGGCCCGCCTGATCGGGCGGTTCCGCCAGCGTCCCGAGCTCGCCCACCTCTCGCCCACCGAGCTGGAGGACGTGGTCGCGCGCGCGGTCGCCGAGGCCGGGACGATCAACGCCCGTCGGCAGGTCGACCTCCTCCGGGCGTGGTACCAAGTACGTACGCCCGGAGCGACCCTCCCCGAGCTCGAGTCGGACCTCGAGCGATGGCTCCGCAGTTACTACGCGAGGAAGTGACGATGGAGTTCGCGCTCACCGATGAATACGCCCTGAACCACGGCATCGAGTACGCCGCGGTCCGGAGCGTCCTCGAGCGGCACGGCATGCCATGGGTGAGCCGCTTCGAGCCCGGTGAGCTCCAGCTCCACGAGGAGATCCACCTCGCCCCCGACCACGAGGCCGCGGTGCGCTACGTGTACGATCACTTCGTGGGGATCGCGGTGGTCCGCTTCGAGGCCGACGACGCGGCGCGACTGGGCCCGTGGATGGCGCGCATCACCCCGGAGCTCGAGGTGTTCGACCGGATCACGCTCCACGACCTGGCCCGCGGCGAGGACGTGGTCGACAAGAGCTTCGGCCTGCGCGGCCTGGCCGCCACGGTCCACGACCACTGGTTGAGCGCGTACCTGGCGGTCGAGAGCGCCCTCGACGACCCGAGGCCCGACATCCGGCGGATCGCGCTGCTCGCGATGTCGCGGATGGGCTGGAAGGAGTTCGTCCCGGTGCTCGAGCAGCGCCTCCCGGTCGAGGAGGTCGAGGCGGTGCGCACCGAGATCCAGACCCTGCTGACCGGCCTGGCCCTGCACGGCAAGAGCCTCGCCCTCGACCGCCGGCAGCCATGATTCCCCCTGCCCTCGAGCGAGGTGTCCTGGCCCTGGTCCGCGACGGCGGCGGCCGGGCCAGCTGGCACTGGCTGGAGACGCGGGTCCCGCTCGCCGGTCTGCCGCTCGATCCGGACGCGCTGACGGTGCTCAAGCACCTCCAGGCCCGCGGCCTGGTGACCCGCGAGATCGTCCCCGGTGGCATGGACCGCTGGGCGATCACGCCCGCCGGCGAGGCGATGCTCGCCGCGCCAGCGCGGGCGGCCGGGCCCGACCAGCCCGGCGAGCTGCTGGCCGCCCTCCGCCAGAACATCGTGGTGGCGATGCCGGTCCTGCTCCGCCGCGCCGCCGATCCACTGGCGCTGTGGGGCGAGCTGCGCGACGCCGTGGCCGCCGATCCGTCGGTGGCGGTGAACGCCGCGCTGGGCTCGATGGTCCTCGGCCACGCCGAGTGCGGCGCCTTCCTCCGCGAGCTGCTGGCCGATCCCCGTCCGGAGATCCGCGGCGCGGTGTTCGACGCCTTCGCGCCGCCCGACACCGACACCCCCGGCACCGCGGTGCGCGGCGTCGCCGACGATCGACTCGACGATATGCTGAGGGCCGGCCTCCTCGACCCCGCGCCGTCGGTGCGAGCCCTGGCCGCCAGGCTCGCCTTCGCCGCCGAGCGCGGCGAGTCCGTCCTCGGCGAGCTCATGGTCAACCTCGAGGCCCCCGAGCGCGACCTCCGCTGGTGGGCGGTCCTCGCCCTCGGCGCCGCCCGCGACGCCCTCTCCCTCGACCACCTCTCGCAGGTCGTGGCCGGCGACGACCTCATACTGGCCGGCGCGGCGGTCCGCGCCCTCGCCGCCCGCCCCGACGGCCGCCGCACCTGGTTCGCCGCCCTCTCCGATCCGCGACCCGGCATCGGCGAGGCCGCCACCTTCGCCCTCGAGCGAGTCGCCAGCGGCCTCGACCCCACCGACCTCAACCGCCTCGACCGCGACCCCCGCCCCGAGGTCCAGAACGCCCTCGCCGCCTACCGCGCGCGAAGCGCCTGATCGATCCCGACAGCGCCGGCGCTAGCGGACCGCCCTGACGATCGCCGTCGGCACGCCGGCCACGACGATCCCGGTGGCGAGCCCGAGGAGGCCGAAGCCGCCGGCGACCACGCAGCCGACCACGCCCATGCCGGCCGCGATGCCCGTGGCCGAGGCGAGCTCGATCGATCGCAGCGAGAAGCCGGGCCGCGAGGCGGTCCATATCACCGCCGCGGCGCCGCTCAGGGTGCAGACGAGGATGCAGAGCGGCATCGGGGCCGCCGGCGCGCAGCCGGCGCAGTGATGACCGAGCGCGGAGACCAGCATCGGGCAGAGCAGAGGAACCAGGCCGGCGACGGCGCCGATGCGCATGCCGCGCGCGATGCCGCGCCCATACCAGCCCCCGGTGACCAGGGCGGCGACGACCAGCCCCGCGACCGCCGCGGCTCGCCACGATCCGCCATTCGCCGCGGCGACGGCCAGCGCGAGCCCGAACGGGAACGCCTGGACGGTCGCGCGCCGGAGGCGGGCCCGCTCGTACGCGCGGCGACATCGCCGGGCCGCGCTCGCCGGATCAGAGCGTTCCATGGCGTGACCTCCACGCGACCCGGAGTCGCGCCAGCGCGCGCTCGAGGCGCTTGCGGAGCGTGGCCGGAGCCGCGTCGCCGCGCCCCCCGGCGCCGCCCATCACCGACGCGAGGATCACCTGCACGTCGGCGGGCGAGAGCGTCCCCAGCACCTCCACCGCCGCGGCCTCGAGCTGCGCGGCGGCCACATCGACCGGCGCCGCGGCCCGGTGGTCGTCCCCGGGTAGCTCCACCTCCTTGCGGCGCTGCCGGCGGCGCCGGACGGTCCTGCACTCCCAGGCCGCGAGGGTCAGCGCCCAGGTCACCGCGTCGCGGTCCGGATCGAACTCGGACGCTCGCTCGAACAGCCTCATGAGCGCCTCCTGGGCCGCCTCCTCACCGTCGCTGGCGCTGGCGAGCGCCCGGCTGGCGAACCGCGACACCGGCGGCCAGAGCAGCTGAAACAGCGGATCGAACGCGGCCCGGTCCCCGTCGGCGAGCGCCGCGAGGAGCTGATTGGCCCGGTGTCGCGCGAGCTCGTCCATCCGCCTCCATCACAACCGGCGCGCCGGGGAGTTACTTCCCCCCGGGGCACGACGGGCATCCATCGCAGTCGGGGCAGCACGGACACCCGTCAGCGGCGCTCGCGCTCGACGCGAACGCGACCGCCGGCGCGGCGAACAGGAACAGGGCAGCGAGCAGGGAACGAAGGCGCATCGGATTCTCCTTTTTTGTGAAGCGACGACCCTTCGTCTAGGCGGCTCCGGGCCGATCGTGACCCTCATCGGCGTCGAACCCGCCGGATTATTTCGACCGACATTTTCGGGGGTGGCGGACCGCCCGGTTCCCGGATATAGCTCTGCCGAGCTATCTATGGCGAGCCATAAGGAAGCCAGGTCCCTCTGGGAGATCGCGGTGCTCTCGTTCCTCCACGAGGAGCCGATGCACCCGTACGAGATGCAGCGCCTCCTGCGCGAGCGGCACAAGGACGAGCTCCTGGCCCTCAAGCGCGGCTCGCTCTATCACGCGATCAACCGGCTGAAGGACGAGTCGCTCATCGAGGCGATCGCCACCGCGCGCGAGGGCCGGCGCCCGGAGCGGACCACCTACCGGATCCTGCCGGAGGGCGAGGAGGAGCTGGTGCGCTGGCTGCGCGACCGGATCTCGGTCCCCCGTCACGAGCCCTCGGACTTCGTGGCGTCGATCAGCTTCCTCGTCTACCTGGCCCCGGCCGACGCCGCCGCCCAGCTCGAGGCGCGCGCCGCGCTGCTCGAGCAGGAGATCGCCGGGCGCGACGCCGAGATGAAGGGCGCCGCCGGCCGGGTCGGGCGCATCAACCTCATCGAGAGCGAGTACCTGAACGCCGTGCGCAAGGCCGAGCTCCGCTGGATCCGCGGCGTCACCGGCGAGATCCGCGCCGGCCGGTTCGACTGGAGCCTGAAGAAGATCCTCGAGGGCGTGCGCGCCGCCCGCCGCAAGGCCAGCGCCAGAGCCACCGCAAGAAAGGAGCGATCGCCATGAAGCACCGCCTCGCCCCCGTCCTCACTCTCCTCCTGCTCGCGCCGATCGTCGGCGAAGTCCTGAGCGGCGCCACCCGGCTCAGCTACATCATCGTCCTCATCCCCGAGATCATGGTCTGGGGATGTGGCGCGCTCCTGATCCGCGAGGCGGTGCGCCGCTGGCGCGGGGGATGGATCAGCATGCTCGTCCTCGGTCTCGCCCTGGCGGTGGCCGAGGAGCTCGTCATCCAGCAGACGTCCCTCGCCCCGCTCCCCTGGCTGGGCGACCTGCCCGCCTACGGCCGGGTCTGGGGCGTGAACTGGGTCTACTTCCTCTTCATGCTCGGCTACGAGGCCACCTGGATCGTGCTCGTGCCGGTCCAGCTCACCGAGCTCCTCTTCCCCGACCGACGCGACCAGCCCTGGCTGCGAGCCACCGGCCTGGTGGTCGCGTCCATCGTCTTCGCGCTGGGCTCCTTCATCGCGTGGTTCCTGTGGACCCAGCGAGCCCGGCCGGTCGTCTTCCACGTGCCGATCTACCACCCGCCCATCGCGGCCATCGTCATCGGACTCCTGGCCATCGTCGCCCTGGCCGCGGCGGCCTTCGCCCTTCGATCGGCGAAAGCGTCGTCGAAGGCGTCCTCGACGAACGCGCGCCAGGCCCCGCCCGCGTGGCAAGTCGGCCTCGGCGCCGTCCTCCTCGGCCTCCCGTGGTACGCGCTCATGACCGTCGTCTTCGCGCCGCGCCCCGAGCTGCCCCTCGCCGTCCCGATGCTCGGCGGCTGCGCCTGGGCCATCCTCGCCTCGAGCGCGGTCCGCCGCTGGGCCGGCGGCGCCGGATGGAGCGACCACCACCGCTGGGCCCTCGTCTTCGGCGCGCTCCTCGTCTCCATGTCGGCCGGCTTCCTGGGCAGCGAGACCTGGCCGCAGACCGACGTCGTGGCCAAGGCAGCGCTGAACGTCCTCGCCGTCCTCGCGCTCCTGCTCCTGGCCCGGCGCATCCACCAGCGCGGCCCGGCGACCTGACCGTCGACCTCGATTCGTCGCCGCTCGTCGCCGCTCGTCGCCGCCGTCGCTCACGCCACCGCGGCGGCGAATCCCGCGAACAGGTCGCCCGACAGCGGGTGCCGGAGCCGCCAGGTGACGGCCATCGGCATCTCCGATTCGTGCCCGACGTAGGTCGCCGGGCCGAGGAACCAGAACGCGCGGTCGTCGCTGCGCAGGCGCGCGAACAGCATGACGTCGCTGCCGCGCGCGACGTGCTCCTGGTAGCGCCGGCCGGTCTCGCTGTCGGCGCGGGTCACCGACTGGCTCTCCCAGTGGATGAGCTCGCGGCTCACCGCGTAGTCGCGGTAGCGCGTGGTCGGCGAGAACTGGCCGCTGGTCTTGTCGAGGGTGAACGCCAGCAGATCGGCGCGCGCGTCGCGGGCCCAGTAGACCCCCGTCTGCCAGGGCGCCGCCCGGGCCGCCTCGCCGACCCCGAAGGCGGCGAGGATCTCGATGCGCGAGTAGCGCGCGTGGATCTGCAGCGGCACGTCGGGGCGCCCCTCCATCGGCGGGTGGACATGGTCGATGCGATCGGCCAGGACGCCCATCAGCTCGACCAGCTCGGCGCGGATCTGCCCGTGCGCCCACAAGAGCGCGGCGCCCTCGGCCACGGTCGTGGCTCGCTCGAGGGCGCTGTCGGCCACCGAGGCGACCAGCATGCGAAGGAGCCGCTGCTCACGCGGCGGCAGCCCGACCGGATCCGGCGGCGACGGCCGCGACAGGAGGCGCGCGTACACCTCGAGTCGCTCGAGGTCGTCCAGGTGAAGGAGGCGGCCACACGCCCTGCGCAGCGGCCGCTCGGCGGGCCCCGGCGGCAGCACCGCGAGCCCGGCGTCCGACCGCAGATCCGACCACGACTTGCCGCCGGCGTACACGTCCTCGAGATCCACCCCGACCTCGTCGAGGTAACGGCCGAGGCTGACCTCCGTGCCGCCGCTCGCGAGCCGGCTCAGCTCGTCGACCTTCGCGGCCCACCGCGACGGCACCGCCTGCCGGATGCTGGCCAGCACCAGGTCGCGCGCGACCGGATCGAGCTCCATGTGGCAGCCGGCCGGGAGGAACGGGAAGTCGCGCTCGATCGCCTCGATGACGTCCTTGCGGCTGCCGCCGAGCAGCGCGCGGAAGCGGCGGTCGAAGCGGAACTCCTTGCGGTGATGGCCGACGAAGTCGAGCACGGTGCAGGTGGTCTTGGCGGTGATCGTGCTCCGCCGCAGCCCGCGGCCGAGCTGCTGGATGAACAGGGTCGGGCTGTCGGTGGGCCGGAGCAGGAGCAGCGTATCGACGGCCGGCACATCCACGCCCTCGTTGAAGAGGTCGACCGAGAACACCACGCGGACCCGGCCGTCAGCCAGGTCGCGAAGCGCCGCGACCCGCTCCTCGCCCGGCGTGTCGGCCCAGACCGCCACGGCCGGCACGCCCGCCTCGCGAAACACCCGCGCCATGAACCGGGCGTGCTCGACGCTGACGCAGAAGCCGAGCGCGCGCATCGCGCCGGTGTCGACCCGGCGCGCGAGCTGGACCAGGACGCCCCGCGCCCACACGTCGTTGCCGGTGTACAGCTTCTCCAGCCCGGCCACGTCGTAGCCGCGCCCCCGCCGCCACGGCACCTCGCGCAGATCGAGCCCGTCGTGGATGCCGAAGTACTCGAACGGGCACAGCCGGTGCTGATCGATCGCGTCCCACAGCCGGAGCTCGGCCGCGATCCGGTCGCCGAACCAGTGCAGGACCGGCAGACCGTCGCTCCGCTCCGGGGTCGCGGTGAGCCCGAGCAGCTCGCGCGGCCGGAGATGCTCGAGCAGCTCGCGGTACGAGCGCGCGGCGGCGTGGTGGAACTCGTCGATGATGACCACGTCGAAGCGGTCGGCGGCCAGATCGGCCAGGCCGGTGGCGTGGAGGCTCTGGATCGACGCGAACACGTGGTCGAATTGCGCGGGGCGGCGACCGCCGACCCACAGCTCGCCGAACGCGTGATCGCGGAGCGCGTGCCGGAACGTGGCGAGGCTCTGGGCGAGGATCTCCTCGCGGTGCGCCACGAACAGGAGCCGCGCGCGCGGCTGGTCCTGGCGAAGCCGCGCGTAGTCGACCGCCGCCATCACCGTCTTGCCGGTCCCGGTCGCCGACACCAGGAGGTTGCGATGACGGCCGAGCTGGCGGGCGAGCGCGATCTGCTCCAGCAATCGCTCCTGGAACGGCTCCAGCCGGATCTCGAGCGGGCTGAGCAGGATGTCGGGCCCGCCCGGTCGGTCGGCGACGGTGCGCGCGGCAAACTCGACCGGGTCGTAGGCGACGAAGTCGCCGCCGTTCCAGTAGCTCTCGAACACGGCCGCGACCTTGTCGACCACGTCCGGGTTGCGCGCGCCAGAGACCCGCACATTCCACTCCAGCCCGGTCACCTGCGCCGAGTGGGTGAGGTTCGACGACCCGATGTACGCCGTCGAGAACCCCGAGCTCCGGTGAAACAGCCACGCCTTGGCATGGAGCCGCGTGGTCGTGGTGTCGTACGAGATCCGGACCTCGGCGCCGATCGCGCGGAGCTCGTCGAGCGCGCGTTTCTCGGTGCAGCCGGTGTACGTCGTGGTCAGCACCCGGAGCGCCTGCCCCCGCTCGCAGTGCGCGCGCAGCGCGTCGACCAGCGGCGAGATCCCGCTCCGCCGGATGAACGCCATCACCACGTCGATGCGGTCGGCCGAGCGGATCTCGGCGAGGACCTGGCTGCCCACCCGCGGCTCGCCCGGCGCGTTGGTCAGGAGCGCCGTGTCGAGCAGCGGGATCAGCGGCTCCGGGATGGTCTCGACGGTGCCATCCGGTCGACGCCCGAGCACCGCTCGCAGCACCGTGCCGGGCGGCACCGGCGCGTCCGGCCCCAGCCCCGCCGCGAGGATGGTGTCCATCTCCGCCACCAGTCGGCGCGCCAGATCGATCCCCGCGCGGGCGCGGTCGTTCTCCGGCACCGTGGCGATGGCCTGGCGGATGAGGCGTGCCAGGTGCAGCGCGATGCGGTCGCCGGCCTCGGCCGGGCGGAGCCCGTCGGTGCGAGGCTCGAGCCCGTCCTCCAGCTCCTGCAAGCGGGCGGCGAGGCGCTCGGTGATGAGCACCTCGTAGAGTCCGCGCCCGCTGCCCATCCGCCTCCATCATAGGGCGCCGGCACCCGTCCCGGCGCGGCCGCGCGGCTCCTCTCGATCGCCTGGATCCGCGAGGGGTGACCCAGTGGCCGGGCTCCCGCGACGCCGGGCTCAACCACGAGCTCGCACGGGCCGAAGACCAGGAGTGGCGACGAGCCGGGCAGACGGACTCAGGAT
>Ga0193753_10003931_pt1 | contig 10806 bp, 10 predicted proteins | sample H1c2metaG_FD_144925 | JGI IMG/M metagenome (GOLD analysis project Ga0193753, IMG submission 144925) | Soil microbial communities from a riparian zone of the East river system, Colorado, United States - H1c2 | ecosystem: Environmental > Terrestrial > Soil > Riparian zone | place: USA: East... | reverse complement strand
CGTCAACGTCACCGCGCTCATCGACCGGCCCGACCTGGGTCCATTCCAGAAAAAGGTTGCGCTGTTGTGCGCGGCCATCGTCTTCGTCGAGGGTTTCAATACCCAGGCGGCAGGCTACGTCGCACCGGCACTTGCGCGCGGGATGCATCTTACGCCAGCTGTGCTCGGCGGGTTTTTCGCCGCGGGGTTATTCGGTCTGTTGCTGGGCGCGGTCTTCATCGCGCCCCTGGCGGACCGTATCGGCCGGCGGTGGCTGCTCTTGGGCTGTGTGCCGTTTCTCGGAATCTGCGCGATCCTGACCGCGTTCAGCCCGTCGATCGAATGGCTGGACGGCGCGCGCTTTCTGACCGGACTGGGCATCGGTGGCGCGATGCCCAATGCGATTGCGCTAACGTCGGAATATTCGCCCCATCATCGCCGTTCGCTGCTGGTGGCACTGATGTTCACGGGATTTGTGTTCGGTGCGCTCGCGGTCGGTCTCATCTCCACCTGGCTGGTTCCGATTCTCGGCTGGCAATCCATCTTCCTCATTGGAGGCATGCTGGGATTGCTGCTGACGCCCGTACTTGTTTTTGCTTTGCCGGAATCGATCCGCTTCCTCGTGGTGCGCGGAACGGACAATGACGCGGTTGCAGGTCTGGTGCGGCGTCTTGATCCGCAGGTAACGCTTTTCAAGGAGAGTCGCTTCGTCATCGACGAGACACCCTCATCGGGGATTTCGGTCGCCGCTCTGTTTCGGGAAGGTCGCGCCAAGCGCACGATTCTGCTGTGGCTCATCTATTTCATGAGCCTGCTCGATCTCTTTTTGCTGGCGAGCTGGCTGCCGACCGAAATGCAGGCCCTTGGTGTGTCGGCGGGCCTCGCCATCATCATCGGCACGCTGCTCCAATTCGGCGGCATCTTCGGGCTGGTGTTCGGGTGGCTGGCCGACAAACGCGGCGCGAGCGCAAGTCTGGCGGCGGCGTTCCTCATGGGTGCCGTTTGTGTCGCGTCTATCGGCCTTGCCGGCGCCAATCTGCCGCTGGTGATGCTCGCCGTCTTCGGGACAGGAGTTGGCCTCATCGGCGGGCAATCGGTCACCAACGCAACGGCGGCAATCGCCTACCCCACGGAAATTCGCTCCACCGGCGTGGGCTGGGCGACCGGAGTGGGGCGCATCGGATCGATTCTCGGCCCAAGCCTTGCCGCCTGGATGCACAGCATGAATGTCGCCATCGAAACGATCTTTTTGCTCGCGGCGGTGCCGGCCTTGTGCGCCGCCTTGGCGGGCGCGTGCCTTGGCCCCTTGCGCACAGCGATCATCGCGCGCACGGCGTCAGCCTGACCCTCAGCGCACGTCCTCTTTGGAAAAGCCAGCGATGCGCTGATATTGGCCGGAGAGCGCACGCAATTCGTCCTGCGTGACGTAATCCTCCAGCCTTTCGAAGGGGCGGTCGCCAGTCAATTCCTCGACTCTTATATTGATGATATCGGGCGGCTCGGCGCGATTGGTGCGGACGATTTTCGTAGTCACCGGTATCCGTTCGCGCGCATAGGCGATCAGCGCGTCTTGCGGATCGGATGCGTTCTTCAATAGGTCGGCCAGCACCCGCACGTCGATTAGCGCCTGTGCCGAACCATTCGAACCGCGCGGATACATCGGGTGCGCGGCGTCGCCCGCCAAAGTCACGCGCCCGAAGGTCCAGCGGGAAAGCGGGTCCTTGTCGACCATGGGATATTCCAAAATCGTATCGGCCGCTTCGCACATTGCCGGCACGTCCAGCCAATCGAAGACCCAATCCTGGAACAGATGCAAGAAATCGGACGGCTTGGCCGGCTTGTTCCAATCGTTGCGATGGCACCTGCGCGATCCAATTGATGAGCTGCCGCCCCGTTCCATCGACGTTATCGGCGATGGGATAGATGGTCATTTTGTTGGTCCGGATAGAGCCCACGCGCAAATAGGTGCGCCCGTCGAGGATCGGCGTCCGTCGTGTCACGCCGCGCCAGGAATTCACCCCGGAGAAGACGATCTGGTCGTTCGGATAAAAATGGCGCCGCACGGCGGAATTGACGCCGTCGCAGGCAATCACGATGCGCGCACGCACTGATGGGGCGCTGTCGCCGGTTGAGGTTTTGCGCAAATGCAGGGTGACTCCGTCGTCGTCCTGCTCCAGGCCGGTGCATTGGCGGTCGGTGACAATGGCGTCTTTGCCTAAGCGTTCGATCACGGCCCGCATCAGCGTCATATGCAGGCGGCCTCGGTGAATGCCGATCTCGGGGTGCGGATAGCCCGCGAAGCGTCCCCGCGGCTCGCTATAGATGAGCTGGCCGAAGCGGTTGAAGAAGCGGCTCTCCTTGTTCTCGATTCCCAAGCGTTCGATGCCGGGGCCGAGGCCCAATGCCGCCAGCTCGCGCATGGCGTGCGGCAGAACTGTGATGCCGACGCCGATTTCCTTGAGCACGGGGGCGGCTTCATAGATGCGGCAGGACATCTTGTGCCGCTGGAGGTTGAGCGCGAGCGCAAGCCCGCCGATTCCCCCGCCCACAATGGTGATTTCACTCTCCGGCGTCATCGTCAATTCACTGCACTTTCCCAAAATTGCCTGTAAAGCCAAAATTGCCTGTAAAGAAGGACTATCCTAGCATCGCCATCACGGAAGGTGACACATGAAGCTTGCGCGTTTTAACGATGACCGCATCGGTATTGTCCGCGGCGATGAAATCATCGATGTGACCGATATCGCAGGCGGAAAGCCCGGAGCGTGGCCTCCGGTCGCGATGAACCGGCTTATCGCGAATTTTGGCGAATATCGCGCCAAGCTGGAGCGCGCCGCGTCCGGAAAGGGCAAGGGCCTTGCGGGCGTCAGGCTCCTCACGCCGGTCCCCTGGCCGAACAAGGTCATTGCGTACCCGGTGAACTACCACGATCACGGCGTCGAAATGAGCGCACCCTACCGCGCCAACAATCAGGGTTTCTTCCTCAAGCCGCCGTCGTCGCTGTCGGGTCCGGCCGATGCGATCGTGCTGCCGGTCAATGCCGGGCGGCGCATCGATCATGAATGCGAACTGGCTGTCATCATCGCCAAGGAGGGCCGCGATATTCCGCGCGACAAATGGCGCGATTACGCCTTCGGCTATTCCTGCCTGATCGATGCGGTGATCCGCGGCAAGGAAGAGCGCGTGACGCGCAAGGGTTTTGACACCTTTTGCCCGGTAGGGCCGTGGATCGTGACGGAAGATGAAATCGGCGATGCGGTGTCGCATCTGCAGGGGCGTCTGTGGGTGAATGGCGAGATCAAGCAGGACGCCAACACGAAGGATCTCATTCTCGACATTCCGGGCATGATCGAGATGGCGTCCTCGGTGATGACGCTTTATCCCGGCGACATCATCGCCACCGGTACGCCCGCCGGCGTGGGGCCGATCCGCCATGGCGACAAAGTAAAAATCGAATTCGAGCGCGTGGGATCCATGACGCTCGACGTCGTTCAAGGGACAACAGGCAAGCACTCGATCTTCGTCCAGCCGCTGCCCGCCGAAACCAAAGCCTGATGGCCGATGACCCGCCTCTCACGAAATTTTCGCGCGAAATCGCGGGGCTCGACGCCATGGCGCTGTGGGACCGCGCCGAGTCCGCCATGCGGCCGGGCACCGATTGCGTGCCGCGCCTGTGGCGCTATGCCGAGTTACGTCCCAAGCTCCTCGAATCCGCGATCCTCATCAGCAAGGAAAAGGCCGAGCGCCGCGTGCTGGTGCTGGAAAATCCGCGGCTTCGCGGCACCACCTTCATCACAACCACGCTGTATGCCGGATTGCAGATCATTCTTCCCGGCGAGATCGCAAAATCGCATCGCCATACGCCCTCGGCGCTGCGTTTCCTGGTCGAAGGGGAGGGCGGCTACACCTTGGTGGGGGGGGAACGCGCGGACATGCATCCGGGCGATTTCGTCGTCACGCCCGCCTGGAGCTGGCACGCGCATGGCAATGACGGCGCGGGACCGGTGGTATGGATGGACGGGCTCGACACGCCGTTCTCGCGCTTCTTCGGCGCCACATTCCGTGAGAATCATTCTGGTACTGATAACGCGCCCGCGCGCGCCGACGGGGATTCGCTTGCCGCCTATGGCGTGAACCTGCTGCCGGTCGATTACAAGCCGGAAAATCCCTCGGCCTCGCCGCTGCTGCGCTATCCGTACGAGCGCACGCGTAGTGCCCTGGATCGGCTGTCACGCCAGGATGCGCTGCATCCCGCCCACGGGATGAAAATGCGCTACGCCAACCCCATCAACGGTATGCATCCGTTCCCCACCATGGCCGTGTTCATGCAATTGCTGCCCGCCGGGTTTAAGGGCGCCGACTATCGCAGCACCGATGGCACGGTGTTCAGCGTGGTGGAGGGCAGCGGCACCGTTGAAATTGGCGGCGAGAGTCTCGGCTTTGGACCACGCGATATTTTCGTGGTGCCGTCCTGGACACCCTACCGGCTGGACGCCAAGGATGATGCGGTCCTGTTCAGTTTCTCCGACCGTGCCGCGCAGGAAGCCCTTGGTTTCTGGCGCGAGCAGACGGGCGCCGCCGCGCGCTGATCTGAGCGCGTAGGGCTTTGTCCGATAGCAACGCTTCACCGCTGCGTCATACTGGCTGCCTTCGGCGATTGCGTGGGGATGGGCCGCCGATGTTGAGGGGAGCGTGGGCTGATGTTCGCGCTGAATCAGGATCTGTCATTCGTCTTCGTGACGCCGCTATGGCTGCGCACGCTGAAAACCGCTGGCCAGATCAATCCCGGGCTGGAGCGCGCCATCCTGTCGCGCCGGGAACGCTCCCAAGGAAACCGCATCAGCAATGTCGGCGGCTGGCAGTCCTCGCCCGATCTGCTGCAATGGCCCGAACCTGAGGTGCGGATGCTGGCGGCGGAACTGGATCAGGCGGCCCAGCAGATTTGGGCTCTGCCGGCGTTTCTGGAGCGGCGTCCGCCTGAAACCCAGAAGCGCGCCACCTATCACGCCTATGGCTGGGCCAATGTGAATGCGAGTGGCGACTACAACGCGGTGCATGTGCATCCGCGCAATCATCTTTCCGTCGTTTATTATGTGGCGGCGGGAAGGCCCATCTCGGACAGCGAGATGAATGGCCGGCTCGAACTGCGCGACCCGCGCCCAGCGGCAACCTTCTGCCGCACGCCCGGCTCCACGCGCAACGAGGCCATATTGATCCAGCCGGAGCCCGGTTTGATGGCCGTCTTTCCCGCCTGGATCGAACATTGGGTGCACCCGTTCAAGGGCGAAGGCCAGCGCATTTCCATTGCGGTCAACATCGCGTTCGACGACTGACGGCGGCCTCTCAAGATCACATATCCGAGACAATGGCCGGATTTTTCCGCTCCAGGCGGATGACCGGCTGCGCGTAGGAATATGCCGGTTGGAACTTCCTGGATTATTTGTAACACTTCGTCCGTCGGTGGCGGCCGGGGATTGATGGGAGGACGCTGTCGGCCCGAAGGGTTGGGCTCGATGTTCGCGCTTAATCACGAAATTTCGCTCGCCTTCTCCACGCCGCTGTCGCTGCGCACGGTGCGGGATGCGGCCGCGCTCAATATGGGGCTGCAACGCGCCATCCTGTCGCGCCGTCACAATTCCCCCGGCAATCGCATCAGCAATATTGGCGGCTGGCAATCGCTCCCCGATCTGCTCGATTGGCCGGAACCGGAGATGAAGGGCCTCATCGCCGAGGTCGATCACACGGTGCAGCAGATCTGGTCTCTGCCTGCGGCGCTCGAACGGCGCAACAGCGACAGGCCCCAACGCGCCGCCTATCAGGCCTATGGCTGGGCCAATGTGAACGAAGCCGGCAATTACAACATGATGCATATGCATCCGGGCAATCATCTGTCCGTCGTCTATTACGTCGCGACGGGGACGCCCAATCCCGATCATGAGATGAACGGCCGTTTGGAATTGCGCGATCCGCGTCCTGCGGCAACCTATTGCCGCATGCCCGGTGCGGTGGGAGCGGAGTCGCTGCTGATACGGCCGCAAGCCGGCATGATGGTAGTGTTCCCCGCCTGGATCGAGCATTGGGTGCATCCGTTCCAGGGCGAAGGCCAGCGCATCTCGATCGCGATCAACGTCACGTTCGAAAACCGCTAGAAGCTGACGGCGAATATTATTTCAGCGTCACAAGATAGGCGACGACATCGGCGGTGTCCTTGTCGTTGCCGAAGCCGGAGAACGGCATGCGGTTGCCCTTCACCTTGCCTTGCGGATCCTTCAGATAATCGCTGAGGTTCTTCTCGTCCCAGGTCAGGTTCGCCCGCTGCATGGCGGCGGAATAGCGGAAATCCTCCAGCGCCGCGGATTTGCGTCCGACGACTCCCTTTAAGCTTGGTCCCAGCGCATCGGGTTTTTCCGTGTGGCAGGCGAGGCACGCGGTGTACAGCGTCTTGCCGTGAGCGGCATCGGCGGCGGAGGCGGGCGAACCCGCCACGATGAGAGCGCCAAGAACGGCACCCGAAAGCAACAATCGCATGGACATTTCTCCCTTAGCCCTCATGCTTCGGTTGGCTCAGCATGAGGAAAATTATTCCGCGTCCTTACGCCTGCACCAGCGGTCCGGGCTTCTTGATGTATTCGTTCACAATTTTGTCCGCCGTCCAATAGGCGAGCGCGCCTAAAGGGCCGGTCGGGTTGTAGCCATGCTGCTGCGGGAAAGTCGACGCGCCCAATATGAACAGATTGCTCGCGTCCCAGGCCTGCTGGTAGCGGTTCACCACGCTGTTCGTCGGGTTGGTCCCCATCATCGTGCCGCCCGTGTTGTGGGTCGACTGATAGGGCACCACGGTGAAATTTTTCGGCCGCCGGCGCAGTTCATAGCTCGTCGGATTCATCGCCTTGATCGCGACTTCCAGCTTCGACAGCAGATAGAGCGACATCTTATGGTCGTTGTCGGTGCCGTTATAGGTCATGCGCAGCAGCGGCCGCCCGATCGCATCCTTATAGGTCGGATCGATGTCGAGATAGTTCGCGCGGTTGGCGTAGACCGAGCCCTGCGTGTTGAAATCCGCACTGCCGTAATACCATTTGACGGTCTGCTTCTTCCATTCCGAGCCCCATGACGGCGTGCCTTCGGGCACGTCGCGTCCCCCGATCGGGGGCGCCGAGCCGCTGCCGCCGACGATGTAGCCGCCGCCCAAGAAGCCCAATCCGGAATGGTCGAAATTTTCGCCGTTGAAATCATCGAAGGCGATGCGGTCGCCCGGCGAGCCCATGAAGGGGTTCAGCACCTTGCCTTCGAAGAAGGCGGTGGCGCCAGCCTCGAACTGGTAGCAGAGGTTCTTGCCGACCACACCTTTGCCGGTTTTGGGATCATAGGGTTCGCCGATGCCCGAATAGAGCATCATATGGGTGTTGCTGAAGACGAAGGCCGAAAGGATCACCATGCCGGCTGGCTGTTCATATTCCTCGCCGGTCTTCATGTCGGTGTAGGTGACGCCGGTGACCTTTTTGGCCTGCCTGTCGTAAAGGATCTTCGACACGAAGGCCCGCGTCTTCAGCGTGTATTTGTCTTCGCGGCGCAGCACCGGCATGACATTGGTGGCCGATGTCGCCTTGGCGTTCGCCTCGCACGATGTGCGCCCGCAGAAGCCGCAATATTCGCAACTCCCCAGCGTGACCCCATAGATGTTGGTGTAGGGCCGCGACGGTGCGGAGAACGGAACCGGGAAGGGATGGAAGCCGACATTCTTGCAGGCGTCGGCAAGCAGCAGTGCGCCGGCCGAGGTCTTCAGCGGCGGGTTGGGATATTCATTCGTACGCGGGCCTTCAAAAATGTTGCCGCCATCGATCTTCTGTCCCTTCAGATTGCCGGCCTTGCCCGACACGCCGCAGAGCTTGTCGAATTTGTCGTAGAACGGTTCCATCTCGTCATAGCTGACGGGCCAATCCTCGATGGTCATGTCGGCGGGGATGACTTTTGCGCCATAGCGTTCCGTCACCGTGCTCTTGATGCGGTAATCGGTCGGCAGGAAACGCCAGTGCAGCCCGCCCCAATGATTGGTGGTGCCGCCCACGCCTTCGCCGGGCAGGAACGCACCCCAGCGGCGGATCGGCAGCGCCGTCTGGTCGGAAGAATTACGGAAGGTGATGGTGTCGATGGAATTGTCGACCATCAGCTCCTTGCGCGCATTGTATTTCAGCTCGTCGCGGATGCGCGGCAGGACGACTTCTTCCTCGGGCTTGCGGTCGGCGCCGCGTTCGAGTCCCGCCATGGTCAGCTCCTTGGCCAGCATCACGCCGGTCAAGCCCTGACCGATCACCACGCAATCGACTTCCTTCAGTTTCGTGACCATTGGTTCAGCCCCTCAACTAAAATCTGCGATCGATTGCGGTTCGGCGACGGCGTAGCGCTTGTTGCGGTACTCGTCGATCTTGTCGGCATAGGTGGCGGGCAGACCCGGGAAGCCGAGCATCTTCCACGACGCCTTGTTGCGGTTGCCGCCATAGATGGGATCGGCGAAAAAACCTTCCATGTTGAGGGTGAGCAGCTGCTGGAAAAACGGCCTTGAATTGAAGCCGTCGAACTCGGCCTTGCCTTCCTCCATCGCTTTCAGTGCTTCATCGCGTTTGGGCTGATCCAGCCGGTCGAAGGTCTTGCCATAGGTCTTCACGCACCAATCATTCGCCGCGGCGACGCCGGCGGTAAAAAACTCATGCGGGGTCAAGGCCAGCTGATAGCCCTGTTCGGGGGTCCCCTTCATGAACGGACCGGCGCGATACATCTTGGCGCCCGCGCCGTAAGCGCCGGCAAGCTGGCGGTCGATGAAAACCGGCACGCCGCATTCGGTGCCCGAGGGCGAAAGCTCATCCTTGGGGATGATCGTGTCGGCGGCGGCCGAGAAGAACGCGACCTGCTGCGGAGTAAGAACCTGCCAGGTCTCGGGGCCCGAAGGCGCAGGCGCAGCATCCGCAGTCTTAACCTCGGGTGCGCATGCGGTTATGCCAGTCGCCACTGCAGCGCCCGCGGCGCCAGCAGCGCCTGCTGCTTTGAGAAAATCGCGGCGCGGAAGTTTGACTTCGGCCATGGTTGCCCTCCCTGAAGAATCTTTCGCCTTGGCCACGGCTTAGGCAAAGGCGTTTGTTGAGCGCGAGATTAGTGGAAATCCGCACCCGGAGCGAGGGCGATATTGCCTTAAGAAATCGGCTCGCACGGCCACAAATAGGAGATGAGCTGGTCGACAATCTGCCGGTAGGGCAGGGTGCGGAAGCTGTCCGGATCTTCTTCCAGCACATCGAGAATCGTATCCTGAACGCGTGCCGCCATGGCGTCCTTGGGCACGCTCGAGGGCAGGCAGGCCTTGCGGGCACGCTCCAACAGCGCGTGCGCCGCGAGAATTTGGGTCTTGCAGAATTGCGCGTCACTTTTGCAGCGCTGGACGAATTGCTCGGTCGTCTTGGGCGCAGGCGCAGGCGCGGCGGTGGCACCGCTTGCGACACCGGCGAGAATCAAAACGGCCGCGAATGTTCTCCAGGACGTCATGATTTACCATTTACCCTTTATGTCGGCAGCGCGAAAGCGGCCATGGCGCCGGCGTCGAATGAGCAGGTAAAAAACAAAGTTTCAACACAAAGGGCACGAAGACCCCACAAAGAGCGAAGAACCAACCTCAACTGTCATGGCCGCGAAAGCGGCCATCCATCCGGCGCACGTCCGTGCGCAGAATGAATCCTCCGATCGCCTGGATGGCCCGCTGTGGCGGGCCCTGACATCGTTGGTTTTGGGGCAATGAACGCGCGTACCCCCCCCTCCCCCCCTGAAAACGTGGATAGGTGGAGTCGTTTTCCAGGATTCCCGTGGGGTCAGGCGTGGATAAAGCAATTTTATTAGGTGCGAATTAAGTGCATTTGAGGGTCGCGCACGGGCGTTCGGTGTCACCCGTAAATGTGAAAAGCCGGACTTGCGAAAGAGCCTCATGGATATGGGGATCGGCTGCGCGCAATTCCACCGCGAGAGATGGCATTTCCGCGAATGGCTCGCGGCAGGGCCTGGCTTCAGCGCACCTCTGAATATTGCTATCATCCGATCCAGCGTAATGCGGCAGCGCTTGGCGATCAGCCCATAAGGAGAGGAAACTTCATGCGCATCGGTTGGAAATCCTGCATCGCAGCGTCGGTTTCGGTGCTGGCATTGTGCGGCATCGCCGTCATGGCGGTGGGCGCGCCGGCCCCTTCGGAAGGCCCCGACAAATACAAATACGATCCCAACTGGCCCAAGCCTCTGCCCGGCAATTGGGCGCTCGGCGGCATCACAGGCATCTTCGTCGATGGCAACGATCATATCTGGGTGCTGAACCGGCCCGGCGATCTGGACGAATCGAACAATTACGCGACGTTGAATCCGCCCGCGGCCGAGTGCTGCATCGCGGCACCTGCCGTTCTTGAATTCGACATGGAAGGCAATCTTCTGAAGTCGTGGGGCAAGCGGGGCGAAGTGCCAGGCTGGCCGAAATCGGAACACACGATCTTCACCGACCGCGCCGGCAACGTCTATATCGCGGGCGCGCAGCCGGGCGACACGATCCTGAAATTCACCGCCAACGGAAAGTTCATTTCCGAATTCGGGCATCGCGGACCCGCGGTGGAGAACAGGGGGCAGAAGGAAAACAATCAGCAGACCGACCTGCTGTTGCGCGGCGTCGCGGCGGCGACGCTGGACGAGGACGCGCACGAGCTTTATGTCGCCGACGGCTACCTCAACAAGCGCGTGCTGGTGTTCAATTCCGACACGGGCGCGTTCAAGCGCGGCTGGGGCGCCTATGGCAAGTCGCTCGCC
>Ga0193753_10003930_pt1 | contig 10806 bp, 6 predicted proteins | sample H1c2metaG_FD_144925 | JGI IMG/M metagenome (GOLD analysis project Ga0193753, IMG submission 144925) | Soil microbial communities from a riparian zone of the East river system, Colorado, United States - H1c2 | ecosystem: Environmental > Terrestrial > Soil > Riparian zone | place: USA: East River... | reverse complement strand
TAACGAAAGTTTGAGTTCTGGCACGGTGTGATCTTTTGAGACGCACTTTATATGACCCGCACAAATTGCGTATGACCCAGCCTATATCAGCCCGGACCGCTTTTGGGCAAAAACGCCATTTCGAGCCGTAAGCGTCCTTTTTCACCCACAAGGACGAACGAGCGTTGTTGAAACCACATTCGACGGCGGATATGGAAGAAAGACAGGTCTATTGATTTGTGCTAGAATCGCACGAAATCCTCAGCGGACCGGGCCGAATTTTCAGACATGAAAAAGGAGAAATACCTTCAAATATTCCGGTATCTTTACGAGTTTTCAAAGATTCGAAGTAATCCCGTCCGCAATATCGAGATATCCGAAGCTCAGTATCCTGAAAAAGTTTGGTTTGAAGAGATTCCTGAAAATCCGCTTTTCGACTGTGTCACTTTGCCAAACTTCAACGAGGATTCTGAGTTTTGGCTTAAGATACGAAAGCCCACAGGTGAGCCAGTTGAGCCAGAGTTTGCAAAGTTGAGTAAGACTCTGACCGATTGGGTCGTTAACTCAAGCCTTACAGATGAGAACGGAATCCCGACTCTGAAACCAAATATCCTCAAGAATGGTCAAAAATTGGAGGTCACCGACCACCCGCAAATTGAGGCCGAACTTAAAGAATATATCGAAAACAGATGGCTTGATGATTTGCTTGATTACAGATCAAAGTATTCTGAATATGAAGCCAAATTAGCTGCATTTGAAAAGCTTAGTAATATCTACAAGCGTTTTTTCGGAATATTCAATAAGGCTGAACAATTTGGTGAGGAATATGAGCTCGTAATTGGTATTGGTCTACTTAATTACAAACAAGACGATCATAGTCCTCATATTTACCGTCACATGCTGACGGCGAAAGTTGAAATCTCTTTCGAATATTCAGAAAAGGAATCATTTCTTACGGTATATCCGAGTGTCGACAGTCGGATAACGATTGAAAAAGACGCCATTATTGATTTGATCGAACAATTCGAGCCGACAAACATTATTGAAGCAGAAAACACTGTTTCCGCATTTCTCGAAGAAAAAGAAATTGTGGAGGATCTTTTCAATATAGATGTAAAAGACGCTCTCCTTATGTTCGCACGGCGATGTCATGAAGATGGAGATTTTGTCGATGAAATGTGCCGACCAAATGGGATCACGAAGAAACCCGTGATTTCTTTTTCGCCCGCCTTGCTTCTGAGAAAAAGAAATACAAGAAGTTTCACAGCCCTTTATGAAAAGATTATTGCGGATTTAGCGAAAGCCGATGAAAGTCTTAATATTCCGTCGCTAAATGACCTTATCGGAGATTACGCACAGCGACATGACGAATATGATCCACATCTCTCCCCGTCACCATTAGAACTTAGTGATCAAACTATTTATTTTCCAAAAAAATTCAACGACGAGCAGGTCGAGATAGTCCAAAGAGCTAAGAAGAATGACAAAGTTCTCGTACAGGGGCCGCCCGGCACCGGCAAATCTCATACAATTGCCAATCTAATCTGCCATCTTCTCGCAAATGGTAAGCGCGTACTTGTCACAGCGCAAACCGAACAGGCATTGAAAGTTTTGAAGGATCAACTTCCGGTCGAGACTCGAAATCTAGCCGTAACTTTAATGGGCGGTGACGCATCCTCAATACAAGATATGGAGGCAAGCGTAAACGCAATTAATGAGCGACTTGCAACCTGGGACATTACGGCAGCAAACATTCATATTCAAGCGTCAGACGAAAAACTATCTGAGTTAAACGGAAAGATCGCCGAGGCTACTAATGAATGGTTGAAGGTGAAAGAGAAATCCACACGAAGACAAATCATCAATGATGCTTATCAAGGAACGCTCCTCGAAATTGCTGAACGTCTCGAAAAAGACGCTGCGGGGTTCAATTGGTTCCACGACTCTTATTACGTAACAGACAATTTGGATATTATTCACGACGTTGAAGACTATGTTACACGCTTGAAAAGTTATGAAAAAATTGACTGCAACCCGTTTGATCAATTTATTCCAGACAATGAGAATCTTGTTTCAATTACGGAACTTCAACAATATCGAAAGATCGTTGGTGAGGTTGAACAAGGACGACAGTTTGCGACCGCTAATAAATTAATAGATTGTCCAAATCTTGATGATCTTAAGAATGATCTTAAATCACTGCGAGAATTATACGTATCAATTGAGAGGAACATTTTACCATTCAAATCGAAACTAATTTCCGAATATGTACTCAATGTTTTGGAATGGGTAAAGAGAATCCGCGAGACAGAGAGTGTTTTGACCGAACTGAACGGAAGGAAATTGAGGGAACTAGATCAAAACGTAGAAATTGAGTACCCCGACAAGAGTCTGGTTCAGTTAAAAAATGACGCTAGACGGCTACTTGATTTTCTAAACCAAGGGAACCATCTTCTCGGCTTACTTTTCAATCTGAAGAAAGCACTTCTACCTAAAGAGATTAAAGAAAAACTCTACTTTATAAATGCGGTCCGCGTTAATGGCAGTGATTGCGATTCAATCTCTGAATTCGAAACAGTGCTTAACGATCTAGAAATCAAGCAAGCCTTTCAGCAACTTGCCAATATTTGGGAACTTAAACCGGATCCCAAGACTAAGAAATATCTTGATTCTGAAAAATTCTATTTTGAACTTAAGGAAGATACCATGGCCTTAATCCGATCAATTGATGAATCAATCGGAGTCAAGGCAAGAATTGAATCGACGTCTAACGTGCGAATTCACTCAACAGAAAGTGTAAGGGTCGATGAGTTGATCGAGTGCGTAAATTTCAACACTTTACTAAGGCGAGAAAAGTCTCTTAAGGAGAGGCTTTTTGCAGTAAAACAGTATCTCAGCCTGCCCAATTCTCATACCATTTCACATACCTTGTTAGATGACCTGGACCAGTCAAATGTTAGTAGTTACGAATTACATCTTTCCGAATTGAGCAAACTCCGAGGCGAGCAACAGAAATATCTTGAATTCAAGATATTTGAATCGAATTTGCAGACTCAGTTTCCTCGACTTGTAGAGGACATTCAAAACGGTATCGTGAACGCCGAAGAAATCAGTCAACTAAGGAATGCGGTCTACTTCAAGAATGCTCAGAACGTGATTTCCAAAATGTTAGGCGCCGAATATGAAAATGAACTTATCGTCCAATTGAATAATCTCGAACATGAGAAAGAACGAACCATTGAGAGTTTAGCCGCCAGGAAAGCATGGGTGCATGTGTTTTTGAAACTTCAAGGTAATCGATCCTTACGCCAATATCTTGAAGCATGGGTAATGGCTGTAAGAAAGATTGGCAAGACCGGAAAAGGAAAGAAAGCTTTGAAATTTCGAAAAATTGCACAGTCTCACATGGAACAATGTAAAGACTCAATTCCTTGTTGGATTATGCCTCTCTACAAAGTCGCGGAGACAGTAAGCCCTGAAGCTGAAATGTATGACTTTGTGATAATTGACGAAGCGAGCCAACTCGGTCCGGATGCCATTTTCCTTTTGTACATATCTAAGAATGTCATCATCGTTGGAGATGATAAACAAACATCGCCGGAGTATGTTGGTGTCGACGCCAACACGATGACACCGTATATCAAACAACACTTGCAAGGAATCCCATTCGCCGATCACTATGACACAAACTTCAGTTTCTTCGATCATGCAAAATTGTTTTGCGCAGGCCTAATTGTATTACGCGAGCATTTCAGGTGTATGCCGGAAATAATTGAGTTTTCAAATAGGCATTTCTACGCTCCTGAAGGCAAAGGGTTATATCCATTAAAACAATATTCCGAAAATAGGTTAGAACCGATGAAAAACGTCTTTTGCCCTACCGGAAATACCGTCGGCCAATATTCAAATATTGTGAACAAGGTTGAAGCGGAAGAAATAGCGAACAAGATCGCCGAGCTATCGACCGATAAAAGGTACGACCGAAAGACATTCGGCATTATTGCCTTACAGGGAAACGCGCAAGCAGCACTGATAAATAATCTCGTTCTCAAGAAAATTGACGAAAGGGAGTACAAGAAGCGAGACATCAAATATGGAAATTCAGCAGCCTTTCAGGGTGATGAACGAGATGTAATGTTCCTCAGTTTAATAACCGCCCATAATCATTCGAGATCACCGCTAACAAAACCTGAAGACGAAAGACGATTTAATGTTGCGGTCAGCCGGGCGAAGGAACAAATTTGGCTTTTCCATTCCGTACAAATGGAAGATCTGAGCAACAGAAATGATTTGCGTTACAAATTGCTGGATCATTTTATCAATTACAAGGCGCAAGAAATCCCCCTGCAACGGGAAATTCGTCGAACAATGGGTTCTCAGCCAGAACCATTCGAGAGTTGGTTTGAGGTCGATGTTTTCAACGACATCGTAACAAAAGGCTACAAGGTTATTCCTCAATATGAGGTGGCTAGAGGCAAGTATCGTATTGACTTGGTATCTGTCCTGCCTAATGGAACCAAGATTGCGATTGAGTGCGATGGCGATAAATTTCACGGAGCTGAACAATACGAGAATGACTTAATGAGACAAAGAGTTTTGGAGCGTTGCGGCTGGCAGTTCTTCAGAGTTAGAGGAGGGGAATATTACTCAGACCGGCGAGGTTCAATGGAACCGCTTTGGAAGTTGCTCGGTACAAACGATTTCGACAGCGGTTTCACCTCGGTATCCGACTCGTCGGTACTCAGTGGCGAATCTTTAGATGATCCTGAATTCCCGGAATATGTTGCACAGGCCGACGATTCACAACAAGAGACATTATTTGAGCGCGATAGCCCGGAAAACGAAAATGCAGTTAACGGGGTATCGCTATATGAACGTCAAAATATTAAGACCTCCGGGATAGATTCTTATTACTCGATCTCGGAATTTCTGATCTTTACGTCAAAGCATAGGGTATATAAAGTTAGAAACGAAGGGTTTTCTACCACGCCGCAAATTCTGAGACACGTAGCAGCCGAGTCCGACGAAGAAGTAATTTACATCACTGGAACGAAAGACTATTCCGAATTCTTAATAGTTGCATTCGAAAACGGAAAGGTCGGAAAAATTCGAATCGACAGTTATCGTACAGAATTCAATCGTCGGAAACTCCGGAACGCCTACAATGACGAATCACGGCTAATTTTCATCGAGTTGTTTCAAGATGATCTGGATCTAGTTGCGATTAGTAGCATCAACAAGGTTATGCTTTTCAACACTTCACTAATAAATCCCGTCTCGAGTCGGACAACAATGGGTGTTAACGTAATGAAGTCAAAGGACATGAGTCTCATGACTGAAATACGAAAAACTGGCTCAGTCATATTCCAAAACTTGGAGTACTACCGAAAGAATATTCCGGCAACTGGTAATTACCTCCTGCAAGAAGATGGGCTTGACGGACAAGTGGCCTAACCCACGAATCGCACTCAATATGCCTCACTGAGGCTTTCTGCGAGATTGTCATAAACTGTCGGTGGAAAAGAGGACAAACGTATGAAACCAAAAGTTGCCGTGCTCGTTCTTTTGCAGAGAAAGATAGGTTCGACCTGGAATTCTGCGAATGTTTCACGATATTCCGACACCGCCGCTTGGTCGTGAAATCATAGTTAACTAGTTCGAATATCACTACTCCCGATCCGCGAATGACGGGTGGTTTCTCATGCTATGGTGACGATATGAAAGGACTTCTGATGACCTTGGCTTTCTGCATGTTTTTTGCGGGTTCGGCGCTCTCGCAAATGCGGATCATCTACCCGGAAAATGCGAAAGCGATCAGTTCGCCGCTGCCGTCATTTCCGGTCGAGGCGAAAGAACTTATCTACGGTGACGAGGTTCGTGTTTTGATGGACATCGATACGCAAGGCAAGGTCAAAGGTGCACTGGCGTACGGGCCGCTTGCTCCTTGTTCAAATCTAGCCGATCCGATCGTCGAGGCTGTAAAAAAGCGGCTTTGGCAGCGGCAAAAGCAACGATCTTCGAACCAGTTCGAAAAGACGGCAAGCCGGTCGAACAACGCCTGAGCATTGGTTATCGTCTTCGGCCATTACAATTGCCTCTTCCAGCAGCTGAACGAAAAATAGTTAGTATCGGTGTGGCAAACGCAAGGGCAACGTCGCATCCGAAACCCGAATATCCCGAGGCCGCGAGAGCCGCCAAACTCTCCGGCGCTATTTCTGTTCTGATCCTCATCGACGAAAGCGGTAAGGTCATCTCGGCAGCCTCGATCTCCGGCCACCCGGAATTCGCCAAACCTGGCGTAACCGCCGCTTGCTCCGCCCGTTTTCCACCGATGACACTCCAAAGCGAACCCGCAAAAATGCTCGGAGCCCTCACCTACAACTTCACACCTTAACTGAATAAGGCCAAGCGCTCTGCCTGCTCTGGACGCTTACAACTCGAAATGGTGGTCCGGAAAAAGGAAGGAGCTCAATGTATTGTGCAAAAATCCTGGTCACCGGATATTGGTCAAACACAACCCCAGTTTCTCAACAAGCATCTTGATTACTAGTTCAAATTGATTAAATGGAGATGCAATGCGAATTGTTCGATCTATCCTGACTGTTTTCATTTTCGCCCTATTCCTTCTTTTTCTGCCTTCTGCGGTCGATGCGCAACAAATTGTAGTAAATTACCGCTTTCTGGAAACGCAAGTTGTTGATATTAGCGGTAAGCCCGTTGCGGGGGCGGCAGTCGAAACATTTGGTTATCAGCAGAATATTCTTCAAACCCTGCAAACGAACGAAAATGGCCAATTGGGGAAAGGACTGCCGATTGCTCGCGGCCATGTAAATACGATTGGATTCAGGGTTTCGAAACCCGGTTACTATTCTTATGAAGATATATTCGGTCTATTAGGAGGACCTTTTAGTGAGTTGCTGGATAAACCTGTCAGGCTTGAACTACTGGCCGTTCCAACTGTCGAAAACGGAAACCCTGTCGGCGAGCAGCGAAAGCGCGAATTTATGCTGGCGGTAAAGAAGGGAGACACTGGTACGACGGTCAAGCTTTTGCGAGAAGGCGTCAACGCAAACACGACTACATCGGATCTGATCGGAGTTCCAGGCCCTGCAAATATTCCAGCAATAGTCTGGGCCTCGATCTACGGCGAAGACGAAATGATCATTTCCTTGCTTGCTGCGGGAGCCGATGTCAGTAATAAGGACAAACTGGGAAACAAAGCATTGCTACATTACCTTAATGCCCACTTTTATTTGAGCCGGTTTCCTAGATCTCAAGCGGAAAGAACCGACCCATTTGTTATCGATGAAAAAGTAGTGCAATTGCTAATTGAGTCAGGTGCCGATATCAAAGCCATGAGTGATCACGGGGAGACGACGTTAATGCTCGCCGTAGCCAATGGCACCACGAAGATGGTAGAAACTTTGCTTGAAAAAGGCGGCGTACCGATAGACGCCAAAGACGAATTTGGCTATACGGCCCTAATAAGAGCGGTAGGCAATTCCCGTGCTGGGACACTACGCTTCTATAAGGATATGCCTATCAATCCCAGGGATTTTAGAACCGCGAGAAGAAGCAATTCGCGAGTCGAAATTATCAACTTACTACTCAAGTCAGGGGCAGATCCAAATCTGGTCACATACTACTCGGGTGAATGTCGTAACGCATTGATGGGTGCGGCTTCCTTGGGGCATCTCGATCTTGTGCAGACCTTGATAGCCAACAAGGCAAATGTAAATGTAACGTGCCAAAGTGGTGACACAGCTTTAGTACACGCAGTTAGGAACTATAAGGTCAAAATAGTTAAGGCTTTGATCGATGCGGGAGCAAATGTAAAAGGTAAACAAGGTCAGTTAGCCCTAACATACGCCAAACAGAATCAATCAACACAATCTCAAGAAATAATCACTCTTCTGGAGTCGGCACAAGCTAATTAAGGGCAATCTCCGAGACTTTCCTAAATCAGGGTAGTGGTGAAAAATTTGAAACGACTCCAGTTGATTCGCGTCGCCATCTGTTTCGCGCTGATCATTGGCATACTTCTCTCAATCGAACTCTGGTTTCCAATCACCCGGTCATTCCCTCGCGCTCCTCTGCTGATCGAGCTGCCCGAAGCCATTGTTCCGCTTGTCGAAAGAGTGCTCTCTGGAATGTTGATGATCTTCCTCACGTTGACCGCCCTCGTGAGCAGCAGGAAAGTGTCGGTCACTGCGATCGCATCCCTTGTCTTACTAATTTTTTTTGATCAGATGCGGCTACAGCCGTGGGTGTATCAATATTTAGTGCTGCTCATTTTGCTTACGCTATCTACTTGGCACAAGCAAAACGAATCCGATATAAATCGAACACTGGGTGTTTTACAACTTACAGTCGCAGCACTTTATTTTTGGAGCGGATTGCAAAAGATGAATTTCTCGTTTACTCATGAAATTCTGCCCGAATTACTAATTCCGTTCCAGAATTTTCTCCCTTCAAATCATTCGCAAGAGTTTGTTGCCATTGGGTTATTCATCGCACTTGCCGAAACCCTAATTGGTTGCGGCCTTCTTTTTGTCAGAACGCGAAATTTCTCGGTTTGTTTGGCGGTAGCAATGCACAGCATCGTGCTAGGGTTGTTAATCTCAAAAAGTTACAACAGCATTGTATGGACGTGGAATGGGATGTTGATCGTGATCGTGATATTGCTGTTTTGGCGTTGCGATCTCAGTATTTGGCGACCAGTTTTTGCTTGGTACTCTGTCAACTGGAGGGGGAAAATGACGACGTCTATAGCGTTGTTTTTGTCTTTAGTTCCTGTCCTGAGTTTTTGGGGTTATTGGGATATGTATCTTTCGGGGGCACTGTATTCAGGCAACACGGCGATAGCGGTTGTGAAAGTAAATGAGGAGGTTCTGGAGAATCTGCCTGAGAAGGCAAGAGTCCATGTGTTTCAGACGAAGAGTGCCGGCGAGCAAATGCTGCCGCTATTTGAATGGGCAATGGCTGACTTGAATGTTCCGGTCTACCCTGAACGGAGAGTCTTTACGTATGTAGCGCGCGAGGTATGTAAGCTAGCGGAAGAAAAAAGCCAGATGGAACTAGTGATCAAAGAACGTCCGGAGCTGTTCGATGGAAGCTATTCACTCACGCGAATCCCATGCCCAAATCTCCAGAGTAAATGATATCGACCCTGAGTTTTTCGCCGAAAAATTATCAATGAGATCTATTTTTACGCGAAATCTTAAATTGACAATGGTTTGCCGAACGATTCCGCCTTCACCTCAAAAAACGCCGTGATATCAAGGCCACACTTCTTAGTTGCATTAGTCGTCTTGGCGAGTGCGGCGGGCGACGGATGCGGTAGCGGATAGGTTGAGAATGAGGTTGCCGTCAGGTGCCAGGCGAGGCGAGAGGAAGCGTTGGGTGGCGGCGACGCGGATGTTGTAATGTGTGCAGAATGTGACGGCAGCCAGATATTGACTGCCGTTATTTGCGCGGAACGGAAATGCGTCCGGATCAGCGGAGTTAGCCGGTTGGAGAGCGATGTGGTTGAGTTCGCGGTTATAAAGAAGACAGACCGCAGCCGGTTTGCCGAGCATTTGATAAAGCCGATCATTGATCATTATCCGCCCCGACCGCGCTATCGAAGCATACATCCTCGCATTGCGGTCACCCGTCGGCCCGCCTTTGTATTTTTCAAATCCCGAATCAGTTGTGGTCATTATTAATCGCCGTGCTGTACGTAAGCACTTATTGCATAGATAGCACATTTTTACGGAAATTCAAATTGAAAATCACCGGCACGAACGCCGGCTGATGAAGGACATCGACAGATAGATCTTATGTAAGATCAAGCCCATGCCTGGCATGTTGTAAAACTTAGGAATATTGATCGAAAAATCTTTTTTGGAATGTAGTACCGATTTGGCTTTTTTATAAAAGGTTGCCCATTCGGCAATTATCTCCGTCGAGCTTCCCACAATTCGACAAATTCAGCCAAAATTTTTATTAATTTCAATTTGACCTAAGGCCGATCTTGATCGCCTGGATCAAAGAAGGGCCGGAATGTTTTGTGGGAGGAACATTGCGGCCTTTTTCTTTTTTTCGCATTCTTCTGCAGCATCGGGCCTATTGAATCTTTAGTCTTATTAGCGGCCGCATTCGCGGAGCTAATATTAGAAAGGTCGGCACTCCCACGTCGGCCTTTTTTTTTGTGTTTTAGTGATGCCGTTTAACGGGCATTCCGCATAGGTGCAAAACCCCGGGAAAATAAGACGCCTTATTTAAACTGCGGCGAGTATTTTAAAAAGCATATCGGCAGCAAGTGGGAGATTGCCGCCGACGCGTGTGCAACGCAGATAACTGCTAGTTGCTCCATGCAGAAACATAATGCACTCTTTCGATACAACGCGCAATACTTTTTTTAACCAATGCTTTTGTTTACAGTAAGTTACAGATGCGACAAAAGTCGAGGACCTTGCGGCCGCCGGTTGGCAGAATTTGTTTTTTCGGTTTATATTTAAGCTCGATCACCCCGATCAAACCACAAACTCGATACGATCAATTGTCCAAAATATGAATGACGACCTTCTGACCAACCAGATCTTTGTCGCCGATCAATCTAACAACGTCTCGACCCTAAACCAGTTCACAAAGGCCGAAACCGGCTGGACCGGATTTCATTATTTCAAAACAAGCGACGGCCGCATCTGTTCGCAGCTCGATGAGCGGCGTTTTCAGGTGATCGAGACCGGCGAGATATTGACGGTCGCGGATAGCCGGGGCCAGCCGCGTTAAAAAGTATCAGGACATAGAAAAAGCCCGGTGCGCTCTCCCCTTCGCTCCGGG
>Ga0193753_10003929_pt1 | contig 10806 bp, 7 predicted proteins | sample H1c2metaG_FD_144925 | JGI IMG/M metagenome (GOLD analysis project Ga0193753, IMG submission 144925) | Soil microbial communities from a riparian zone of the East river system, Colorado, United States - H1c2 | ecosystem: Environmental > Terrestrial > Soil > Riparian zone | place: USA: East River... | reverse complement strand
CGAGCATGCCTATCCAGTGCTCGGCCGGGTGCCGGCCGGGGTCAGCTACGCCGCGGCCGCCCGGCGCGCCGGTGACGGGGTGATCGCGCTCGGCGAGCTGGCCGGGCTGGCGTCGATGGCCGAGCTGGCCGCCAGCGGATCGGATCAAGCGACGCGCGCGGCGTTCGGCGAGGCGCTGTCCGGGATCGACCTGGCCGCCGCCGGCCTCGATCCGGACGCGAGCGCGGCGGTGTTCGGCCAGCGCGGATCGCCGACCGCGATCGTCCGGGTGGCCGACGACGGCCGGCTGCGCGGCTTCCTCGACCAGCACCGCGACGGGGACGCTGGCGCGGGCGCGGCCTCGCACCGCGGCCATCAGATCGCGTCGTGGTCGCTCGGCGGGTGGGAGGTCGCCTCGGTGGCGCTCGACGGGTGGCTGATCGTCCACCTGGTCGGGCAGGGCGGCGCCGGCGACCTCGGCTGGCTCGACGACGTCCTCGCGGCGGCCGACGGCGCCAGCCTCGGCGGCGACGCGCTCATGGCGGCGGCCGCGGAGCGCGGCGCCGAGGCCCTCCGCGCCGGCGGCGCCGAGGGCGGAGCCGCCGCGACCCCCGACCTCATCGGCATGGTCCGCACCGGCCCGCTCGGCCGCGAGCTGGCCGCCCAGGACGGGACGCCGCCCGGCATGGCCGACTGCGCCGGGCGCGCCGCCGCGGCCGCGCCGCAGCTGGTCTGGGCCGCCGAGGTCTCGCCGGGCGGCGTGGACGCCTGGGCCGGGCTCGATCTCGCGCCGGCGGCCGCGCGCGACCTGCGCGCCTCGATCGCGCCGCCTCCGCCTCCCGGCTACGCCGCGTACCGCGCCGGCGCGGCGATCTCGGTCGACTGGTCGATCGATCTCCGCCTGCTCGAGCGCGCGCGCGCCGCCCTCGACTGTCCCGGGCTCGATCGTCCGATCGGCGACCCGGTGCTCGCCGCCACCGGCTTCGCCGGCCCGCGCGCGTGGCACGTCGCCGCCACCGAGCTCGACCCGGACGGTCTGTCGGGGGCCGGCGCGGTCCACCTGGTCCTGACCGACCCGGCCCTCATCGAGGCCCAGCTCGAGTCGATCCCGGCCCGCTCGCTGTTCGAGCGGACCCGCCGCGTCGCCGGCCAAGAGGTGAAGGTGCTCTCGGTGCCCGGGCTGCCGACGCTGGTGTACCGGCTCGACGCCGATCGCTTCACCCTGGCGATCGGCGACGGCGTCATCGGCGTCGTGCTCGGCCCCGGCGACCGCCCGGCCGTCGCCCAGGAGCTGGCCCGCCTCGCGCTGCGCCCGCCGCGCCTGGCCAACCTGTCCGACCTCCTCGCCACCGGGTTCGACGCGGTGGCCGGGCGCGCCGCGAGCGCCGCCGGACGCGCGCTCGCCGATCGCCTCGCGCGCTACGACGCGCTGTCGATCGCCGCGGCGATGGACGGCGATTCGGTCGCAGTTTTCGCCCGCATGCGAGTCCGCCAGCGCGGCGGGACGGGGGTGACCGGGCCGGCGCGCGTCCGCCGGACGGCCTTGTGGTAGGGTCGCTCGGCCGTGGCGATCCAGTCCCCGAACCCGGTGGTCCGCCTGCGGGACGTGCACAAGGCGTACGGCAGCGGGGCGGGGCGCACCCCGGTCCTGCGCGGCGTCTCGCTCGAGGTCCAGTCCGGTGAGGTGGTCGCGCTGGTCGGCCAGTCCGGCTCCGGCAAGTCCACTCTGCTCAACATCGTGGGCGGGCTCGACGACGCCGACTCCGGCGGGGTCGAGGTGCTCGGGGTCGACTACGCGGTGGCGCGCGACGCGGCGCTCTCCCGCCTGCGCAACGAGCGGATCGGCTTCGTCTTCCAGTTCTTCAACCTGCTCGATCACATGGACTGCCTGGCCAACGTGATCCTGCCCGCGTCGTTCGCGCGCGAGACCCGGGGCGGGCCCAGGGGCGCGATCGAGCGCGGCAGGGCGGTCCTCGACCGGGTCGGGCTGACCGAGCTGGCCCACCGGCGGCCGTCGGAGCTGTCCGGCGGGCAGAAGCAGCGGGTCGCGATCGCGCGGGCCCTGTTCCACAGCCCCGAGCTGCTCCTGTGCGACGAGCCGACCGGCAACCTCGACACCGACACCGGGCGCGAGGTCATCGAGCTCTTCACCGACATCAACCGCAAGGACGGGGTGACGCTCCTCATCGTCACTCACGAGGAGCGGGTGTCGAGCACCGCCGGGCGGGTCATCCGCATCAGCGACGGGTGCATCCTGGATGGCGACGGTCAGGCCGAGGCCCGCGCGGAGGAGCGCTCGGCATGATGTCGCCCGGTCGTCTGGCCCGCCTGGTCGGCCACAACGCGATCCGCAACCGGCGGCACTTCGCCCTGTCCGCGTTCGGCATCGTGGTCGGCATCGCCGCCTTCATCTTCTTCCTGGCCCTCTCGATGGGCGTGCGCGGCTGGGTGCTGGAGCTGTTCCCGATCGATCAGGTCGAGGTGATCGCCCCGCGCACCTCGCTCATCGGCTCGCTCGGCATGGAGTCGCAGGCCGACCTCAACGACGCGGTGGCCGCCAAGATCCGCGAGCACGACGGCGTGCGCGCGGTGGTCCCGCGCATGTCGATCGCGTTCCCGGCGCTCGGCGTGTGGTGGTACCAGGACACCAAGCTCAAGTTCGACGTGGTCGGCGACGGCATCAACCCGACCTACCTGGCCGACGAGCCGCAGGGGGCGCTGTTCCGCGACTACGAGGCCGAGGAGAAGGGCAAGCCGGCGGTCCAGTGCGGCCCGGCGCCCAAGCTCTTCTGCCCCGACCTCAACTACTGCGACACGCGCAACAACACCTGTCACCACCGCGTGCCGATGCTGGTCTCGCGCAAGCTGGTCGAGATCTACAACACGCAGTTCGCCAAGTCGCGCGGGCTGCCGGTCATCGGCGCGATGGAGGAGTTCATCGTCCAGCGCGGCGGGCTCAGCAAGATGCGCCTCCACCTCGACCTGGGCGCCACGATGATCGAGGCGACCACCAGCACCCTGCGCGGGCCGCCGCGCCGGATCGAGGGCGTCCTGCTCGGCATCAGCGACAAGGCGATCCCGATCGGGGTGACCGTGCCGATCGGCTACGTGGAGCGGTGGAACCGCGAGTACCTGGGCGACGAGGCGGCGTCGACCTACTCGTCGATCGTCGTCCAGCTCGACGGCAAGGACCAGGTCGGCCCGTTCGCGAGCTGGGTCGAGAAGCAGCTCGGCCTGCGGCTCCAGGACTCGCAGGGGCAGCAGTTCGCCACCGTCATCTTCGTGGTGACGCTGTTCTTCCTGCTCATCTCGTTCTGCATCGTGACGATCTCGGCGATCAACATCGCCCACAACTTCTTCATGCAGGTGAGCGAGCGCCGGCGCGAGATCGGCCTTCTGCGCGCGCTCGGAGCCAGCCAGGCCGACATCCGCGGCGTGTTCCTCGGCGAGGCGGCGCTCATCGGGCTGGTCGCCGGCGTGGTCGGGATGGGCGCGGCGGTGGCGACCGGCACCGCGGTCAACCTGCTCGCCCGCCAGTTCCTGCCCGACCTGCCGTTCCAGCCGGCGTCGTTCTTCGCCTTCGAGTGGTGGATCCTCGCCGGTGGGCTGGTCTTCTCGGTCCTGTTCTGCCTCCTGGGCGGGTTCCTGCCGGCGCGCAAGGCGGCGCGCATGGCCCCGGCCCAGGCGCTTGCCCAGCAGTAGGCGGCGCGGCGCCGGCGCGGCCGCCCCCGCCCGGATCGCGCACGGAGCGCACGCGGACGTATTCAGCGTGTTCTCGACGACGCAGTGGCCAGTCGTCTAGCCATGTCAATGGTTTCCTCTGGTTTGGTCAGCACTCTTGCTTTATTTTTTCCCGATCGCTATGCAACGCTGATCTCGATCGGTACGCGAAATCCACCATGAGAAAGCCCATCCCGTTCGGAAAGTATTACCTCCTGGAACGGATCAACGTCGGCGGCATGGCCGAGGTGTTCCGGGCCAAGGCCTTCGGGGTCGAGGGCTTCGAGCGGCTGGTGGCGGTGAAGCGGATCCTCCCGAACATCGCGGAGGACAAGGACTTCATCCGCATGTTCATCGACGAGGCGAAGATCGCCGTCCAGCTCAACCACGCCAACATCGCCCAGATCTTCGATCTCGGCGTGGTCGACACCGACTACTACATCGCCCTCGAGCACATCCACGGGCGCGACCTGCGCGCGATCTTCGACCGCTGCCGACAGCGCCCGGGCGGCAAGGGCCCGGAGGGCACGTCGGGCGAGCCGATGCCGATCGCCCAGGCCTGCTTCATCATCATGAAGGTGTGCGAGGGGCTCGACTACGCGCACAACAAGCGCGACCCGACCGGGCGCGAGCTCAACCTGGTCCACCGCGACGTCAGCCCGCAGAACCTGATCGTCTCGTTCGAGGGTGAGGTCAAGCTCATCGACTTCGGCATCGCCAAGGCGGCTGGCAAGGGCTCGAAGACCCAGGCTGGCATCCTGAAGGGCAAGTTCGGCTACATGTCGCCGGAGCAGGTGCGCGGCCTGCCGATCGACCGCCGCTCCGACGTGTTCTCGTGCGGCATCGTGCTCTACGAGCTCCTGACCGGCGAGCGGCTGTTCGTCGGCGAGTCCGACTTCTCGACCCTCGAGAAGGTCCGCAACGTCGAGATCCTGCCGCCCAGCACCTACAACCGGCGCATCCCGGACGAGCTCGAGCGCATCGTCTTGAAGGCGCTGGCCAAGGACGCCGAGGAGCGCTACCACAACGCGATCGACCTGCACGACGAGCTGCAGGCGTTCGTGTACACGCAGGCGTTCGTGTACACGGCCGGCGAGTTCTACTCGCGCAAGGATCTGGCCGGGTGGATGAAGACCACCTTCGCCGCCGAGATCGAGGAAGAGTCGGCCAAGCTGGAGTCGTTCCGCCACATGACGCCGCCGGAGAGCGTGGCGCCGTCGGTGACCGGTCGGCCGCGCACCGTGCCGCCGACCGCGCCGCCGATACGGCGGACGCTGTCGATGCCGGTGGTGCCGCCGCCCGGTGGCGCGGGGCAGGGCGTGCACGCGTCGCAGCCGCAGCCGCAGCCGGTCCAGCAGCTGGTGCCGCCGCCCAACGGACGGCGCAGCGCGACGATGGCGGCACAGGCTGCCGCGGCCGCCGCCGCCGCCGCGTCGGGCCCGGCCGCGTCGGGGCCGCGCATGCCGGCGGTCGGGGCGCAGGAGCCGCTCGAGTGGGACGACGACGAGCTCGAGACGGCGATCTACACCGACAAGGAAGAGCTCAAGGCCGGGCGGGCTCGCTCGGAAGCGGGCATGCCGGCGGCCGCGGCGGCCGTCGCGGAGGCCGCGGCCGGGCAGGCCGACAGCGGGTTCGCCCCGGGCAGGCGGCCGACTCGATCCGCGGCCCAGCCGGTGCAGCAGCCGGAGGGCTCTGACGTGGCCTCGCCGGCGCGAACCGCGCGTTCGTGGCCGCCGCCCAACAGCATCGCGCCGCGCGCGCGAAACGGCGGGCACCCGGGCAGCGCCTTTGCCGACGGCTCGTCGTCGCCGGTCCCCGAGGTCGAGGCGGAAGAGGCGGCTGCCCCGGACACCGAGCCCACCCCGTACGGGCAGGCGCCGGTGGTCGAGGATCCGTCGGCGGTGGTCGAGCTGGCCGCGCTGGCTCGATCGCGGGCGCAGCCGATGTACGGCGCCGCCACCGCCGAGCCGCTCTCGTTCGGCAGCTCGTTCCTGGACGCGCACCGGCACGGGCGCAGCCGGCTTGCCGGCGTGTTCGAGATCGGCCATCACATCCGGCGCAGCACCCTCTTGCAGGTCGCGGTGACCGCGGCGGTCGGGATCTCGATCGCGGTGGCGGTCTACCTGGTGACCAGTCGCGGGGGATCGAGCTCGCGGCGGGCGAATCCGTCGGCGACCGCGGCGGTCGGGATCTCGATCGCGGTGGCGGTCTACCTGGTGACCAGTCGCGGGGGATCGAGCTCGCGGCGGGCGAATCCGTCGGCGACCGCGGCGGCTGGATCGTCGGGGGATGGATCGCCGGGCGCTGGATCGACCGCTCCGGCGGCCGGCACGGCCGCGGCTGGCACTACCGCGGCTGGCGCTGCCGTGGCTGGCACGCCGGGCTCCGCATCGACCGCTCCGCCCGCGGGATCCGCGGCCGCTCCTCCCGCCGGCGCGACCGCCTCGCCCCCCGCCGCCGCGGGCACCGCTCCGGCGGCCGCCTCGGGTCCGGCTCCGGGCACCGTCTCGGTCGACCCGGCCAGCGGCTTCGATCTGATCGTCGACCCGGCCGGTGTGGTGGTGAAGCTGGACGGCCGGCCGATCGGCAAGGCGCCGCTCCAGATCCGCAACCTGGTCGAGGGCGATCACCTGGTCGAGCTCGAGGGGCCGGCCGGCTTCTTCAACAAGTCGCAGGCGGTGCGGGTCGCGCGCGGGCAGGCCCAGCGCGTGGTGGTGAAGCTCGACGCCATGCAGGTGGTCGGCAAGTTCTCGAGCGAGCCGTCCGGGGCGCGGGTCACCCTCATGGTGGACGGCGAGAAGCGCGCGCTCGGCGCCACCCCGGTGGCGGTGGTGCTCGACCCGCGCAAGCGCTACGAGGCGGTGTTCCGCCGCGATGGCTACGAGCCGGCCACCCGCGCGGTGGCGATGACCGGCGGGAGCGAGATCGCGGTTGCGGCGGTGCTCGAGCGCTCGGGCGGGGGCCGCCCGGCCCCGAGCGGGCAGGCGCCGGCCGCCGCGCCGGAGCGCAAGCCGAAGCCGGCGGCGGCACCGCAGCCTGACGGCGCGCTCGGCCTCATGGCCAAGCCGCCCTGCCGCATCTTCATCGACGGCCGAGACACCGGGTTGAAGACCCCGCAGGTGGGCATGCCGCTGGCGCCGGGCCGCCACAAGGTCACTCTCATCAACGACGAGTTCGCGCTGAAGGAGAGCTTCTTCGTCGAGATCCAGCCGGGCGAGACGATGAAGGCGATCAAGGACCTGACCGGGCAGCTGCCGGCGCCGTCGCCGACCGGCGAGTAGCCGCCGGAGATCCGGCAGCGCCGGCGGGGGCCGGTGAAGACACGGGGGGACGCGTGAGAGTGATCGACGCCCACGTTCACGTGGGCCAGTGGAGCCACACCGATTTTCTCGGCCGCGGGGCCTCGCTCGACGAGACGCTCGCCGTCATGGACGGCGCCGGGGTGTCCGGCGCGGCGATCATGCCGACCGACCGGTGCGACAACGCCGGCCTCCTGGCCGAGGCGTCGGCCGCGGCCGGGCGCGGCTTCGCGCTCTGGTTCTTCGCCTGGGTCCGGCCGGTCGACGGCGGCGAGCCGGGCCGGGCCGACCTCGACTGGGTGGAGGCGAACCGCGATCGGGTGACCGGTCTCAAGATCCACCCGTCGCTGTCGCGCCAGCGCGTGACCGGCGAGGGGTTCGCGCCCGCCCTCGAGCTGGCCGAGGCGCGCGGCATGGTGGTGGTGGTCCACTGCGGGCGGTGGCAGGAGATGGCGAGCTACCGGTTCGCGATCGAGGCGGCGCGCCGCCACCCGCGCGCCCGGTTCCTCCTCGCCCACGCCGGCGGCGACACGCCACCGCTGGCGACCGGCGCCGCCGAGATGGTCCGCGCCGAGGGCGTCGACAACGTCTGGTTCGACCTCGCCGGCCTGCGCGAGCACTGGGTGATCGAGCGGAACGTCGCGCTCATCGGCGCCGATCGCTACCTCATGGGCTCCGACTTCAACCTGGCCCACCCGCTCATGTACATCGGTCAGGTGCGCGGCATGCGACTCACCGACGACCAGCGCCAGCGGATCCTGAGCGACAACGCGCTCGGCCTTCTCGGCGAGGCGCTCCGATGACCGCCGATCGCGAGGCGGTGCTGGTGACCGGCGCGGGCGGGCCGCTCGGCGCCAACCTGGCTCGCTCGCTCCGCCGCGCGCCCGAGCCGCTCCGCCTGGTCGGCACCGACGCCAATCGCTGGCACCTGCCGCTCTCGCTGTGCGACGTCACCTACCTCATTCCGCTGGCCAGCGAGGTGGACAGCTACGGGGCCGCGCTGGCCGAGGTCGCCGCGCGCGAGCGCGTCGCGGTGGTGGTGCCGACTCATCCGGTCGAGGTCCGCGCGGTCTGCGGCCTGCGCGACCACGGCCGCCTCGCCGACGGCGTGGGCACCGCGCTGCCCGACACCGCCGCGGTCGAGCTGGCCGACGACAAGGCCGCGACCCAGGTCTGCCTCGACCGGGCCGGCGTGCCGGTGCCGCGCACCGTCTTGCTCGAGGGGCCGGAGTCGCTCGAGCGCGCGTGGGACGAGCTGGGCGGTGCCAATCACCCGGTCTGGGTGCGCGGCAGCGGCGCGCCCGGCCTCGGCATCGGCGGCGCCGCGCTGCCGTGTCGCGACCCCGGGGTGGCGCGGGCGTGGGTCGACCACCACCTCGGCTGGGGCCACATGGCGGCCAGCGAGTACCTGCCCGGCGCCAACCTGACCTGGATGGGCGTGTTCGACCGGGGCGTGCTGCTCGCCGCCGGGACCCGCGAGCGCCTCGAGTACGTGCTGCCCCACGTGTCGCCGTCGGGCGTGACCGGCGCGCCGGCGGTGACTCGCACGGTCGAGCGCCCCGACGTCGCCGCGATCGGCGAGCGCGCGGTGCGGGCGGTGGATCCGGCGCCGCACGGAGCCTACTTCGCCGACTTCAAGGAGGACGAGGCCGGGCAGCCGCGCGTCACCGAGGTCAACGCCGGTCGGTGCGGCACCACCGTGGAGCTGTACAGCGCGGCCGGCTGCAACTTCCCCTGGCTGCTGGTCCAGCTCGCGCGCGGGGAGCACCCGGCGCCGCTGCCCGATCCCAACCGAGCGGTCGAGATCGGGCTCTACTGGGTGCGCACGCTCGACTGCGGGCCCGTGCTGGTGCGCGGCGAGGAGGGCTTCGCCGGCTTTCCGAGCGCCGGGCGATGACCGCGGTCCTGTTCGACCTCGACGGCACGCTCCTCGACCTGCCGCTCGCGATCGACCCGGTCCGGCGCGAGATCGAGCGGATCCTGGCCGCGGCCGGCGAGCCCGGCCCGGCCCGCCCGCTCCTGGTGGCGATCGAGCGCGCGGCCGCGGCGGTGGCGAGCCGGCGCGGCGAGCCGGCCGGGCGCGATCTGCGCGCGCGGGCGCTGGCGGTGCTCGACGCCGCCGAGCGAGACGCGGCGACGCGGGCGACGGCGCGAACCGGGGCGCGCGAGGCCGCCGCCGAGCTGGCCGCGCGCGGCATCCCGCTCGCGATCGTGACCGACAACGGCCGCCCCTGCCTCGGCCCCGCCCTGGCCGCGGCCGGCCTCGACGAGATCCGCTGGCACGCGGTCACCCGCGACGACGTCGCCCGCACCAAGCCGGCCCCCGACGGGGTCGAGGCCGCGGCGAGGGCGCTCTCGAGCGGCGGCGCGATCTGGATGATCGGCGACTCGCCGCGCGACGTGGGCGCCGCGCGCGCCGCCGCGGCTCTGCTCGGCGACGCCTACCAGGTGCGGACCATCGGCGTCCTGGGCGGCCACGCCGCCGAGGCCGACCTGCGCGCCGCCGCCCCCGACCACGTCGTCTCCGGGCCCGGCGAGGTCGCCGCGCTGGTCGCCGCGGAGTAGCATCGAGCCCGATGGGCCTCTCGGTAAGCTGCACCGCTGCACCGTCTTCGCCTACAACGAGGAGGAGACCCTCGAGGAAGCGGTCCGCGACGTCCACGCCGCCCTGACCGACCTCGGCCGAGAGTTCGAGGTCCTGGTGGTCGACGACGGCTCCACCGATCGCACCCCGGCCATCGCCGAGGCGCTCGAGGCCCGCTGGCCCGAGGTCCGCCTCATCCGCCACGGCCGCAACCTCGGGCCCGGCTCCGCCATCCTGACCGGCATCCGCAACTCGCGGAACGACGTCATCTGCTTCCACGCCGCCGACCAGCAGCTCGACTTCCGCGAGGTGGCCGGCTTCATCCCGCTGCTCGACGACCACGACATCGTGATCGGCAGCCGCAGCGGGCGGCCCGGCTACACCCGGATGCGCATGCTGAGCTCGAAGGTCTACATCGGGCTGGCTCATCGGCTGTTCGGCCTGGATGGCTACGACGACTTCAACTTCCTGTATCTGTATCGGCGCGCTCTGTTCGACGGCATGCGGATCGACTCGGACGGCATCTTTCTTTGCACGGAGATCTTCGTGCGGGCGATCCGATCGGGGGCTCGGGTGGCTCGGGTGACGGCGGCGTGCTTGCCTCGGAAGTCCGGGGTGTCTCGGGTGTTCAAGGCGCAGATTATTGGCAAGACGATGTTCGAGATGGTTCGGTTCTGGTCGCGGGGCCGGTAGGCGGCGCGGCGATCTCGGCGATCTCGGCGATCTCGCGGCCCGGCGCGGCGATCTCGCGGGCGCGGAGGTGGACTTCGACTGGCGAGCGGCGCGTCGGGTCGCCTGCGCGGGGACGCGCCATTACCCGGGCCCTTCGGGCCCGGACGTTGGCGCTCGGTGCTCGGGCTGGCATCCGCTGCTTCGCTTGCGCTGCGCAGCGGAGCACTTCGCAACGCCCCGCGCAGGCAACCCGCCGCGCCGCTCACCCCTGCTGCGTTACCCCGCCGGGATCGCGCGCGGTCATCACGTGGGGGCCGGTGCCTCGGTGCTCGGCCGCGGGACGGGTGCTTGCGAGCGGCTGGGCGGCCGGGGGCGGGGGGGTGTGGGGGCGTGTTACCATCGGGGTTGTGGCGGGGGCCTCGGGTCGGATGCTGCCGTTTGCCAGGCATGTGGCGGCGCCCGGTGAGGCGGCGCTTGTGGCGGAGGCGCTGGCTTCGGGGCATGTGAGCGGGGATGGGCCGTTCACGGCTCGGGCTGGCGAGCTGCTGGCGG
>Ga0193753_10003928_pt1 | contig 10809 bp, 12 predicted proteins | sample H1c2metaG_FD_144925 | JGI IMG/M metagenome (GOLD analysis project Ga0193753, IMG submission 144925) | Soil microbial communities from a riparian zone of the East river system, Colorado, United States - H1c2 | ecosystem: Environmental > Terrestrial > Soil > Riparian zone | place: USA: East... | reverse complement strand
CGAGGCAACCAGCGAAGCCCAGGTGGGAGCGAAAACGCCGCCCGATTTCGCCGCGTCCATGCACTGGGAATTCGTGCGGGATAACCTGGCGAGCGACCATAGCAACTCCGGCCTGGATGCGTATCAATTCGTTTTCGATTCCCGGCGCGCCGAAGCGAACCCGAAACTGTACACGTATGCGCGAGAGTCCTTTCCCGCGGAGCAGCCGCTTCTTCAAGGCGTTTCCGACCTGATGCGGAGAATTCACGAGGACTTCCGTTTCGACACCGAAGCAACCGAGGTGACGACTCCGGTAGAGACATTTTTCGAGAAGCGGCGCGGCGTGTGCCAGGATTTCGCGCATCTGCAAATTGCCTGCATGCGAACCATGGGACTTCCGGCGCGCTATGTGAGCGGGTATCTGCGCACGCTGCCACCGCCCGGGCAGGCCCGCGCGGTGGGCGCCGACGCGTCGCATGCATGGTGTTCCGCGTGGTGTCCCGGCTCCGGCTGGGTAGATTTCGATCCAACCAATAACTGTCTACCCTCGGATGGTCACATAACCGTTGCCTGGGGCCGCGACTATAGCGACGTCAGCCCGATCCACGGCGTGCTGCTCGGCGGCGCGCGGCACAAGCTGGAAGTCGAAGTGGATGTAGCACCAATAGAGTAGAATCAGCCCAGGTCTCTTTATGAGGAAACGGGTCTTAGCCGGCCTGCTGGTGCTGCCGTCGATGATTGCGGCGGCTCCCCCGCGGAGACTCGATGGAAGCTATGTGGCGACCGCGTACGCGATCACCGGAATCACGGCTTCCGGTGAATGGACTCATCGGCACGTGGTCGCGGCCGATCCCGACATTCTGCCCATTGGCACGCGGATCAAGATCCAGCGCGCCGGGCGTTATTCCGGTGAGTACGTAGTCGCCGATACCGGCGACAAGATCCAAGGCCGCAGGCTCGACATCTACATGCCAAGCGCGGCGGAGTGCAAGAAATTTGGAAGGAAACGCGTCAAGGTAAAAGTGATTCAACTGGGCGATGGCACTCGCGCCGCTACTAAGCAAGCGGATCATGCTGTAAAGGCGGATGTCGCGCAGGATGTCGAAAAAGGCGCGGTTGGTAATGCGGCGACCGAGCTCGACTGGAAAAACAAACCCTCCAAGCCGCCGGGAACCGCAAAATAGCCGCTAGTGCATATACCAGCCGCCGTCCACGTTGAGCGATTGGCCGGTCATTGCGTCGCTCAACTCGCAGCAAAGAAATAGGCAGGCGCGGGCGATGTCGAGCGGCTCTAAACGCCGCTTGAGGGATTGATGCGCCAGAAAGTCTTGCTCGTCGTCGGCAGAAACGAAATGCTTTTCGGATTCGGTGCGGATGGCGCCGGGCGTCACGCAGTTGACATGAATGTTGTGTTCGCCCAATTCGCGTGAAAGCGCCCGCGTCAGCCCGATGACTCCGCCCTTCGAGGCGACATAGTGCGCCATCTTGCCGGTTCCCAAGTGGAACGTCACGGAGGAAATATTGACGATCTTGCCGGATTTTCGCGCCATCATTTGCGGGAGAACAGCCTGCGTAGCATGGAAAATGCTTTTGACGTTCACATCCTGCATCTCGTCCCATTGCTCCGGAGTCATGTCCAAAAATGGCTGGCGTGGAAAAATTCCGGCATTGTTCACCAGGATGTCCACCGGGCCAAGCTCGTCTTGTGCACGCTGGATGGCGGCATGAATCGCGGCGCGATCGCGCACATCCACGGCAACTGCAAGCACGCGAGCGCCCGAAGACTGGATTTCAGCCGCAGCGGCACGATTCTGCGCTTCGTTTCGATCGAGCATCAACAGCGACGCCCCATGTTGGCCGAAAAGTTGGGCTATTCCTTGCCCGATTCCGGTAGCCGAACCCGTAATGACCGCCACTCTTGATTTCAAAAGCATGAACACACGATCTTAACGCCTTAGTACTTACGCGGGAATTTTTACCCGGCGACAGGGCCCGCGATTTTTGCTAGGATGAGCGCGGAGTATCAATTATGGACCGGCTCGAAGAACTCAAGAACAAGTATCAAGCAGCTCTGCGAACGATTCAGCAGAAGGGCGTTGTTTTGGCTCATCTGCACGTACAGGACAACAAGCTTTTCATTCAGGGATCGGCGCCTTCAGAAGCGATTAAGAACGAAGTTTGGACTCAAATCAAGGCGGTCGATGCCCAGTTCAGCGACCTGACTTGCGACTTACAGGTCGATTCCAGCTTGCCGCAGCCACAAGCGGCCGCAGCAGCGGCGGCCGCCGGCGGCGGCGGGACGGGCCAGACCTATACGGTGAAGGCAGGCGACACACTTTCAAAAATTGCCAAGCAATTCTACGGAAACGCGAACGACTACAACAAGATTTTCGAAGCGAACAAGGACCAGCTCAGCAGCCCCGATCGAATCAACGCCGGGCAAGAGCTGAAGATTCCCTAGTTGCCCGCGGCGACAGTCGAGCGGCTAATACTGGCGGCGCGCTCAGCGCGGGAGTGCGCCTACGCTCCTTTTTCAAAATTTAAAGTCGGCGCGGCCGTCGAAGATGAAGAGGCCAAAATCTACACCGGCTGCAACGTCGAAAACGCCACCTACGGACTGACGATCTGTGCCGAAAGAGTAGCTGTGTTCAAGGCTATTTCCGAGGGCGCGTCGAGGTTGGTTCGCGTGGCGGTGGTGGCGGACACTACCGAATTGACACCACCGTGCGGCGCCTGCCGCCAGATTCTCTGGGAGTTTTGCGGCGACGCGGAGCTCATCCTTGCGAACCTCGCCGGAGCCAGCGAACGGCTGCGGATGAGCCAGATCTTTCCCCGCCCGTTTGACCGCTCATTTCTCTAATTCGTTGTCGCCGCGTGTTACGTTAGGGGCTGATTCATGGCCTGGTTCACACGGCAAAAGCCGCCCATCGAAGAGGGATCTCCGGAGGACGCCGAAAAAAGCGTACGCACGGAAGGCCTGTGGCAGAAGTGCGATTCTTGCGGTCAGATCATTTGGCGGAAGACCGTCGAAGAGAACCAGCAAGTGTGCCCTAAGTGCGGGCACCATTTTCGTATCGGCGCGCTGGACCGCTTGCAGCAGCTTTTCGACGGTGGCGAATATACCGAACACGACGCCTCCCTGCGCTCGTCCGACCCTCTGCACTTTGTAGATTCGAAGACCTACACGCGACGGCTCGCGGAGATGCGAGAAGCCACGCAACTGCCCGACGCGGTGGTTTGCGGAAGCGGCCAGCTTGATAACCGGCGAGTGCAAATTTGCGCCCTCGAGCTGAAATTCATTGGCGGCAGCATGGGCGCCGTGGTGGGCGAGAAAATTACGCGGGCCATCGAGCGCTGCCTGGCGGAAGGAACGCCGCTCATCATCGTCTCAGCCTCCGGCGGCGCGCGCATGCAAGAGGGAGCGATCAGCTTAATGCAATTGGCCAAGCTCTCGGCGGCGCTAATGCAACTGGATGAAGCGCGTTTGCCTTACATCAGCATTCTTACCGATCCGACGACGGGCGGCGTGACCGCGAGCTTTGCCATGCTGGGCGACTTGAATATCGCGGAACCAGGAGCCCTGATCGGCTTTGCCGGTCCACGGGTGATTGAACAGACCATCCGTCAAAAGCTGCCGGACGGCTTTCAGCGCAGCGAGTTCTTGCTGGAACACGGTTTTCTGGACGCCATCGTCAGGCGGACCGATCTAAAGAACTACGTTTCGAACGCGTTGAATTTCTTCCTGGGTTAGCCAGTGGGATAGCGTGTGCTCTCCAGAACGCATCGACGACAAGCTTTTCCAAGTTCGCGGGCAGACCTTTTCCCGCACTGGGAAATATTCTGCGTAAGATCATCGGACCCAGCAACAGCGCGGCCCCCACGATGGGATCGAGATCGATCAAGAGTCCTTGCTTCACGCCGCGCTTCAATAAATTTGTGATCTGCCGGATCGGCGGCTCCATCACGCGCGCGCGCCAGGTCTCTCCGCACGTTTCGCGCCGCGTAGGCCATCAGATGAGGCAACATCCGATTCTGTTGTTCCGACACTTTCACGGAAGGCCGGTAGCTGAGCACGGCTTCGAGATCCGTTCGGATGTCGCCGGAATCGAATTCCGGCCGGCAGTCCACCTCGTGTACGTTTGACAGTACGTCGAGGCAAAGCGCTTCCTTATCCGTCCAATGTTTGTAGATGGTGGCCTTGCTGACGCCGGACTTCTCGGCGATGGCATCCATGCTGGTTGTATCGATACCTCGCTCGCAGAAGAGTTCCAACGCCGCGGCAAGGACGCTCGCGTGCGCTTGCACGCTGGGAGTTCTTGCCATGATCAGATCTGGATCTTAGAAAACGAGTAGCTTCCCAACAGCAGGAACAACAATGCCACTCCGGCCAGCACTATGGCGTCTGTTACCGCGCCAAAATGCGAAAGCCCCAGGAACGCCGCTCGCAAACCATCCACCCCGTAGGAAAGCGGATTGAGCCGCGTGATCACTGCCAGGACCTTAGGCAGGTTGGTCAACGGGAACAGCGCGCCCGACAGAAAGAACAAGGGCAGCACCAGAAAATTCATGACCAGCTGGAAGCCCTGCATGTCCTGAAGGGTGGAGCCGATAGCCGTGCCGAGCGCTCCAAACACTAAAGCGACCAGCACCATGAAAAATAGGGCTTCGGGGAGCACTGTCCAGTTTGCAGGCCGGAAGCCCGCCACCAGGCAAACCACCAGCACCAGCAGGCCCTGTATGATCGCGACCGTGACGCTGCCTAGCGTCTTGCCGATCATGATCTGTATGCGCGGTACCGGCGCGACCAGGGTTTCTTTCAGGAACCCGAACTGGCGATCCCATAACAGCCCGATTCCCGCAAACACGGACGAAAAAAGTATGGTCATGGCAATAATTCCCGGCGCCATGAATTGCAGGTAGCTGCCATTGCCAGCCTTCATGAATACCGGCCCCAAGCCGAAACCAAGGGCAAAAAGATAGAGCGTGGGTTGCCCTAGTGACGCGATAATCTGCACGCGCGATCGCTTGTAGCGCAGCAACTCTCGCAGCCAAAGGATATAAATTGTTTTCATTTAGCGCTTCCACATCTTTCCGAACTGCCGCATCTGGTCCACCGAGGTGGCGCTCTCGTCGCGAATCGTCGCCCCCGTCAGCGCCAGAAAGGCTTCTTCGAGCGAGGCGGTATTCGTTTGCTCCTTCAGCTCGGTGGGCGAGCCGAGCGCGACTATCTTGCCGTGATCGATGACTGCAATCCGCTGGGCCACGCGCTCCGCCTCGTCCATGTAATGGGTGGTCAGGAAAACGGTGACGCCTTCGCTCTCGTTCAGCAGTTTCACCTGCTTCCAAAGCTGATTACGGCTCTGCGGATCGAGACCAAGCGTCGGCTCATCGAGAAAGAGAATCAGCGGAGCGTGCAGCAGTCCCCGGGCGATCTCGAGCCGGCGCTTCATACCGCCCGAGAATTTCTTCACCAACTCGTCGCGGCGTTCCCAAAGATCGAACAGTTTGAGCACCATTTCCATGCGCTCGCGCCGCGGCTTGCGAGGCACGTGATACAGCACTCCGTGCAGGTCCAGGTTCTCGAAGGCGGTCAACTCTCCATCCAGGCTCGGGTCCTGAAACACGATGCCAATCTGCTGCCGCACCTGCATTTGCTCGCGCAGCGGGTCGAAGCCATTCACTTTGATTTGGCCGCCGGTCGGAGTAAGCAAAGTAGTCAACATCTTGATCGTTGTGGTCTTCCCCGCCCCGTTGGGGCCGAGGAAAGCGAAGATCTCGCCCTTTTGCACGTGAAAGGAAACGTCGTTGACGGCCAGATTTTCGCCGAACTTCTTGGTTAGATTCGTCACGTCAATCATGCATTTCAATACTAAACGGTTTAGTTATTTATTGTCAACAAATTTTCACTCGCGACAATAGGAAACGGAATGCTGCAACTTGCGGGCGCTGGCAAGCGCTTCGGACACAAACTGTTATTTGATGAGCTCGATTGGCTCATCACGCCCAAGGAGCGTACCGGCCTCGTCGGCGCCAATGGCACCGGCAAATCGACCCTGCTCAAAGTCATCGGCGGGATCGAATCACTCGACTATGGATCGCTTTCGGCGATGAAGGGCATTCGCCTTGGCTATCTGCCGCAGGACGGACTGCAGGTCGGCGGGCGGACGGTCTTTGCCGAATGCCTTAGTGTATTCGCCGGCGTGAAAGAGCTCGAGCAGGAGATCGAGGCGCTCACCGTGCGCATGAGCGAACTCGATCCCACAGGCGACGAATACAGCCAGGTGGCGGACCGGTTCGAGCGTGCCGACAGCGAGTTCCGCGCGCGCGACGGCTACGCGATCGAGGCACAGGTGGGAAGCGTGCTCTCGGGCCTCGGGTTCGCTAAGGACGACTGGCTGCGGCAGACGGAGGAATTTTCGGGCGGCTGGCAGATGCGTATCGCGCTTGCCAAATTGTTGCTTGAAAAACCGAACGTCCTGCTGTTGGACGAACCGACCAATCACCTGGATCTCGAGGCGCGCAACTGGCTCGAAGAATATCTCGTGAACTACGAATATGCCTACGTCCTGATTTCTCACGACCGGTACTTCCTGGACGTCACGGTCAAGAAAATCGCCGAGATCTGGAACAAGAAAGTTACGTTCTACACGGGCGGCTATGAAAAATATCGCCAGCAGAAAGGCGATCGGCTGGTGCAGCTCGAAGCCGCATACAAGAACCAGCAAGACAGGATTCAACAACTCGAGGCGTTCATCAATCGTTTTCGCGCCCAGGCCACTAAAGCGAAACAAGTGCAAAGCCGCATCAAAGAACTGGAGCGGATCGAGCGAATCGAATTGCCTCCGGAGGAAGAGACGATTCACTTTTCGTTTCCGCAGCCGAAGCCGAGCGGCCGGATCGTAGCTCATTTCAAGAACGTGGCAAAGAGCTACGGCTCGAAGACCGTTCTGCAGGATGTGAATTTCACAATGGAGCGGGGTGATCGCATCGCGCTTGTCGGAGTGAACGGAGCCGGCAAATCGACGCTGATCAAGCTGCTTTCCGGGACGGAGCCGCTCACTCGCGGTGAATACACGCTGGGCCACAACACTACGCCGGATTACTTTGCGCAGGATCAATATAAGGAATTGGACGTGAATGCGCGCGTGCTCGACGACCTCAGCTCCGCCGCTCCGCGTACGACTCAGACCGAGTTGCGAAATCTGCTCGGCTGTTTTCTATTCAGCTCCGACGACGCCTTCAAACAGATTGGGGTTCTCTCGGGTGGCGAGCGCAACCGCTACGCGTTGGCCCGGATGCTTCTGCATCCCGCCAATTTCCTCCTGCTGGATGAGCCCACCAACCACTTGGACATGCGGGCGAAGGACGTGCTGCTCGAAGCTCTCGAAAAGTTCACCGGGACCGTCGTATTCGTCTCGCACGACCGCTATTTCATCGAGCAGTTGGCAACGCGCGTCTACGAAATTGCCGACCAAACGGTACACGTATTCCCGGGTAACTACGCCGACTACTTATGGCGCAAGCAGGGCGGCGCCGAGCGCACTCCCACGCTCGACGATGTGCTGGCGCATGTTCCTGCCGCCGAGCCGATCTCTCTACCGTCTCGCGAAGGTTCCGCGGCGAAGCGCATCAATCCCATCAAGCTTCAGCGCATGCAGGAACAGGCCAAGCAGTTGGAAGGGCGGATTGCGAATTTGGAAGCCGGGGTCCAAGCTGCGGAATTGGGGCTTTCCGATTTCGCCGGCGCGGAAGAAGCCTTGCGGCTTTCCAATTTACTCGAATCGCAGCGCGTGGCGCTCGCCCAGGCCATGGCGGAGTGGGAAGAAGTTACGCAGCAAATCGAAGCGACAGCTTAGCTTAACTTAACTTGATCGACTTTGCAAAATTCGCCAAACTCGGTACCGCCGTGCGGAGTTGGAGGCAGATATTTCAGGGCGCTTACGCGTCCGGCTCGGTTTCAAGGCCGAACAGGCTCCGAACAGTAATTTTGCAAGCGGCTCACTTTAACTAGGGCTGCTGAAGCTGTGAAGGAACTCAAAACGCCGCTTACCGACGTGGGCGGTTCCGTTACATTGTCGAAACGTTTGCAGCACCCGCTGGCCGATCGTTGAGCGCCATTCTTCGAACCGTAGCTTAGCTGGGCTATTCCGGCGGGACCTGAGTGTCCGTAGCCTTCTTGCGCTGCACTTCATCCCAGCGCCGGACGAGTTGGCGCCACTGATCGAGCGTAAGAACGCTGCGCAGTTGTACGCTCATTTCGAGCAGCACACGGCTCGAGTTGGCCCGCGCCGCGGAGACGCGCTCGATTACCGGCTTTGCGGCCTCCGGATCGACCTCCGGCTCGTTCATCAAGTCCTCGAGCGCGCCTTCCGCCTTCTGCACGGCATTACGCGCGTCGAGGAGCCGGTCGCGGTACGAACGTACGACTTGGCGGATCTTCTGACTTTGCGCGGCATTCAGTCCCAGATCTCCGACCACCGGGCTGTTCCACCAGGGAAAGTTCGCGCGATTCTGCGCCGCGACGGAAACCACCGCCAGCAAGGCAACCACAAACACACGCATGATTCTAGATTTCATTCGCCAAAGAGCGCCCGCAATGGCGCGGTGGAGCGTGGCTCCGAATCGGCCGCCATGCAGCTTACATCGCGGGCAAGTTGAGCGTCGCTCACGTGCCGATTCGTCGCTTCCTGCCGGAATCTTTGGTCATACACCACAACGCCACCGGCCAGCACGAGCAGCGCCGCAGCGGCCGGGGCCAACCGGCCCACGGAGATGCCACTCCATCGGTTTACCGGCTGGCTCAACTTGGCATAAATGCGGCGCCGTTGCGCCATCAAAAAATCGTAGCTGGCGCCTTCGTGGCCCGACGCGCTCAGGTCCGCTTCGAGCGCTCGCCGCTGCGTTTCGGCCGCGGACAAGCGCGCTTGACAATCCCGGCAGCCATCCACGTGCCCGTCGCTCGGACCCACACCATACAGATGCCGTATCAACTCGTCATCTGTCCAATGCCCTGACAGTCTGGACTCGATGCTCATAATTCCTCCGCACGTCTCAGCTGCGTGCACAGTAAAGATCTTTGAGTTCTTCCCTCATCTTAGTCAAAGCCCGAAACAGGTGAGCTTTGACCGTACCAACATCTAGTTGTAGTACTTCGGCAATGTCCTCGAGAGGCATGGCGTCATAGTGCCGTAAAGAAAAAACGGCGCGCTGCCGCTCCGAGAGCTTGCCAACGGCTAGATCCAGTCTTCGCTGGATTTGTTTTGCAAATAACAAGCGTTCCGCGTCCGGCCCGATGCCCGGCGCGGTCTGCAAAATGAACTCTTCATCGGCCGGGGCGGGCCGCCGCTGCCAAATTTTCCAGGACCTCGACCGCAGCCGGTCCAGGCAGGTATTGACCGCAATGCGGGTAATCCATTTACCCGGACTCTGCATGTCAATCGGCTCGCTTTTGTTCCTGCTGAGCGCTTTAAACGCCTTCAGGAAAGCGTCCTGGGTTGCCGAATCGGCTTCGTCCGGATCCTGCAGCAAGCGCCGGCACAACAAAAAGATCCGCTTCTGCTCGGAGGCCATCCAACTGCCGAAATTTCGAAGATCGCCGCCAACGTGGAGTTCGCCGTCCAGTGGCTCGGCCATCAAGCCCATCATAAGCCGTCACTTAGAAGGAACGAGGGTTCCGGGGAATTGGTTTACACTACCTCCATAAGCTGGCAGGCGCAGAAAATCCGTTTCCGCCGGGAGTTCGCAGGCGTCATGCCGCGGCAACTCGACCACGTTATCGCCGGTAATGGCTCGTACCCATCGAACGTACGGTTTCCCACCATTCTCCTGGCAATCCATCGGCACATCCAGGGTAAAGTCGTCATCCACGCCGGAAAGGTTCAAAACTACGCCTTTCGAAGCTTTCCGAAGGGCCATGCGTGGCAGGCCCGTGCCATAGATCCAGGCCTCGAAAAATAAATTCAGTGTTCGATCAGGCTGTGTCGAAGGCACGAACCCGGCCGCCAGCTCGCGAAAATCCTCATTGCTGATCGGCTTGGTTGCGTAGCGCTCGAGCATCCGCATCTGAAGCTTTCGAAATCCCTCGTCTCCCAGGCGCCGGTGAAGCATGTGTAAAATCCAGGCGCCCTTTTCGTAGACCACGGCGTGCCAGACGTTGAGACCGGAATTATCGAGCAGCCGTTCGCCAAAATCGACTGGTCCGGCGGACTCAACCGGCTTGCCGTCTTGTTCCCGGCTAAGGCCGTCTCGAAAACTTGCCAGTGCAGCATCCAATTGCGCAGTCCCCTTGCTGCGCTCCAGATACTGAAGCGCCGAATAGTTGGCCATTGCCTCGAGTAACCAGGCCGCCCGGTAGTCGGCTTGACTGACGATGTTGCCCCACCATTGATGGGCGAGCTCGTGTGCGAGCAGGAGTTCGGAGAAAAAAGAGTTGCGGCGCGGATCGCGCAGCGCCGGCGGCCGGTCTTCCTCTCGCATGTAGGCAATGTTCGAGAGGTAGATCAATCCGGGAAAGCCCTGCCCGAAATATCCTTCAATCGGAGAAATCGCCAGGCTGCGAATAGGAAGAGGCATCCAACGCCGCGAGTAGTAGTCGAGCACGCTGGCCGCATCCGCCGGAATGGAAAGCACCGGCTCGGAACTCGTGGTCGGATTGGCGTATACGTCGATGACATAGGGGCCGTGAGTTTCGCTGGTAATGGTGTAGTCACCGAGATTGAAGCCGGCTAGCGGCTCGGTGACCGGCGTCTTGCGATGCACGGTCCGTACACCAGCCTTGACTTCTTCGCTTACCGGCTCACCCGTCGCTACCAAGCGCAAATTCTCCGGACA
>Ga0193753_10003927_pt1 | contig 10810 bp, 11 predicted proteins | sample H1c2metaG_FD_144925 | JGI IMG/M metagenome (GOLD analysis project Ga0193753, IMG submission 144925) | Soil microbial communities from a riparian zone of the East river system, Colorado, United States - H1c2 | ecosystem: Environmental > Terrestrial > Soil > Riparian zone | place: USA: East... | reverse complement strand
GGCCACGGACTGTACCGACAGCGCCTCGCGCACCTCGCGCACGCCAGGCACCGCACGCGCCGCGGCGCTCGCAGCCTGCCGCTCCTCCTCGGAGCCGACGACGCCGAAGAGCGTGACGATGCCATCCACCGAATCCACGCGAACGGCAGGGGACACGCCCGCGGCGCTCGCGAGGCGCTGCTTCACGTCGCGGACGAGCCAGGCATCGCGCAGGCCGGAGCTGAGGCCGCGGCGCGAGGCGCACGCGGAGACGAGTTCGTCCTGCGCCAGGCCGTCGGGGCCCGCGATCCTGACGCGGCTCTGCACCGCGTGGACGCCCGGGACCCGCAATGCGGCGCGCAGCACCGCGACCGCGTCGCTCAGGCAGCGCACGCCGCCTTCCAGCGCCACGCTGCCCTGCTTCACCGAGGTCACCGTGACGCCCGAGAAGGGAACAGCCTCGGCGAGCAGCGCCTCGGACACATCGGCGGCGAGCGCGTCATCGCGCACGAGACCGAGATCGGCGGCATCCTCGTCCCGGGAGACGGTCAGCAGGTCGACGACGCCCGTGACGCCGGCGAGTGCCGCCACCATGGTTTGCGCCTTTTCGCGGCTCGCGCTCGTGCACACGTCGCCGTGCAGCGTCACGAGACCGGAGCTGGAGTCGACATCGATCGGGAGCGCCTCGCGTCCGAGTCCGCCGAAGAGCGCGAGCTTGGCCTCGAGCGTGAGCTCGAGGTCGGGGTCAGAGGTCGCCGGCGCGGGCAACGCGGCCGCGAAGGCGGGAAGGTTTGCCGCGACGAGCAGGGCACCGAGCAGGCGGGGCAGCTTCATCGGCGCGTCTCCGGGGTCGGTCGTGCCCGCGGTTTCAGGCCGCGGCCGCACGACGCCAGCAGGGCTGCAAGCCCCGTGCCGCGCATGGGTCACGGGTCATTCGCGTGAGCTCGCGGACGCGCCGTCGGGCGACGATGACCCCTGCGCGAGGCTCGCGAACGCGCTCCTTCCTGCGGAAGGTGCCTCCCGACTTGTAGAAACGCATCGCGCGCGAGGCGCTGTCAGGCCTCGTGGCGCGCGCCCCGGTCTTCGGCGCGCGACTTGCAAGTCGGCTGGCAGCACGGCGCCCCGACGCCGCGCCGTCCGCTTTTCCATGAGGTACCCGACGTGAAGACCTTCCGCCTGCCCCCGTTGCCCTACGCGGCCGACGCGCTCGAGCCGCACATCTCCGCCCTGACTCTGCAGACGCACCACGGCAAGCACCACAAGGCTTACGTGGACAAGGTGAACGAGCTCGTGGATCGAACCCCGAAGGCGAGCTGGAGCCTGGAGCGCATCGTGCGCGAGTCGACGGGCCCGCTGTTCAACAACGCCGCGCAGGCATGGAACCACGAGTTCTACTGGCATTCGCTCCGGGCACCCGGCGGCAGTCGTCCTCCGGCTGCGCTCGCCGAGGCCTTGACGCGCTCGTTCGGCGGCCTTCCGGACTTCCGCAGCGCCTTCACGGAGCAGGGAGTCGCGCACTTCGGCTCGGGCTGGGCCTGGCTGGTGGGGCGTCCCGGCGGCAAGCTGGAGATCGTCGTGACCCACGACGCCGGCACACCGGTGCACGAGGGCGGGCTGCCGCTGCTCACGTGCGATCTGTGGGAGCACGCCTATTACCTGGACCGCAAGCAGGACAGGGCTGCCTATCTCAAGAGCTTCTGGCAGGTGGCGGACTGGTCCTTCGCCGCGGCCAACCTCGAGCGCGGCACGGCGTACGAGTCCGTCGCGTCGCCGGGCGCCGCCAAGGTTGCGAGCGCTGCCGCGCCGAAGCTCGGCGCCGGTGGCCCCTCGAGCGCGGGCGATCGCTCGCTGGCCGGAGGCTTCCCGCGGGCAGCGGGCGCAGAGCCCGGAATCGGCAGCCGCTCGAAAGCGGGCGGCGGCGCGGGAGCGGACTCCGGCAACGGCTACGACGGCGGGGGCGGCACGCGCAGCGGAGGGAGCGCCGGCCGCGGATCGATGGGCAAGTCGTGAGCGGGCCGGACGAGCGGTGTCAGCGCCCCGCGGCGTACACGCTGAGACGCGTGTAGAGCGTCTTCAGCGAGATGCCGAGCAGGCTCGATGCGGTGCGCTTGTCGCCCTTCACGTGGGTGAGGGTGGCCTCGATGAGCTGCTTCTCCGCGTCCTGGATGCTCATGCCGGGCCGCAGCACGACCTCCTGGCCCGGGGCCGGCGCACTCGTCGGCAGCGCGGCGGGCGCGCCCTCGATCACGATGTCGATGCTGTCGATCGTGTCGTCGGCCATCACCCAGGCGCGCCGCACGACGTTGCGCAGCTCGCGCACGTTGCCGGGCCAATGCCAGGCCTGCATCAGCGCGAGCGCCTCCGGCGTGAAGACCTTGCCGGTGCGGTTGTCGTCGTTGAGTTCCTTGAGAAAGCTCGTCGCGAGCAGCTGCACATCGTCGCCGCGCTCGCGCAGCAGCGGCAGCAGCAGCGGGAAGACGTACAGGCGATAGAGCAGATCCTGGCGGAGCACGCCGGCCTCGACGGCCTCGTGCGGATCGCGGTTGGTGGCTGCGATGATCCGCACGTCGAGCCGCACCTCGCCCGCGCCGCCGACGCGCGTCAGCATCGCGGACTCCAGCACGCGCAGCAGGCGCACCTGCATGTCCGGCGCCATCTCCGTGATCTCGTCCAGGAACAGCGTGCCGCCTTGCGCCTGTTCGAAGACACCCTTGCGCTGCCTCTCCGCGCCCGTGAACGAGCCGCGCTCGTGGCCGAAGAGCTCCGACTCGATGAGGTTGGCGGAGATCGCGCCGCAGTTCAGCGCGATGAAGGGCCCGCTCGCGCGCCGGCTGAGGCGGTGCACCATCGCGGCCGTGAGCTCCTTGCCGGTGCCGGTGGGACCGATGACGAGCACCGTCTCGTCCGTGGGGGCCACCCGCTCGATCGCCTCGTACACCTTCCGCATCACGGGCGAGACGCCGACGATGTCGCCGAAGCGGCCGGCCTGGCGCAGCTCCTCGCGCACCCGGCGCAGCTCGCGCCGCCGCGCCGCGGAGACGTTCAGCTCGGCGAGGATCGCCTCCAGCCTCGGCAACGAGATGGGCTTGGTGAGGAAGTCGCGCGCGCCGCAGCGCAGCGCCTCGATGGCCGCGTCCACGGTGGTGCGGCCCGAGGTCATGACGACGTCCGTATCCGGCAGTCCGGCCAGCAGCTCGAACAGCTCGAGGCCGCTGCCGTCGGGAAGTTCGAGGTCCAGCAGCAGCAGGTCGGGTGCGGACTCCGCCAGCGCGGCGCGCGCGGAGGCCACGTCGCCGGCGGTGCGGCAGGTCATGCCCTGCCGCAGGATCCAGGCCGCGAGCGCCTCGCGCGACGCGACGTCGTCTTCGACGATCAGGACGTGAAGCATGAGACCTCGCTCGCCAGGTCGCTGGCCGCGACCGGAAGGTCGATCCGTGCGGTCGTGTCGACGGTCTCGCGGCTCCCGATCGTCAACCCGCCGCCGATGGACTCGAGCGCGGCGCGCGACGTGAATAGCCCGCGCGGTATCGCCTCCATCGGACCCATCACCAGGCTGGTTGCCCGGGAGAGCGGTTGCAGGTCCCGCAGGCTTCTCGCGTCAGCCACGTCCTCCTCCTGTGCTTGCGGTTCGTCGCAGGCCCGAGGGTTCGCACGCGGCGGTCAAAACACCGGCAGGAGCACAGGGTTGCCTGCCAGCCGCAGGGCTGGCACGACGGTTGCCGGATTTCTGCATCCCGGGCGAGGGGATCGGCGGACCCGGCAACAGGCAGAGCGATGGCGGGTCGGGATGGTGCCGTGCCGGCTTGCACCTCAGGCCCGCAAGGGCCGAGCTTTGTAGATTCAACGCGTGCGCGGCCCGAGCTGGGCCGGCGCGACCCCGGATGCGAGCGCCGGCCGCCGGTCGGAACCAGCGCGGCGCGACTGGCAAGACATTTGCCCTTTCGTGCGCTCACGTGCCGGCCGGTGGCCGGCACCCCACTCAGGAAGGGAGCTCCACATGCTGCGCTGGTCGATCGGATTCCTGTTGGTCGCGTTGCTCGCGGGTGTGCTGGGATTCACGGGGATCGCCGGCGAGGCCGTGGGCATTGCCAAGATCCTCTTCGTGCTCTTCCTCGTGCTCTTCGTGGTCTCGCTCGTCTTCGGACGGCGCGCGCCCGCGGCGTGACCGCCCGCCGGAGAGCCGGTCTCAGGGCTTGATGAGGCCGGACGTCTTGAGCGTGCCGCTGGCCAGGCCCTGCGGACCGGAGCGGTGGAAATCCCCGGCGAGGCTCTTGGGTCTGAAGACGGAAGGCACGCCTGCGCCCGGAGCCTGCCCGGCGACTCCCTTGAGGTGGAGTTGAGCGGCCGTCAGGCCCTCCTGAGCGGAGGCAGCGCCGAGTTGCAGGGCTCCGAGCACCGCCACCTTGGCTCCCGGGCCGGCCTGAGCGAGCCGACCGTGGAAGACCCACGTGTCGCTGCTCCAGGCAGCGGCCAGCGCGTCGTCCGCGTCGAGGAGTCGCAGGCTCCAGCCGGCGCTTCCGGGCGCGTAGGCCAGGATCGCCTTGCTGCTGAACTTGAGATCCTTCTCGCCCGGCCGCGCCATGCGGCCCTTGAGCGTGGCCTTGAAGAGTGAGGGCGCGAAGGCCAGGCCGCGCGGCGCCTCCGCGCTGCCGTCCAGAGCGAGCACCCGGATGACGTGGCCAGCGGCATCCAGCGCGAGGATGTGCTGGCTGCCCGTGCAGGCGACGTAGAGCAGCCCGTCCGGCCCGAAGACCAGGCCCGCGGGAGCATCGAGCTGCCCGTCGCCGTCGAAGGAGTGCAGCACGGCGCCCTGGCCGTCCAGCGCGAGCACGCGGTTGTTGCCGGCGCACGAGACCCAGAGCGCGCCGTCGCCGTCGAAGCACAGTCCGGTCGGCGCATTGAGCGCGCCGCCGCCGTCGAGCGCGTCCACGAGCGTGCCGGAGGGGTCGAAGATCGCGATGAGGTTGCTGCCGCTGCTCGCGACGTGGAGGCGGCCATCAGGTCCGAACGCCACGCCCCAGGGGGCGACCAGGCCGTCGGCGGCGCCGATCTCGGCGCGGAAGGCGCCGCTGCGGTCGAAGCTCATCACGCTGTCCGTGCCTGCCGAGGCCACGAAGAGCGCACCATCCGGTCCGAAGGCCAGGCCTGCGGGCTGCGAGAGCGGCGAGTCGCCGCCGAGTGCGTCGAGCACGGTGCCGCCGGCATCCGTCACGAGCACGAGGTCGAGATCCGCGTCGGACACGAACAGCGCACCGTCGGAGGCGAAGGCGAGATCCTGCGGCGACTGCAGGCCCGTGACGGGCTGGGGCAGGGTGCCGCCGCCCTCGTCGTACGCTGCGATCGCGCCGCTCCCGGGCGATGCGACGAGCAGCTGCCCCGCCGGGAACAGCGCGGGATCGTCCTCCGACTGGAGGGCGATCGCCGTGAGGTTCAGGCAGGCGAGTGCGACGGTGACGACGGCAGTCCTGGTGTTCATCCCTGTACGCCTTGGGCGGTGGGAACGTCTCCGCCGACACGCCTGATCGCCCGTCGGGCGCTCTCGACTTGAGCGGGCGTCGCCAACTGCGTCGGCACCGGGCACTTTCGCCACGGGTTGCTAGTCTCTGCGCCATGTCTTCCTCGACGCCGTTCCGCGACGAGCAGGGCAGCCCGTCGCCCGGCCGTCGGCGCGGACCGCGGCCGTCGATCGCCCTCGTGCCGGTGCGCCGGGCGGACGGCAGCGTGGCCGAGGAGCACGTCGTGGTGGAGGAGCCGCTCGAGGTGCGCCTCGGGACGCGCAGCCTGCTCATCACGATGCGCACTCCGGGCGCGGACCTCGATCTCGTGCGCGGCATGCTCTTCACGGAGGGGCTGCTCGCGCGGGCCGAGGACCTCGGCGCGCTGCAGCACTGCGCGGACGTGCCGCCCGAGGCGGCGGGCAACGTCGTCACGGTGTCGCTCGTGCCGGGGGCCAGCCTGGTGGAGGAGCACGCGGTGCGCGTGGGCCTGGTCACTTCCGCGTGCGGCGTGTGCGGCAAGGCCACGCTCGCGGCCATCGGCGGCAGCGCGCCGACGGTGCGGCCGGGGCCGGCGCTGCGCGCGGAACTCGTGCTCTCGCTGCCGGCCGGGCTGTCGGCGGGACAGGCGCTTTTCGCGCGCACGGGCGGGCTGCACGCCGCGGCCCTCTTCGCGGCCGACGGGCGCCGCCTGGCGCTGGCCGAGGACGTCGGCCGCCACAACGCGGTGGACAAGGTGGTCGGGGAGGCGCTGCGCTTCCGGCGCGTGCCGCTGCACGACACGCTGCTCATGGTCTCGGGGCGGACGGGCTTCGAGATCGTCCAGAAGGCGCGGCGCGCGGGCATCCCCGTCATCGCGTCGGTGTCGGCGCCCTCCAGCCTGGCGATCGACCTCGCGCGCGACGGCGGCCAGACGCTCATCGGCTTCGTGCGCGAGCGGGCCTTCAACGTCTACTGCGGCGCCGAGCGCTTCTCCCTCTGACGGAAGCCGCCTGACGCGGCCGCCGTTGCGCGAGCCGGGGCCCTTGCCGCCCGCGCCCCGCGCGCGCACGCGGCGGCCGGCGCGCGGAGCAGGTCGGCGCGCCGGGTGGGCCGGCGCGCGGAGCGGGAAAACCGAGCCTTGGAAGGCCGGGGGCCGCCAAGTTAGGATCCCGCCGCGACTGTCACCGGGTGCCGCAATCCCGCCTGCGGGAGACCGGCGCGCGCGCTACGAGTCGGCCCGGACCCTTTCTCGCGCCTTTTCCCTGCCAGGACGCCGCCTGCCGTGCCCGATCAGGCCCTCAACGACTACCTGCCGGTGCTGCTGCTGCTGATTTTCGCGATCAGCTTCGCGGGGCTGAACATCGGCGTGTCGTGGCTGCTGGGCAAGCGCGGCTCGACCAACCCGGACAAGGAGTCCGCCTTCGAGTGCGGCATGCTCCCGCTGCAGCAGGGCCGCCGCCGCTTCTCGGTCAAGTTCTACGTCGTCGCGATGCTCTTCATCCTGTTCGACGTGGAAGTGGTCTTCCTCTACCCCTGGGCCGTGAAGTACCGCGCGCTCGGGCTCTTCGGCTTCCTCGAGATGCTCGTCTTCCTCGGGGTGCTGATGGTCGGGTGGTGGTACGTGGTGCGGAAGGGCGCCCTCGACTGGAGCCCGCGGCCGCCGGCCGCGAGACGGAGCACGCGCACATGACAACCCGGCCCGCAGGCCATCGCACCGCAGAGCTGATGGTCCCCGAGACCCAGTCGCCCACCGGCCTCAACGACGAGGGCGGCTTCTTCGTCACGCGCGTCGATGCGCTGGTGGACTGGGCGCGCAAGAACAGCCTGTGGCCGCTGCCGCTCGGCCTGTCCTGCTGCGCCATCGAGTTCATGGCCACGGCGAGCAGCAAGTTCGACATGGCGCGCTTCGGAGCCGAGGTGGCGCGCTTCTCGCCGCGCCAGGCCGACGTGCTCATCGTCGCCGGCACGTGCACCTACAAGATGGCGGAGTCCGCCAAGCGCGTCTTCGACCAGATGGCCGAGCCCAAGTGGGTGATCTCGATGGGCGCGTGCGCGAGCAGCGGCGGCATGTACCGCTGCTACAGCGTCGTGCAGGGCATCGACACCTTCCTGCCCGTGGACTTCTACATCTCGGGCTGCCCGCCGCGGCCCGAGAACGTGCTCAACACGCTCATGAAGCTGCAGGCCAAGATCAGCGGCGAGAGCCCGATCGGGGAGCTCCTGAGCGGGGAGCGCGCCGTGGTCGGCCGGCCGCAGAACCTGCGCGAGGGCGTGAGGGACCCGGCCAGCGGCTCCGGTGCGCCGCCGGCGGAGAAGCCGCCGCGGACATGAGCACGCTCACCGATCACGGAGACCCGGCCGCAGGCGCGGCCCTGCACAAGGCCTTCCCCGCGTTCACGCGCGAGCCGGCGGTCTACCGCGGCGACGTCACCGTGCACGTGGACGCCGGGCACGAGCTCGACGTCGTGCGGTACGCGAAGGACAAGCTCGGCTACGAGCTGTTCGTGGACCGCTTCGGCGCGGACCGCGGCGAGGACGCCGAGCCGCGCTTCGACGTGATCACGATCCTCTACAACCTGAAGACGAACCGGCGCCTGCACGTGTGCCTCACGCTGCCGGGCCCCGATCCCGAGACGCCGACCCTCATCCCGGTGTTCCGCGGCGCCAACTGGTTCGAGCGCGAGATCTACGACATGTACGGCGTGCGCTTCGCCGGCCACCCGGACCTGCGGCGCATCCTCATGCACGAGTCCTTCACCGACTTCCCGCTGCGGCGCGAGTACCCGGTGGAAGGCCGCGGCGCCAACCAGGCGCCGAGGCGCGCGCTCGGAGGCATCCAGGACGCGACGGATGGCCACGTCGCCGTGAACTTCCTCCCGAGCGTGCCGCCGCCGGCGGGCCCGCACGCGCAGGCCGGCGGACAGGACGTGCCGCCCGTGGGCCACGTCAGGCCGGAGGGCCGCCCGTGAGCGACGCGCGCATGCTCGACGTCGAGATCGACGAGGACCGCCACAGCGAGCACATGCTGCTCAACATGGGTCCCCAGCACCCGTCCACGCACGGCGTGCTGCGCCTGATCCTGGAGCTGGACGGCGAGGTGGTCGTCAAGGCCGAGCCGGTCATCGGCTACCTGCACCGCGCCAAGGAGAAGATCGGCGAGAACCTCTCCTACCACCAGTTCATCCCGTACACGGACCGGCTCGACTACCTCGCGCCGCTCGCGAACAACGTGGCCTACGCGGTCGCGTGCGAGAAGCTCATGGGCATCGAGGCGCCGCCGCGCGCCAACGCCATCCGCGTGATCTGCGCCGAGCTCGCGCGCATCTCCGCGCACCTGCTGGGCCTCGGCGCGTACGCGATGGACCTCGGCGCGATGACGGTCTTCCTGTGGACCTTCCGCGAGCGCGAGTCCATCTACACGCTCATCGAGCGCATCTGCGGCGCGCGCTTCACCACCAGCCACACGCGGCTCGGCGGCGTGGCGCGCGACCTGCCCGAGGACTTCCTGCCGCTGCTCGACGCCTTCGTGAAGCAGTTCCCGGGGCGCTGCGACGAGTACGAGGCGATGCTCACGCGCAACAAGATCTGGGTGAAGCGCACGCGCGACATCGGCGTGATCAGCGTGGAGCAGGCGCTCGCGTACGGCCTCACGGGCCCCAACCTGCGCGCCAGCGGCGTCGACTACGACCTGCGCAAGGTGCACCCGTACATCGGCTACGAGAACTACGAGTTCGACGTGCCGATCGGCAGCGTCGGCGACTGCTACGACCGCTACCTCTGCCGCGTCGTCGAGATGCGCGAGAGCGCGCGCATCCTGCGCCAGGTTCTCGAGACGATTCCTGGCGGCCCGGTCCTGAACCGCGACGAGCGCGTGCTGAAGAGCGTCTTCCCCGAGAAGGAGAAGGTGCTCACCAACATGGAGTCGCTCATCCACCAGTTCATGGTGGCGACGGAGTCCATCAACGCGCCGCCGGGCGAGTGCTGGTTCTCCGCGGAGAACCCCAAGGGCGAGCTCGGCTTCTTCATGCGCAGCGAGGGCGGCCCGTCGCCCACGCGCATGCGCATCCGCGGCCCGTCCTTCGCGAACCTGCAGATCCTGCCCGAACTGCTGCCCGGGCACATGGTGGCCGACGTGATGGCCATCCTCGGCAGCATCGACTTCGTGATGGGCGAGTGCGACCGCTAGGTCGGGCACCGTAGGAGCAACCGATGCTGTCCGAGACGCTGCGAGCGGAGGTCATGGAGCTGCGGGGGCGCTACCCCGTGCCGCGGGCGGCGCTCGTGCCGGCGTTGCGCGCGGCCCAGCGCGACCTCGGCTGGCTCAGCAGCGAGACGCAGGCGGCGATCGCCGCGCTGCTCGACATCACGCCGCTCGACGTGCACGAGGTCGTCAGCTTCTACCCGATGCTGTACGGCAGGCCGGTGGGCCGCCACGTCATCCACGTGTGCCGCACGCTCTCGTGCGACGCGTGCGGCGGCAGGGAGCTGTTCCAGCACCTGGAGAAGTCGCTGGGCGTGACGCGCGGCGGCACCACGGCCGACGGCCGCTTCACGCTGCTCGGCGCGGAGTGCCTCGCCTCGTGCGGCACGGCGCCCGTCGTGCTCATCGACAACGAGCGGCACGAGCGGCTCACGCACGCGCAGGTGGACAAGCTGCTGGAGGCCGCGCGGTGAGCGACAGCAACCAGGCCGGCGCGCCCGCGGCCGGCCGGATCACGATCTCGAAGGTGATCTCGGCGCGCTTCGGCAAGCCGGACTCGTGGACGCTGAAGAGCTACCGCGACGACGGCGGCTACGAGACCTTCCTCGGCGCGCTGAAGAACCGGAAGCCCGAGGATCTCGTCGCGGAGGTGAAGGCCTCGGGCCTCAAGGGGCGCGGCGGGGCCGGCTTCTCCACCGGCATGAAGTGGTCCTTCATCCCCAAGGGCACGACCAGGCCGATCTACCTCTGCGTGAACGGCGACGAGTCCGAGCCGGGCACGTTCAAGGACCGGCAGATCGTGGAACAGGACCCGCACCAGCTCCTCGAGGGCGTCGGCATCACGTGCTTCGCGATCGGCGCGCACACGGCCTACGTGTACCTGCGCTGCGAGTTCGCGGAGGGGCTGCGCAAGGTCGACGCGGCCATCAGGGAGTGCTACGCCGCGGGCCTGTTCGGTAAGAACATCGACGGCAGCGGCTTCGACCTGGACGTGCACCTGCACATGGGCGCCGGGGCGTACATCTGCGGCGAGGAGACCTCGCTGCTCAACTCGATCGAGGGCGTGCGCCCCTACCCGCGCAACAAGCCGCCCTTCCCCGCAGTGGAAGGCCTCTTCGGCTGCCCGACGATCATCAACAACGTCGAGACCATC
>Ga0193753_10003925_pt1 | contig 10810 bp, 8 predicted proteins | sample H1c2metaG_FD_144925 | JGI IMG/M metagenome (GOLD analysis project Ga0193753, IMG submission 144925) | Soil microbial communities from a riparian zone of the East river system, Colorado, United States - H1c2 | ecosystem: Environmental > Terrestrial > Soil > Riparian zone | place: USA: East River... | reverse complement strand
CATCCGTCGGCCATCCCGGCAAGCTGTAAACCGCATAGTCCCACGCGCGAGCGCCTCCTGCAGCGTCGCAAGTTCCGTCAGACTCGCCCGGGGTCTTCACCCAGAGATAGGCATCCAGCAGCGCGATTCCTGTGTTCGCCGTCGGATGCACACCGAGTCCGCGCCCCGGCGGATTACACCAGTTTCCATTGGTGAGAGTCTGGACGACTGAAGCTGGCTGATTGTAGGGCGCAGCCGCATAGATCGCTGCATTGAGCGTTCCCTGGCCGTTGCGGCTCGTATCGACCACGAAGTGCATCGTGGGTACGGCTGTTCCCATGTTCTGCTGATACCACTCGTCTGTATATCCCCAGGTGGAGATGTCGTCTGGATTGACAGTGCCAAAGGGCGAGTAGTATTGGCTAGCGCAATAAGAGTAATTTCCCAACCGCCATCCGCCCTCTTCCGGATCACTCCCAAAGGCGAGGCACGAAGAGACCCAGGTATCGTACTTCGTCTCGTAATTGTTCAGGTTGAAGTTCGACACATTGGTGAAGAAACCCTGAGCGTTTTGAATACCGGCCTGTACGAGACGGGCGGCTATCGTCGGCACCGCCTGCCAGTGACTGTTCCCGCCGTCGATGTAGACCAGGGTCTGCGACCCGGTCTCCAGTTTCGAAATCGCGTAACCGATCTGCGTGTACCGATCCGCTGTCGCCTGCGGGACATTCACCTGAGCCGGATCGTAGCCGCAGTCGCTGGGGAGATCTGCAAGGGAATCCGGTTCCAGCAGAACCACAACCTTCTGGCCACCGATCGCTCCGCCTATGGCATCAATCCAGGCCTCATAATCGGCAGTGTTCTCTGCTCCGCCGGCCGAGTAGCTCCCGCAGTCCCGACCGGGAATGTTATAGAGCACAAGCACGGGTACGGCTCTCTCGAGATTCGCTTGCCGGAGCGTCGTCTTGATGGTGGCGTTTACTTCAGATGGCGTACCGCTGGTCAGCCACACCGCCTGCGGAACCGTCTCCATGGCGGCTATCAGGAAAGCGTCCTTCAGGTCCCATTGCCGCACAAGACCTGCTACCTGCTCTACGGCGCCCTGAGGTGGCTCTGGTACGAAGAAGCGGCTGTCAACCGAAAGCGTCTTCGTTTGTCCGTATGCCACAGTGAATGAGATCAGCGTGATGCCAGCTGCAGAGGACAGTTTGCGCAAGGTACGGCGATCAAAGAAGGGGAGGTTCATTGATATCTCCAAACAGGCGTTAACCATCAGGCCGACTGAGAATAGATTCAGCTATGACCGGATGTCAAGAGCCGAAGCAGACCCTTTCTCATAAGTCCGCCGCCCGCAACTCTCGGCGTTGCCACCGCCTTCATACCGGTCGTGGACCTTCGCCCAGTCCGGAAGCGAGTGCGCCGGTCCGTACTCCTCGCGTCCCTTAGGTAATACGTCAAAGAAACCGAAGACTCCCATGAACTGTTCATCGCCCCGGCTGAATGCGCCGTAGGTGTGAAAGATTTCACCCTTTGCGTTCTTATAAAAGACACTGTGTCCCGAAAGTGTATATGTCTCGGGGCCAATCTTCGTCTCGCGGAAGTTATAGATTGTCTTCCCAGCCTTTACTTCGTCCGGCCGGAACGACACATGGAAGTCGTAGTTGAAGTCGGACTTATACGACGATACCTAGCAAAAATTCCATCCCATCCGCTTCCGCACAACTTCGATTTCCCCGATCGGTGCCCGTGACACGGCTACATACGATAGATCGTGATGTTCGAAGTGCGGCAGCAGGCCGTTTATATGATCCATCGCGAGCGAGCACCTCTCACACTGCCACTCCTGTTTCGGTTCCATCATGAAATGTTTGATCAGTAGTTGACGATGGTACTTGAACAGGTCCGTGAGCGTCATATCTCCTTGCAGAGAGGTGACGAGGTAACTCTTCTCAAACCTCATCCAGGGAAGAGCCCGCACCTCCGCGGCCAATTCATCCCTCGCCCGCGTGTGCTGTTTCTCCTTCTGCATCAGCTTCAATCGCTGCTTGACCCATTCTTCCTGCGACATCACAGGGTGATGTTCGACTGCCTCTTCGTTCTTCCGTCTCGCCTCTGCAATCGCTGCCGCTACCTTAGGATCATCCGTCTTGTTCATCGCCAAAGAACCTCCTCACGAAAGGTGAGATGACTCTTCCTCTTCAGCCGTTCCCTAGTGTGCCGAAATTTCGTCACAAACACGAGGACCCGATTAGTCCCGGCAAGTCGTCTTTCTATGAGCAGGTCACAGGTGTCAAGGTCGTTCTTCCTTAATCAGAGTCTTTGTTTTGCTGTTGTTGGTTGCGCCACATGTTGCTCTCCACCAGGTTTCTATACGCACTCTGATGAGCTGTCTTTGTGCTAGCTCGGTGCCGATTGGGGTTCGAGAGGAGAGTCGATGCTGCCATTTATCGGTCGGCCTCATAGGCCAAAACGCGCACGCAGTCATCGGAACACGGTGTCGTCGCAACAGGTAATCGATCGACAGAGCCGTGGAAATACTTTCTACCGCTGCCATCCCTTTGAGCTGAGATGTTCCGAAAGCGGGGATACGGAAACCATCGTTCAACTCGATGTCGGAAATCTGTGTTGTCGACATTCATTCTCCTTCTCGATGAGACTCTGTATCTTGATGAACCTTAAGCAAAATCGATTCTTCGATACGATCGCTGACTGAGGAAGAATCCTGCCGACCGTCCACTATTGAAGCTTCTTCTGCAACTCGGCATATAAATCCTTCTGAAATACGGGATCTAATTCCTGGGCATGGAACGCCTTTAGATAAGCTGCCCGGCTGTCACCGGCGCGCCCCAACGCTTCTAACGCATCACCAACTGCATTCCATGCAGTCGCACTTGCGGGATCGAGACCCGTGGCAGTCTCGGCCTCCGCGAGTGCCTTTTCTTTACTACCTTCCTTGAGAAGTTTGTCCGAGGCCTCAATATGCTCAAGAGCTGCGGCGGGACCCAGATTGAACCGACCATCGTATACGTACACACCACGGTCGATGACCGCCGTCGGCTGCACCGCTCGGAATTGCGCATAGGGATTCATCTTTCCCGGGATGTCCGCGCCTGCCAGAACGCCGTCGCTGACGAGAACGATCCCGGAGACATACGGGTCGCTCCCGAAGTGTTTGGAGTCCATCCCGGTCCAGGCACCAGAGCCGGTCGGAAGAACTTGGCAGGAGATACCATAGTCCCTGTAGTCCACCGGTCCTTGCTCGAAGTAGGCAAAGTAACAAGGTTCGTTCGCATGATCATCGAGGTACCGTTTCACATACTTCAGTTGCTGGCCCCAGTCGGTGTGCGAATCTGCGAGGTAGAGATGGGTCTTTGACGGCCCGCCCCACGCTTCATTCGCATAAGCGAGTAAGCCAGGCCGTGCGGCGAATGGTGTGATGATCTGCCATACGAGCAGAACGCCGAATACATAGATCAGCTTGCGATTTTGCTTCACCAGATGCGAGGCGCATCCGGCGATGAGGATGTATAGCATCGGAAAGATCGGGAGCAAGTGCCGAAATCCGATCCCAATATCCGACGTGCTCGCAATAATAAACAGCACAGCAGGCGGGACAGTAAGAACAATTACCTCCCGTCGGGCACTCCAGCGTTTGCTGACGAATGCAAAGACAGTGATGCACAACAGGATCAGAAACGGGAGCGTCGACTTAATGGTGAAGGCTGCCGGGTAATACCATCGTGATGCCCGATGAGTGAGGTGTCCGAACAGATAGCTTGGTAGCGACGCAGCCGAAATCTTGGTGTCCGCCAGACCGTAGATGTACGCCTCGGGCAGCAAGTGATGTTTGGAGACCCAAAGCATGATCGAACGAGTGAGCGACGATGTGAGCTCTTGCAGAAACCGGTCGGTGCCAGGATGGAGACTGAGAGGCGAAGGGCGTGCATCGTAGCGGAAGCGATAAATCGTCCAGATGAAAAGAAAGCCGATCAACGATGCGGTGAGAATCGAAAGTGTCAGTTGACGGCCAGAAGCCCCTTTCTCAGCGGAGTCGTCATCGGGACGCCGCTTCCACAAGTCCAGCAACGAGATTAGGACGAGCATAGGAATGACGAAGATTCCTGTGAACTTGGCTGTAAACGTCATTCCGACAGCGATACCAAGGACGACCATTCGGCCCACAGATGGCCGCTTGAGAACCCTGTAGAAGCAGAAGATTGATAGAAGCAGTGTTAGCGACGCCCCGATGTCTGTCGTCACAAACCCGCCGTGGGCCAGGAAATTTGGATCGAAGCAAAATAGTGCCAGGGCGAACAGTCCTGCCTTCTCACCAAACATCTCCAAGGCGGTCAGGAAGATCGTTATCGCTAACAGCAGACTGAGAAGCCCCGCCATGGTTCGGGCAGGAATCAGGATGCGATCGATGCCGTTCTCTTCCAGGAAGCGCTGGCCGAGAACGAAGCCCTCTTTCTTGAAGGGGTCTCCGGTGTAGGGTGGCTCAGTCAGGCGTCGATGGAGAAGCGGAATGGCGCACCACATCTTTACAAGCGGTGTGACTTCCGGGTTGAACCCGAAGTCTGCGTGTTTCCACGAGAGCCAGCCGGAATATAGGTGTTGCGATTCATCCCAGCTGACCGAGTCGGTCTTTGCGGTATGGACGCATTGCGCGAAAAATAGAAGAAGAAGCGCTATCGCTGCAGCGAGGTACGGTCTACTCAGACGCGAACGCTTGGTGGATATGTCACGAAACGGTGTAGGCATAGAGCACTCTCACAACAGAATGAGGTCGGATTTGTTGCGATCCGGAACAACGGTGAAATGAACTTCACTCTTGGCGAGTGAGACTGTCATGCTACGAATTCCTCGGGAGAACTTCTTGCTTATCCAACGTAATGGTTCTTAGCTGGGGTTCCGAGAGAGGTGGCCGATGCCGAAGGTGTGGCAGAGTTTTCCCATCAGGAGTTCCCAGCCGCTGGCAGTGATGTTACTTCGTCGACCCGAACCCGCCGCCTCGGAACCGTTTTGTTCCGAGGCGGCGAAGACGAATCAGTTTCGGGATCGAACTACGATCAGCGTATTTGTAGCTCTCCCGCGAGGGGGGTCGTAGCCGATGAGGGGCCGACGGAGATACGGTAAGTTCCCGGGAGCATTTTCCATGCATTCGATTCTTCGTCGAAAATCTTGAGGACCCGCGAATCGAGTGCGACGGTGACCTCTTTCGATTCTCCAGGTCGGAGCTCTACGCATTGCCAACCTGCAAGCCGCTGGTATGATTCCCCCGCCGCGTCTGGCAGTGTCACGTAGACCTGGGCTGTCTCTGTGCCGGCCCGTTCGCCCGTGTTCTTCAGCAAGAAGGTTACGGTGTGGTATGGCGCCGTTCCGCCGACCTTGAGTGCTGTGTAGGCGTACGTGGTGTAGGAGAGACCAAAGCCGAACGGGAACAGGACAGGCTTGTGCTCCGCTTCGTACCACTTGTAACCCACCTTGGCGCCCTCATCGTAGGTGACCGAGTACTTTGATGTCGCGTGCGTTTCACCATTCACCGCTCCCGTACCTTGCCCTTCGTCCTCACGCGAAAGCGGAGGAATGGTCGCATGCGGCAAATCGGCTTCTGTTCTGGGAAAGGTCATGGCGAGTTTCCCCGATGGGTTCACTTGGCCGGTGAGTACATTTGCCAGTGCCGTGTGACCATTGCTGCCTGCATACCAAGCCTCTACGATGCCAGCCACTTTGTCCGCCCACGGCATCGTGACCGCCGTTCCGGTTTCCAACACAACGATTGTGTGTGGGTTTGCCGCAGCAACCTTCGCGATCAAATCATCTTGGCCGTCCGGCAGTGAGAGGTTGGGTAAATCCATCCCCTCCGCTTCCCATTGATAGGCAAAGACGATGGCGACATCAGCCTTCCGGGCAAGCTTCGCCGCCGCTTCCCGATCCTGGCCAGAGTCGTAGCTGACCGTGCTGTTGGGAAATTGCGTGCGCAACGCCTTCAGCGGTGATGTCGGGAACCACACGTGGTCCTGCCAGTGGGTTGCGCCTTGTCCCGGAGGCATGATCGCATTGCCGCCCGGAGGATCGACCTGCGCTGAGCCACCGCCGGAGATCATGCCTACATCCGCATGTCCGCCGATCACCGCAATCGACCGAACAGTAGAAGCCTTGAGTGGTAACACGGCATCCTGGTTCTTGAGCAGGACGATGCTTCGTTCTTCAATCTTCCGAGCTACTTCGAGGCCACCATCTACATCCGGGACTGCTTTGGATGTGGGATGGTCTACGACACCGGACGCAAATTCCGCATACAGCACGCGGCGTGCCGCTTCGTCGATTTGGCCCATAGGAACTTTTCCGGATGCGACGGCTTCCTTGAGCTTCGGTCCAAGAAAATCAGCCATAGGCTGCTCCTGATCCAGCCCACCAGCGATCGCTTCCACCGTGCTATGGGTTCCGCCCCAGTCGGAAACCACAAAGCCTGGAAATTTCCAGTCATGCTTCAGCACATCCCGCAGAAGGTAAGAGTTTTCGCAGGCGTAAGTCCCATTGACTCGGTTGTAGGAGCACATCACTGCACCAGGCTTGGCGATGTCGATGGCTACGTGGAAAGCCAGGAGATCGCTCTCCTGCATGGCCTTCTTAGAGATGATGGCATTAACGATGTTCCGACCTGTCTCTTGGTCGTTCATCGCATAGTGCTTGATGTCGCCGATGACGTGCTGTCCCTGCTCGCACCGCATGAGATTGCCGACCACGGTTCCCGCCAGCAGCGGGTCTTCGCCTGCATACTCGAAGGTTCTCCCGTTTCTCGGGTCTCGGGTGACATCGACGCCCCCGCCCAGAGTCATGTTGAATCCTTCGTTCCGCAGTTCGCGCCCAATGAGAGTTCCATAGTCGCAGGCTAGGTTTGAGTCCCAGCTTGACGCTGCTGCGAGGGGCGATGGCAACGCGGTCGCATAGCGCCCATTTTCGCCGCCGCTTCGGACACCGTACGCGGCATCTGAAATCACGATTTGGGGGATACCAAGCCGCGGAATGCCTTCTACGTAACCGGCACCGCCATTACCGAGATAGGTGAGCGGCATCTGCCAGTTTGGCGTGTGCGGCATGCCGTTCCCATGGAGGAGTGCAATCTTTTCGTCGAGCGTCATCTCCTTGAGAACGAGTTCAGCTCTTTCGCTCGGGTTCAGGTGGTCATTCATCCAAGGCCTTGAAGGTGTCTGCGCCAGTGCAAGAGTGGAAAGCGCCACTTGGAAAACAAGAATTGCGCACGATGCGCCGGAAAACAGTTTCGACCAAATCTTCATATAAAACATCTTCACGAACTTTCTGTGGTGGAGGCCCGATGAGGGCTAACAAGCATTACAGATGTTAATCTGCAAGAACGTCTCTTAAGAATTCTTACGGGGCTATCTGGAACATCGACAGCTATTTACACTGAACTCTGGCACGCTTCTATGAATACCTCCATCCTCCTGGTCGACGACGATGTCGAATACGCAGAGTTGCTTGGCGCGGTGCTCCGCCGAGCGGGCATGGAAGTCTTGCTTTGTCACTCGGGCAGGCAGGCATTACAGGAGGTATCAAAGGGGGCGATCGATCTGATCCTGATGGATGTTTCCATGCCCGAGATGGACGGCTTCGCCACCTTGCATCAGCTGCGACGACTGAATGAAATTCCTGTCATCATGCTGACTTCCCGTATAGCCGCGACAGACAGAGTCCAAGGACTTGATAGCGGCGCAGATGACTACATCTGCAAGCCTTGCGACCCGGATGAGCTTCTCTCTCGGATACGGGCAGTCCTCAGACGCGCGAAACGGAATGGCAACGAGGACGAGGCCTTTGTATTCGGCTCGCACCGTTTCGAGATGAAAACCCGAGAATTGACTTTGGACGGCAATGCGGTGAAACTCACATCTCTGGAGGGCGATATTCTGTCGATGCTTCTGAAGGCGCACGGGCGGGTGGTTGCCCGTGAAGCCATTGCGATCGCTGTACAGGATCGCCAACTCGATGCGTTTGATCGCAGTCTGGATGTTCATTTGAGTCGCTTGCGGTCGAAGCTAGGAGCAGACGGATCGAGCATTCAGACCGTGCGTGGCATAGGCTATGTTCTTCCGAACGCAGTTGAGAGGGCGTAGCGTATTGTTCAAACGTTCCATCCTTGTCGGAGTAACCCTTGCATACCTTGTGTCACTCGTATGCGGCTTCCTTGTGGCACAGGTTTTGGCGAGGAAGAGTTACAACATGTACGTCGCCCCGACGTTCGAGGCGATGGACCGTCTCGAATTGGATGAGGCACGTAGCATCCTCCAGACCGGCGGTCCGCAAGCCCTCGCTGTATATCTGGCCCGTCTCGATCATGTCTTCGGAGGCAAGCACCATCTGCTTGCTCAAAATGGAAGAGACTTCGTTTCTGGGCGTTTGGAACCCGAGCTTCTACCGGTATATCCAAACCGGCGGCTTCGCGGGTACAGCCATGGCACATTCCATCTGGCTCAGCTTTCCGAAGACGGACGGTATTGTTTCGCTGTCCTCGGTACATCCATCGAGACAGGCCCCGCAACCTGGGCTTACTTCGCGGTCTGCATCGTGGTCACGACCGGTCTCCTTTTCTTCTCGCTGCTGTATCTCGTATTTCCTCTCCGCAGCATTCGCGATGCCTTGAGCAAATTCGGGAACGGGCACATGGAGACGCGCATTGTGACCCGGCGCAAGGACGAGGTAGGCCAGGTAGCGGCCACTTTTAATGCGATGGCCGAACGGGTGGAGCAGAGTTTTCGCACCGAGCGGTCTCTCTTGCAGGACATTTCTCATGAATTGAGGGCTCCCTTGGCCAGGCTCTCTTTCGCCGTTCATCTGGCCAAGCAGGATCGGCCCGATGAAATCATGCAGCAGATCGAACGGAGCGTGCAAAGGCTCTCCGCCCTCGTAGGAGAGATCACTGAGTTCCATCAGCGCTGGAGCGCAATCGAAAACGCCTCGCCGCTGGAAACGGTCGAATTGTCGCAGCTGGTCAGGGCTATCGTCGAAGATTCCGCCTTGGAAGCGTCCTTGCGTTCCATCACCGTCAACTTGTCTGCCAGACCGCTTGAACTCCACAATGCCCGACCGGAACTCATCGGACGCGTTCTGGAGAACATACTCCGCAACGCGATTATTCACTCGCCCGATGGCTCCCGAGTCGAAGTCGAAGTGCGCCGATCGGCAACAGAAGCCATTATCACAGTGCGGGACTTTGGGCGCGGCGTTCCGACGGAACGTCTTGAGCGCATCTTTGATCCTTTCTATCGCGAGCAAGACATCCAGAATGAACGATCGGGCCTCGGACTGGGTCTGTCGATCGCCCGGCGAGGTGCGCAATGGCACGGCGGTACGCTCCGCGCAGAGAATGCGGAACCCGGTCTCCGGCTAACCGCAACATTTCCCTTGAATGAGGCGAGGGGTCGTGAGACCGATGACGTGGCTTGAAAGGACTGCATGTGAATCTCACATCCAAGTCTCGAAACACTTTCGTCTTTGCCGCTGTGCTCGTGACGATATTTCTTTCCCAGATGGTGTTTGCAATCCGGCATGAGGGGATGACCTACGATGAGGGGTTCCACACGGATGCAGGTGTGTGGTACTGGCAGTGCTCCGACTTCGGAGTCAACCCGGAGCACCCTCCCTTCGCGAAACTCGTTGCTGCGTTCCCTCTGAGATTTGGGTCTGCTCCTTCACCCTCTGGAAACTGCCCCGTGGCTGTCCCGTCTAAAGGAGCCAGCTACTCCGATTCCACGCGATGGCTTTTCGGCGATGGTCAGCGCGGACAGGGAGCCCTCTGGGCATGTCGTTTTTGTTCGGTTCGTGCAAGCAGGGCATTGCGCTCACCCAGGGAATGGAGGCTCTGACAGATGCCAAGCACCGATCCTGCAGCTGCAAGGCAGAGGTCTGACGGGAACTCCAAGTGGCCGAAAAACCGGCTATCCTCCAACATCGCACACTCATTGACAAGTGGACGACTTGCCGACGATACGGCCAGGTGCTCCGCGTTCCATTCTCGATGAGTGACTCGGCGATTTATTACTCATTGGCAAGGGGCCTCGGGATGTTTGAGAGTTCAGCGGAATTAACATATGCGTAAGCAAGCCTTGAATAAGAACGTGAAAGTGATAGGGGCCCACTGCGACCGCCTGTCGATTGCTTGCTTCCCGCAAATGGCTACATTCTCAACTGGTGCGCAAGACATGGCGGCTCCTTGATCAGATTAGAGGGTCGAAGAACTAGATTTTCGGTTGGGAAGATGCGCTTGGCGAAGTCCTGAAGAACCAAGCGCTGGAAAGTCCGCTCATAGCCACTGCAAGGAACCTCAACGAACGAGTGCCGCGCACCCTCTGAATCCAGCAAGGCCTTGACCACACTGTGAGTCATGACTAGTTCGACATCGGCACCAATTGCAAGATAGAACAGACGCAACATTTGATTGAGTTTCGGATTGAAGGTGGGCATTGACTGGTTGAACTTGACCGGATCAATCGAGCGAGAAATATCGTGCCTTGTAGCGCAAAAGAATTGGGGGCGTCACTTCGACGGCAACGCCGAATCTAATGATTCATCGACGACGTCTCCAGGCACTTGACGTCGGGGTTCCAAGGGGCAAAAAGACCGCTTGGACTCGGCTTCCAGATCCAGACGTGAAGGAACCAGAAGCCGATCGAATCCGCTTTCATGAGAGCTTGCCCCATGATGCGCGGCGGCTCTGTTGATTTCCAGGCAGAGATCGGCACAAGGAATTCGACGCCATTCAATTGAAAGGTGCCGTCGGGCATCTTCTCGTAGACCAGCACCTCCGGAT
>Ga0193753_10003924_pt1 | contig 10814 bp, 19 predicted proteins | sample H1c2metaG_FD_144925 | JGI IMG/M metagenome (GOLD analysis project Ga0193753, IMG submission 144925) | Soil microbial communities from a riparian zone of the East river system, Colorado, United States - H1c2 | ecosystem: Environmental > Terrestrial > Soil > Riparian zone | place: USA: East... | reverse complement strand
CGATTCTTTCTCTGCACGTTCCCTGATCTGTTTTTGTTTCTCGGCAATATCGTTGTCGCGGGCTTGTTGCGCTTCCTGAGAGCGCCTGGCTTTCTCGCGCTGCCATGAATCCCGGAGTGTCTTAACCTCGGCACCTATGGTCGTGATCTTCTTTTCCTCAGCAGTGAACATTGATTTTACCTGATCCATGAATCCCGTTGCAGGTTTACGGCGCCCTTCCATAATATCATAGGCGTCTTTTAGACGGGCCTGTATGTCGGCCAATGTGATGTCATGGGTTTCCATCGTATGGGCATCGACGGTGGCCAGATCGATCTGCTTGATGGGCTCCAGGGTGATCGAGACCTTGCCGACTGCGCGGGCAGCGAGGTCCTGATTCTGTTTCAGGATGGTAGGCAGTTTGATTAATCCTCCAAACTGTTCGGGGTCCAAAACTGCGACCTGCATGTTTTCACTTAGTTGTGTTTCCATTAGAATGGTTCATTTGTGGCGGCTGCCGGTGTCTGAATATGGTTGTCTTGGGGCTTCGGTTGGTTTTTAGTGGCAATCAGCTCTTCCAGTGCGACCTTGGATCCATTGGTTACTCTGTACTTCTTTTCAACCTGGGCGAGCGTGTATCCGTTCTGAATAGCCTGCACTACTGCTGGCCAGGCAGCATGCGTAACGGTTAGTTCCTCGCGTGGATCAGGGGCGACAATCGGTTCCGATCCACTGTCGCACCACAGCCTGATGAGTTTGCCGGTTTCAACTGTTGGGATGAATGATGGTTTGCCTGCGAAGAGTCCAGTACGATCCTTGCTCACCGTGGCATTGTGTTTGACATCGAGCTCCAGGTTTAAAGTCAATTCGTATTCAAACCCTTCCCTGGTCACTTCTTTTAATCCCAACTTGGTAACAGTGTTCTTTCCGTTGTTGTCCTTGCTCATTTCATAATCCTGCTTCCTGCGAACGGTTGTCAGGATGTGGCAAGTTGATTTCAATATGGCATCAATGAAAGCCTGATGCCTCGGAGTCAGCGTTGACCAGTTGGTGAAACTGTTGCCGGTCATGTTGGAGTGGATATCCAGGATACCCCCTCGCCCGTCCCACTCATGGGTGATGGAATCGATAATGATAACATCCATTCCTGCAGCCTCACAGGTTTTGATGGCTTCCACATACCTTTCCGGCGTGTATGGGCCGCCGAGAGTCAGTACCTGATAAGGACCAAGGTCAGAGTACAAGTCTGCACTCATGTTCTCCGTATCGATCACTGCGATCTTTTCCCAATCGCCGGATAGTCCGAACGCTACCAATAATGCGGAGTAGGTCTTCCCTCCTCCTGACACTGCGGAGAACCCCATCCTGATTTTGGCCCGTTGGCGAGTCGCTTTTCTTAATTGTAAATTTTGCATAACTTCATGTTTATTATTAGTGACTGAATTCTGTTCCCAGCCCCGTTTACTGCGGGGCTTTTTTGTTAGATGTGGAGTGAGTAGAAACCCACTCCGTTGTTGATTACTGCCGGCTTGCAACCGGTTAACCAGGAATACCCCTGGGTGTGATCGGAGCAGGAGTTGAACCTGCACGAAATCGGTTGTCCGTAGCCTCCCGATTTCTTTGCCCTGGGGCGTTGCGTCTACCGTTCCGCCATCCGATCAGTGCTCTCTTCTCTTAGCTTTCCGTTCTCATCCAGTACTCCGAGTTCTTTGAGGCGTTGTTCATCCCCAAACCTTAACCAATCCCAACCGAGGTAGTACCAATCGTCGAGAATCCTTTTCACCTCTCCTAGTTCGCAGTCGCAGTACTTCATGGATGATACCTCTCCTACTTCCTGCTCATAGAACAAGTATTCTACCAGTCCTTCTCCTCCGCAGTGTTCGCAAGGTTTCTCGAAGCGCTTAATGATGGATTGGTGGCGGGTGGTCATGGGGTGAGTGTTACAACGTCTACAATAGTGGTGTCGAAACCGTTGAACCAAGCTTTCATATGATCCCAATCGAATTCAATCGGACCGTAAGAACCTTTGATGTTAATGACGTGTGACTCATATCCTTCGTACCAAGTAAGGTGACCGGGAGCCACAAAGAACTTTTTGAATCCGAGTTTTCTTGCTACTGCACGATGTACAGCGCAATCTTCTATATCGGTAAAATGATTTCCTTTTAAGTCCATAGCTCGTATTGGTACTCTGATCTCTTTCTTAATTTTTTCAGGTACCGGCACCGAACTGGCAAGCGAACCAGCGAATAGCAGAAAGATGGTTGTGATGATAAAATTTCGCATGATGGTATTTTTAGATATAAATGATTTCCCTTGGTTCCTTGGTGTTGTCGATTACTTCTGTCTGCAAAGGATTGTATGCCTTCAGGGTTCTGCATAAAGAAATAATCTGATTTTTAGCGCTGGCCTTCGTTTTGAGCGTTTCACCCGACATTAATATCTGTCCGTTATTGGCTTGAACCCTGACGAAATAATATCTCCCGGCTCTGTTTATACTTATTGGCATGATTTGGGTTTTACTTTGTTTGTATTTTCATCCCTCTCAGTTGCAACTCCCTCGTTTCGATCTCGGTCATCAGGTCGCTGAAGTACTCGGTGATGTTGGCGAGACCTTTGTATGTCAAATCCCATTCGTACACTTCCTCTTGCCAGTAGCTTAATTCCGGAAGTGTGGCCGCCCCTCTGATCAGTTCGTACATCTGCCAATACTCACCCATCACTGCCATCAGCGTTGGACTCATTATCTCCATTCTCGCAGGCGGCTTGTACGTCACTATTTTCGTTTTCACTGTTCTGTGTTTTACGCGATACCAGAAGCTGAACGCTATTAAAGCGATCCAGATGATCGTGATGGTAATGATTAGATTAGGGGTTGACATGGTTATGGGTTTGTGGCGGTGACTTATGCTAGTTTTGCGGCGTTAAGGGCTTCAATCGCTGTTTTTAAGATTGCCTGATCAAAGGTTTCAGGAACCCCTTTTACTGACAGTTCATTCAGGACTTGCTGAAGGCTGACCCTCATCTCTTCCACCGCTTCGGGATTTATTCCTTTCCTCCATGTTCCGTTGACAGCCGATACAATGGCGGCGCAATCAAATTCGTGTGTGCTTTTTATTTGTAGCCATCCAGAAGTAGCTAAAATATTCTTTCCTCTATCCCTCTGTATCACCCATTCTCCCTGGGTCCGTCCATCGTTTATTGCTTGTGCTTCTTGCTGTGTCATAAATATTTTTTTTCGATGTTATGCTAGGGCTTCCGCGAAAACTTCTCTCAGTTCATTATCAGTTAGCTTGTCGTCTTTCTTGATCGTTTTAATCGAATCGGAAAGGGAATCCAGAAAGGTGCTGTCGGTCTCCTTCAGATAAGATTTGCTGAGTCGGCTAAATAGATAATTGGTGGTTTCTAGCTGGTTCATTGGATTTGGTGTTGGGGGGTTATCTTGCAGGGTGTGCGAATTTTTTACTCCAGTAGTCCGCAGATACGGCGTCCATAACTCGGCTTGTCTCGGCTTTTACTTCCTTGCTTTCCTCATTTCTGATCGCTACTTCCAGCGCTTCCATTTGACACAGGTTGCCCTCAATGTCCTCGCATATTTCAGAGGCTCTATCTATGGCTAGGTTCACCGTTATCCCATCATAGATGTAAATGATGTGATGGTAATCCGAGTAAGAGGCAAAAGCGGTTACGAGCAGTTTCTTTGTGTTTATCATGGCTATTAGTTTCATTGGTTAATTGTTCGCTTCGTAAAAGGCGTATGCAAATCCCAGCGGGGTTATCGACCGCGCGTTTTTAGTTTTAAGTGATTTGCCGCCTAAGTTTGTAAACCCTGGATACTCCTTGCCTATTGGCTCTATGCGCTTTTTGAGTGGTACATTGCACCGACCAAAAATCCAAGTGTCTTTATTATATCGGCTGTTACCTGGTACCGGATCGTAACCAGCAAAATCACATGGGTCGAATCTGAATGTCCGAGGTTTCAACCACGGGTTTAGGTTGTGTATGCGGGTGCGTGGATTCTCTAGCGCCCAAAAACGAAGTAATCTTTCGTTGTCCAAAAAGTCTATGATCTGTTTTGTCCGAGCGACTAGTTTTTGACTTTCTGCTGTTCTGCCGTCTGTGTCTTTCTTTGCAAAATGTTTTGATCCGCAAACCGCGTAATTATCACATGGCTGCGCTATTAGTAAGCCGAACTCTGGAGTAGAGTATCCATCGCCTTCGAGCAGCGGCAAAAGATTAAAATCCATAATGTCGATACCATGCTGAATATCTACCTGGACCACATTCCAACCAGCTTCTTTATATGGTCGGCTCCAGTTTCCGGTGTAGTCATAAAGACTTAATAGTGTTTTCATTTTATCTGTGTTTTTCCGGAATAAAACTGTAGTAATCCACATCATTCTCAGCCACCTCTTCGTCGTCCTCCGGCTCTTGCAATTCAGCCAAAATCAATTTAAACGCACTCAGTCGGCCCTGTCCAAAATCGCTGAGGCTACCCGCTTTACTTATTACCCTGATCCTTGAGTTTAAGAACTCTTCCAGCTGGCATAGTTTGTCGGTGTCGGTGGTCATGGTTATGCGCTTTTATCGGGTGATGGTTTCCTTCAGTTTTGCTAACAACTTCGGAATGTCCTTTTCTGCTTGTGCTTCGTCCCTGGCGTCCCACTTTTCATCCAGGACCTTCACCAGTTCTTTCACTGGGTCGGGTTTTAGGTTTTTATTGATGTGGACCAGTTTCATGCTGAACGTTTTTGGGATTGATTTTCAAATAGTTTTTCGATCTCCAGTTTGTCGTAGTGGTACTTTCGTTTGTTGATGGTAGTGAAGGTGATCTCCAGCCTACCCGATTTCACATTGCGGCGAAAGGTGTAAGGTTTGGTGCCGACTAAGGCGGCTGCTGTTTTTTCGTCGATCCATTCTCTTTGTTTCTGTGCCATTTTATGACGCGTTGATTTTTGTTAATGTTTTTGCTATGATTGCTTTTCCGTTTGGTGACGCCCCCGCCATTGATTAGTCCGCCTGTTGGTTATCTGGTAATACAGCTCATCAACTATTGTCGGAAGATGGACCATGTATTCCATGCTACGCCCGGGGTTGTGTCTGGAGGCGTATTTGAGGATTTTCATCTTTAGATTTTGATCACGGCGTTGCTTGATGTATGCGGTTAGTTTCGAGAACATAAGTTTATTGTTAATTATATTTTGGAATGCTTTATTACCCTTGATACAGTGGTTGAAGAAAGATCGAACACGTTCCCAATCGCTACAGAAGTTGTCTTGCATCTGTTATTCAATTCAATAATGGCAGATCTTATTTCATCAGTTACTTTGCGAACTCTATTGCAATTCAGCGTGTGGTACGCATGTTGAATATTCTGCTGATGTGTAACCCATTCCAGATTTTCTATACTGTTATTGGCCGGATTACCATCCTTATGATTGATGAAATTGCAGCCAGGTACAGGAGTAAGAAAGGCTGCTGCGATCAGGCGATGTACATATACGTTATGTCTCTTTCCTTTTTTGTAGAGAACAACCTTCAGATAACCGTGAGAGTGTTTGATTGGAGAAAGAATAATCCCCTTGACAATGCTTTTAACCGATCCAGAATTGCTGATAGAATACAGTCCTTCAAATCCTTCTATGTCTTGCGTATATTCTGATGTGAGTGTCATTCTGGGAATTATTATATTTTCTGGAAGTGTGTGAAGTATCAGACCTGGATATTATTTTTGAATCGTTGATTCTACCTCAGCCGCTTCGGGCTCCAGTATTTCCTCCTGTTTAAGTCCGGTTTCTACTTCAATAATCTGCACAGCCTTAAAGGTTGTAAGAGGACCGTTTTCCTTGTTTCGTTCAACGAGCTTGTTCATCCACACTTCCGTGAATCCCATCTGCAAGGCCAACTGTAGCCTTAATGCTCTGTCTTGTAGTGCGTTGATTGCTTTGTTACTTAGTTTCATTATTTTCGTTTTACGATCGTTTAACGAATGTACGGATAAAGTTCCCCGATTTCCAACTATTTATCCAACTATTTGTAATATTTATTTAAGCAATATGTAAATGGGTATCATCCAGAGGCTAGAAGAAAAAATCACACTAACAGGTATTAAGATCCCTGCGATCACCGCAGCTACAGGTATTCCCACGGAACGCATGCGCAAGTGGTTGAAGGGAATTGGCAACCCGAAAGCCGAAGACACTAAGAAACTTGAGGCATTTTTGCGTGGGGATAAAAGGTTGGATAAAGTTCCACGTGGAACTGACGTATCGGAGTCGGATATGGCGCAAAATTCAAAAGGTCCCCAGCGGAGAGCCGAGGACCAGGAGTTGATTGATAGCCTAAATGCTAGAATTGCGGAGTTTAAATCATTAGGCGAAGCACGCGACCTGGTGATTAATTTACGCGACGTTTTAAAAGCCTTCGAAGGTATCGAATCCACACTTGGTGGACTTGTGGCGACGAATGTTTTAAAAGCGGAGGATCGTCAGAAGATTTCGGGGAAGTTGAGGAAAGCACGAAAAAGCGGCAAAATCTAAATCTGCAGGCAGCCCTAAAGGGACAGGCACGACATTTCTTTTTCAATTAAGTAGGGATTATACATTAAGAATGCACAGGACAGATTGGTTAAAACTTAACGATTATCGGTAGACGAATATAGTAAGTGCAACACCTTAGTGCAACAGTATTATTACGGGCGAAAATAGTAAAAACACGAATAGTTTGCTACCTCAACAATTCAGAACAAAAGACATAGAAGTCGCCATTGACAGTTCGGGCTCTTATCCGTTCGCTAGAGTCATAAACCTATCGGGCGTAATAGATTGTGAAGAAGTTCCAATGTTTCAGCGTAATAGTGGCATGTTGGCGATTTCGTCTTCGGTGTCATTAGTTTTCAGATTTATGATTGGAATCTTCGTTCTTAGAGTAATGGCAACCGCGAAAGAGCATCCAATAAATAAAGGCGACGAAATAGCTTTTTATTTTACTGACAACACCTCGATAATTTTGGAATTTCGTACCGCAGGATATAGAGACGGAAAAAGAAAAGGAATGTCAGCCGGTTTATCTATTGTACAGGCGTTGGCGCTTGGTGAAAGATTGATTAACAGGATCGAAATCCGCAAATCAACAGGAAATGCTGTATGGACTTTTGAGTTTGCGCCGTGTAATATATATTCCGACCCCTTGGATGGAGCGGAAATTGTCCAACTGATTATTCACCGGCTTGCATCTTTGAGAAACAGCTTGCCGCCCGAATAAGATTATCCCAGCCTCTCTATCTCCCTGTCTATTCGGGGATTCGTGATCTTATAGTAAACCGAGGTGGAGCGTAAAGAACGGTGGCCCAACAGTTTTCCGGTTACCTCCTGACTTATTCCCAGTTCAGCACACATGATGGCAAAACTATGGCGACTGTCATGCCAAGTTACTGCTTCAGTGATGTCGCAGAAAGCCAGTACGCCTCTTAATATATCATTACAGTGATTGTTATACTTGATTAACGGTTGATATTTTATTCCTTCCAGTAGCTTGTGAACCCTGTCGGAAATGGGCATGCTCACTATCTCTCCGGTCTTACCTGTATAGACGACCAGCCGCCCGGATTTGACGTTGTTCTTTTTATTAAAGGCTAGCCGATAAGGAACCAGGACGCGACTAGTTTCATGTCTGCCATCTCCGGCAGTTTCCTTTCGACAATGTGAATCTGATCGATGGTTAGATATGTTTTTTTCGGGTCTCTGTATTTCGGCATTGCGAATGAATCAAAAGGATTTTCAGTAATCACCTTTTCCTTCAGCGCCTTTCGCAGGAGCATGCGCATGAACTTGAAGGATTTCCATACCGTATTCTCCTGGTTGCCTAGGCCACGGCAGTATGCAGCATACGACCGCAGAAATTCAGAATCAATTTGCAGAAGATTGATATGCTTTCGGAAACTTCGCAGTTTAGTTTTTTCAGCCTTGTACTGTCTGATTGTTTCGTAAGACCGCTGCCTTTCAAATTCACTTATAAGGTGATCAACGTAATCTGCGAACTCCGCTCCTATGCCTTGCTTGCCTGATCCAATTTCTTTTTTTGCGATCATCACCCGGAGTGCGGCATTGATTTCCGCTGCCTGCGGGTGCTTAACTACTTTCCCCTTTTCAAACTGGCTATCCAGTACCCGGTACTTTGTCGCGGTGGTTACGCGGTTCTTTCCGTCTGCAACCCTGATATAGATAGCATACCGGTCTTGTCCATCTGGCTGACCTTTGAGTGTGGCGCTTACTTTCATTTAGGAGCGTTTTTTTGGTGGGAAGGCGCGTTTTAGGGGCGGAAGATATGTGATTTCCTGTTAAAACATCACCGGAAGATGAGAGAAGCGCCCCTTGGGGACACCCCTATGGATAGGGGATTTGAGTAAGTTTCAGGCTATTTTAAGCGTAAAAGAAAGTGATCCCGCTGGGACTAATATAATGCGGTATGGGATTGGTTCTTGGCGGCCTAGGGGTGATTTACACCAGCGTTTTGAGATAATCTTCGAAGCCAGGATCATTATATCCGCGAGAGTTCGGGTAATACTTCCAGCCAGTGCTCATGAGATTAAATTGTCCATTCACTAATCCCCCGATCACAACAAAATAGCTAGTCGGCACCTGGTGGCCGGTCGTAAGAAAGCCGGTGACGGATTTATAGGTAAAGGGGATGGAGGGAGACATGCCGTAAAGGTAGAGTCGAACGGTGAAAAAACTGCTGTTATGTAGTTTTTTAAGGGTGTCGGTAATCACGACGGCCCTTATCTTCACACAAGTAACGTTACAGGCTTCGGCCGGCCTCGGGTGGACACAGACCGGGGCTTTTTTATTTTGATTGCGCGGTCCGTCTATTTGAACGAATTAAGCGCCGATTCGGTATTATTGCAAATGGCATCTTTCAATATAGACACTAAGAAATTACTTGAGAATGTTTTCATTGATGACATGATCAAGAAAATACCGAGACTGCGCAGCTACAAACACCGAATCAAATTTACTCACGTAGGAACCAAAATGACTGCCTCATTTGATGATCTGCCGTTAGATTTGGTTAAGGAGATTAACAAGGTGTACGGGAACGATTAAACATCTCCCGTTTATGTCAACCGAACAACCCCAGCCCAAGAATAGGCCGAGGTATATGGTCGGTAAGGCAAAAAAAGAAAATCATTTAAACGGTCCTATCACTTTCGACTTCCCGGAGTCATATTTAACTGATCCCTGCGGAGTTCTTGGAAGGGTGTATTTTTTCATATTGATATAGTTCATTTTCTCTCCGGGCAAACTGAAATCAACATCTGATCCGTCAGTCCATTTCATCAAAGGAACCATTTCTCCGGTCGTTGCCTTACCCATACTGATTTCTGTCTCCGGCCAAACGATGGTGATCTTCGCTGCGGGTGGTGGAGGCGGTGGTTCAATGATCGGCCCTCCTCCCTCCTCGGCTTCCTCTTTCACCGGGCCAATGTAAACGGTCTCAGGCGAAACAATGGGGAACCCCTGGGCATTAGATAGACTCCATTGATACGGGTCCATTAATGGCTTTTTATCAGATGGCCAAACGTTGGGATTGAGCAGGACGTAATCTAAAATAGGATGGTCGAAGTACTTGGTGTTGATTGTTGTTTTACCGTAAACCTGCAAAAAAGAGTTTCCACCTTGGCCGATGATTGAGTTGTGGAGATCTCTAGAAACTTTCCCTAAGTCGCCGGCTGTGCCAGTATCATATTTCGATACCGCTATCCAGTTGGCAAACTTGGCCTTTCCAATAAAGGGCGCAGCCCTAGCGATATTCCCTGGGCCACTGGACGCCCAAAAAGATGAGTCGATTAGAGCCGCTATCTCTGCGTCCATAAAATTGAGCAGGGCAAAATCGCCAAGGGAATGCCCGACAACATGGACAAACCTGGCACCCTGGGAGTGTGGGTATCTGAGTGTCCCGATAATATCTTCGCGGGTATACTCTTTGCCTGGCGCCACGGCGATCAGGTTAAACTTTAACTCGTTCAATCTCTTTTTGGGTCCAGCCAAAACGTTTTTTTCGAACGCCTCGAGCCCTAGTTTTTCGTTGAGGTAATTGGTGACTCGTTGACCGGCGCCTGGAAAAAGTGCGATCCAATGATCACTTCCTCCTTCGCATAAAAAAACGAGGGTCCGAGGTGGTTGTACTGCTGAGTTTTCGTTCATTTCATTTATTTTTCATTGTGAGTTACTAAAGTGTTAGTGTCACCAATGGGTATCGGTCGAACGCTGTCAGGCTCCTGAACGTAGATAGGTCTGCGGGCCTCTACCAGCCTTGTACGGGCGATCTTTGTAATAGAATAACTGTTTGACTGGTTGCCGCCCATGACGTGGAAATGGGTGCTGTCTTCGCCTACGTAAAGACCTACATGGCCTCCTTCGGGACGTTGGAAGACAAGGGTGTCGCCAAACATCGGCGTGTCTACGTGCCTTCCAAATTGCCGGTACTTTAATGCCCGAAGAATATCCCAATCTTTTAAGGGAAGGAATTTTCCGGACCGGACAATAATATACCCGTGAGCCAAACCGCACCAGGCGGTATCGTCATCCAGATAGATGTCGCGAACTCCGAGCGCATCGGCCATATTCATTATTAGCGGGTTTGATCCTAATCCGACTTTCTCGTGAATGCCGAGCAGATGCACTCCTTCGGAGATCATTTTCGGAACATTGGGGAGTAATATGTGCGCGTAGTTTGCGTCGAGTTTCATAAAATAAATTAAAGGGCGGGCCAGTTACGACCCAGCCCGATTTGCTTACGCTGGTTCCGCCGGTGCATCAGGAACAATGTCATCC